>Ga0138256_10005564_pt1 | contig 13305 bp, 12 predicted proteins | sample KNB2016incub_MG_FD_105486 | JGI IMG/M metagenome (GOLD analysis project Ga0138256, IMG submission 105486) | Active sludge microbial communities from wastewater in Klosterneuburg, Austria - KNB2014incub_MG | ecosystem: Engineered > WWTP > Activated sludge > Unclassified | place: Austria...
GGACAAGGACGGGGCGCTGACCCTGCACGATCAGCTTTCTGCTGCCGGCTATGCCGGTCGAATCAGACCCGTCCGGGTCCCAGGTGGCTACCTGTATGAATTACGCCTGGAACAACTGGTGACCGAGCGTGAGGCGCATTCGCTGGCCGAAAAACTGGCAGGGGAGCTTAAGCTTCCCGCGCCAGCCGTTCGTTGATATCAGCGACGCCCGGTCAGGCCGCTTTTTTTTGCCTGTACATTCCTTCCCAGGTGTCTTGCCAGTAACGATAGGTATTCTGTGCCATCATCAGGGAGAGCAGGGACATCCGGGTCTGTTGATGCCACATCCAGGAGAGGCGCGGAGCCGGGGTCAGGCTGTATCCTGCCGAGCCACCAACTTCGTCTTCAACGATGCCGAGGAAGCGTTCGACGGCAAGACACCAGTACTCGGAACCGCTGGATTTGCCGGTAAGGTACTCGGTTTCGGAAACGGCACGGCGCCACAGTTTCAATGCGAGTTCGTCAGTGATGCCGGCCTTTCTGGCGATCCACGGAAGGATCTTGGGTGCGTTCATAGTGTTGTTCATGCTCTTACTCCTTTTACTGCGTGGGGGTGACCACTTCTACCTATGAGTGCCTTGTGGGCAAAAAGTTTTGTGCACTGCAATATATTTTTTAGCCAGTATACTCTGGCTGTTTTTGCCAAGTGTAACCAATTGTTGTAGCGTCTATGTTGCGTTGCACAATCACAACAAATTGGTAATACCAATTTCGTGCTGCTGAAATTTGCCGCGCATTCTACGCCTTTGGTCATAGTTCTGGTTGATATATGTCAGATTTGCTAGCTAATCTAAATTCTCCGCAACTCCAGGCGGTTACCTTGCCGCCGGTGCACGCCTTGATCCTGGCGGGCGCAGGAAGTGGCAAGACACGGGTGTTGACGACGCGCATTGCCTGGCTGATGTCGACCAATCAGGTCGGGCCGCATGGCGTGCTGGCGGTGACTTTCACCAACAAGGCGTCAAAGGAGATGACGGCGCGGCTGTCGGCGCTGGTTCCGATCAATACGCGCGGCATGTGGATCGGTACCTTTCACGGCCTGTGCAATCGCCTGTTGCGGGCGCATTACCGCGAAGCCGGGCTGCCGCAGACCTTTCAGATTCTTGATTCCGGCGACCAGTTGTCGATGGTCAAACGCCTGTTGAAGAACCTCAACGTCGATGATGAAAAATTCCCGCCGCGCGAGCTGTGCCATTTCATCAATGCCAACAAGGAACAGGGCATTCGCGCCGCGCAGGCCGAGGCTTACGATGGCTACACGCAGAAGCGCGTCGAGCTTTATGCAGAGTATGAAACCCAGTGCAACCGCGAAGGCGTCGTCGATTTCGCCGAATTGCTCTTGCGTTGCTACGAATTGCTGAGCCGCAACGAGCCGCTGCGCAAGCATTACCAGGAGCGCTTCCGCTACATTCTGGTCGACGAGTTTCAGGACACCAATCGCCTGCAATACAGCTGGCTGCAACTGCTGGCCGGTGGTGGCGCCAAGGTTTTTGCGGTGGGGGACGACGACCAGAGCATCTACGGTTTCCGCGGGGCCGAGGTCGGCAATATGCGCGATTTCGAGCGTGATTACGCCGGCGATAACATCATCCGGCTGGAGCAGAACTACCGTTCGCACGGCAATATCCTGGCTGCCGCCAATGCGCTGATCAAGAACAACCGCGAACGCCTTGGCAAAAATCTGTGGACCGATGCCGGCGACGGTGAGCCGATCCGGGTTTTCGAGGGCTATTCCGATATCGACGAAGCGCGTTTTATCGTCGACGAAATCCGCGAACTGGTGCGCGATGGGGTGTCGCCGACACAAATGGCCATTCTCTATCGCTCGAATGCCCAATCACGCGTGCTGGAGCACGAATTATTCGCCCGCAACGTGCCTTACAAGGTTTATGGCGGCCTGCGCTTTTTTGAGCGCCAGGAAATCAAGCATGCGTTGGCCTATTTGCGTCTGCTCGGCAATCCGGATGACGACACGGCGTTTCTGCGAGTGGTCAATTTCCCGACCCGCGGCATCGGTGCCCGTTCGCTGGAGAATCTGCAGGCGAGTGCCCATCAGATGAATTCCAGTCTCTACAACGCTGCCGCCTCGCTGACCGGCAAGGCCGGCCAGACGGTGGGGGCGTTCATTCGGCTGATCGAAAGCCTGCGCCACGAAACCGAGAATTTGCCGCTGCCCGAAATGGTCGAGCACATTATCGAAAAAACCGGCCTCGGCCAGCATTACCGGATTGAGAAAGAGGGCCAGGATCGGCTGGAAAACCTCGATGAACTAGTCAACGCTGCTGCCACCTTTGTCGATAGTGAAGGTGCCATCGGTGAAGGCGGCGCACTGGTTTCCTTCCTCACCCATGCTTCGCTGGAGGCCGGCGAACATCAGGCCGGGGAAGGCGATGAGGCGGTGCAGTTGATGTCGGTGCACGCTGCCAAGGGGCTGGAATTCGATGTGGTTTTCATCAGTGGTCTGGAGCAGGGTTTGTTTCCGCACGAAAACTCGGTCAATCAGGGGCGCGAGGGTCTGGAAGAGGAGCGCCGGCTGATGTATGTCGCGGTCACCCGGGCTCGTCAGCGGCTTTATGTTTCCTGCGCGCAAACCCGTATGCTGCATGGCCAGACGCGCTACTGCGTGCCCTCGGCCTTTCTCGACGAAATTCCGGCCAAGCTGCTGCTCCAGTTGAACAAGAAAGCGGCACCGGCTTCGACTGCGCCTGCGTTCGGTGGCGGCTATGCCGCCGAACCGGCAGTGGGCGGACTGCGCATGGGGCAGACGGTGGAGCATGCCAAGTTTGGTGTCGGGGTCATTGTCTCAACCGAAGGCCGTGGCGCCGATGCGCGCGTCCAGGTCAATTTTGGCGGCAGCGGCATGAAGTGGCTGGCGCTGGAATACGCCAAGTTGACGCCGCTTTAAGCCACGACGCCTTGGCTGCTAACATTGATTGACGATGGCGAGTGTTTCGTTAATGGAATCAGGCAAAAAACTGGAAAGGGCAGCGCAATGAACAGACGAATGATGCTTCGGGCGGCGGGGTGGATGGCCCTTGGACTGGCGTTTCCGGGTGTCCGGGCCGAGTCGCCGACCCCGAGCAGCGCGGCAAGCGCCGTTGATGCCGAACGGGCGCAGGCGTTGCTGGCGCGGGCAGTGGCCCTTTATCGGCAAGAGGGCGACGCGGCGTTCGCGGCCTTTAATCATCCGAGCCAATTCGTCGACAGCGAGCTTTACGTCTACGTGTTGGGTACCGACGGCGTGCTGCTGGCCAGCGGCGGCTCCTCGGCGGCCTTGATTGGTCGCAAGGTAAAGAACATGCGCGATGCCTTCGGCGCTCCTTTCTTCTGGGATATGCTCGAAAAGGCCAAGACCAGCGATACCGGCGTCGTCGAATATCGCTGGCTAAACCGCCTGCACCACAAGCCGGAACGGAAGGTCACCTATTTCCAGAAGGTCGGGGAACGCCTGCTTGCCGTTGGCTACTATATTCCGCGGGCCTCCGCCGAACAGGCCGCGGCCATGCTTGAGCGGGCAGTGGCAGCGGTGCAGGCCGATCCGGGCAAGGCTATTGCTGCCTTCAATGACCTCAATGGCGGCTATATCGAAGACGATCTCTATGTGTTTGTGGTCGGTCTCGATGACGGCAAGTTTCGCGCTCACGGCGTCTCGCCCCGCCTGGTCGGAACAGACGGTTATGCATTGACCGATCCTGACGGCAAGCCGATCATTCGCCAGATGGTTGATGCGCTCAAGGACAAGGATCGCGGCGAACTCGACTACCTCTGGCGTAACCCGGTAACGCGTAAGGTCGAAAACAAGCACACCCTGTTCCGCAAGGTGGGTAATTACCTGGTTGGTGTCGGCTTTTACACGCGGTAGCCGGCGTGCTGCGGTCAACCGGAAAAGCAGGCCATTTTTACAGGCTGCCAGCCGCCTGGCGTGGCTGGCCTTGGATGCGATGAGCTGAGACTGTTTCAAGCGCTTGTCGCTGCCTTAGCCTTGATTGAAGTTTGCAGGAAATAGTGGCTGGCTTGCTGGAGCAGGCTGGCTTGCAGCTCCTTTTCGCTGGCTTGGCCGATTTGTACATAAAGAGCCGGCGCGATGCCGACAAACTGGCTGACCAGTTGCGGATCGAAATGACTGCCGGCATCCTTTTCGATGATGGCCAGCGCCCGCTCAAGCGGCATCGGTGCCTTGTAGGGGCGGCGTGAAGTCAAGGCATCGAAGACGTCGACAATGGCAAAGATCCGCGCTGCGAGCGGAATGGCCTCTCCTTTCAAACCACGCATATAACCCGTGCCATCGAATTTCTCGTGGTGGCCCTCGATCACCGCGCGGGCACCCTGCAGCCATTCGGACTGGCTGATGATATCGACGCCCAGCGCGACGTGGGTGCGCATGACGGTAAACTCTTCTGCGGTCAACTTGCCGGGTTTGAGCAAAATGTTGTCGCTGATGCCGATTTTTCCGACATCGTGCAGGAAGGCGCCGAGAATCAACTGCCGCATCTGCAGGGCCGGCAGGCCAAGCTTTTCGCCGAGCTGGATGGCGTAAAGCGTGACGCGAAAATTGTGCTCGCCGGTGTCCGAGTCGCGCTTGGCAATGGCTGTGCCGAGCACCGAGGCCATTTCCAGATTGCCCTTGAGGACTTCGTGCGAGAAGCGCAGGACATCCCGATTCAGCGAAATGATGACGGGGTAGAGCAGGATGGTGGTGGCGAGCACCGCTAACAGAACGCCCGCCAGCGTGCGCCAGAGCTGGGTACGGAATTCGGCCAGGGTGCTGCGGTCGACGACGAAAATGCCCTCAAAATAGCCCGCCTTGCCACCCAGTTTGCTGGAAAGGTGCACGAGCACCTGAACGACGGTGTCCGAACCAAGTGTAAATTTCTCGTAATGGCTGCGCCCATCGTGCGGCAAACGGTGTTTGAAGTGCTTGAGTTCCGTTTCGATGTGCTTGTATTGTGGATTGACGACTTCCAGAAGGCGTTTCTCTTCGCGATCGTAAACCTCGATGACGACAAAATTGCGTTTGACGAATTCGCCGGCGTTTTCGCGCAGGATGCGCAGTTCCTCGGCGGAGCGTTGACCGGTATCCAGGCCTTCCGGTGCGAAACTTGTGGCCTGACTGGCGGCCAGCGCAACCACGGCGTCGTCGATCTTCGCGATTTCGATGTAATAGGTCAGTCCACCCGCCAGCAGGGAAACAGCGAGCCAGGCCAGGATCAGGCGACGGAGAACGATGCGGTGGATTGAAATCATGCGGAAATGATACGCTCAGGAACTCGATGATTGATTACCCCGTGCTTAACAGGAGACCGCCATGACTCACGCCATTCGCATTCACCAGACCGGCGGACCCGAAGTGTTGCGCTGGGAGGAAGTTGTTATTGCGGCCCCCGCCGCTGGTGAAGCCACGGTACGCCACCACGCCGTCGGCCTAAATTTCATCGACACTTATCATCGCACCGGCCTTTACCCCTTGCCTCTGCCGTCAGGCATTGGCCTCGAAGGGGCGGGCGTCGTCGACGCGGTGGGCGAGGGCGTCAGTGAGGTTAAGGTGGGGGATCGTGTGGCTTACGCCGGTGGCCCGCTTGGCGCGTATGCCGAGGTGCGTAATATTCCGGCGCATCGCCTGCTCAAGCTGCCGGAAAGCATCGGTTTCAATACCGCGGCGGCAATGATGTTGCAGGGTCTGACTGCAGCCTACCTGCTGCGCAAAACCTACCACGTGCAGCCCGGTGATGCCGTGCTGATCCATGCTGCGGCCGGCGGCGTTGGCTTGATCGCCTGTCAGTGGGCCAAGGCGCTGGGGGCGACGGTAATCGGCACGGTCGGCTCGGACGCCAAGGGTGAACTGGCCAAGGCGCACGGTTGCGATCATGTGATCAATTACAGCAGCGAGAATTTCACCCAGCGGGTGCGCGAGATTACCGGTGGCGAAGGTGTGCCGGTGGTCTATGACGGGGTCGGCAAGGATACCTTCATGGGTTCGCTCGATTGCCTGCGGCCGCTGGGCATGATGGTGACTTACGGCAATGCTTCCGGCCCGGTGCCGCCGCTCGATCTGATCCTGTTGTCGCAAAAGGGTTCGCTCTTCGTCACCCGCCCGACGATCATGAGCTACACCGCCAAACGCGCCGATCTCGAAGCGCTGGGCGCTGAGTTGTTCGAGATGGTCGCTGCTGGAAAAGTGCGGATCGAAATCAATCAGACTTATCCGCTGGCCGAAGCGGCGCAGGCGCACCGTGATCTGGAGGCGCGCAAGACCACCGGTTCAACCATCCTCCTTCCATGATGGCCAGGATCAAGGCTGGACTGCTCTCGCTGCGAGACCTGTTCGCCACCGCCTGGTGGATTTTCCTGATCGTCGGCATCGGTTTCGTCATCGCCTACCAGTTCGTCCAGCCGGCGCCGCCCAGCCGGATCGTCATCACTACCGGCGGCGAAAGCGGCGCCTACTATCAGTTTGCCAATCGTTACGCGGCGATTCTGGCCAGGAACGGGATTACGCTGGAAGTAAAAGCCTCGGCTGGCTCACTGGAAAATCTGACGCGCCTGAAAAACGATGAAGCACAGATTGGCTTTGTCCAGGGCGGTGTGGTCGAGCCGCCGGATGAGGAAGCGGCGGACGAGAGCGGTCTGCTTTCTCTCGGCAGCGTGTTTTACGAACCGGTCTGGGTTTTTTATCGCGGCGACAAGCCGCTGACCCGCCTGACCGACTTGCGCGGCAAGCGCATCGCCATTGGTCAGGAAGGTTCGGGGGTGCGCCAGCTGGCCCAGCAGATGCTGAGCGCCAATGAAATCCAGAATGGCGAGCATTTGGTGCCGCTTTCCGGCTTGCTCGCCGCGGAAGAGCTGCAACAGGGGCGGATCGATGCGGCCTTTATCATCGCCGCCGAAAAGGCACCCGTTGTCCAGGTCCTCTTACGTTCGCCGGGCGTCAAGGTAATGAGTTTTGCCCAAGCCGGCGCCTATCAGCGGCGCTTTCCTTTCTTGACCAAGCTCACTTTTCCGCATGGCGTGGCCGATCTGGTTCGCGATTTCCCGCCTGATGATGTCAAGTTGCTGGCGCCCACCGCCAATCTGATTGTTCGTGATGACCTGCATCCGGCCTTGCAATCCCTGCTGCTGCAGGTGGCCAGTGAAGTGCATGGCAAGTCGGGCTTCTTCCAGGATGTGGGCGAGTTTCCCGCCTACAAGGACCAGATGCTGCCGCTCTCGCCCGAAGCGGCGCGCTACTTCAAGTCCGGCCCGCCGTTCCTGCAACGTTATTTGCCTTTCTGGCTGGCGGTGCTGGTTGATCGTCTGATCGTGCTGTTGCTCCCGATCATCGCGCTGCTAATTCCATTGCTCCGGATTGCTCCGGCGATCTACACCTGGCGTGTGCGGGCCAAGGTTTTCCGTTGTTATGGTGAGCTGAAATACCTTGAGGATGACCTGAAGAACCATTATGACCCGGCCAGACTGGCTGGCTACCGCAGTCGTCTGGATGCCCTCGATGAGGAGGCGGCACAATTGCATGTGCCGCTTGCTTTCACCGATCTGGTTTATACGCTGCGCGAACACGTCAATCTGGTGCGGCGCATCCTCGACAAACGGGAGACACAGACATGAAAGCCTTTCTCGTCGCCAACCCCAAGGGCGGCTCCGGCAAAAGCACGCTGGCGACCAATCTGGCCGGCTACTTTGCCTCGAAATGCCATGAAGTGATGCTTGGCGACATCGACCGCCAGCAGTCTTCGCGCGAATGGCTGGCCATCCGGCCCTTCGAACTGCCCAGCATCGACACCTGGGAAATCGGCCCCGACAACGTCTCGCGGCCACCCAAGAGCAGCAGTCATGTCGTGCTCGATACGCCGGCTGGCCTGCACGGCAAGATGCTCGACAAGGTCTTGAAGCTGTCGACGCGTGTCATCGTGCCGGTCCAGCCCTCGATGTTCGACATGCGGGCGACGCGCCATTTTCTCGATGCGCTGCTTTCCGAAAAAGCCGTGCGCAAGGGCAAGGCGGACGTTGCGGTGATCGGCATGCGGGTCGATGCCCGGACCCGTGCGGCGGCTGAGCTGGAGCGCTTCTTCGCTACTTTCGACCTGCCGGTGCTGACGTATCTGCGCGATACCCAGGTCTACGTGCAAGCCGCCGGCGCCGGGATGACCATCTTCGATTTGCCGCCCTCCCGGGCCGAACGCGATCTGGAGCAATGGCGCGCCATCATCGAATGGGCGGAAGCCGGGTAAGGCCCGATGCTTTACACAATACTGCGACCTTGGAAGCAAGGGCTGGCCCCAGGGTCAACGCCAAAAAAAGACCAAATTCGCAGGCATCTCGCATGCCGCTAAACCCGCGCTCGGTCGAGATTCCGCTGAGCGAGGTGGAAATCACCGCCATGCGCGCCCAGGGGGCGGGTGGTCAGAACGTCAATAAGGTTTCCAGTGCCATCCACCTGCGCTTCAATATCGCAGCTTCATCCTTGCCGGATGCCATCAAGGAGCGTTTGCTGCATCTGAACGATCAGCGCATTACCAAGGACGGTGTGCTGATCATCAAGGCGCAGGAATTTCGCAGCCAGGAGCAGAACCGGGAAGAGGCCTTGCGCCGCTTGCAGGCGCTGGTCGATAGCGTCGCAGTCGTACCCCGCCAGCGCCGGCCAACCAAGCCGACTTACGGTTCGCAAAAGCGCCGGCTGGAAAGCAAGGTGAAGCGTGGGCAAATCAAGCTTGGGCGGGGGAAGGTCGAACTCTAACGGTTTCCCGTCGAATGTTTGGGAGCATATCTACAAGCACTGGCGTCAGGACTTCGGCGGCTGGTCGAGCCACAGCTGACGCCAGCCCTCATGGCCCAGCCCCTGCAGGGTTTCGATGTTGCGCTCGAAAATGTCTGCGGCATCGGGAAAGGCCGCCACAGCCCGGTCGATGCTTGCTTCGCGCAACAGATGCAGGGTTGGGTAGGGCGAACGGTTGGAGAAATTGTCGATATCGTCGGCATCGCTACCCGCGAACTCGTACTGCGGATGCAGGCTGGCGATCTGGAAAACGCCTTCAAAGCCGAGCTTGCGGATGGCAGCATTGGCCTCGGCGAGAAAAAAATGAAAATCGAGGAAGTTGCCCATGCCCTGCGGATGAATCAGCAGCGTCGTGTCGAGCACTTCCGGGGCGGTCTCGGCGAGCAGTTGCAGTTCGTGTGCGAGTTCGGCCAGCAGTTCATCCGCCGTTTGTGCTGCGGTTACGGCATAGCGGATCTGCTTTTTGACGTGTACGGCCTTGGCAAAAGGGCACAGGTTGAGGCCGATGACGGCGCGCTCCAGCCAGCGTTGGGTGGCGGCGACGATTTCGCCAACTTCGGCTGAATTGGCCATTGGGGTCATAACTGCGGACAAGTGGGGCATGGGGTTCCAGAAACGTAGGGAGCGGCACAGGGTGCACCAATTCGGTCGCAACCGGTAGGCCTCGCCGGTATGGCGCCAATTTGAAGCTGCCGCCGCGCTGTTATAGTGCCTTCATTCCCGCGTATTTTTGGAGTTAACGCATGGCCCTGACGACTTCACTGGCAGATCTTTCGGTTCTTCTTGTTGAGCCTTCCCATATGCAGGCCGGGTTGGTTAGCCGCATGTTGCAGCATCAGGGCGTGCGCCAGGTCAAAGTGCTGGAAAGAGGCGATGCCGCGCTGGCGGCGCTGGCCGAAGCCGGGGATCATGGTTTGGTGGTGATCAGCAGCCTCTATCTGCCGGACATGCTGGGTACCGAGTTGGTGGCGGCGATGCGCGAGGACGAGGCGCTCGAACCCGTGCCCTTTATTTTGGTTTCCAGCGAAACGCGGCCGCAGGTGCTGGATCTGGTACGCCAGTCGGGTGCCTGCAGCATCGTCGCCAAGCCGTTCAACGAACAACAACTTTCCCGCGCACTCTATGCCGCCGCCGATTACCTGAATCCGCCGGAAGATTGCGATATGGCGGAAATCGAGGATCTGCGCGTGCTGGTCGTTGATGACAGTGCAGCCTCCCGTAAGCACCTGCGCCGCTTGCTGAAAGAACTCGGCATCGAGCGCATTACCGAGGCAGTCAATGGCAAGGAGGCGGTTGCCCTGTTGCAGAGCATGACGGTCGATCTGGTGATTACTGACTACAACATGCCGGAGATGGACGGCCGCGAGCTGACCGAATATATCCGCACGCAAAGCTGGCAGAGCAGCGTGCCGGTGCTGATGGTGACCAGCGAGCGGAACATGGGCCGCCTGGCCGCCGTCGAACGGGCCGGTGTTTCGGCCATTTGCGACAAGCCTTTCGAGGCCGGCAGCATTCGCAAGCTGATCAGCGAATCCTTGACGCGATAAAACGCGTTACCACCCGACGACCAACAACGATCAGCGCCAGCAGGACCAGCAGCGGGTCGAACAGCACATCCCACAGGTTGGCAAAAATCCCGGTCGCGTAAGCGGCGAGATCGACGGCGAGGATGGTCAGCCAGGTGTCCTGGCGCTGCCACCACAGCGCCCCGGCCAGCGGGATCAAAGCGGCAAGCAGCGGCCAGGGCTGGTAGCCCAGAGCGTAAGGGTCGAAGGCGCCCCAACCAAGTGCTGCCGGGTAGAACAGCGCGGCAAAGAGCAGCAGGCCGAGGGCCGGCCGATATGAAAAAGGCGATGGCGCCCGATTGGCCAGATGCAACAGCGCCAACTGGAGCAGCGTCAGCGACGGCGTGCCGAAGGTGCCGTGCATGACCGGCGCGATGCCGGCGATCAGCGCAACGGCGGTGGCGGTCAGGGCGGCGCGCTGACGCAAGCCGCCGAGTGGCAGCAGTGCGACGAGCGCCCCGAAAATCAGCCCGTGAGCGAGTAGACCGTAGGCGGCCAGGGCATTCATGGTTGGCCTCCATCCAGCCAGGCTTCGCTGAAGGTGGCGTGTTTGATGCCTTGATTGCGCCAGGTATAGGCCAGGTGTACCCGGCCATCGCGGCCGAGCAGCAAGCTCGGGTTGGTGAAGTCGGCGCCGCCGTCAGCCGCCGTTTCCACCGTGCGGGCGGGCTGCCAGGTTTTGCCTTCGTCGGGTGAAAGCCACAATACCAAGGTCCCGCGGCCGCTTGCCGGGTTGCCGGCCAGCAGCAGGCGGCCGCTCTTCAATCGGAGCAGGGCGACGGGCGAATTCGGGTTGGCCACCGGGAGCGCCTCGTTTGCCTGCCAGAGCAGCCCGCCATTGCCGGTGCTTGCCAGCTGTACCTTGCCCGGCTCGGGGCCGGCGTCGCGCAGCACGGCGAGGGCACGCTGTTCATCAAGCGCCACGATAGCGGGTTGCAAGGTCGGGAGGTCGTGCGTCAGGCGCACCTTGTCGAGAATTTTTCCGGTCGGCGACAGGCGCAGCCACTCGGCCTGCGTCGCGATGAACTGCTGATGAATCGGCAGCCCCAGCCCGCCATCGGCCAGCGGTAATGGCGGTGCATTGGCCAGCGTGCTGATATTGGCAAAAGGCGAAGTCTGCAAGCGGCTCGGCTTCATCCAGCTCTTGCCGCCATCGGTCGAGAAACTGTGGTTTAGCGCGCTACTCGCTTCGCCACCGATGCCCATGCTGACGTACCAAAGATGCAGCCAACTGCCTTCGGCGTAGAGCACTGGGTTGCCGACCCGGCGGACATGGGCGAACGTGCCGCCGGCCGTGCTTTCGCGGTTGGCAATCGGCATTGGCTTGCGCCAGCCGTCCTTGCCCAGCGTGCTGAACCAGATACCGTTATCCTCGGCGCCGGACTCGCTACCGGCCAGCCAGGCGGCGGCAAGACGGCCATCCGGGAGTTGAGTCAGGCTTGCCGCCTGCGCCCATTCGGCCGCCCTGGGCAGCATTTCAATGGCGAATGTGGCGCCCAGCATCGATGGCGTGGCAAGCGGGGGCGGCACAAAGGCCGGCGCCGCCGGCACCGGGGCGTGCCAGAAAGCCGCACTCGCCGCCATGATGAACAGCAGGGCCGGCAGCCAGCGGGGCAGGGTTTGAGGCAGTTGCCTCATTTTTCGCCACTCGCAAACCCGGATATTTTTCCAATGCCAGGCGGCAAGGCCGTTGTGATGGGCGAAAAGCAGGCGGGTGGTGGAGGCAGGGTGGGATCAGGACGCATAGCCAGGAATTCTAACCCGCTTCCTTTTTCCTGCCTTCCCGAGAGCCGGATCAGGGCATCACATGGACAACACCCTTCCTCTTCAAGGGCAGGGCTGGGTCTTGCCATGCCGGAGTATCACCAATCAGCCTTTTATCGACCTTCCAGCCAAGGCCAAGACGAATTGCTGCGGTCGACCGTGTTTTGAAGCGAATTTTTATCTGCTAAAACGCCTTGGCCCGCAGACTGCTCACCTGATTCCAGCGATTGCCAACAACCAAATGGATTAAATCAGCATCCGGCTAATGCGGGATAATCACCCCTTGACCGATGTTCGGTCGCCATTTTTTCACCCGTAGCCCTCAGCAGAAAAATTTCATGTCATCAGAACACTTCAACCCCGGCCACTTTCTTCCCAGCCAGCCATGAAAACACCGAGCCGAATCCAGCCGCTGGTTACCGATGGCCTGGTAGACACCGTTCTCCGCCAGCTGATGAGTGGCAAGGAGGCGATGGTCTATGTCGTCCAGTGTGGCGACGAAGTACGTTGCGCCAAGGTTTACAAGGAAGCCAACAAGCGCAGCTTCCGTCAGGCCGTCGATTACACCGAAGGCCGCAAGACCAAGAACAGCCGGCAGGCCCGTGCCATGCAAAAAGGCTCGCGTTACGGCCGGCAGGAACAGGAAGCCGCCTGGCAGCACGCCGAGGTCGACGCGCTCTATCGCCTCGCCGCCGCTGGCGTCCGCGTGCCGACGCCCTACAATTTTCACGAAGGCGTGCTGCTGATGGAACTGGTCGCCGATGAAAACGGCGAACCGGCCCCGCGCCTGAACGATGTTGTATTAAGTGAAGAAATCGCCCGGCAATACCACGCCATCCTGATCCGTCAGGTCGTCCGCATGCTCTGCGCTGGCATCGTGCACGGCGATCTCTCCGAATACAACGTGCTGGTCGACAGCGAAGGGCCGGTCATCATCGACCTGCCGCAGGCGATTGATGCGGCAGCGAACAACAACGCCAGTCGCATGCTGGAGCGCGACGTCGACAACCTCGCCACCTACTTCGGCCAGTTCGCCCCGGAACTGCTGAGCACACAATACGGCAAGGAAATCTGGGCCCTCTACGAAACCGGAAAACTGGAGCCGGAGAGTGAACTGACCGGCGTTTTCACGGCCGACGAAGGCCTCGCCGACCTCAATGAAATCATGCA
>Ga0138256_10005565_pt1 | contig 13304 bp, 9 predicted proteins | sample KNB2016incub_MG_FD_105486 | JGI IMG/M metagenome (GOLD analysis project Ga0138256, IMG submission 105486) | Active sludge microbial communities from wastewater in Klosterneuburg, Austria - KNB2014incub_MG | ecosystem: Engineered > WWTP > Activated sludge > Unclassified | place: Austria...
CCTGGTCGGATCTTGACCTGGGGTCATTTCCTACGCGTTTTTGAAAAGCAAGAGAAAGGTCCGGAACGATCGTCAAACCTGCCACGGAGCGAATCGCTTTCATGCCATATCTGGCGATGGACTTGAGAGTCTTCATCCGCGGCCCGGTATTCCTATAATAAAGGTCGATCCTGTCCCTCAACCCTCCATTCTTAGGTTCCAGACAGATCGGCGAGTTACCGTTTTGCGAAAGGTATTTTATGATCTCGCCCTCGGTCGCACCTCGAATTCCTTCACGAAGCAAGTGCTCCCAGGTGTCCGTCGATGTCACGCGTCTTGAAAAACGCCGGGCAAATCTCAGTGCGAGCCCATCAGGCAAATAATTTATCAGCGGGAGTTTCGTCGTATGTAGTTCGAACGGGAACCACCGATACGGTGTCTGATCAAGAAACAAATATCCGCCATCATCGATCACGTCCCAAAGCTGTGGCAATAGTTTTCTTCGTTCACCTGCCAGCAGGTGCTCATAAACGGCGCTCAGTATTACAAAGTCAAATTTTCCGATCGCGGACGGCAACTCATCCTCACTTTTTGACTGAAAAAACTCTACATTTGCCAGCTCATAAAATTCTTTTCGTCCCTGCGCGACCTTTAACAAACTGGCGAGCATGTCAACGCCGATGATCTTAGCGTCCGGAAACATCCGGGCCAATATTACAGTGGATGCTCCGCAGCCGCAACCAAAATCTAATATCCGCTTTCCTTCAAAATCCTCGGCACTAAAATAAGCAAATATATCATTTCGCAAAAGGCGTTCGACGCAGTCAGGGTCTTCATCGCGTCGGATCTCAGAACAAATGCCGGGAGTGCCGGAGACCTCTAACATCAATCGAATAAGATCGAGTGAATATGAGGTTACAACGGTGCTTTCGACCACCAGATCGGGCGTTTTGGACGAGATCACACTTATCCGTCGCCGTCCGGCGGGCAGTTCCTCAACGAGTATCTTTTCCCCGTGATGCTCGATAGTTGTGTTCGATCCTGTTGTCATAAGACATTTTCCAAGAGGGCGGCAACGATCTTTTCTCCCGCGGTGCCGTCCCCATATGGCGAGATGCCGAAGTCAAAGTTTGTGTTCAGGCACTTCGAGAACGTTTCGACGATGGTCGCCTGATCGCTACCGACAAGAAAGTTGACCTCGTGTTCGACAAGCTCGGTCCACTCGGTATTTTCGCGCAGGGTAATGCATGGCTTATGTAGAAAAAGGGCCTCTTTCTGCAATCCGCCGCTGTCGGTCATTACGAGCCGGCATTGCTCAAGCAAATAGATCATCTCTAGATAGCTGACAGGATCTGCGAGCCATACCGCCGTTTCGAGGCTATATTCCGCGATCTTTTTTCGTGTTCGCGGATGTAATAGCAATAGGACGGGAACGTTCCGGTGGATCTCGTCGAGAGCAGCAAGGATGTTTCTCAGATTTTCTACATTGTCGGTATTTTCCGCTCGGTGCAGCGTGCACACAACAAAATTATCGAGAGTTTTCGGCAGTCGGGCTATCGTGGCAGGCGAAAGACCCGCTTGTGCTCGATGATAAAGAACGGCATCGAACATAACGTCGCCGGTTTCGATGACCCGGCATGGAGTATTTTGAAATCCCTCCCGTTTCAGATTCTCCACTGCGGTTTTTGTAGGGCAAAAAAGCAGGTCGCTCATCTTGTCGGTCAAAAGTCGATTAACTTCCTCGGGCATTCGCATGTCGAATGAGCGTAAGCCCGCCTCGACGTGAGCTACCTTTTTATTCAGTTTGCTGGCTGCGAGTGCTCCGGCGAGGGTCGAATTTGTGTCGCCGAAAACCAGCACGAGCTGCGGGTCTTCTTTGATAATTATGGCATCGAGTGCCTCGAGCATCCTGGCCGTCATCACGGCGTGCGATAGGCTGTCGATGCCGAGGTTGTATCTTGGCTCCGGGATCCCGAGCTCTTGAAAAAAGACTCCCGACATATTCTCGTCAAAATGCTGTCCGGTATGAACAATGATCTCCTCCAATTGAGGGACAACGCTCATCGCGCGGCTAACAACCGCCGCTTTTACGAATTGAGGACGAGCTCCAACGATAGTCAATATTTTGGATGGATTCGACATGAACTAAAGACCAAGTATGTGATAAGTTGAGCCTATTGTAAAAATATGTGTGGCATTGCCGGTATTTTAAGCCCAAAGAAAAAAATAGACCTCGAACTCCTAAAGCGTATGACCGACGCCATCGCTCATCGCGGGCCGGACGGCGAGGGGGCTTGGATCGATAGTGACAGCAAAGTGGGGCTTGGCCACCGCCGCCTTGCGATCATCGACCTGACGGAAACCGGCAAACAGCCGATGTTCTACAAAAACGGCCGCTATGTATTAACGTTTAATGGCGAGATATACAACTACATCGAGCTGCGCCAGCAGCTCGAGGAGCGGGGTCATAAGTTTGTATCGACCTCAGACACCGAAGTTTTGCTCGCGCTCTTTCATGAAAAAAAAGAACGCGCACTAGACGATCTTGACGGCATGTTCGCCTTTGCCATCTGGGACAACGTCGAGCAGGAGCTTTTCATTGCGAGGGATCGTTTTGGTGAAAAGCCTTTTTATTTTGCGGTTCAAGACGGTGCGTTTTATTTTGCCTCTGAGATGAAAGCTCTTTGGGCCGGGGGTGTTGCGAGAGATGTCTCTCGCCCGATGTTATTCAATTACCTTTCCCGAGGTTTCACATATGATCCGAGTGATCTGTCAGCCACATTCTTTGACGGCATTTATAAGCTCAAGGCGGGATGTTTTGCATTTCTCACGCCCGACGACCTGAAGGTTCGCCAGCAAAGGTATTGGAACATCGACGCCGATACTGTCGATGCTGATATTTCGGAAGACATCGCCCTTGCAAAATTTCGTGAATTATTCGATTCGTCAGTCTCACGGCGTCTGCGATCAGACGTCCCGGTCGGCAGCAGCCTGTCGGGCGGCTTGGATAGCTCTTTGATCGTCTGCACGATCGACAGGCTGACTAAGAAGACGGGGCTGCATCAGGCCACGTTTTCAGCCCGATTTCCCGGCTTTGCAAAGGATGAGGGGCAATATATGCAGGCGGTGATCGACGCGACAAGCGTCGAACCCCATTTTGTCTTTCCGGACGAGCAAGGCTTGATCGATGATCTTGAAAAGCTCTGCCACCATCAGGAAGAGCCATTCGGAACGGCCAGCATCTACGCACAATATTGCGTAATGCGGCTCGCAAAAGAAAACGACGTCACGGTTCTGCTCGACGGACAAGGCGCGGACGAACTCCTTGCCGGATATCACACGTACTTTGACCACTATTTCCGGGAGTTGAAAAGGCGAGACCGCAAACAGTATCGGCGCGAAACCGCTGCCTACGCACGAGTAAATGGCGATAGCGGAGGTGATCTCAAGAAAACGGTCAAGAGATTGTTGCCGGAGTGGATGGTCCGTGGCTTGACGGACGCACAAAGATCTTTAAATGACCCGTCGAGATCATACTTATCAAAGGAGTTTTATCAAGATAACCGCGGACGAGCTTTCGCCAATGGCGACTCGCCGGATACTTTACAGTCATCCCTCTATCACCATGCTTTTGGTGGCCCGCTCGAAGAACTTTTGAGGTACGCGGACCGTAATTCGATGGCACATTCACGTGAAGTGCGCCTCCCGTTCTTAAGCCATCACCTCGCCGAATTCGTATTCTCATTGCCATCAAATTTTAAGATCCGGGATGGCGTCACGAAATACATCATGAGGGCAGCATATAGCGACACGCTTCCGCAAGCTATCGTTGCCCGCAACGACAAGATCGGCTACGAGCCGCCGCAAGGCCAGTGGATGCGTCATCCACGGATGCTGGATATGATCGGCGATGCCGCGAGCACACTAGTGCATAGCAAGATCGTTAAGCCCGATACGGCGGAAAGTGTTCTAACGACAGATGAAAACTCGTCGATCTTTAACTCATCCAACTGGTAACTATCGATGGCCGCCGCACTCATTAAAGGTTGACCGGCGACTCGACTTGCTAGATCTTCAGGATCTCCAGCGCTAGGTTCTTTGCTTGTTCCTCGCGCGCATAGCCGGCGATCTTTTCATCGTCGCCAAAATATTCGAGCTTTCGTTTCACCGTCCATTCCGAAAACCAATCGTTCATGATCGAAGCAAATTCCTCAGCGGTGTCTGCCAGTTTGCCGGCGTTGGTTTCCGTGACGATCTTTTCCATTACGCCGTGGTCATTGGGCGCGATCAAAATATTTCGGTGAGCTCCCAAATATTCATAGAGCTTGCCCGACGCGATCCCGCTATGGCCCGGCCATCCGGCATGAAATAACACGTGAGACGACAGCATGACCTCTAGGGCATCACTGCGGGGCACCCGTCCCGTAATATTCAAACAGATCGCCGGTAATTTGCTGGCTATGAGTTCACCAACCTCCGCGATCGTGGCCGTTCCGATAAAATTCAGCTCTATCTCATCCAGATCCTTATTGCCAAGAAATAGCGTCAAGCCGTATAACATAACAGATAGGTTCTGGTTAGGATGAAGCGTACCGATCACGGAAAAGACAAATTTGTCGGATCGCTGAGGAATGTTTCGCCGCAAGTCAGCGAAGAGTTTCGCCTCAAATCCGTTGGTCACGACCATCCCCTTGGTGTGCGGTGCGAGCCGCTTGGCCTCGTCAACTATCGGTTGACTAACCCCTGTAATGAGCCGTGCCGGAACTAACCAACGCCGTAGGTAATGTTCGTAAAAGAAATTTTGCAGCCGCTTTGCGGTCGATGGTACGCTGGTTTTAGAAAGAAGATCGTTATCCCAGAGATCACGAAAGTCGGCGATAAAAGGCTTGCTAAACTTATTCGAAAGGTACGCTCCCAGCCGGATCGTATTCATTGGAAATCCGGTTGCGAGGATGTAATCAACCGGATCTGTGCTCAGGTAACTAACTAAATAATCCTTAAAACAGGCATAAGCATTACATTTCGGATTAACGGTTCCGGATGCATACAGCGCGGTGTATAAGAGCCTTTTCCCGGCCGTTGTTTTCAAAATAGCTCTCTGATAGGGCTTATTTAGCTGCTTACGGTACGGCAGTTGGATCAACCTATAACCCTCGTGTTCGGTTACGAGTGGAGGTGCCAAATTCTCGCTTTCGTAACCTTCGGTCGAGATCTCATCGCCCTGCCAATGCCTCGTAACGATGATCGGAAATAACCCGTGCTTATGAAAGTTATCCGCAAACGATTGAGCCCGTCCCGCCGAGATCATGTTACACGGAGGCAAATAATACGAGGCTATTAGTATTTTCTTCATTCACCGATCCCGGGGACTTTCTCTCGGCCGGATGAGCTGCTAACGATCGCCATACTTAACCCCATGATCAGGAAAAATATCATTACAACCTCAGAGTCGCCCCAGTTGTAATGGACGAGGCCGCTTGCGAGAAACCCGGCGGTGCCGCCGAGGGCTCCGAGCAGCACGCCGCGTTCGAACCAGCCGTATTCCCCGCGTCGAAAGCCTCGCCACAGCATTCGAAAATACAAAAACATCCATATTACCCACGCGATCAAGACCGGGACGCCTCGTTCAAAAGCCAACGAGAGCGGCGTTGAGTGCATATGGCCGATCGGCAGATTGCCGTTGTCAAACATCCCCCAATCCTGCCAATGCGTCTTGAGCGAATCCATCCCGATGCCGACTGCGAGATGGCGCGGGCTGGAAATAAGCACGCCGACGCCCTCACGCCAGACGGTCATCCGCCACGTCGTCGAGTTGTCGCCGGTATCGAGAAACCCGACGTTACGCTTTTGCTGCAAATAATACAGTCCGCCTGCCGCCAGTGGGATCGCACATAGAATACAGATCAGTATCGCCTTTCGAGATGCGCCGATCAGAACCATCACCGCTGCGGAGATCACAAAACCGGCCCAAGACGCCCGCGTAACGGTCAGAAAAAGCGCAAAACCAACCGCCGAAAGCACCGCTCCGAGCAATAATTTATTGCGGGCAAATGGCCCACCCGGCGCCATTATCAGCAAACCAAGTGCGACCGACGCGAGCAACTGCGCGGCCTCAGCGTACGTTGTGTAATGACCATAGAACCCTGACGCCCGCACATCACGCCCGCGCGACCACGTTTCAATGCCAAATCGTGTCGTGCTTTCGGCATGGGGCGGTGTCGCTGCCATTTCATATTCGAGAATATTTTCGTAGCGATATACCTTTAAGGCGGCCTTGCCGTCCGGCGAGGCGTTTACGACGGCCGAAAGCTGATCGGGCGATGCAACACTTTGTCCGTTAGCCTTGAGTATCGTGTCACCCTCTTGCACACCAGCGGCCCGTAGAGGGCTGTCGGCGGTGAGTTTTGTCACTTTAAGATTAGTGCCGATGGCAAACTTTCCGATCGCGTACGCCGCCGCAACGCTACCCGAAATCAACAAAATAACGACCGCACGCCGCAACGTTTTAGTATCGCGGATATTTTGAGCGACCAGATAGACTATCGTCACGAGCGATACGGTAACCATTTTCCGCAGGCTAACCTGAGGCTCGTAAGAGAAAATTGCCGATATGAGCGATAGCCCGACGTACGCGAGGATCGCGGTCGTAATGCCGTCGGTTTTGAATGTCGGCCGGACAAACGCCAGCCTGATCAGCCAAAACAAGATCGCGAGCGACCAGGCGAACTGAGTTCCCGCGATCGATAGTGGAGCGCACAGGGCGAGGAGCAGCAAAGATAGCTGCAGGGCCCTGTCGGTCAGCCGGTAAATATTTGATTTTTCGTCCACGTGGTTTTTCACAAAATACGGCGAACTTTGATTATAGTTAATGCCTCTAATGTCCGCATCTTTACAGCGAATACAGAATGACAGAAAAACTGATTGATTTGTGAAAAGAAAAGAATATAATCCCGCTATGACCGCAAATTTACAGCGAACCTTGCGAGCAGCCGGCTTTTGCCTGTGCATGCTCGTTGCCGGCTATTTCTTCTTGTTTTACTCGTCTGCCGGGTCCGGTTCGACGGCTGCAAAAGACGATCCTATCGAGCTTTTGTTGCGGCTGCCCGCTCCTGCTCCGCCAAACCCGCTCGTCCAGACGATGTCCTTTTACAATCGGGAGGAGAAATTTTACAGCAAAGCCACCCCGCCAAAGGACAACGCTCCGATCGACGAGCTGCTCGATTACTGGCTGCGGCAAAACAATTCGTTTCAAGAGCTAAGATACCTGCCGGAGATGTCCGATCAGGCTCGGAGCCGGGTAATGAAAGAGATCAGCAAAAAGCCGGCTCTGCTGACGAGCTATCTGAACGTGCTAAAGGGCGACCCAAAAGCCGCCGACTTTGTTAAGGAGATCTACGACCGCGAAGGCAGCGGCGGAGCGATCAATAAAGAAGAGCGGCGGATGGTCAAAGAATGGCTGACGTATAACAGCCCGCATTTTAGCAGCGATCTAGCCCGCAAAGCGTCTAGTGTCAGCGACAGTGGCGAGTATGTGACCGGGCAAACGGAGCTGCTCGCTCTCGCACGAGTGGATTTTGACAGGGCGAAACCCATCATCGAGCGGCTGCTAGGCGACAGCTCGCTGAAAACCTCAAAGGTACTGGCGACTTGGGCGCAGTATCGTCACGCTCTCGACACCAATTCGACCGGCGACATCGAAACGTACCGCGATGCCCTGAAAGCTTTTGTCGAGGACAAAAGCGCGATGCCAGGCATGCGGGACCTTGCTATAGACGCGCTCGTCAGTGAAAAAGAGTGGCCCGGACGCGACGAATGGTATTTCTCGCTGCTCGGCGACGAGACGCTAGCCAAGCTCGTCGTCAACGGACAGACGAACACCGGCCTGACGACGCTCATCCTCAACTCGCCTGAGGATAAATATGTCGAGAAGATGATCGAGCTTTCAGCGAGCGATAACCCGACCATTCGCAGTGCTGCGGTCCGCAACCTAGTGGCCCAGCTGGCCAACGGTAACGCGGCCGTCGTCAAAGCTCTCTTGCCCTGGCTCGAAGATCCAAAATGGGCGATCGACGTCGATGATTCGCGCGGTACACTTGTTCGAAAATTGAGCGAGATCGAGATACCGGAAAGCGTTCCGGGGCTGATGAGAATATTAGACGAGAAGCAGATCCAGACAGTGCCATCGGCTAATACTGCAGCAAATTCAGCGGCAAATGCGGTTAATGCGGCGGCCAGCCGCGCCAACGTAGCGGCAAATCGACCTGCAAATTCACCCGGCGTCAAAGACGGTGTCCAAGTCATAGTATTTCCTTTCCGCTCGTCGGCAGTCACCGCTTTGGCAAAGCAAAAAGACGGAAGGGCGGTTCCGGCGTTACGTCGCGTTTTACCTGAGATGTCGCAGGCGTACGAACGTGATATGGTCGTCAGTGCCATCTGGGAATGTAACGGCTTTTCGCTTGCCGAACAGCTCGACGCGCTGGAGACCGCCGCCAAAGGCGTCCGCACCGAGATGGAGAATGAGGCGAATCCGGCCGCCAATGCTAACGCTGTTGCCTCCAATTACGCAACAACTTATGAGAACGAAGGCAAACGAGCCCCCACCCCCGCCGAGATACGTGCGGCTCTAGGCCGGACGCTGTTGCAAGCTCCCGCGATATCCGATGTGCTTGCCCGGGGACTGGTCGACCGCATCGCCGTGCTCGACACAAAAGACAAGCCGCTGGCACTCGCCTATCGGCGTATGATCCTCCGCTGGCAAAATGCGGCGATCAATATATTGCTGCTTCGCGATCTAAAACGCGGAGTTGCCGATCTCGATACGATCATCAGATTGCTCGGCCAACGTAAGGAACTACGGGAAAAACAATCGACCGATATTTTTGACATACGGACGGGCACGCCGACCGCGTTTGGCATCTCTGCCTGCCTGCTCGAAGACTCTGCGGATTACGATGCGATACTCGACACCGGCAATATCGAGAGCAAGACCGCGCTGTTTGCCTGTGCACGCCTGCTGCGTCTGCGGCTGCAGGTGCCAAAGGTCGCCGAAGATCTCAAATCGCCAAATCCGCTCCTACAGACCGCCGCCGAGCGTTATCTCGAATCCGAAGACTCGCCTGAGGCACGCGCGATCGTGCTTGCGCGTCATCCGAATCAGGCAAAGATCCTCGGTGCTCGCAGCGCGTTCACCGTCGATGGCGTTGCTGAGACTTATAACGAATACCTTTACGCTGTATATCAGAGCCTCGGCGACAACTCACTCTATAACGGATGGTCCGGTGCGGGTAACGACGATCAGATCATCGCGACAGAAAAAGAATTGCAGGCCGAGGTCAAAAAAAATGACGAGCTGCTCGGCATCTATTCCTACGACGGCAATTACATCCGCATATTTAAGGATGATCGCGTCATCTTTAGCTGGGACGAGGATGATTCGCGCTATCGCGAGCGGCCGCTGACGGGCGAGGAATTTGACGCGATCAAGGGCTATCTCGCCCACAACAAGGTTGACGAGCTGCCGCCGTTCATCTCGTGCGGTGGAGCCTATTGCACGTCTAAAGAGCTGATAATGCTGAGCCGCGTCGGCGGACGGCGGGTCTATATGACGGGCACCGACGGCGAGTACGGCGGCGGCGGCGAGTTTGAATTTTTTGTCGGGCTCGATAAATATTTTGCGGGGCTCAAACAGGCGCCTGCCAAACTCAAGTACCGTCTTAGCCGCGAGATACCGGGACTTGAGATCGTGCTGGCAGCCGACGATCTGAATGCCGTAGCTGTCTGGAAAGACGGTGCAGATTTTCGGGTTGCTGCAAGCGAAAAAGTCGTTCGCGACAAAATAAGAAAAGAGATCGACGGCGACCCTGATGATGAAGATGCTCCGGCCGCCGACTATTCAGAAGAAAGCGAGGGCAGAAAAGCCGACCTCCGGGCAAAGCGCCGCTACGAAGGCTATGCCTGGCACAAGATCGTTGACGGCGACGTGGCGGGCATTACCTCACAGCCTGCACAGGTAGAGTTTCTGCCGATGCGTGACGGGCTCACGGTTCAGTCCGGTGAAGAGCAATGGAAAGCAAGACTGGCTGATCTTGAGATCCGAACATCGGAAAATGGATTGTTCAAGGTCGTTCGCGGGCGACTGACAAGAGTACGCGATGGCAACTATCGCAACCCCGTGATCACGCCAAACGGCCGCTGGGTGCTAGTAAGCAAAACTGATGATCGGACAGGCCAAGCTGTCGTTCGGGTCGATCTAACCACAAATAAGGAGTATCAGATCGAGATCGACGGCTACGGCGAGAGCTATCCGCTGGCATTTATCCCGTCGATAAACAAGTTCCTTGTCATCCGCAACGATTATCGATATTACCGCTCGGACGACGAAGATACCGCCCTAGCCGATCCCGATCCCGACAATTTACTGCTCGTGGATCCAGCGACCGGCGTTGCAAACCCGGCACCCGGTGAATTTCGCCCGGTTGCACAGCAAACCTATCGGGCATTGCAGAAAACCGCGAAACCCAACGAATATTGGGCAGCAAGGATCGACGAAGAAAAGGGTTTGACCGAGGTGGGCATTTACGAGACTAAGACATTTGGATTTAGGACGATCCTGAAAGTGCCGAAGATCAGATTTAACAGCATGAATATGTGGGTGGATGAGCCCGGGAAAAAGGTCTATTTTGTCTATCGCGGGCATTTGTTGTCGCTGCCGTTGCCGTAGGGGTTTGTGCGGCGTTGCCCTTGCGTTTGTGTGGCAAATCGGGTCTAATAGTTGTTTGCTCTATGGGCAAAATTTTAGCCGAGAGGGGGTGAGCAAACAAAATGGCATTTATATCAGTAAACAATAACGAATCGATCGAGTCGGCATTACGCCGCTTCAAACGTAAGGTAATCAGTGAAGAGATCATCAAAGATCTCAAAAAGCACGCTCATTTTATCCCACCCGGACAAAAGGCAAAGCTCAAATCGGTCAACGCCCGCAAGCGTAACCGCAAGCGTTTTCGCACGCAGCGTCCGATGGGCGGCGGCACCGGCAGCGGACCCGGGCGTCCACCGATGGGGCAGAACCGATAACTAAAGTGAAAAAGGAAAAGGTGGAAAAGTGAAAAAGCTAAATGCTGTGACACTTTTTCACTTTTTTACTTTTAAAACGTTTATCCTTTTAACATGGCATCCGAAAGAACACGAATTTTACTTACAAACGACGACGGCTATCACGCCGAGGGTATCGTCGCACTCGAGGCCGCGTTGAGCGAGATCGGCGACGTCTATGTGGTCGCCCCCGAGGCCGAGATGAGCGGAGCTTCGCACAGCCTGACGCTATCGCGGCCGCTGCGTATCCGCCAACGCGCTGAACGGCATTGGACGGTCGATGGCACGCCGACCGATTGCGTCACGCTCGCGATCAATCAGATACTCCCCGCCGACGAACGGCCGCATATTTGCTGCTCCGGCATTAATCACGGGGCGAATCTCGGTGACGACGCGACGTATTCCGGCACGGTTGCCGGTGCCCTGGAATCGACGATCTTAGGCGTTCCGGGCCTCGCATTTAGCCTCGCTTCCTATCGCGACCAAGACTTTTCAGAGTCCGCAAAGGTCGCGGCCCAGGTTACGCAAAAGGCTCTTACCGAGGGTCTACCTGTATGGACATTGCTCAATGTAAATGTGCCAAAAGGGCTTCCTAAAGGTATCCGCATTACAAAACAAGGTTTTAAAAACGCACGTCCCATTATTAGCGAACACATCGACCCGCGCGGAAAACTCTATTATTGGATCGGCGAGGTCCGCGAGGGTTTTCGTGCCGAGGGTGGAACCGATTTTGAAGCGATCGATGAGGGTTACGTTTCAGTCACGCCGATGCGAAGCGACCTGACCAGCCACAGCGGGCTCGAAAGACTGAAAAACTGGAATACCAACTAGTGAACGCAACCGCCATCACAGACGAAATGACGATGCAGCGGCTCGCGATGGTCGAGCAGCTCCGCACGACGCACAAGATCGCCGACGAGCGTGTGCTCGATGTCATGGCCCGCGTGCCGCGACATTTGTTTGTGCCGGTCGCGATCAAATCACAAGCATACAAAGACAACGCCCTGCCAATATCCGGTGGCCAGACCATCTCGCAACCATTTATCGTTGCACGAATGACTGAGCTGTTGGGGCTTACGGGCAACGAAAAGGTGCTTGAGATCGGTGCGGGATCAGGCTATCAAACCGCAATCTTGGCATCGCTTGCGAGGTCGGTCTTTGCGATCGAGCGTCTCGTAAATCTTGCCGACGAGGCGTCTCGCCGCCTGCAAACGCTTGGTATTACAAACGTTACGCTCAAAACCGCCGACGGTACGACAGGCTGGGAAAATTACGCTCCTTACGACGCGATACTCGTCGCGGCGGGCGGCCCAGACATTCCCGAGCCGCTTGTAAAGCAACTGAAGATCGGTGGAAAACTCGTCATCCCGATCGGCGACGATCAGAGATCACAGTCGCTTATCCGCGTAACCCGAACGGAGAGCAGTTCAACTCAGGAAAATTTTGGCGGCTGCGCGTTTGTACCTCTGATCGGAGAATTTGGCTGGAAGTAGCTTATGGACGGATTCATCGACTTTCTTTATCAGGCCAAGGATTTCCTAAATCCCGCAAAGCTCATCGACTATTTGTTGGCTTTGCTCGGCAATTATGTGTATCTCGGGCTTTGGTTCATTATCTTTGCTGAGACGGGATTGGCGGTCGGTTTTTTTCTGCCGGGCGACTCGCTCCTGGTGGTTTCGGGACTGTTTGCGGCGGCGGGCAAGCTAAATGTCTGGTTCGTCATGATCGCGTTTTTCCTCGGCTCGGTGATCGGCGACAGCACCGGTTACTGGACCGGACGCATGATGGGCAAAACGCTTTTTAACCGCGAAGATTCGTGGATATTTAAGCCGAGCAGAGTCGAAAAGGCTCATGCTTTTTTCGAAAAATACGGTGTAAAAACTGTTATACTCGCAAGGTTCGTGCCTATCGTCCGAACCTTTGCTCCGATCGTGGTCGGAGCGGCTGAGATGCCCTATCGCCAGTTTTTACCATATAGCATCCTGGGTGGGCTGCTGTGGATCGGCAGCATGGTGCTCGCCGGGTATTTTCTCGGAGGAGTGATCGAAAACGCTCTTGGTATCAAGCTCCAGGATCATATCGAAAAGGTTGTCATCGTGGTCGTTTTCCTGTCGTTGCTGCCGCCGATCATCGAATTTATCAAACACAAATATGGCAAACGGCCGGACGTGATCGATGAGATCTCGGAGGTCGTCGAGGACAAATAGTGTCACGCCTAGCCCGACTCCGGGCAC
>Ga0138256_10005567_pt1 | contig 13301 bp, 21 predicted proteins | sample KNB2016incub_MG_FD_105486 | JGI IMG/M metagenome (GOLD analysis project Ga0138256, IMG submission 105486) | Active sludge microbial communities from wastewater in Klosterneuburg, Austria - KNB2014incub_MG | ecosystem: Engineered > WWTP > Activated sludge > Unclassified | place: Austria...
ATGGGCGAGCGCGGCATGGCCGACATGGGCGAGATGGAAATGCCGCTGCCGGACAACACGCTGCCGATGATGACGGGCACCGGCCCCTATGGCGCGGTCGAGATGGGCGGCATGTTCTCGGTGTTCAAGGTGCGCCGCGACCAGAAGCCGGGTGACTATCGCGACCCGGGCTGGTACAAGCAGCCGCCGGGCACGCAGGCGTACGAGTGGACGGGCCCCGTCGCCGAGCCGGCGCGGTTCAAGTCCGAGGGCGGGCAGTCGATGCCGGCCTCGCACAAGGGGCCCGAAATGGAAATGAAGGTACGCAAGCCGACCGGCCATTCCGGCCACTGATCGTTGAAAACCGGAGGAGAACGTCCTTGAGAAAATTCGCTGTTTTCGCCGCCGCCGTGGCCGTATCGCTCGCGGCCTCGACCGTCGCCTTCGCCCACGGCGAGGAGAAGCACGGAAAGCCCCCCAGGCCGAAGCCCCTGTCGATGGAGGAGCATTCCTTCGGCCGGCAGGGCGATCCGGCCAAGGCGACCCGAACGGTCAAGGTGGACATGAGCGATGCCATGCGCTTCAGCCCCGCCGAGGTCCGCGTGAAGCAGGGCGAGACGATCCGCTTCGTCGTGAAGAACGGCGGCAAGGTCATGCACGAGATGGTGATCGGCAACCTGGCGGAGCTGAAGGCCCATGGCGAGATGATGAAGAAGTTCCCGAACATGGAGCACGACGAACCCTACATGGCCCACGTCCCGTCCGGAAGGGAGCAGGAAATCACGTGGATGTTCACGAAGGCCGGCGAGTTCCACTTCGGCTGCCTCGTGCCCGGGCACTTGGAAGCCGGGATGATCGGCCGGATCGTCGTCGCCGCGAACTGAGTTCCCTTTCCCGAAATCCCGACTCTACAAGGAGATCCCCATCGTGAAGAAGATTCCCGCCATCCTCGCCCTGCTCGGCCTCACCGCCGGCCCCGTTTTCGCGCAGTCACACGGCATGGATCACTCGAATATGCCCAAGTCGATGCCGATGGCCCCGATGGCGGGCGCTCCGATGACGGACGGCGAAGTCCGCAAGATAGACAAGAACGCCGGCAAGATAACGCTCAAGCACGGGCCGATAGTGAACCTCGACATGCCGCCGATGACGATGGTCTTCAGGGTGAATGAGCCGGCAATTCTCGACAAGGTGGCGGTCGGCGACAAGGTCCGCTTCGTGGTCGAAGAAAAGTCGGGCGCCTACCTGGTCACCGCCATCGAGACAGCGAAGTAGGCCATCGAAAGCCTCGCGCCGTGAATGCGATCGGTTCACGCCTGAGGTGGGTGTCGGCGATCGGCACAGCGGCGGCTGGAATCGTCTTGAAGGACTGCCTTGTCATCGCGGCTGCCGGACCGCTCGCGCTGTGGGCGTTCTACGCGACAATGAACGCCCAGGCACCGACCGACGCGTTTCGGGCGGCCGTCCGAACCGCCTCCGCTGGCGCAGTATCGCTCCTCGCTGGAATGACTCTCGCACTCGCGACGTTTGCCGCCATTCATGGCGTCTGGCAGCCCGCCCACGACGAATTCCTGGCCGGCGCCATGGTTCTGGCCGCTTCGATCGTCGGGTTCGCGGCGATCGCCGACAACGAGAGCCCATCCGCGCGCTCGGTGTTCTTCTGGCTTGCAGCCTGCGTGGCGTTCGTCTCGATCTTTGCCCTCGTGGTCGTGACGCTGGGCAATGCATGGAGCTTGTGCGCCCTTCCCCTCGCGACGGCGGCGCTCCTCGTGCTGGTGGGCTGGCGGCTGCTTAGCGAAGTCGCGACGGGAATCCTCGAGGCCGGGTTGCGGCGATAATTCACCTCGCGGCCTGATCTGCCGCCGGGACACCATGGAAACGAAGAGCCCTCCGGAAATTGTGCCCGCGCTCGGTTTCGCGTGGCTGACGCCGCTCTATGACGCCGTGATGGCGGTCACGATGCGGGAGAAACTCTTCCGATCCGCGCTCATCGGCCAGGCCGCGATCGGGCCGCGCCACGAAGTTCTCGATCTGGCGTGCGGAACGGGAACGCTTGCGGTCATGATCTGCGCCCAGGATCGGGCCGCCAAGGTGACGGGGCTCGATGCCGACCCGCAGGTGCTCGAGATCGCCAGGCGAAAGGCGCGAGAGGCTGGAGTAGCGGTCAAGTTCGACGAGGGTTTTTCGAACCGGCTGCCCTATCCCGACGGGAGCTTCGATCGCGTCGTCTCGAGTCTCTTGTTCCACCACCTGTCCTCGCCGAACAAGGTAGCGACGGCGGTCGAGGTTTTTCGCGTCCTACGCCCAGGCGGCGAGGTACACGTGGCCGATTGGGGGCGGCCGGCGAACGCGGTGATGGGCTCGCTCTTCTTGATGGTCAGGCTGCTCGACGGCTTTCCGAATACGCGCGAGAACGTCCAGGGAAAACTTGCCGACATCTTCCGCGCCGCAGGATTCGTCGACGTCAAGCAGACGGGTGCGATGTCGACTCTCTTCGGGACGCTTGCGTTCTACCGCGCCCTAAGGCCTGACGATCCCGGCGGAAGATCGACGCGTGAGGCCGGGCGGTCGCGATGACTGGCTGACTCCGCCGCGCCGCCAAGCCCCATCGCGTCGTGCGATCAGGCGCCGCTGTACCCCGTCAGATCCTTGAGAAACTGCTCGGTCTGCTTCTTGTCGAGCTTTCCCGACTTTTTCGTGTCGTACTTGTCGAACATCTTCTCCATGTGCTTGATCATCTCGGCTTTGGTGACCATCCCATCGTGGTCCATGTCACACGATTCCATGAACTTGTGCATGTCGATCTTCTTCACCGGATCCGCCGCGAACGCCGCGGGAGCCGCGATCAGTGAAGTGGCGACGAGCGATGCGGCGACCGCGTTTAGAAGTTTCATTTCCGTTTCCTTTCCAGATTGATCAGGGAGAGCATTGTTCGGAATTCGACACCCTTGCGGCACCATGCCGGCATGGCCATCGCACCCCGACGATAAGGGCACCGCGCTTACGGCCGGCTTGCGCTTGGGTTACCGATCCGTCAGCGTGGTGTAAGCCGTACCGGCGCTTCGGTCGGGTCACGGCGTGGGCCGCCACGTTCCGCGACCCCCGGGCGTCCAAAAAACCAGCACAAGACGCGACCCGAACGATGGTCAACCACCTCCGCGCTCGAGTGCGGCGCGCTGACCCGCGGTGAGCGGCGAACTGTCGGCGAGGCGGTGCATGTGGCCGACCGGATCGTCGACGTGGACGAGGCGGCCACCTTCGACACGGTACTCCATCGGGCGAAGCTGCCAGCCGCCCTCCTCGCCGAGGAAGACGTACTGCCTGTCCGCCGAGATGGCGCCGACGCGCAGCGGAGCGGCGGGGGCGGCGGCGCTGTTCCTGGAGACGGCGCCGAGTTGCGGCACCACGATTCGCGAGCCGGCCTCATCGTTGGTGGTCTCCCAGAAGCCGTCCGCCAGGGCGGTAAGGGGCGCGCCGAGCGCGATGGCGAGGCCGAGGGTGGTGACGTATTTGCGATTGCTCATGATGTGCTCCTTTGTGGGTCGTCCGCCCTTTCGGGGCGAGTCCGGCATCGGCCGGTACAGCTCACACTCTATGAGAGGACCACTGACGAAACGCGGACGCGGACATTACAAGCGTGTCGTCTTGGGCGAGCGACGGAGTGACCACACGTAAAGCGGGTTACGAAAACCCGCCGAGCGCGAGATCCCGCATTCCATCCAGAAAGGAACGAGAATTGAAGACTCTCATGGTTGCGGCGATCCTTGCCGTCGCGAAGGCCGTGTCGTCGGGCACGTCCATCGCCAAGGAATTCGAACCTTACGGAGCCGCAAAGGTCGACATGCACCCGATTGCGGTGAGGAATGTGGTGTTCGACGTCAACTACGAGGACCCGCAGTAGCTCAATGCCCCGTACGGGTTCGTGAGAAACACCCGCAAGGAGACGAAAGGTAACGTAGTCGTCGTGACACACGGCCCGGAGTTGCGCGCCTTCGCCAAGGAGAACTACGAGAAATACCAGGTGGCCGTCGACAGGATGGCCGAGTTAGCCAAGGAAGGCGTTGAATTCAGAATGTGCAACAACGCGATGCGCGCGCTGGATTCAAGCAGGAAGACATGCACGGTTTCGTGACTGTTGTCCCCGCGGGATTTGCCGAGCTCGTCTACTGGCAGTCGAAGGGTTACCAGAACGTCAATCCATTGCCGTACTCCGTGCGAGACGTTCGAAATCTCGACCAGCCGCAGCTACGGAAGTGAAGTTGGGTACTGCGTGGGCGGCGCCGATGGCCATTCGATGCGGACTCGTGGCCGCAAAAAGATCGGGAGTGCCCGAGGCCGCCCTTGCATTCCAGGGTTGGGACGGGTGGGCCACTCCCGATGGCCTCAATCGGCAGTCGGCGTCCCAAGAAGGTGCAGATTCACTTTGGCGCCGCCGTGAGTGTCAGTCGCTCAGAAACGGTATCGAACTCCGAGCGCCAATCCCTTCGGATCCGCGCCGACGCCGGCCGCCGGCGCGCCGGACACGCCGAAGTTGTATGCGGCCGCCTCTTCGTTCCTGATCTGCGTCCAGAAGGCGTAGAGCCACGTGCTCGCGTCGAGGTTGAAGACGTAGCCCAGCGCCCACTGCTCCGCGCCGAGGCCCTTGGTCGAGCAGGCCGTGCCCGTGGCGAGGCTGCAATTGCCCTGATCGGCCTTGCTGTAGCTCACGATGGCATTGTGCCGGCCCATGCGGTGGTTGGCCGATGCCACCCAGGCGTCGCGCTCGTACTCGCGGACGGCCCCGACGCTTGTCGTGTACTTGAGGCTCTCCCAGACCAGCAACATGTCCGTGCTGGAGAAGAGCTTGTAGCCCACGCCGATCTTGTTGGCGCTGTCCTTGGAAGACGCGCCCGCGGGCGGGACGAACAGCGCTCCGGTCGATCCCGTACCGGGCACCAGCGTCTGGAGCGAATTCAAGGCGAACACGTCCTCGCGTTCCTCGTACGCGTAGCTTGCGAACCAGGGCCCCCGATCGTAACGGGCCACCGCCGAAATCACGGTCGGGTTGATCCCGCTCGTGGTTTTCTGCTCGTTCATCCCATAGGCGAATTCGCCCGAGAAACCGGCGAGGACCGGGCTGCGGTACATGACGAGGTTGTTGAGCCGAGCATCCCATCCGGCGTTCTGCTGCTGTGCGCCGGCGGCATTGCCCCCGATGGTCGTCCCCGCGACGGCATTTACGCTGGTCACGTTGAAGCCGGGGCTGCCGAGAATCCCCTTTTGCGTCGCGATGCCGGTGGCGAAGAACGGATCCTTGCCCTGGACGGCGCGCTTGTAGGGGCTGTCGATATTTCCTCCGTAGAGCAACGAGCCGAAGTTGCCAACCAGGCCGAGGAAGCTATCGCGTCCGCCGACGGTGCCCGAGCCACCGTCCGCGGCGACCGAGGTCTCCACCTGGAAAACCGCGCTCACTCCGCCGGCGATCGGGCGCGACCCGCGGATGCCGAAGTTCGAGGAGTTGGAACGCAGGATCGAGCGCGACTGCTGGTTCGAAGGCGTAGGTCCCGGCGCGCCGACAAGGCTATTGAGCGCTGTCGCGCTCACGGTGGCGCCGGTTCGTTCGACCGTGCCCGCATCCGCATTGAGCGTTCCGTAGAGCGTCACCGTCGCACCAAGGACCGTCGTGCTGAGGTCGCGTGATCTGGCCGGCTGAGGCGCCGGGCTAGGCGCGGACTCGGCGATGCGCCCCTTCACGAGGCCTCGCAGTTCCTGTACTTCCTTCTTCAAGGCCTCGATTTCTGCCCGCAGGGCGGATGCTTCGTCGGCCGCCGATGCGGCGGCGGGCAACAGCAGGGCGCCGACCGCGAGCACGCTGGCCAGTGGCCTCGCGTTGCATTTCATGAATGTTCTCCCCTCGATGACGAAGAAATGTACCGCGCCGCGCACACAGGATCGCGCGACGTTCGACGCGTTCTCGCCGTCGACCGACGCTCGATGTACCTGGCCGCGAACGCAGGCATGTTCCTCGTGGACTGTTGCCGCCGCCGTACGCAGCGGGTACCGGAATGGCCGGTACGGCTCAAACCATATGTGGAGCGCGATGACGGCACCTTGACGGGATCGTTACAAGTGAGTTCGGGTGCTGACAGGCGCCCGAAGGAGAGCCGGCGCGCATGAAGTGGGAGCGCGCGATGCGTCCTTCTCACGAGCGGCGGGAAAGTGGAAGCGTGGTACGGCGCGACGGAAGTGCGCCGCGCCACGTGGTCACCGCCCCCTGGAGTGCTCGAGCGCGAGAAGCTGCTCGGCGGTAAACGGCGAGTTGTCGGCGAGGCGATCCATGTGGCCGACGGGATCGTCGACGTGGACGAGGCGACCGCCTTCAATGCGGTACTCCATCGGGCGAAGTTGCCAGCCGCCCTCGTCGCCGAGGAATGCGTACTGTCTGTCTGCGGAAATCGCACCAATGCGAAGCAGTTCGGACGTGGTGACGGCGCTACGCGTGGAGACGGCGCCGAAAGGCGGCGCGACGATGCGCGAGCCGGCCTCATCGCTGGTGGTTTCCCAGAGGCCGCCCGCGAGGACTGCGAGAGGCGCTCCAAGTGCGATGGTGAAGCCGATGCCCAAGGCAAGTTTGCGAGTAGACATGGTGGTGACCTCCTGCTTGGTATCCGCCCTTCCCAGGCGGGACCGGCGAATGCCGGTACGGCCCCGAATCTAGCGCGGCAGTGCTGTCCACTCGCCTACGGGAAAATTACAATTTCGATCAATTCCGACAGGTGCGGTTTGCCGCTCCGGAACCGACCGCGCCGGAAAACATGACGAGCGCAACCTAACGAGATTCTCGCCGTCGGCCCGATACCGTTCTGCGCCGCCGCGTTTTTCCGCCGCGGTTCCAGCGAGGAGAACAGTGGTCCCTACCTGGCCTTTCCCGGATCGCTCATGGAATGCGATATGGACATCTTTTCCACGTTCCGGCGCATTTCCTCAATCATGTCCCTCATGATTCCTGCCAAGGCATGTTGGCGATGGAACTTGGGCGAGGCTTCACTGGCCGCCGGCTCCTAGCGCCGCCTCGCCCTTGGGGGCCTTGGCAAGTGAAGAAGGCGATGAACCGATGGCCACGACGGGAATCGCTGCGCCGGCAAGGCGAGTGCCGACGTCGCTCATAACGAATACCTCGAAGTTGGTCGTGGAAGCCGCATCAGCTCATCCCTGGGTTTGTCCAGAATTGGGCTCGCTTCAATGACTGGCTTCACGTCGGGGGCGTGCTCCGGAACGAGCCGCGGTCCCGGCGACTGGGTTTTCAGAGAACAATGGCATCCCTGCACTGAGAGCCGCACCAACCAGCAGCACGCCGGCGGTCGCCCAGAAGAGCTCTTGGCCCATCAAGCCAAACCCGAAACCCGCCACCACCGAACCGATTGCCTGGCCCAGACTGGTCACCGAGGCCAGCTTCCCCAGGGCCGCGCCTTGCTCGGGACCGGCGGCCAGGGAAGTCCGGTAACTCATGATCGGCGCGAGCAGTCCCGATCCGGCGGCGACCAGACCAACGGCGACCAGAAGCCAGCCGATGTGCATGGCCGACGGCAGGAAGAACAGGCCGCTCGCCATGATGGCGAAGGCGGCCGGGGCCATGAGGCGAAGAGGCCAGCGCTTGATCGCGAGCGGAAAGACGAGACCTTGGGTTGCGGCCATGACAAGCATGCAGGCCACGAACATCTGGCCGAGCCTGTCGGGACCGAATCCGAGCATTTGTTGACCGTGCAGGACAAGCCCGACCTCGAAACTGCCCAGGCCGAACGTCAACAGGAATGTAAGCAGCATCAAGGTGCGTATTGACTTCGAGTCGCGCGGCGCGATGATCCCGTCGACTGCCGCGGGTTCGATCGGCTTCCGCGCGTGCCTGGGCATCTCCAAAAAGGTGAGAAGCCAAACCGCAGCTCCTAGCGCCGACGCGACGAGAAGTGGCATCGATATCAGGTCCGGGCTCGCGCGCCTGACGAGTGAGGATTGCCATTGTCCGCCGGGGTCCGACATCCATCCGCCCAGCATCGGTCCTGCCAGGAAACCCAGCACGCCCGCCGTTCCCATCCAGGCAAACCGACGGGCGCGCAGCTCCGGCGAGCCCATGTCGGCGATATAAGCTGCCGCGACAGGCAGAATCGACGAAGCGAACAGACCGCCCAGAATTCTAGAGATGTAGGCAAACCACAAGTTCGGGGAAAGCCCGAACGTCGCCAGCATCACGACGAATCCGCCCAGGCCCGCGAGAATGACGGGCCGCCTGCCCACCTTGTCGGAGAGCCGACCCCAAAGCGGCGCAAACAGGAACATCGCGAACGCGTATATGCCGGTTATCGCCCCGACGTGTGAGGACACCGAGAGCCGCCCCGCGTCGGCCAGAAGCCTTTCCAGGAAGAGCGGCAGAACGGGCAGCACGACGCCATAGCCAAGGGCGACCGCGAACACCGACGCCATGAGCCAGAAGAACGGCCCGGTGTTCAATGGTGAAGTCGGGTAATCGGCCATCAGTGTCATTCGGAAGAGCCTTGAACATCACGAAACCGTCCTGGGCACGGCTGTTCGGGCCAGACGCCATCCGGCAAGGGCGCAAGACTTCACGGGAAAGCACGCCTGCCCGGGACGCCCGGGCTGCCGTGTTCGTCCTCTAGCCCCGGCGAGGCTTCATCCCGTGCTGGCGGTGATGCTTGATGTACGTCTCGGGCTCCGCCATGAAGGACTCACGACAAGCCCCGGCACAGAAGTAGTAGGTCTTGCCGTAGTAGGTGAATTCCGCGACTGCCGTCGTGCGGCAGACTTCCATGCCGCAGACAGGATCCTTGAAGCTGCGTTCGTTGCCGTTCTGGTCCATTGCCGACTCCAGGAGAGTGGTTGTCGAGGAAAATCAACCGCAGCAGCCTCCCTTGCCGTGGTGAGCGTGGGCAGCGACTTTCGCACCTGATCTAAAGCCCGCGCGAACCACGGCTGCGTTCAATTGGTCGGGCGAAGTCAGCCGGTCGTCGAAATTCACCGCGGCTTCGCCCGAAGAAAGCGACACCTCGACGTGCTCAACGCCGGCAATGGCCTTCAGGGCAAGCGCTACCTTGCGGGTGCAGTCCTCGCAGGTCATTCCCGACACTTTCAAGCTTTCGGTTCTCATGGTGTTGTTCCCTTTCAGGGGTTTCTTGATCCGGATGGATGATTCCTGGCCGAGCCCGGCCACGCAGCTCCCGGAATCATCCTGAACTTGCGTGTCGCCCACAGGTCAAGCGCGACCTGAGAGGACCTCGAACCTGCCGCCGGGAGCCCTCGCCGAAGTCGCCGTTGGAGCTTCACGACGCGATGAGTCCGCTCTTGAGCAGCGCATCCTCGAATCGGAAGACGATCGCCGAATCGGGAAGCACCAGGGCCTCGTCCTTGTCGCAGTAGTCGAGCCGTGACAACAGGTCCTTGATCACGTTGATCCTGGCGAGCTTCTTGTCGTCGGCACGCACGACCGTCCACGGCGCGGCCTCGTGATGGGTGCGGGCCAGTGTTGCGTTCCTGGCACGGCTGTAGGCGTCCCAGAGCTTGAGCGCCTTGCCGTCGACGGGACTCGCCTTCCATCGCTTCAGGGGATCGCGGCTGCGATCGCGAAGGCGCTTTCTCTGTTCCGCCTTGCCGATGTCGAGGTAGTACTTGAACAGCCGGATGCCGGATTTCACGAGCATCTGCTCGAACGCCGTCACGGTTTCCATGAACTGGTCGTACTCCCACTTCGTGCAGAAGCCCATCACCCGCTCGACGCCTGCGCGGTTGTACCAGCTGCGGTTGAAGAGCACGAACTCCTGTTCCGCGGGCAGGTGCGGCACGTAGCGCTGGAAGTACCAGGTGCTGCGGTCCCGGTCGGAAGGCTTGCCCAGGGCCACCACGCGCGTCTCCCGGGGGCTCAGGTGCTGGACGATGCGCTTGATGACGCCATCCTTGCCGGCGCTGTCGCGCCCTTCGAAAATCACGAGGATCTTGTCGTCACACTTGATCAGGTGGTTCTGCAGCTTCACCAGCTCGACCTGCAGCTCGCGAAGCGATCTCTTGTATTCCTGCTTTTCGTTGGATCTGTTCTTCATGGCTTGCCTTCGCAAAGTCGCCGGATCCGGAAGGTCCGCGGCCTCAGGCGTATTCGCTTCCGCAACGGCACCAGACGCAGGTGCAGTCCAGGTGATCGCAGCTCGTGTCGTGCCGGCGGCTGCGGTAACGCCGTCGCGCCCAGGGCAGCAAGGCCCGCCTCGCCCAGTTGGGTCGATAGAACCCGGAAAGGAACGCCCGCGCATCCGACGACCGCTCCTGGCGCCGAAGGATCCACGAATAGCCCCGGTTGCCGAAAGCGGCGAAGAGGGCGCGATTGACGACCCCCGCCCGCTGCAGGTCCCCGAACTCGCGTTGCCACAGGACGTCGTAGTCGCTGCTTTCGAGGACGCTGCGGGCGGCCAGGACGCCCGAGACGATTGCGTAGCGCATGCCGAAGCCCCAGAGCGTGTCCTGGAAACCCGCCTGCTCGCCGACCGTGGGGTGCAGGCCCGAATAGGCCGACACCGGGACGCGGAAGTTGCCCACGCCGCCATGGGCGCGGGGATCGTTCATCCGGAGGCCAACCAGGCGCTCGAAGGCTTCCACCGTCCGCGCCACGTACATCGACTCCTGCTTGAAGCCGGTGAACATGCAGCTCTTCACGGTGCCGCGACCGTCCATCACCAGGAGATAGGCGTATCCCTCGGGCGCGAGGTCGTCGTCGCAGATCACCCAGCAACCGTCGGCCATGTCGGTTTTGAAGTGATAGCCAACGGCGATGGCGTCGGCTGCTCGCGGACCCGTGGCGAATATCGCCGGGCGGTCCACATTTGCGAGGCGGTGATTGAAGCGCACGTCGACCCCAAGGGCGAGCGCCTGCGCAAGCAGTGCCGAGTCGAGCGTTCGCATACCGGGTCCGCGTTCCACGACGTAGAACAGGGCGTCGCGGCTGCGAAACGCGTACGTTCGCCCCCGTGCATCGAATGCCGTGCCGGCTGGGCAAGGCAGGTTCGCAAATGCCGTGGTGATTCCCAGGCGCCCGAATTGTCCCAGGACGTCCTCGCTGCTCGTCCAGTTCTCCAGCCCTTGCAGGTCGCCCTGGAACCGGCGGCCGACTTCCCCATGGGCTTCGTGAACCACGACCTTTCGTCCGGCGCGCGCCAATGTGATGGCTGCCGCAAGCCCGCCGGGCCCCGCGCCCACGATGCAGAAGGGATCGTTGACCGGGACCATGTCAGCAAACGCCAAGTCCCGGCCTAGTCGCCGAGATCGGACTTGCGCCGGCCGATTTCGTCCTCGCCGATTTCGCCGCGTGCATTGCGCTCGCGCAGGATCTCGATCGCGACATTCGGCGAGGAGGACCGGCCGCCTCGCCTGAGCACGTAGATCGCGACAAAGGCCACCAGCGCGATCGGCACCAGCCACCACAGCAGCATTGCGAAGCTGCCGCCCAACATCCAGCCACCGTGTCCCATGCCGAACATGTGCTGCTCCTTTCTCGGTCGTTGTTCTCCCGCTCGATTCGCCGGGATCGCGCCACGCGGGCTTCAGCCGCCCTTGGCCGAACGCTGCGCGAAATTCATCGATGCGAACACGTTGTAGAGCGGCGCGAAAAGCAGGCCGAAATAGACGCCGTACAGGAACGTCTCGACGAGTCCCAGAACGAAGCTCGACCAGGTGAGCCAGGCAAACCCGGGCAGGAGCTTCAGCCACGTTTCATACATGCGCTGGTCGAAGGCCAGGTCATAAGCCACGCACAGCAAGTACGAGATGGCCAGGAACGAGCCCATGGCCAGTCCGAGTGCGCGCCAGTCGAGCCTACGCATGGTGGTGCCCTCCTCCGTGAGGTGTCCCGCTCGCCTGCGCGCCGCCGGAGTACTTCTCGGGTGCCAGCTCGAACTTGTCCCGGCAGGTGGTCGAGCAGAAGTAGTAGGTGCGGCTGTCGCGCACCGTCGCGCCACCGGCCGCTTTCGGGTCGACGGGCATGCCGCACACGGGGTCTCTCGTGTCGCCGGCCGGCGCGTCACCGCCGTGGCCGCCATGGCCGCCCATCATGTGCGCGCCGCAACCGTGGCGCATCATGAAGTAGATGAGCGCGCCCCAGAACAGCAACCATCCGAGGCTCTTGAGGCTTTCCGTTTCCATGCTCGCGTCCTGGATTGGTCGAAGTAGGTGCGCCTATGGGGAACCGGAGAATCAGTTGCTCCCGGGGCGATCGAGCGCGGCACGCTCTGCTGCCGTAGGCGGCGCGTCGTCCGCGAGCCGGTGCATGTGGCCGGCCGGGTCGTCCACGTGCATGAAGTGACCGCCCTGGTGCAGGTATTGCATCGGGCGAAGCTGCCAGCCGCCCTCGTCGCCGTGGTAGACGTAGATCCGGTCCGCGGAGATCTCGCCGACCCTTCGTGCCGTCGCGCCCTCGTTCATCGCGCCCGCCTGCAGGGCTCCCAGATAGGCCGAACCGGGTTGCGGATTGACGATCCGGGAGCCGGCCTCGTCGTTGGTGGATTCCCAGATCCCGCCGGCGAGCGCGGCGAGCGGAGTGGCGAAGGCGACGGCGAAACCGAGCGCGGCGGCGGATTTGCGGAGGTTCATGAAGTGTTTCCTTTGGTGAGTGACCCGCCTTCGGGGCGGGGCCGGCAACGGCCGGTTCGGTACCCACTCTAGGGGACGCGTGCTGACCGCACGGGTACACGAGCATTACAAAGGTGTTCGCATTCCCGGCTTCCGGGCCGGCAGCGCAGCCCGGTCGGGGGAGGACCGAATCGCCGTATCGGCCTCACATGACCGGACTGTAAGGAAACCGTCAGCTTCCCGTGGGGGCCACGAAAGCACAATGAGTCTGGCTATCAACCACGGGTCGTCCCGAAGACGAAATGGAGGAGAACACCATGAAACGCACCCTGATCGCAGCGCTCGTGTCCGGACTGGCGATGACGCCATTGGCATTCGCCAACGACGCTCACCATCCCGACAAGGACAAGCCGGGGCAGGCCGTGGCGGCCGCGCCGGCGATGCCGCCGGTGGACCAGACCGCCCAGCGCATGCAGGAGAACGTGAAGCGCATGCAGACCCAGCTCGAAGCCGTTCGCAAGACGAAGGACCCGGCCCAGCGCGAGAAGCTTCTCGCCGAGCACATGCAGACGATGCGCGAGAACATGGCGCTCGGACAGACCATGACCCAGGGGGGCATGGGCATGATGGGCGGGCAAGGCGGCATGGGCATGATGGGCGGGCAGGGCGGCATGGGCATGATGGGCGGGCAAGGCGGCATGGGCATGAGGGGCGGAAAGCCTTGC
>Ga0138256_10005568_pt1 | contig 13300 bp, 15 predicted proteins | sample KNB2016incub_MG_FD_105486 | JGI IMG/M metagenome (GOLD analysis project Ga0138256, IMG submission 105486) | Active sludge microbial communities from wastewater in Klosterneuburg, Austria - KNB2014incub_MG | ecosystem: Engineered > WWTP > Activated sludge > Unclassified | place: Austria...
CTGTAGATACTGCCACCACTTTCCTTCAGATAGCAGGGTTATACAATCATGGTGCCAATATCCGAGGCTTACAAATTTCTGGTTTAGTCAATACGTGCGATACACTCGAAGGCTTACAAATAGGCATTTTCAATCGGGCCAACCATATCAAAAAAGGACTTTCTATCGGTTTGATCAATTATGTGAAAAACGGATACCATAAACTGGAGTTTTCGCACAATGAACTTGGCACTACATCTATTGGCTATCGTTCGGGTTGGGCACCTTTGCACATGCACTATTTCGGTGGCATCAATTTGGTCAATAAAGATTTTCGTTTTTTTCAGGCAGGTATGGGTATAGCCAGCTCCGTTCCATTGACCAATTCTATCCATTTTGAAGCAGATGCCAATATCCGCAACACACATGGTGTTGAAGATTTTTCATCCTGGGATTTCAACATGCACAATCAACTGATGATAGGATTGTCCTGGCAACCTTTCAAAAAACTGGGCATCAGGACTGGCATCACACTCAATCATTTTTGGTACAATAATACGGTAGATATCAATAATCACGTAGCATCACTGATAGACAATCCTGTATATGAAAAAGATGGCATCGATCGCAATCATAAGATGTGGATCGGATGGCAGTTGGGTGTTTTGTTGTTTTAAAGTGAGTATAAACAGAAAGATATGTTTTTCTGTTTAATGACTAATATTACTTAAAATGCCAACCGAACAAATCCAAACTTTGCACCCGACAGCAGGAAAGACAAATAAACGTATTTCTTTTGAAAAATATAATGTCATCAAAGAGAATATTTTGGCAATATTACAAGAAAAAGAGATGACACATACTGAGTTGATGGAAAGTTTATATGATCGTGTTAGAGATACATTCGATGGTGGTATACAATGGTATGGAGAGACAGTGAAGCTGGATCTGGAAGCTAGAAAAATCATAGAAAGGTCGGGCACCAATCCGGAAAGATATAGATTTATCGGATTAGTATCATCTTTTAAAAAATAAGCATCTATGTCAAATATCTTTCAATCAAAATGATTGGTTTTTGTACTATCTCAATTCTGGATTAAATGACTTTGGAAAAACAAATACTATTGTCCACTCCTATATAAGGTCCATAATTGGGGATACGATGGTAGTTGCATTTGGTATACAAATCGATGGCTTCGGGTTGTTTGTTTCCGGTCTCCAGAATACAAACTTTATAGTTCATTTCAGCTGCCCAGGATTCAAGAGAATTGATTATTTTCGTAGCTATCCCTCTTTTACGTACGGACGGGTGTACAAACATTCTTTTTATCTCCACGGTTTGATTGTCTAACGGGCGCAAAGCTCCGCAACCGACAGCATGTCCATCAATGTATGCCACAATACAATGTTTTATTTTATCTGTTTTGTTAAATTGTGCATAAAAGGCATGATCATCACCGTCCCTTATGACCAGGTCTGCATCCAGTAATTTCACCAGATCAATAAAATTTTTGTCTGCAGAAGTAGTCCGATTCAAATCAATCATCTCATTTTTTTAATTTCGCCAATCAAAATTACATAATTTAACTTAAAAAGGGAATATTCTGGTTTGTAAAACTTCCAGTAATAAAGTGAAAAATGTTATATCAATTGATCCACCTATCCATAACTTCCTGTTTTTTAGCCCGTGAGACGGGTACATATATCTCTCCTTGAAGTACGATCTGCATCCCTTCTCCACGGATGATCTTATTTACATATTTATCATGAATCAGCCATGAAGTGTGGGGTCTGAAGAATCCGGAATTATTTAGGATTTCTTCCATTTCCCGCAAATTTTTTGACAGGATGTAAGGTTTTTTCATATCGGAGCAATAAACTTTGCAATAGCTGCCATCTGCTTCACAGCATATGATATTTTTAACGCTGACCAGAATGAGTTCCTGACCAATGGGCAACATAATACGTTCAGGTACTCTGTTCCGGCTGAGATAATGCAGATTATCAATATTTTCGCTGGACAAAGCGGTATACTTGTTCGATTTTTTCACTGCTGCAATTAGTTCATCCTTATCTATTGGCTTAAGAAGATAGTCTATTGCATTAAATTTAAACGCTTTGAGAGCGTATTGGTCATAGGCTGTAGTAAAAATAACCAGTGATGAAACTTTTCCTAATTGATAAAGAAGCTCGAAACCATTCATCTGTGGCATTTCGATATCCAGAAAAATGATGTCTGCCTCATGTGATTTTAAATAATCAAGCGCATCCGGAGATTGATTGAATACCTTGATGACATTGATTTCAGGGCAATGTTTTGAAAGCAGGATGGTTAGGACATCTGTACAATATTTTTCATCGTCTATGACTATGGCATTCATTTGATTAAATTTTGCGGAGTTGTTGAATTGTTGAGTTGCGGATTTGTTGAGTTGTTAAGTTGTCGAATTTCATACTTCTGCATTTTTGATCAAAGAGGTTAAACGAATGATAACACAGGTGCCTTCTGCTTTGCCATCAGGTGATTTTACATCTTTAATAAAAACATCACTTTCATTTCCATTCGATACTGACAAAAGTTTCAATCTCTCCTGTGCCAGCATTACTCCGTATGATTTACGGCCATCTACATCCTTGCTTCTCATTTGGGCTGCTTTTTCACGTCCAATTCCATTGTCACTTATGGTTATCACCGTAGTTTCACCATTATTTTCAGATGATATATGTATACGGAGTTTTTTTAAACCCCAATCCGTTGGTGCCTGCATGAGCCCATGCCAAATAGCATTTTCAACATAAGGTTGCAGCAATAATGGCGGTAAAAATACATTTTCTGTCTGTACATCGACATCTACATCTATTTGCCATTCAAAACTATCCTGAAACCGCATGGCTTCCATACCTATATACAGCTGAAGTCCATCCAGTTCTCTTTGCAGTGGAATAACATCTTCCCAGCTTGCATCTAGAATCATCCGGATCAGTCTTGAAAACTTAGTCAGATATTCAGAAGCCGCATCAGTATCACTTACCAGGATAAACCGATTGATTGAATTGAGACAGTTAAAAATAAAATGAGGATTCATTTGGGCCCTGAGGGCTGACATTTCTATCTGCGATATACGCTGGCGAAGTGCATTTTTTTCGTCTTCTTCAGCCCTGACCGAAGCTATTCTCCTTTTATACATCCAGAAGCCGGATGTCGTTATAATTATAAACAATACCATAAAAAACCACCATGTTTTCCACCAGGGTTGTCTGATCTCAACCCGGATACTGTAAATTGATTCAGGATGATATTTTTGCCTGGTGGTCAGTCTATATTTACCCGGGGAAAGATTAAACAAGTTTAACATTTCATCATTTTCAAGTTTTAGCCAGGGTTGTCCGTTGATACTGTATTCAATTTCAGGTTGGACTGCAGCAGTTTTGGTATTTAATCCAAATCTGAAAGTCAGGCTATTTTCGTTATGATCTAAGTTAAAAATAGTATCTGAATCCAACTTACGTCCAAAAAGTGTTACTTCTTTCAGATATAATCTGCCAGCCGGTATTCCATGATCAATGATGTTCTTGTTTAATCGGATAATTTGACCTGGATACAGGTTCTGACAAATATTTCCGTCTTTGTCCGGAAAAATTCTATGAAAAAATAGTTTTGCATCAGGTTCATTTGGAAAAGAATATAAGCCTTTTTTATTTATGTCAAATGCCATGATGCCTGATTCTGTGGTAAACCAAAAAATACCGTCAGCTGCAGTAAATCCGTATCTAACCTCATCTGACACCAATCCGTCTTCTACAGTATATAATCTGGCTTCCATAGACTTACTTTTGATGTACATTAATCCTCTACCCGGCATCAACAGAAAAACGTTGCCAAGATCATCTCCTGAAATATCGCTGATATAACCTTTTGTCATACTGAATGAAGTCGACAAAGGATAATTTTTGTATTTTTTTGTTACCGGATCAATAACGTATAAACCATTTTTATCCGTGGAAAGCCAGAGTTTGCCGGTCGCTTTGTCATAATACAAAGCACCATAACTATTATCATTTATTCCTATATCAAAGTACTCAAGATACTGATTATCTTTACCGATCTTAAAAATTCCTTTGCTTCGCTCTCTTACATATACATTTCCATTGTTATCTTCCACAAAATTTCTGAATTCTGTCTCACCATTTTCTTCAAAACATCCGGAATATACCAATGGCTTGATATTCTTCAATTTTTCATCCAGTATATACACAGTCCGACTTGCAGAAATATAGGATACTCCAGCTTTTGACATGTAATAAAGTTGCAAAAAACCGCTTTGACTCTGCCCTCTAATATCTGTCAGCAGCTTACAGTTGACGGTGTCGCAAATCATCATTTTACCATTTGCCCAATCTCCCGTAAGTATCTGATTATTTTTTATAAAAAAACCTGTATTGTTTATAACATCCGGTGGAAAGGGAATTTTTTGTTTTTGTATCAATTCCGGTGAACTGAAGTATCTTGTGAGTACAGGATTTTCAGATTTCAGGATATATATATCATCATCAAAAACGGCAAGATTGACATTGGTGGCTGAATTTAAACTTTTTTCATCTTCTATGAATTTAAACCTTTTGAATGTTTTATTTTCAGGTTTATACAAAAATACATCATCCATACGCAACATCAAAAGCCCTTCATCACGGTATGGTTGAATCACAGCCATCTGATCGGGATAATTTTTGTTTTGCTCCGGGCATTTATGATGTGTCCAAATATTCGAATGCGAATCAAAAGTGTAAAAACAATGATCAAACGTACTTATCCACAAAACGCCATTTTTGTCAATATGTGATAAATAATACGCAAAATAATCATCAATCTCAGGATTGGAGTAGTATGTATATTGAAGCGTTCTTGTATCAACAGAAAATAAACCATATACTGTAAGCATCCAAAGTTCATTTTCGGATTTTTTTACAATACTGTGAGTGATGCTGTTTCTTTTTTCAAACTGAATGTTACCGGCATTTTTAGCAAAATCAAACCATCCGCTGCTTAAAAATTTTTGAGTGCCCGGATCAAAGATGATAACATCAAAAAGTCCGCCTATCCAGATACGTCCCTCATTGTCTTCAGCCATTTGGGAATAGCTGAAACTCAAGACGTTCATCACTCTGGTATCTGGATAAAAATTAGTAAAACGTTGTCTGGTTTTATCATACAGACTTAACCCATCTTCTGTGTTAATCCATAATTGACCTTTGCTGTCAATCAATAATCCATTGCAACTGTTATTTGCCAATGAATGCGGATCATCTTGTTTGTGTTTAAAAACATAGAAAGAGTTTCCATCGTATCTGTTGAGTCCTTTGTCACTGCTGATCCAGATAAACCCTTCACTGTCTTTGATCATTTGTCTGCATCGGGTGGAACTGATGCCGTCTTTGGTGCTGTAATTAACTGATTTGTACACAGATTGCCCTGAAACTAGCACATTCATTACGACCATCACCGGAAGTATGATAATGTATTTTATGACCGGCAAAAGTAAATTATGCAACACCTGATTTCGATTGACTTTGGGATAAAGGTAAAAGAATAATCAGTATTCAAATCGGACAATTTATTTCATTCTAAAACAGAATTGTCAATTGTCTCTTTTAGTAACTCCAAGTTTGATCATATACAGACTCAACAAAAGCAAAAATGTGTCTGTAAAAATAATTCCAATGCTAAAAATAAACGAATTTGATGGTTCATTTTTGTCAAAAACAACGTTGACTTTTTCATTCAGTTCAAAATTCATCCAGGGAATAATGATGGTTGATTTTGAATATCCGTCCAGTGAATCCAGACTGCCTTCTGTTACAGGATATCTGTAAACAGGACGTCTTGATCTGTTTTTACTCCCTGATTTTCCTGAATTTTCATTAAAAACACTGGTACTCGTCCCTCGTCCTCTGAAGCCTATGATTCTGCCCTCCGTTTGCTCTCCCATAACCCGGTATTGTATGGTTTCAACCACAGGTTTGCCTATGATATACATCAAAATAAAGCCACCAATGACAAGCATAATTCTGAATATAAAAACGGTAAAACTGCTCATAACCAGATGCTATTTACCACAATTATAAATACTCATAAGAAGTGACTTGGCTATCTTCTGACCTGCTTTTTTTCCTATGTGTCCTTGTCCATCAGATGAGTCAACGCCATTTACATCACTTGGATCAGAAGATGAGTTTCGATTTTCAGAACAAATTCTCCATACGCCACCTTGCTGACAGACACCATCATTGCTTTCCAGTGCCTGCAGATCAAAAATCACATCTTTGGCACCAAAAGTTGTTTTCATCCACTGTCCCACTTTCATTCTGGCAGCATTGCCATCATACGATTCTACAGAATATACGAGAGGTGGTGTAACATGTAACATTCTGAAACCACTAACTTTTGACTTCAATTCATCCACCATGACTTTATAAGCAGCCTGCACCTGCAAATAATTTCCATCATCAATGTCTGCATACCCGAATTTAAAAACACCGATCTTCACTACCTCTTTGCTATTGAGAATCTGCTCTCTGAAGACCCTGATTTTTTCGTAAGGATCACCATTGGGAATACCTCCAACATCCACAAATATACCTCCCATAAGGCCTTTATTAATTTTGTCGCCATTGCCATAATATTCCCAACCGAAACCATTGGCTTTACATCCTTCCTCCAGATCCTGACCTACTGACTGATGTAAAAATAGTGTATTCCATCCTTTAATCCTTGATTTTTCAGAAGATGAAACAGCATCCCAGGCTGCTATGCCATTTGTACCTACAGTCCCGGGAACACCATTTCCAAATTCTGTATTTGTATTTTCATTATTGTTATCATCGGGATCTTCTGTATTGTCACTTTTGCTGCATGATAAACACATAATTATCAAAGCTAATACGATGAACGGCTTGAAAATTAATTTGACCATAATATGCTTATTTTAGTATTTATAAATTTTATAAAATTCATTCGTGATAATAAAATTTTCCATTCGTGATATTCAGGATTTCTCCGGATGAGCAGGTCATTTTACCTTCAAATGTTGCCTCTACAATATCGGGAGTACTGCTTGCTTTGGTAACAATCACCTTCATATCAAAACCCATTATACTACCACAGAGATAATTATCAGCTGTAAGATTACCCAGTTGTGCTACATTGAAATCTTTATTTCCATCAACAATATTAAAAGTACCGGGTCCACTGGTGTTATACAGGTTTATATTTAAGGTTTGTTCGTTTTTGTCTTTCTTTCCTTTACTTCCGGCTATTATGATAGCATTATTGTAACCTTTCGGATGAAAAGCACCAAAGATATCATTGTCAGCCGTCCAATCCACACCATTTATTTTCAAGGTAAGGTAGTTTTTGCCGATGGAAAGGGTCGTAGCCTGATCGTCTGGTGGGATAGATGTTTTATCTTTTTGATTCGCACAGGCTAACAGAATAATGGTAATAAAAAAAATAAATTTCAGATTCATTTCAATTGATTTATATAAATTATAAACAAACATATGAAAGAATAAAAAATAATGGAACCCCGATTTGTAAAATGCAGGTTTTACTTTGTGGATTGCCGAAATCTAAAAAAATAGAATATCTTTATAGCTGAATTTTGATCTAATATTTACCATCTGCAAATTCAGAACAGCATTCCACAAATTTATGGCTGCTATACCGGTAACACAGTAATAATTTTGGATATTCAATGATATAATTTTAAAAAAAAATGGAACGTCGAAATTTTTTACAGACAACTGCAATTCTGGCATCTATTGGTTTACAATATTCAGCATTTGATTCCCAAAACGGATTAAATGATCCACTTACTGATCCGATTAAACCATTCTTATTGCCACCACAAGCACCTTTGGACCATAAAGGAAGCATGGACATCAGAGTTTGGGTCAGGACAGGTGCAACAAATGGTTTGTTTTCCAGCGTGGAGACTGCAGTAGCTCCAAAAACTATGGGACCTGCTCCTCATGCACACAAAGAACTTGATGAATTGATGTTTGTTTTGGATGGCACAGCAAATGTTTTGATGGGTGATGAAGTAGTAGAAATTCAAGCTGGAGGCTGGCATATGAGACCGAGGATGATTAAACATACCTTCTTCAATGCTTCAGACAAGCCACTCAGATTTATTGACATGTATTTCAATCAACCCTTTGAAGAATATCTGGAAGCCATATTTCATCAGCTAACTCCTGAAAACGGATATCCCACTAATTCTGAAAAAAAGGGGCTGGAAATTAAAAAGTTGTCAGAAAAATTCGGATTGATTCGTTACGATAACGCTCAGGAACAAAAAAATCAACTCATAAAAGAATATGGGCTAAGGATTTAGCGATATATCGAACTTATTGTCAAATGTTGATAACTTATACAAACAGTTTTAGAATAAATTTATTTTTTTTCCAAATATTGTATATTTTTCTTCCGGTAATATTGTAAAATCATTCTTCGCTATTTTTTTAATAAGATTTAATGTTGCAAGACAATCACCTTTTGCATTATGAGATGAATTTGGTAATTTTTGAAATTTATAATTATTATAATATTCTGACCATTCTCCTTTAAATATACTGTAAAGTTTTTGAATACAAATAGCTCTGATATTAAAACTATTCAAATTGTTGTAATAACATGTCTGTTTTAGCATCCTACCATCAAATTCAGCATTATAAATTAGAAATATTTTATTCTTTGACAATTTATATATATCATCAATAATTTCACCAAAACTTGGCGCAAATCGAAGCATATTTGTATTTATCCCGTGAACTTCTGTTGCTTCTTTTGAAATTCTTTTTGCTTTTATTGATCTAACATTTGTGTTTACCAATTCATTTCCATTTAAGTCAATAATAGCAATTTGAATTATTACATCTTTTTCAGTTAGACCAGTTGTCTCAGTATCTAAAATTACATATTTTTCCCAATCAATTAAAATTTCTCTACAAACTTTTATTGTTTTATTAACCTCCATAGATCTCAAACGCAATACTCGGTTTTGATCATTAGAAAATAATCTGCATGCCCAACTTGGAATTCTAATCATAAATATTACTCTTTTAATTCAAATAACAATTTCTCAAAACTCAAAAACAAAAAATAAAAAGAAGGCAATTTTAATCAAAGATAAGTACCTATTTTCAAATGGAAGTAAATCAGCCAAAACCCTTTTAACTTTACACCCACTTCGTCTTTTACTTCACACGATTTATTCATACCACAAGTTATAAGTTAATTCGTCAGCTCAAAGGAATGTTCAAATGTATCAGAAATCTTTACTAGTTCGGGCTCGATTGTAGCAATGCGGCTGACTATATACGAATCCTTTTTATATCTTATAGTGAATTTATGGCACATTTTTATATTGTGTCGCATTTTGCACATTATGATTCCGTTACGTTCTTTTATTTCTGAATGTCAAATATCTGATAGTACAATATTTCTTCCTACTATTTGTGAATCTTTGTTTTTCCAGATCCTACATAGTCAGCGCATTTAATTTTGTATTGGAGTTACCATTGTTTTAAAAGACATTACTCAATTCAAAAAACAAAATGGACATTTTAGGACTAGTGTATTAATTTTATTTTAATAACGATTCCATATTAAAATCTGAATCCAAATGCTCCTTTCCTCAAATTTATTCCATATTCCAGATAAGCTTTCAGGCAAGCTAAAAAATTAGCCCAACCTTCAGTATTGCCTTTAAGCCAGTTGATACCGGCATCGTTATTGTCCATTTCTTTTTCTGTGATGCGGACCACAGTAGAGCCATCCTGTGTCTGTTCAAGTAGCATAGTTACCTCCACATCAACGCCATTGATCTCCCAATAAAAAGTGATTAGTTCATTTGCAATGATTTTTCCTACTTTGACAGGTGCATCTGCATCAAACTCAGGAAAATTCCAGATAAGTGATTTTCCTTCTTCCATCTTTCCACTGCTTTTTGAGATAAAGTAATTGCTCATGAGAACTGGATTTACAATGGCTTCAAAGACTTCAAAGGCAGGTTTCTGGATTTGTATGGCGACGTTAATTTGGAGTTTCATCTTTTTAATTTGACTAAGTTGTTTGATTTGTGTAAGTTGGAAATTTGTCAAAATACCTTTGATACAGTATAAAAAATCATTTTTCTACCAAATCTAACCACTGTCTGATCACAGATTTCAAATCGTTTTCTTTTGCCAAAAGATCTTCCATCGAAGTAATTCGCACCGTTTTCCTCCCATCAGTAAATTTACCTTCCAGGATGCCGCTTTTATCATCCACCTTGGCTCCTGTGGGAAAAATGAGTAGTATTTCATCCTTTTTATGCACATTGTACACCACGATATCCCTTTTGTATTCTTTCGGATCAAAGGGGGCCATTTCTCCGGCATAATAAAAAGCCGGTGAATTCCATTTTATATGTTCGCCGATTTCGGGATCGGTTTCCATGATGATATCATGCAACCTGAGCATTACGTCTTTTAGCGGGTGATCGGTATTGTTGTAAAACTGTTGAATTTGTTCCCGGTGAGTAAGTTTTGGTTTTGCTGCCATCCTCTATTTTTTTGCTGCATTATTCACTTCATGGACCCTGAACTCCACAATCTGAGCGATAAGGTCATAGGGTATTTCCTGATCCAAAGGAAACTGAATAGAACCTTTGCCCACTTTATATTTTGATAATTCTTTTTGAAATGCCACATTGCCCGAAGGTAAAGCATAAAATCCAATGTGGTTTTTAAATGCCGCAAAATATACCAGTGGTTTTTTAAACATTTTGAATGCCGGCATATTATAGGCAATACATTCTACTGAATCAGGCGCATTTTGTGCTATGACTTCCCGAATATTTTTGAGTTTGATGACGATATCGGCAGGAAAATCTTCCAGATAATGCTGAAAGGACATGTAAACTTTGCTTTTCATTCTTAAGCCTTTTCTTCACAGTTGAACATCCATCTTACGCCATACTTGTCAGCACAACTACCAAAATAAGCACCCCAAAACATTTCTGCCAGTTCCTGCTCAATAGTGCCTCCTTCTGACAAAGCATCAAATAGTCTTTTGGTTTCAGTCCTTGTATCAATTTCGAGATTAATGTAAATATTATTTCCAAACCTGACATGAAAGCCCATCTCCTCAGGAGCATCAGTTCCCATGAGTTTAAACCCATTTAAGATAGATAACTCTACATGCATGACTCCGTCTTTTAAGTGATCCGGCAAAGGCGGCATGCCTTCCATCGCTGGCATATCGCTGAATCTTCTGAATCCGGGATCCGTAAACTCTCCGCCAAAAATGGATTTGTAATAATTAAAAGCTTTTTCTGTCTGAGAAGCAAAATTGAGATAAACACTTACTTTTGACATGATATTTGATTTTTAACTTTGATTAATGTGATTCACAGATTTCTTTGAGCTTTTCTAATGCTTTTGGCCAGGTATTATTACAAAAATCCGCCTACGCCGTTACTCCACCCAATAAATCAATTTTGAGATGTGTCTGATTGCCATCTGCTTCGAAAGAATAATTTTCCAGTGAACCCGACCAGGCTTCAACATTTGCACCAGTGGTTATTTCTTCAGTTCCTTTCAGTTCGCCAATGTGCTCGATGGATATAAACTTTCCTTTAATATTTTCTTTGATCCGGCTTACCATCCCTCCTTCGTTGCCTTCTTCATCACAACCTACAAATAATATTTTACTTCCTTTATCCCATGATCCGCGAAAATGAGATGATGGATTAAAAATAGCCGTCCATTGTTTATAAGTATCATCACCTATCATCGCCAAATAAACTTTATTGGGATCAGCATCTATTTTGATTTCATAATGCAGGGATTCTATATTCATAAAGCTTCTGTATATTTTTTAAAATTATCCAATATTGACTGCCAACCAGTTTGCTGCAGTTCAACCGAATTTTCGGTTTCAGCATCAAATGTTTCTGTGACATGTGTTTTATCACCGTCAGAAGTGAATGAAATTTGAAGGTTTCGGTCATCACCCAGCTTAATGGTTATTTTTTCTTGTTCCTTTATGTGGGTATAAATACCCCAAAAATCAAAGCTGAAACTTCCGTCTTTTGCTGCCATGGTATAAGAAAACTTTCCTCCCACTCTAAGATCATTTGCGGCGTGCGGAGTATGCCAGTCGTCCGAAGCATGGTTCCAATTCACTATATGTACCGGTTCCGTCCAGCATTTCCACACTTTATTTATCGGAGCGTTTATCCCTGCTTTTACAGTAATTTTTATTGGATTAGTTGTCATGATGATTTTAATTGTTTAATGATGCAAAGTTAATGCAGAATTTTATATACAAGTGGCATGTAAATCCGACAAATAGCAGGTAGTTTACGACAATTTTTTTATTTTTGTCTGATCTAAGGCTGATAATTAAATAATGTAAGCCAATTGGGAAATCTCAAAAATAAAAATTTTTGAATGTATAACATTATCATTTTAGTGGCAGAACATGCTGTTCTCCAGGCCATTGCTGACCCGCAATATTGTTTTAGTGCGGTCAATCAGTTTTTTGTTCAATCGGGAAAGAAACCAATATTTGACATAAAACTCGCGGGTACAAAAAAGGAAATAAAGCTTAATACAGGATCGTATAAAGTGCAGACAGATATTTTGATACAAGATATCCATCATGCAGATCTCATTTTTATTCCGGCACTATTCGGGGATCTTAAATCGGCAGTCCAAGCCAATGAAACATTGATACCCTGGATAAAAGAACGATATAACCATGGTTCTGCAGTGGCTTCTCTTTGTCTGGGCGCCTTCCTGTTGGGAGCTACGGGATTACTGGATGGCAGGAAGTGTTCCACCCACTGGGGTTTCATTAATCAATTCAGAGAAATGTATCCCAATGTAAGTGTCCAGGATGGAAGTATTATTACTGAAGATGGACAACTATATTCAAGCGGCGGGGCAAATTCATACTGGAATCTCCTGATTCATCTCGTTGAGAAATATACGGACAGACATACTGCGATCCTTACTGCTAAATATTTTGCCATTGATATAGACAGAAACAGCCAGTCTGCTTTTACTGTATTTAATGGTCAGAAAGCACACCAGGACCAAGCTGTGATTACGGCACAACAATTTATTGAGAAAAATATCAGAGATAAAATTGGAGTAGACCAACTAGCTGATCGGGTGGCATTAGGGAGGCGCAGTTTTGAACGACGATTTAAACACGCTACAGGAAATACAGTGCTTGAATATATACATCGTGTCAAAATAGAAGCAGCAAAAC
>Ga0138256_10005569_pt1 | contig 13298 bp, 13 predicted proteins | sample KNB2016incub_MG_FD_105486 | JGI IMG/M metagenome (GOLD analysis project Ga0138256, IMG submission 105486) | Active sludge microbial communities from wastewater in Klosterneuburg, Austria - KNB2014incub_MG | ecosystem: Engineered > WWTP > Activated sludge > Unclassified | place: Austria...
AATAGTCTTACGTTCAACGCGCCGCTGTTCTTCCAATTCATGCAGTTCTTTTACTACTAACGAGAGATGGCAAGACTGCTGCGTTGGTTCTTCTTCGGCGTGATCGCGCGCTTTGTGGCGACGATCGTGCTCGGACTCAATGTCCGACATCGGGAGCGGCTGCCGGCGGCGGGCCCCTGCCTGCTGGTGGCTAACCATAATAGCCATCTCGACACGATCACTCTGATGACCCTGTTGCCGCTCGGCTTGTTGCCGCGCGTGCATCCGGTTGCGGCCGCGGACTATTTTCTCCGTAATTCGCTGCTTGCCTGGTTCGCAATCAAGGTCATCGGTATCGTGCCGATCAATCGTGCGCGCTCGCGGCCAGACGAGGACTTGTTAGCGCCGGTCAAGGAAGCACTTGGGCGAGGCGATATCCTGATTTTCTTTCCGGAAGGGTCACGCGGCGATCCGGAGAAGCTGACCGAGTTCAAGGGCGGTGTCGCGAGACTGGTCGAGCGGTTTCCGGAGGTACCAGTGATCCCCGTATTCATGCACGGGCTCGGTAAGGCGCTGCCCAAGGGCGAGGCGATCCTCGTGCCATTCTTTGTCGATGTATTTGTCGGCGAGCCCTTGCGCTTCGGCGGCGACCGCGAGAGCTTTGTGCGCGAGCTGCGCACGCGGATGGACGCACTGGCGGCGGAGGGTAGCTTCCCGAAGTGGGAGTAGCGCCAATAGCGCGCTAGAGCAGTCTGACCAGTGTCTTGCCAAAATTCTCGCCGCGCATCAGCTTGCAGAACTGTGCGGCGGCATTGTCCAGTCCCTCGGCCACATCCTCGCGATAGGCTAACTGCCCCGATTCGAACCACGGGATCGCGGCTCGCAGGAATTCCTCGCGCCGATTCTCATAGTCATAGACGACCATCGGCAGGATCTTGCCGCGACAGGCCATCAGCGGACCGAGATTAGGCCCGTTCGGTGCATCCTTGAGATTGTATTGCGTGATCAGGCCGCACAGGATCACGCGCCCGTGCATCGCCAAATGACGTCCCATCACAACGGTATTGAGGATCTCGCCGCCGGTGTTGTCGAAGTAGATGTCGACGCCTCGGGGCGCCAACTCGCGCAGCCGCTGGTCGACGGACTCGTTCTTGTAATCGATGCAAGCATCGAAGCGCGCCTCGCGCACGGTCCACGTGCACTTGTGCGGACCACCTGCGATGCCGATCGCGCGCGCACCTTTGATCCGTGCGATCTGACCGACCATCGATCCAACCGGGCCCGAGGCCGCGGACACCAACACCGTGTCGCCCGCTTTGAGTTGCGCGACATCGAGCATACCGAAGTAGGCCGTCATGCCAGGCATGCCGAGGATGCCGAGCGCCGTGGAGGCGGGCGAATGGCCAGGATGGAGAAGCCACGCATCGTCGCCGTTCGATACAGTGCGCCGTTGCAAGCCCGTTTCCAAGACAACTCGATCACCGATGCTGAACACCGCGTGGCGCGAGTCGACGACGCGCGCTACGCTCCTCGCGGGCAGCACGTCGCCCGCTCGAGGCTGGCGCAGAAAGTGGCGGCCGGAGAGCAGTGCCCGCACGTAGGGGTCCAGCGACAACCACTCCGCCTCGACTAACATCTGGCCGGGGCCGACAACAGGGCGCTCACACAGCTCGTAGCGAAAGTCGTCGGGCTCGGGCGTGCCCACGAGGTCACGGGCCAACACCACACGCTCGTTGTCGCGGCTGGTCATCTGTCAGCCTCCGTTGCCGGTTGTGCTGTCACTCAGTTGATAGAGCACGATGAGATTGCCGTCGTAATCGGTAAAGGCCATTTCACGAAAACGTGCGCCTTCGGGCGTCGTGGATTCTTGTGGCTCGACGACTTTCAAGCCGGCGCTCTTGAGCGCCGCATAAACCGTGTCCAGGTTGGCAATACGGATCACGGGGCACACGAGATGCATCGCTGGGCGCTTCGGCAAGCGCACGCGAGTGACCTCGGTCAGGGCCAATGACCGCGGCTCACTCGCAGAATCAAGCGTGGCAAAACGTAGCTTGGCGCGCTTCGGGAAGTTGAACACCGGGTAGGAATACGAGTCGGGTGTCGAGTCGTGAACTGCGAATAATTGGAATCCCAGGATGTCCCGGTACACAGTCAGTGCACGGTCGAGATCGGCCACCACGAGATTTACTCGTTTCAGGTGCAGCGTCGAATCGGCGGCAAACGTTTGGTGCGTGACTATTGTTGTCAGTATCGCAAGCCCAATGGCCATTCGTGCGGATTTCAGCAGGCTAGTCATCGCAGCTCCTTCGGTACGTAGGCGAGTTGCTCGGGCGGCAAAATGGGGCGATACGCTGGGTCCCAGCGAAACGGTCGTTCGGCCGGCGAAAACTGAGTGGCATAGAGCCCGCCCTTGCCGCGACAGAGATGAATCGTGCCACCCACGGTGCCGAACGGCCCGTGCGGCACATTCTCCGGCCGCCAGAAGTAGGCGCCCGTGTGCATCACGCCGTTCGGCATGTGGATGTCGCCATTGATCGCGAACTCCTCCTCACATACGGGATGCCGCTCGACGGTGTCGCAGCTCCAGTAGGGCGGAAGTCCCGCGATCCACGTCTTGTCTTTTGTTAGCGGGTCGTCGAACAGCAGCTTGTGCACGGTGCCGCCATGGTTGAATCCCTCGCTCGCCATGTGCTTGCGCGGCCCCGTGTGCGCGGCGAGCTGGCGCGTGTCGAGCTGTAACACGAGCCGCGCGTAATCGTAGGCGCGGTCCGGCGCGCCGAGGCGACGCGGCTGCGCCGAGAAGAACGTCAATACTTCCGCGCCCTGCGGGCTCGACATCACGCCGCGCGGGAAATAGCGTGGCAGATGGGCATAGTGGTGCACCCCATAGGTTACATCGCCGATCTGCAAGGAGCCGGACAGCACAAAGAATTCTTCGTCGACATCGAGCGCATGCGGCGTATCGACGAACGCGCGGGAGTAGCGAACGATCAAACTGCAAGCACCATTGTCGGGGTCGCGGCTCAGCGTGCGTGCCGCGACGGCGGGTCGCTCGCCACCTGGCAAGCCGCTCTGCCAGGGCAACCATTGGGATTGCAGGAACTCGCTGTGTGGGCGCACTGCCGTTCGCCCTCCTAACTGTCTTGGCTGGCAGCAAAGTCCTGCTTGCCGCGTACCATCGTATCGTAAACGTCGCGCGCTTTGCCGCCGACGTTTTGTATGAGCTTCTCATGCGATGGCCATGCCGCGTCGCGCCATACCTTGCGTTCCTCGGCCGTTGGCTTGTACAGGTGCACGCCCTTGTTCGGCAAATCAGCGAGCAATTTCGCTACCGACGCGCGCACAGCGTCTCGCGTGGCTTGCGCTCCGCCATAGCCCAGCTTGACGACAGCGCGTTCCGCCTCACTGAGGCTCGCGAGCCAATCGTGATTGGCGAGCAATACGCCCATGTCGTAACTATGGTGGGTGAGTACGAAGTTAGGCGCTTCGGTCGTTAGGCCGGAGAGCGAGTACATCGTGATGCTCGTGACGCCACCGTCGATCAGGCCGGTCTGCAGTGCCGGCAGTACGTCGGAGAACGGCATGGTGATGGTGTCGCCGCCAATTTCCGCAATGAATGCCTGGGAGGCGAGCGCTGACGAGGACCGTAGTCGTACGCCGCGAGCCGCGGTGGGCAGATGAATCACCGGTCTGGCATAGAGATTGACCCAGCCGACGTCGGTCCACTGAATGAGATCAAGCCCCTTGTTCGCAAATAGTGCTGCAAACGTCGGGTACATGTAACGGTCCATGACGAAGTCGACTTCAGCGTCGCTGTCGAAGAAAAAAGGTACCGACAACATGGAAATCTCGGGCACTACGGTGGCCACGCCGGCAAACGAACCGCCGCCGATCTGAATGCGATTGCGCCGTAGCGCGGCAAACAGCGCTTCCTCTGGCCCCGTTTCACCCCGAATCACGAGGCGCAGGTCCATATCCGGGATGTTCTGCTCGATGCGCTGCTCAAATTCGAACCACAACCGCTCGTCGATGGACTTCGGCAAAGAGAATCCGGCCGCGTAGGCGACGCGCCGCCGTTTGCGAATCGACGCATCGCCGCAACCGATCAGCGCGGTGCTCGCTGCTCCGAGAGCGGTCGCGAGGCAATGGCGGCGGGTGAGCATCCTGTTCATTGGTATATCCTCAACGCAGGAGGCCCTATGACTCAAGCTCGATTGGATCGATATAGCGCTCTTGCCTTACAGGTGGACTGTGAATGCGTCCATATGGACAGCAATTCAGCGAGCAGCCGGCCGCGCATGATGGCCGCGATCGCACGCATCGAAGAGGCGATTCGCGGCGCCAAACGGTGGGTGGGCAGCGGCTTGCAGCTCGTCGTGCTGCCCGAGTACGTGCTGAGCGGGCCGCCTTGGGGGGAATCGATCCCCGAATGGCTCGAGAAAGGCACGGTCGATCCCGATGGTGCCGAGGTTGAAGCGCTCGCTGCGGTGGCTCAGCTTCACGGCGTCTATCTCAGCGTCAATGCCTATGAGACGGATCGGCATTTTCCGGGCCTGTATTTTCAGGGCAGTTTCGTGCTCGATCCATCCGGTAAACGAATTCTCTCGTATCGACGACTGATTTCGATGTACGCGCCGACGCCGCACGACGTCTGGGATCGTTATCTCGACGTATACGGGCTGGATGGCGTCTTTCCGGTCGCCGACACGCCGATCGGCAAGCTCGCCGCCATCGCCTCCGAAGAGATCCTCTATCCGGAGGTCGCGCGCTGTCATGCGATCCGCGGTGCGAACGTGTTTCTTCACAATAGTAGTGAGGTCGGCGCTGCGACGATGACACCGAAGCAGATTGCGCGGCGCGCTCGCGCGCTCGAGAACCTGGCGTTCGTCGTATCGGCTAACAACGCGCGCTTGATCGGCATCGAGGTGCCGGTCGACTCGGCCAATGGCGGCTCGGATATTCTCGACTACATGGGTCGTCAGCTGATCGCGGCTTCGCCGGGTGCGTCGTGCACGGCGACCGCGTTGCTCGATATGGCGGGGCTGCGAGCCTACCGTGCTGCGGGTGGCATGGGGAACATGTTGTCACGTCAGGCGCTGGGTTTGTTCGCTGAATCCTATGCCCAGGCCGACATCAGGCGGCAGAACGGCTTATGGAAGCACGGTAAGGTCGTCGTGCCGGACCGGAGCTATTTTGCCAAAGCGCAAGCCGACGTCCTCGAGCGCATCAGCGAGCGTGGGCTGACAAGCTGACGATGCTTCCATGAGTGAAGCGGGTTGTCAGTTCCACGGCGCGAACGTCTCACGTCACACGGCGGGTGCGTGGCAGGTAGAGTCTTTCGGGCGTGGCGTTTATCTGTTTCGCTGGAACAAGGGCTTTTATCTGAGCCCCTTCGTCGTTGCCGATGATGGCGTAACCGCCTTCGATCCAATCAGCGCCGACGCCGCAGTGGAGTATCGCGCGGCGATCGCGACAGTCACCAATCGCGCGGTAACGAGACTCGTGTACAGCCATGATCATCGCGACCATATTGTGGGCGGTACCGTTCTCGGTGCGGATCTCGAAGTGTGCGCGCATCCCACGGTCGCGGACCGCGTGACGCGGCGCGGACATAATGACATCGTCATGCCCAATGTTTCGCTCGGTGACGGTGCCGTGATCGCAAGCGGCGCAACACGAATCGACGTGCACGATTTTGGGCCTAACCACTCCGATTCCAACCTGCTGTTCGTGTTGCCTACCGACCAGGGCCGCATGCTGGTCTGGGTCGACGGTGTCGAGCCAGACGTCGCGCCGTATCGAAATCTCCCGGACACCGACTTTGCGGGCTATTTGCACTCGCTCGAGTCCGCCATGCGTCTGCAGTTCGACTTTGTCGTGGGTGGGCATACCGGGCCCGGCGAACGGCGCTGGGTTGCCGATTATCGCGATTACATATTGCGGCTGCTCGAGGCGACCGAGGTCGCTTATCGGTCGAGTGGTGAGCAGGCACCACGCCCCGGTGAGGATGGCGTCGCCATGACCGAACGAGTACGCGGTGACGTGACCGCGACGGCCGCGCGCGCGATCCGCGGTCGCTATGGTCATTGGGCGGGGTTCGAACAATGGGCGCCCATGACGGCGGATCGAATTCTCAGTTTCATCATCACTGGCAACTAACAGCAGACAGGCATCATGGCAAGAGCAGCGCGACACCACGAGTATGGCGATCCGGCGAAGGTGTTGCGCGTCGAAGCCGTGCCGGCCGAACAGCCGGGCGCGGGCGAGGTTGTCATTCGAATGGCGGCGGCGGCGATGCACATCGCGGATCTGCGCACCATCCAGGGCGTTCCGCCATTCGCGATGCCGCTGCCGCGTACACCGGGGTTTGAGGGTATCGGCCGGATTGTCAGGGTGGGAGAGGGCGTTGCGGCGACGCGCGTCGGTGAACGCGTCTTTGCGCCGCTGGCGAGCGGCACTTTCCGTGACGAGGTACGCTGCAAATCCGACGCCTGCATTCCAGCCCCCGAGGGTGACGCGGTGCAGTTGAGCCTCATGATGGTGAACGGCGCGACCGCGGCCGTGATGCTCGAGGACTACGCGAAATTCGCGCAAGGCGATTGGTTGATTCAGAACGCCGCTAACTCGAGCTGCGGTCGTTACCTGATTCGTCTTGCGCAACTGCAAGGGATACACACCGTGAACGTCGTCCGCCGACCAGAGTTGGTCGATGAGATTCGTAAGCTTGGCGGGGATGTCGTGCTGGTAGACGGTCCCAATCTCGCAGCGCGCGTGGCGGCAGCGACGGGCAGCGCGCCGATCAAGCTCGGCATCGATGCCGTGGCGGGCGCCGCCACGCAGCGAATCGCTGAATGTCTCGCACCGGGCAGTACCGTACTGAGCTACGGCTCGATGACGAACAGCCGCTGTGAGCTCGATTTCTACCTGATGTTCCGCAACGACATTCGCCTCGAGGGCCTCAGCTTCGCGCGCCAGTTCCACAAACTGCGCAAGCCAGACGAAGTGCGGGCGCTGTACGCCAAGTTGGCGGACCTGATGGCGCGCGGGGTGTTAGTCGCCAAGATCGCCGGTGTGTACCCGCTCGATCGGATCGTCGAGGCTTGCGCGCGCGCCGCGCAGACTGGCACGGAGCGTGACGGCAAAGTCATTGTCACGATGGCCGAGCACGCGCGCTGAGGCGACGCATTTGGTCATGCCCAGGTAAGCGGCTCCCTGAACACTCCCGGGAGTTTCTTGTCGCTACGCTCGACGAATTGTCGCGGTAGTTCGTCGAGTGACTTGACGATGACACCTTCGTTACGCCACAACATGGCTCCCGGTTTGCCGCGCATATTGAGCCAGGATTGCCATTCCGTTTGACTCGTCCACGAGTACAGGCTGGGAATCATGGTCAGCTTCTTGTTAGCGACGTCGGCGATGCGGCATGCCCAGCAATCGAGCGTCATTTCGGTTTTATGGAACCCTGTCGAGCGTTCCTTCCAACGCGTAAAGGCGTGTCGCGAAATCCATACCTGATCATCGATGAAGCGCCAATCGAGCAATACTGGCCGATTGAAAACGGTGCTTTCCATCGTGAAATTGGCACTGTATTCGGGGCCCTTGGCAGTCATCACGCTCCCGCTGATGCCACCGCGAAACGTCGGTACTGTGACCTTCTCGCCAGTGTAGGGATTGTCATACTCGTCGAGATACTCGCCCGTCTGCGGATCGAGATAGAACATCCAGCCGCGTGATCGCTCCTCGACCGCACCGTCGGCACGCTCGCGCGACATACGCATTCCGCCGCCCTCGACGCGATACAGCAGGCGGCCGTAATCCGCGATCGCCGGCCCGTCACCTGGTACTAACCCGAATACGCGTCCAGCCACGTAGTTGTAAACGGGCTTGCCTGACAAATCGCCTTGGAGTCGACCGAGGGTCTTGACGTTGAACGCCGGATCATCCGTTGGAAAACGGGCGCTATCCTGGTTAGCTGCACGCGACCGTAGCGTTGTGGCCAGAGCCGCGGGCGCAAAGCTCGCAATTCCGCCGGCCGCTACCGTTCCGGCGAGTAGGGTGCGGCGCATCAGGTCCGGCTTTGCAGCATCGATATCGCGCATAGTTGACTCCTGGGAAATTTGTCCTTGCCGCCTGATCATAGCTGAATTGTTGCCCGGTTCGATCGGGCTGTGCTAATAGACCAGATGATCTAGATGATCGCAAATGCTCAGCATTGTCGATCTGCGACGATCGACAGTCAGTACCCATCCACTCCCACTCCGAGACAAAGCAGCGTCAAATGCCAACCTTAAGCAGACGTCGAGCGATCGTTCTAGGTGCCGCCGGCGCGCTGGCAAGCAATCAATTACCGACGTCGGTCGCGCGCGGCGCCGACGCCCCACGAGTTCGCCTGCCGACCACCCGAAGCGACGTTTTAGTCATCGGCGCTGGTCTGTCAGGTCTCAACGCGGCATTGATACTCGAGAGCCAAGGCTTGAGTGTGACGGTGCTGGAAGCGCGAGATCGAATCGGCGGGCGACTGTATACGCTCAACGATGTCGTCGGCGCACCCGAAGCGGGTGGCAATGGCATCGGTCGTTCGTATGCGCGATTGTTAGACATCGCCGCTCGGCTCAAGGTCGAGCTCGTACCCGAACGTCTTCGCACCGAGCCGCGCGAGAATACCGCGCTGCACATCCGCGATGAGTTCATTCGTTTGAGCGATTGGCCAACACACCGCTTCAACCCGAGTCCCGAGGGCCTGCGGGACCTCACACCTTGGCAGATCATCTTCAGTTTTCTCAATAGCCGTGTGCCCCAAATGGACCTGGACGGCTGGCAGCAACCAGCCAACGTGCATCTTGACGTGCCGATCGCGAATTATTTGCGCGATCAGGGTTTGAACGACGAAACAATACGACTGGCGGATAAATTCAGCTCCTACGGCACGAATCTTTGGGAGACGTCGCTGCTGCAACTTTGTAGTGTTTTTGCGTTTGCCCGCGTTTCCATGGCGATCGGCGCCGGCCGCGGCTCAATGAGCATCAAAGGTGGCAATCAGCGCCTGCCGGAGGCGATGGCCAAAGCGGTCAAAGGTGACGTTCTGCAAGCGCGCGCTGTGGCGGCCGTGCGTGTCGATGGCGAGGGAATCGAGGCGCGCTGCACCGATGGCGGTCGGCACGTCGCGAAGTTTCTCGTCATGTCATTGCCGTTCTCGGCATTGCGACTGTTGACGATTGAACCGGCCTTTCGCGGGCTTCAGGCCGAGGCGGTGGCGACGCTTCCTTATCATGCGGCATTTCAGGCTCATTTCGCGATTGAAAAGCCGTTCTGGGAGAGCGACGGTCTACCACCGTCGTTTTGGTCCGATGGCCCCATTGAGCGTTTCAACGCGCTAACGTATGGGCCTGACAACTCCATCTCTTCCTTCATGCACTTTTCGGACGGCGATAGCGCACGGCGCTACGATCTGTTGCCGGCCGAATCGTCGGCTGCGCTCGTACTGAGTGAGCTCGAACGCATACGGCCTGCCGCCAAAGGGGCGTTGCGTCTCGTGCGGGCCTTTTCCTGGCAACAAACCCCGTATTCGGGCGGTGCCTACGCGTCGTGGATGCCTGGCCAGATTCCGCGCTTCGCGTCCGCCATGCGCATGCCATACGAACGGATGCATCTATGCGGCGAGCACACGAGTGTGATGGCTCGCGGCATGGAAGGCGCGTTGGAGTCAGGTGAACGTGTTGCACTCGAGATTCTGCAGCGAGCATGACGACGCATGAGCGGCGTGATGCGATATCAGAGCGCAGTATCGAAAGGCTCGGGGAGCGAAGTCCTGCTGCGTGTGACGAATTCGACCGGTAACTCATCGACAGAGCTCACGACGATGCCGTCATGGCGCCACAGCATCGCGCCCGGATGATTGTCCATTTTCAACCAGGATTGCCATTGCGTCTGGCTGGTCCAGGAATAGGCATTGGGGATATGACCGAGTCCACCATCCGCGACGTCCGCTGCGCGACACACCCAGCAATCGAGTGTCATCTCCGTGCGAAATGCGCCGCTTGAGGATTCCTGCCAGCGCGTGAAGGCCTGTCGATGAATCCATGCTCGATCGCCAACGAAATGCCAGTCGAGCAGCAGTGGCGTGTCGAATACCGTGCTCTCCATGGGAAAATTGGCGATCAGTTCGGGACCTCGTGTGCCGATAACGCCCCCGGTGATACCTGCGCGAAACGTCGGTACAGGCACGCGTTCCAGCGTGTACGGATTGAGGTAGGAATCCAGATACGCGCCAGTCCGCACGTCCTTGTAGAAAAGCCAGTTTCTCGTGCGCTCTTCGATAGCGTCGTCTTTGCGCAGCCGCGCACGGCGCACAGTGCAGCCCTCGGTACGATACAGCAGTCGGCCATACGCGCTCAGTGACGGCCCGTTGCCAGGCTCGAGGCCGAATACCCGGCCTTGCCGGTACGCGAAGACCGGCTTGCCAGACAAGTCGCCCTGCAATCGGCCGAGTATGCGGACGTTGAACACCGGGTCGTGAATCGGCAGCTTTGCAACATCCACCGATTCCGTTGGTAGGGTGCCGCCCGGGGCGGGAAGAGCGAAGAGACTGCCGGCGGCGAGCGAGACCAGGCTCTCGCGACGACTAACTGTACTCATTCGCTGCCTCCGTCGATGGACGGCCGATACGATCTATTCCCATCGTCGCATCACCTTCCTCGAGCAGCCAAGCGTGCACCTGGGCGACTGGCAATCTGGCGAGCGCGTGCGAATCGCAAACGAGATAGTAGGCGAACCGCCGCGGATACTCGATCGCAAGCGGTTTCACAAGCTGGCCGGTCGTTAGATAGGGCTCGGCGATGCAGCTGCGCGCAAGCGCTACCCCCAGTCCGGCAGCTGCCGCGACCATCACGCTACTGGAGGACTGGATACGCAGGCCCCACGATCCGTCGATGTCATGGGCTTTGGCGAAGGCGAGCCACGCTGGCCAGTCGGGCAGACCGAGATTCTGGCTCTCGCGGTTCCAGATCATGGTGTCGTCATGGATCAGATGCTGTGCGCGCAGGTCGTCGACGTTCTTGATTGGATGCTTCACTAACAGCTCAGGCGCGCACACCGGATAAACAGTATCCGACATCATCAAATCGACCCGCGCGTCTTCGAATGGACCACCCCCCAGATAAATGGCGAGGTCGTGCTCCATCGGGTTCTGTGTCACCTGGAGGCCCTGATTGACCCATATTCGCAGGTTGATGTCGGGAAATCGGGTGCGAAAGCGTGCAAGCCGAATCGCAAGCCACGTTGCTGTGAGCGAAGGCGACACGAGTAGCGTGACCGTCTTGCGTTCGTGCTCCGTGCGTACCTGCTCGAATACGTGGCCCAGAGAATCAAACAATGGCTGCATGGCTGGCGCGCAGACCTGGCCAGCGGTGGTGAGCGTGAGGCCGCGCGCCGGATCGCGCTCGAACAATGTGACGCCCAGATATTGCTCGAGGCTGCGAATCTGTTGGCTCACGGCCGATGGCGTGACGTCGAGCTCGCGCGCAGCGTCGGTAAAGCTCATATGTCGTACCGTCGCCTCAAAGGCGAGTACGGCGCGCAGCGGCGGTAGCTCCCGGTGTTTCAACGAGCCTCTCCATCGCCAAGGATATTAGAAGAACTTATTTGATAGGCCATGGTTTTTAAGTTATATATCACATATGAACTGTTCAAGGGCACGGCTGGCGCAGGCTGAAGACGCCCCTCGTCGGCTGTGGTCAGCGATTGTCGCATGTGTGCTGGCGGGATTGGTGCAAAGCAGCATCGCCGCGCCCGCGCCGCCGGATGACCCCAGTGCACGGGATTTGCAGCGCCTGGTCGCTTGGTTCGGCGGTGAATTCGATAACCAGGAGCAAATCTGGTTTGAGACTGAAGGACGTGCCGCGACACCCGTTGCAGAACGACACGAGCGTGTCCACGCGGTGCATCGGCGAGTGTCGCTACCAACTCTCGGTAAATACGTGTTCTATGTCGAGGAGTACCTTGACGACGATCCGCAGAAAATATTTCGTCAGCGTCTGGTGACGTTCGAGAGCGCCCGTCAGTCGGGCGTGCGAATGAAACTGTGGTTCTTCAAGGATCCGGGCAAGGTGCGTGGCGCGCAGCTCGATCCGAGCAAATTGGCCGGTCTCACGCGTGAGGACCTCACGGATATCGAGGGATGTGACGTTTTCTGGGTCCCGGAAGGCGACCAGTATGTTGGCGGGATGAAGCCCCGCGCCTGCGTATTCGGTGACGCCGGCGAGCGCCGGTACTCGCAACATGATCTGGTGCTGTCCGCGACCAAGTACTGGCGTCTCGACCGTATTTTCGCGCTCGATTCCGATCGCTTGATCTCGGGCCATTCTGCGGGCGTACCGCACAAGCTCGTTAGGGCAAAGATCTTTTCCTGCGATGTGAGCTTTTATGCCGGGAATTATCTCTCCGGACCGAATCCGAACGACCAGACCGTGGAAGACCAGCTCATTCACAGCCAGGGCGGTACGATCACCATACACCGCCGGTCGGACGATGCTGACTATGTCCTCAGGCTGCGCGACAAAGAATATCCCTACTTTGAACACAACCCCGATTTCATGTTTCTGTCGGTACGCAAAGGCAAAGAACCCTTCATCGCCTATTCGCTGCACGATCCGGATGCTGCGTTGATTGGATTCAATCTAGGCTGGATGAGTGTCTTCTGTGAGCGTACCGATCCACCGCGACTGTAAGTAGATAGCATGACAACCATTGATCGACGCACTGCCCTGGCCCTGCTGGGCGGTGTGATGGCCAAGCTGCCGCAACCACTGTACGCCGGCGAGAGCCGTCCGCTGGACGTGATCGTCGTCGGCGCGGGTCTGTCCGGGCTAAATGCCGCGCTCATGTTGCAAGAGCAAGGGCTCGCGGTCCAAGTCCTCGAAGGTCGTCAGCGGGTCGGCGGCCGCGTCTATACCCTGAAAATGGTGCCGGGCGCCGTGGAAGCCGGTGGCGAAGTCATCGGTGCCGCCTATGCGCGTATGCTCGACACGGCACGCCGCCTGAAGCTTGCAGTGAATCCGCTGAAGCCCCTCGCGCCGCCTGGAGATTGGCTGTATCACCTCGGCGGCAAACCGATCCTCAAGGATGACTGGCAGACCAGCGATGTCAACCCGCTCTCGGGGGCCGATCGCAAACTGCTGCCGCATCAACTGTTGTCGACGCTGATGTATCGCGATGCGCCGCTGCGCGGGCGGTCGCTCGACGCATGGCTCACCCCTGAGTTCGAGAAGTGGGACATCCCGGCCACCGACTATCTGCGCTCACTTGGTCACAATCAGGCAACC
>Ga0138256_10005570_pt1 | contig 13298 bp, 11 predicted proteins | sample KNB2016incub_MG_FD_105486 | JGI IMG/M metagenome (GOLD analysis project Ga0138256, IMG submission 105486) | Active sludge microbial communities from wastewater in Klosterneuburg, Austria - KNB2014incub_MG | ecosystem: Engineered > WWTP > Activated sludge > Unclassified | place: Austria...
AAGCCGTCCACCGAAGGGGCTGGCGGCCGGGGCAGGTGCCCGGGCCGTAATCTCTCAGGTACCAAGGACAGAGGGGTCAGGCAAGCCGAATGGCTTTCCTGACCCCTTTTTCGTTTCGGGGGCCCCATGCTGAAGACCACGCCGCTCAATGCCATCCACCGCGCCGCCGGCGCCCGCATGGTCGACTTCGGCGGCTGGGACATGCCGGTGAACTACGGCTCGCAGATCGAGGAGCACCACGCGGTGCGCCGGTCCGCGGGCGTCTTCGACGTCTCCCACATGAGATCGGTGGACCTCGAAGGCAAGGGCGTCCGGGATTTCCTGCGCTTCGCGCTCGCCAACGACGTGGCCAAGCTGAAGCTCCCGGGCAAGGCGCTCTACTCGTGCCTGCTCGACGAGTCGGCCGGCGTCATCGACGACCTGATCGCCTACTACTTCCGCGACGACTGGTTCCGGCTGGTGGTGAACGCGGGCACCGCGGATGGCGACATCGACTGGCTGCATCGCCTGAACGCCCTGGCGGGCCATGGCGTCGCGCTGCGCTCGCGGGACGACCTCGCCATGATCGCGGTGCAGGGTCCGCAGGCCCGCGAGGCCTTCTGGCGCGCCTTCCCGGAGACCCGCGCCGCGACCGAATCGCTCGTGCCGTTCCAGGCCGCGCGCGTGGGCGACGACATCGTGGTCGCCCGCACCGGCTACACGGGCGAGGACGGCTTCGAGGTGAGTTGCCCGGCGGACGAAGTCGCGACGCTCTGGAACGGCGTCGTCGCGGCGGGCGCGAGGCCCTGCGGCCTCGGCGCGAGGGACACGCTGCGCCTGGAGGCCGGCATGAACCTCTACGGACAGGACATGGATACCGGCGCCTCGCCCTTCGACGCGGGCCTCGCCTGGACGGTCGATCTCGCCGGCGCGCGCGGCTTCTTCGGCCGCAAGGCGCTCGAGGCGAGGCCGCGCGCCTGCGACTTCCTCGGGCTCGTGCTCGAGGACAAGGGCGGCGTGCTGCGCGCGCACCAGATCGTCCTCGCCGAGCGCGGCGAGGGCGAGATCACGAGCGGCACGTTCTCCCCCACCCTCGGCGTTTCCATCGCGCTCGCCCGCCTGCCCGTGGGCACCGCTCCGGGCGAGAAGGTGCGCGTGCAGGTGCGCGACAAGGAACTCGCGGCGAGGGTGGTGAAACCGCCATTCGTGCGCCACGGCAAGCCCCTCATCTGACCCTCGGAGAACCCCCGATGAACCTTCCCCCGGAACTCAAGTACACCGCCTCCCACGAGTGGGCCCGCCTGGAGGCGGACGGCACCGTGAGCGTGGGCATCACCGACCACGCGCAGGAGCAGCTCGGCGACATCGTCTTCGTCGAGCCGCCCAAGGTCGGACGCCAGGTGGCCGCCGGCGAGAGCGTGGGCGTGGTCGAGTCGGTGAAGGCCGCCTCCGACATCTACGCGCCCCTCGCGGGCGAGGTGGTCGCCAACAACGACGAACTGGGCGCGAGCCCGGAACGGATCAACGCGGACGCCTACGGCGCCTGGATGTATCGCCTCAAGCCGGCCGATGCCGCCGACCTGGCGAAGCTGCTGGACAGCGCCGCGTACGCGAAAGCCTCCGCCGAATAGGAACCCGCCATGCCCGACAGGACCTCCGCCGACCGCGCCTCGCTCGCCGATCTCGAGGATGCCGACGCCTTCGTGCGGCGCCACGTCGGTCCCGCCGCGGGGGAACAGGCGGCGATGCTCGCCACGCTGGGGTTCGCCAGCCTCGACGCGCTCTGCGAGGCCGTCGTGCCGCCGGCCATCCGCCGCAAGGCGCCGATGGCCCTGCCGGCCGCGTTGCCGGAAGCCGAGGCGCTCGCGCAGTTGAGGCGCATCGCCGGGCGCAACGAGGTCTTCCGCTCGTACATCGGGCAGGGGTACTACGGCACGCACACGCCGGGGGTCATCCTGCGCAACATCCTCGAGAATCCCGCCTGGTACACGGCCTACACGCCCTACCAGCCCGAGATATCGCAGGGACGCCTCGAGGCGCTCGTCAACTTCCAGACGATGATCTGCGACCTCACGGGCATGGCCATCGCGAACGCGTCGATGCTGGACGAGGCGACGGCCGCGGCGGAGGCGATGACGCTCTGCCTGCGCTCGGGCAGCCACGCCTCGAACGCGTTCGCGGTCGCCGACGACGTCCTGCCGCAGACGCTCGACGTGGTGCGCACGCGCGCCGCGCCCCTGGGCATCGAGGTGAAGGTCCTGCCGGCGGCGGATCTCGCGTCGGTGGATGCCTTCGCGGTGCTCGTGCAGTACCCCGGCGTGAATGGCGACCTGCGCGACTACCGCGCCCTGTGCGAGGCGGTTCATGCGAAGGGTGGGCACGTGGTCGCCGCCGCCGATCTCCTCGCGCTTTGCGTCGTGGCGCCGCCGGGCGAATGGGGCGCGGACGTGGTGGTGGGCAGCGCGCAGCGCTTCGGCGTGCCGATGGGCTACGGCGGGCCGCACGCGGGCTACCTCGCCACCCAGGACGCGCTCAAGCGCAGCATGCCCGGGCGACTGGTGGGCGCCACCGTCGACGCGCAGGGCCAGCACGCCTACCGCCTCGCGCTCCAGACGCGCGAGCAGCACATCCGCCGCGAGAAGGCGACCTCGAACATCTGCACGGCGCAGGTGCTGCTCGCCGTGATCGCGTCGATGTACGCCGTCTACCACGGTCCGAAGGGGCTCCTGCGCATCGCCCGGCGCGTGCACCGCCTCACGGCCATCGCGAAGGCGGGCATCGAGCACCTGGGCTTCACGGTGAAGCCCTCGGCGTTCTTCGACACGCTCGCCGTGGAGACGGGCGCGAAGACCGCCGAGATCGTCGCGCGCTCCCGCATCGGGCGCCTCAACCTGCGCGAGATCGACGAGCGCACGCTCGGTCTGTCCCTCGACGAGACCACCACGCGCGTGGATGTGGAGACGCTGTGGGCGGTGTTCCTGGGGCACCCCGCGCGCTTCCGCGCCGCGGAGCTCGAGGCGACCGAGGACGCGATCCCGGCGGGCCTTTGCCGCAAGACGCCTTACCTCACGCATCCGGTCTTCAACCGCTGCCAGTCGGAGACCGAGATGCTGCGCTACCTGCGCCGCCTCGCGGACAAGGACGTCGCGCTCGACCGCTCGATGATCCCGCTGGGCTCCTGCACGATGAAGCTCAACGCGACGAGCGAGATGATCCCCGTCACCTGGCCCGAGTTCGGCGCGATGCATCCCTTCGCGCCGCCCGAGCAGGCCCGGGGCTATCGCGAGTTGGTGACCGGACTCGAGAAGATGCTGGTCGAGTGCACGGGCTACGCCGCCGTGTCGCTGCAGCCCAACGCGGGCTCGCAGGGCGAGTACGCGGGGCTCCTCGCCATCAAGGGGTACCACGCGAGCCGCGGGGAAGGGCACCGGAACGTCTGCCTCATACCCAGCTCCGCCCACGGAACGAACCCCGCGTCCGCCCACATGGTCGGCATGCAGGTGGTGGTCGTGGCTTGCGACGCGGCGGGCAACGTGGACATCGCGGACCTGGAGACAAAGGCGGCGCAGCACGCGAAGAACCTCGCCGCCATCATGGTCACGTATCCCTCGACGCACGGCGTCTTCGAGGCCGGCATCACGCGCATCTGCGGGATCGTGCACGCGCACGGCGGCCAGGTGTACGTGGACGGCGCGAACCTCAACGCGATGGTGGGGCTCGCGGCGCCCGGGCAGTTCGGCGGCGACGTCTCGCACCTCAACCTGCACAAGACGTTCTGCATTCCGCACGGCGGCGGCGGCCCCGGCGTGGGACCCGTGGCCGTGGCGGCGCACCTCGCGCCCTTCCTGCCGGGGCACCGGTATCTCGAGGGCGGCCCGGGCGCGGTGGGGCCCGTTTCCGCGGCGCCGTACGGCAGTGCCTCGATCCTGCCCATCTCGTGGATGTACGTCGCCCTGATGGGCGGCGAGGGCCTGAAGCGCGCCACGCAGGTGGCGATCCTCAACGCCAATTACATCGCGAAGCGGCTCTCTCCCCACTATCCGGTGCTCTATTCGGGGCCGGGCGGGCTCATCGCGCACGAGTGCATCCTCGACCTGCGGCCCCTCAAGGAGGCTTCGGGCATCACCGTGGACGACGTGGCCAAGCGGCTCATGGACTACGGTTTCCACGCGCCGACGATGTCGTTCCCCGTCGCCGGCACGCTCATGGTGGAGCCGACGGAGAGCGAACCCCTCGCGGAGCTGGACCGCTTCTGCGAGGCCATGATCGCGATCCGGGAGGAGATCCGGGCGGTGGAGGAGGGGCGCCTCGACCGTGAGGACAATCCGCTCAAGCACGCGCCGCATACCGCGGCGGTGGTGATGGCCGATGGATGGAGCCGGAAGTACCCGCGCGAAATGGCGGCTTTCCCGCTGCCTTCGGTGCGCGAGAACAAGTACTGGCCGCCGGTGGGGCGGGCGGACAACGTCTACGGGGACCGGAATCTCTTCTGTTCCTGCCTGCCGGTGGGCGAGGCGTAACGTCCCGCTTCAGCGCGACCCGGCATTGATCACCCGCCACTGGTAACCCGTCACCGTCGGATTCGCGAGCAACGCATCCCGCCCCGCGGCGATGAGTTCGTCGATGTCGTCGGCCGGGAGCTTCAGCCGCGTCGGGATCGCGTGCAGCCGCCGCGCCCGTTCCCGTCCCAGGTCGTCGAACGCGATCCGCGCCACTTCGAACGTCACGTCGTCGCAGCGCCAGTTGGCGCGCTCGCGCCTGAGCGCGGCGACGTTCTCCGCGGGCAAGGCGCACCGGTAACCGATGATCTCGTCGCGCCACGCCCTCGTCATCGTCACGAAGGAGTCGTAGCTCATGCGCACGTTCGCCTCGATGGCCGCGTCGATGGCCGCCGTGGCGACGTCGATGCCGCCGGGCCCCGCGATCTCGCGCGTCCACGTGCCGCTCGGCCCCTGGCCCGCGTCCACCACGACGAAGAGCAGGTTCCGAACGACCTGCGCGTCGCGCGCGGTCATGGGGTCGTGCGGCGTGCCCATGATGAGGCGGCTCTGCAGGATGCTCACCAGCCCGAAGTTGTCGGTGATGCCCCCGTCGATGAGCTTCAGGTACCGGCCCGTCGTGGGATCCCGGAAATCGCGCACGGCCCGGCCGAGGGCGGCCATCAGCAGCGGCTTGCCCTCCGCGGCCGTGGGGTCGTTCATCCAGGCCGGGATGGGCGTCGTGCAGTGATCGGGGAATTTCTGCAGCACCACGGGCGTGATGAACATCGGTACGGCCATCGACGCCGCCACGGCCTCGGAGACCGGCAGGCTCGCGAGGTCGCTGCAGATCGCCTCGAAGGCTCGCTGGTGGAAGGGGAAGGCGAGGCGATGGTAGGCATTGGTGGCATTGATCCAGATGTCGGGCCGGCCGCGCCGGAAGAAATCGGCGTAGGTCGCGCCCTTGAAGACGTCTTCCTCGAGCCAGCGATGGAAGTTGCCGCGGTCGTTGAGGCCGCCGCCCGCGAGCCTTGCGAGGTTCAGGGGGTTGAGCAGGCTGAAGCGAAGGTCGGCCTCGCCGTCGCGAAGCAGGGCGGCCTCGCGAAAGGTGGCGAGCCCTTCGCGGCCATGCAGCCCGAACCAGGCCGCCGTGATCGAGCCGCCCGAGACGCTCGTGATGAAGGACACGTCCTCGAGGAGTTGCGCGTTCCCCGCCCCGGGCATCCCGGCGAGGCCCGTGAGGGCGCCGTGAGCGAAGGCCGAGGCCCTGAGGCCTCCGCCGGAAAAGGACAGCGCGATCGCGTTCTCGCCGACGACGTCGCGCGGCGGGCGAGGGCGGTCCGGGGCGCGCTGGGCGAGGGGGATCTCGGGCTTGTTGCGCGGGGCGTTCTCCGGCAGGACGGCGCAGCCGGCGGCGAGCGCCGCGATCGCGAGGAGCGACGGTAGTCCGAGGGCTGCCAGCGGGATCGGCATGCGCGCCAGTGTGCCCGGCCGCGGCGGCGCGCGCTACCCGAGCCAGGGGGAGTCGGTCGCCGGCTGGGGCCGCCTCGCGCGCAGCCGGGCGCGATTGACAGGCCGCCCCCCTGCCGTTATGGTCCGGACAAATGAAGGGGACCCGGACCGCTGCCAGTCTCGACGCGCTCTTCCGCCCGGCCTCGATCGCCTTCATCGGCGCCTCGGAACGGCCCAGCACGCCGGCCTCGCGCGGCCTTCGCAACTGCCTGCGCCTGGGCTTCGAGGGCGGTCTCTACCCGATCAACCCGAAGTATCCCGAGCTCTTCGGCGCGCCTTGCTTCAAGTCGCTGGCCGGATTGCCGCAGGTGCCCGATCTCGCGATGATCGCGCTCAATGCGGAAGCCACGCTGGATGCGGTCGCCGCCTGCCGCGACGCGGGCGTGAAGGTCGTGGTGGCCTGCAGCGCCGGCTGGGAGGAGCAGGGGCCTGAAGGCGAGGCGCGGGCCGGCCGGCTTCGCGACATCCTGGCGGGCAGCTCCCTTCGCCTCCTGGGCCCCAACTGCCTCGGCGCGGGCAACCCCGCGATCGGGATGTCCCTCGGCTACAACAGCTCCTTCGAATCGATGGCGCACCGCCGTCCCGGCCGCATCGCCCTCGTCACCCAGAGCGGCGCGATGATGGGAGGCCTCATCCTCAACGCGGAGGATGCGGGCGCCGACCTCGGTCTCTACGCCCATGTCGGCAACGCCATGGACATCGGCATGGAGGAGATCGTGGAGCACCTGCTCGCCGATCCGGCCATCGACGTGATCGCGCTGATGATCGAGGGCCTGCGCCAACCGATGCGGTTCCTCGATGCCGCGCGCGCGGCTAGGGCTGCCGGCAAGCCCATCGTCGCCTTCAAGGCCGGGGCTTCCGAACTGGGCCGCCAGGCGGTGCTCTCCCACACGGGGGCGCTCGCGGGATCCGACGAGGTGTTCTCGGCCGTCTGCCGCGAGCAGGGCATCCTGCGCGTGGCCGAATGCGAGGACCTCATGCCGGCTGCGGCGCTCCTCACGTCTTGGAAGACCCGCGCGCCCGTGGGCGACGGCGGGCTCCTCGTCTTCACGCTCTCCGGCGGGGCGGCCTCTATCCTCGCGGACGATTGCCAGGCGGCCGACGTGCCGATTCCACCGCTCACGCCGGCCACGATGGCGCGTCTCGAGGCGATCCTTCCGTCCTACGTGAAGGGCGGCAATCCGCTCGACGTGGGCGGCGGCGTGTTCTCCGATCCCGAACTGCCGCGCGCGAGCCTTGCCGTGGCCGTCGAGGACGAGGGCATCGATTCGGTGCTTTGGGTGGGGGTCGGCGCGCCCCGCGACGACCGGTCGAAGCTCATGCTCGGGCAGGCGCTCGACGTGCTCGGGCCGCACCGCAAGGCGGGGGCCGTCGTGCCGGTTTCGGGTTACCCGCAGGAGGCGGGCTTCGAGCGCGCGCGGGAACTCGGCATCCCCGTGCTGCGCAGCCTTCGAGCCGCGACCACGCTCATCGGGAAGGTGCGCGCCGCGCGCCGGCCCGTCGCGCCGCCTGGCGTGCCGGGAAAGAACCTTCCCGACCTGCCGCCGGGGCCGCTGGTGGACGAGGTGCGGTCCAAGGCCGTGCTCGCCGCCCTCGGGATCCCGGCGCCGGCTTCGCGCGTGGCCACGCGCGTCGAGGAAGTCCTGCCGCTCGCGCGGGAGCTGGGCGGCGTCGTCGTCGTGAAGGGCCTCGCGGAAGGCGTCGCGCACAAGAGCGAGCTCGGGCTCGTCGCGCTGGCGCTCGCGACGCCGGAGGCCGCGCAGCAGGCGGCCATCGACATGGTGCGCCGTTCCGAAGGCCTCGCGTTCCGCGGCTTTCTCGTCGAGGCCATGGCGCCGCGCGGCGTGGAGGTCGTGCTCGGAATCAAGCGCGATGCCGACTTCGGCCCGGTCCTCATGTTCGGCCTGGGAGGCGTGGCGGTCGAACTCTTCCGCGACGTGGCCTTCGGCACGTGCCCGCTGAGCCCCGAAGGCGCGCGCGAACTCGTGTCGCTCACGAAAGCGTCGGCCCTGCTGGCCGGCTTTCGCGGCCAGCCGGCGGCGGACCTCGATGCGCTCGTCGAGGCCATGGTCCGCCTGTCGCAGTTCGCCTCACGCCACGCCGACCGGCTCGCCGAGATGGACGTGAACCCGCTGGTCGTGCTGCCGAAGGGGCGGGGCGTCATGGCGCTCGACGCCGTGATCGCGTGTTCGGAGCGCGGCGCGTGACCACCGGCGGGCGGCTCTGCGCAGCCGTGGGCTGTTACCCGGCGGGGCGCTTCCACCTCGCGCAGACCCTCACGCGGGAATCGTAGGGCTTCCGCCCGACCGGGCAGGCCACCGCTATCTCGCGAGCGCCGCGATCTCGATCTCGCCGGACTCGTCGAAGCCGATGCTCGCCGGGACGGGCTGCGCGAGATGGAGCTTTCCCTTGAGCCGCCACGTGAACCGCGCCGGCGCCGCGCCGCCGGCCATGCCCGCGAACTGGCGCACCACGCCCGCGATCCCGCTCACCATCTCCACTTCCACGAGATCGCTGCCGAACCGCGGAATGGTGACCGCCTGGCCGGAAATGCCGGTGGCGAACGACTTGCCGTTGAGGTCCAGGTCGAAGGTCATGCCCTTCACCTCGAGGTCGACGTCGTTCGGGTTCTGCACGCGCACCTTCACGAGGAACTTCTGCTCGAGGAGCGTGAAGTCGACCGGCGTGACGCTCGAAACGTTCACGCGCGGCGGGTCCAGGCCGTAGAGCGTGGCGCAACCGGCCGCAAGGCAGAGGAGGGCGGCCAGGGCGAGCGAGGCGGTCTTCGGGAACATCCCGTCATCGTACCAAGGGAAGGTGCGGCCCGCCTGGCGGGCTGCGGCAACAGCGCGCTCGTCGCGGGCGCCTAGAGCACCTGCTCGCGCTTGCCGAAACCCGCGGCGTTGTCGATCCAGAACGCGTGCCTCGCGACAAACCGGTACCAGCGCACCTTCGCGAGCGCGGCGGCGATCGGGGCGGGCGTGTCGTCACCCGGGCGCGCGATCGGAAACTTTCCGCCGTAGAGCGCCCGCGCGCGCTCGGCTTCGTCCCCGGCGAGTTCCTCCACGCGCCCCTCGAGCTGCACGCCGCGGATCGCGCGCCAATCCGCGTAGTCCTCCTGCACGGTGGCCGCGGCGGCGGCGTTCGCCCGCAGTTCGGCGCTATGGCGCGAGGACGGCGAGGACAGGAAGCAGAGGTCGAAGCCCTCGTTCGCGTAGAACACCGCCGCGGCCCAGGGGCCTTCCGGCCCGGCCGTCGCCAGGGTCATCACGTGGTGGGCGGCCAGGTAGGCGAGCGCGCGATCGCGGGCCGGCCCCATCAGGCGTCGCGCGCGGTGCGAAGGGCGTCCTCGGCCACCGTTTCCTTCCAGCGCTTGAAGAGCTGGTGGCCGATGCCGAAGAGGTCCAGGGCCTTGCCGACCGAGTGGTTCACGATGTCGTCGACGGTGGCCGGGCGGTTGTAGAAGGCCGGCACGGGCGGGGCGACGATGGCGCCGCTGCGCGCCGCCACCGCCATGAGCTCGATGTGCCCGGCGTGAAGCGGCATCTCGCGCACCAGCAGCACGAGCGGGCGGCGCTCCTTGAGGCAGACGTCGGCCGCGCGCGTGAGCAGGTTGTCCGAATAGCAGTGCGCGATGCCCGCGAGCGTCTTGATGGAGCAGGGCGCCACGAGCATGCCTTCGGTCCGGAAGGAGCCGCTCGCGATGGCCGCGCCGATGTCGCGGTGGCTGTGCACCACGTCGGCGAGCGCCTCGACGGATTCGACCGTGCGGTCCGTCTCCTCCACGAGCGTGCGCTTGGCCGCCGCGGATAGCACGAGGTGCGTCTCGATGTCCGGGACCGCCTTGAGGACTTCGAGCGCGCGCACGCCGTAGATCACCCCGGATGCGCCGGAGATGCCGATGACGAGCCGCTTCATCGGGGTGGAGGAACCGCTCATGCGCGCGCTCCCTTTGCGGGCACTCAGTCGGCCTTCGCGCCGCTCAGCTTGACCACGTCCGCCCAGCGGGCGATCTCGCGCTTCACGTAGGCGTCGCTTTCGGCGAGGCCCAGCGCGATCGGCTCCTGGCCCATGGCCATGAGCTTTTCGTGCATCTCGGGGTTCTTCAGGGCCTTGGTGATCTCGGCGTTGAGCTTCTCGGCCACGCCCGGGGGCAGGTTGGCGGGCGCCATCACGCCGTACCAGGCCTTGAGGTCGAAACCCGCGAGCCCCTGGTCGTTGATGGGCTTCACGTCCGGCAGCGCCGGCGAGAGCTGCGCGGATGTGACTCCCAGCGCGCGCAGGCGTCCGGCCTTGATGTGCGGAATGGCGGTCGGGATGTCCGTGAACATCATGGTGATCCGGTCGCCCAGCAGGTCCGTCATGGCGGCGGCGCTGCCCTTGTAGGGCACGTGCGTCATCTCCACCTTCGCGAGGTGGCGGAAGAGTTCGCCCGAGAGGTGCTGGGAGGTCCCCGCGCCGGGCGATCCGTAGGAGATCTTCCCCGGGTTGGCCTTGGCGAACGCGACCAGTTCGGCCACGCTCCGGGCGGGCGTGTTCACGTTCACCACGAGCACGTTCTTCTGCACCACGGACACCGAGATCGTCGTGAAGTCCTTGACCGGGTCGAAAGGCAGCCGCGAGCCGTAGAGCGCGGGGCTGATGCCGTGCGTCGCCGACGACCCCATGAGGAGGGTGTAGCCGTCGCCCTTTTCCTTGGCCACCAGGTCCGCGCCGATATTGCCGCCGGCGCCGGTGCGGTTCTCGACGATGACGGACTGCCCGAGCGACTCGGATAGCTTCTGCGCGAGGTTGCGCGCCAGCTGGTCGAGGCCTCCCCCTGCGGAGAACGGGTTCACGATGCGGATGGCCTTGGCGGGGTATGCCTGGGCCCGCGCGAGCGCGGGGGCGAGCGTGACGGCCAGGGCGGCCTGGATGAGCGTGCGTCGTTTCATGGGTGCTTTCTCCTCGGGGTTTGCTCTTGTCGGATCAGAGCTTGTCGGCGTAATTGACCTTGAAGGCGGGTGCGGGATCGCATTGCGGTCCGTAAGGCGGGATCGGGTAGCGGATGCCGCGCCCGGCGAGCCAGTCGAGGCCCGCGAGGACCTCGTGGACGTGCTCCATGCGCAGCGAGACGAGCAACTCGTCGTCCTGCACGCCGCCGAAGCGCCGCTCGGCGAAGCAGGGGATGGAAATGCTCGGCTCGCCGGTGGCGAGCCCGCGGCCCCAAGAATCGGCGCAGGCCGTCTCGCCCGTCACGGTGAAGTCCGCCCGGAAGTACCGGCGGTGCTGCAGGGCGTTCACGAGCAGGATCATCTGCCCGGGCGTCGCGTACACGAGCACGGCGTCGGGCGGATCGAGCCGGCCCTTGGCGAGGGGCGAGGCGGCGAGGGCGTGGTACCTGCCCGCCGGCACGCGCGGCATCTGCGCCTGGTGCTCCCGCGAAGCCTCGACGGTGGCGAACCACACGTCGTGGAACATGGTGCCGTCCAGGTACTTCCGCGACGGGGCATTGAGGCCCACGACGCCGCCGCAGTTGCTGTCCGGCATCACGTTGTCGTGGGTGATGCCGAGGGTGAAGCCGAGCCAGCGCACCTGGCCGATGAGCTGGCACATGGAGAAGCGCACGCCGGCCTCCGGGCGGCGGATGCCGCGCACGGCTTCCAGGGCCTCCTTCGACTCGAAGAGCTTCAAGGCGATCGGGTCGGCCCGCAGGCGCAGCTTCGCCTTGAGGTCCTCGCTGGCCTTCGCGTAGTCCGGCGCGGCCGCGCTCATTTCACCTCGACCTTGAAGGAGACCTGCCCCCAGCTGCCGTTGCAGAAGCCGGCGTCCTGGCAGCTGAAGTGGTTGAACCACATGCCGTTCGGGTCGAGGCCTTCGGCGATGCGGTCGTGGGCCATGGCCGCGTGGATCGTCATGGGCGCCACGGCATAGATGCACACGTTGCAGGACTTCACGACGCCCGCGCCCGTGACCTCGATGGTGTCGCCGAGCTTGAAGCCGGCGGCGCAGCCGTGGCTCGCGACCACCGTGGCCACGATCGTGCGGCGGTTCGCCTCGGGGATCGCCTCGGCCGCGCGGCGGCGGCGCTCGTCCGCCTTGAAGGTTGCCATCTCCTCGTCGGTGTAGCCCAGGTTCTTCTGGAACTTCTCCCAGTTGAAGGGCTTCTTCGTCGCTTCTTCCGCCATGGGGCCTCCCGCTCGCGGGAAAGGGTTTCAGTGGTGGCGCGCGAGGAGCGACTTCACGTAGTCGCCCTGCTGGCTTCGCACCCGGGCCGCGCCCTCGGGGCCGAGCCAGGCCTCGAGGTCCACGGGCTCGAACACCCCGCGCGTGTAGCGCTCGCGTTCGGCGAAGGGGGCGGTCGCGTCAATGTACACCTTGCGCCCCAGCCCGGCGGCGCTGCCCTCGGCGAGCATGCCGCTCACCTTGGCGAGCGGCGAGAGCATGAGGCCGTCCTTCATGTCGCCGCGCGTGATGACGGCCCACAGGACGTCGTCGGCGTTGCCGATGTCGATGTCGTGGTCCACGGCGATGACCCAGCCCATGTCGGAATGCGCCGAGAGCGCCCCGAAGGCGAGGTTGTTCTGCAGCCCCTCGTCGCGGAAGCTCTTGCGGTTGATGCGGATGACGACGCCCAGGCACCCGCGCATGCCCTGCAGCACCTGGCAGGTGTCGAAGACGCGCGGGCTGATGCGCCGGCAGGCGTCGTAGACCGAGGCCTCGGCCGGAAGCCCCATGAGGTTCGTCGTCTCGGCGTTGATCGCGAGGGGGAACCAGTAGGTGTAGCCCTCGCGGTGCGTGATGGCGGTGACGGTGAAGGTCCAAACCTTCCAGGCGCGGCCCATGTAGCCGCCGGCCTCGGGCATCATTCCTTTCACGCCGTCCTGGCCCGAGTCTTCCTCGCTCGCGAGCTGCGCCATGTCGATGTAGCCCTCGAGCACCAGTTCGGCCTCGGCGAGCGACCAGGCGCCGGGCTGCGTGAGTGAAGGCGCGATGGCGACCGGCTCGCCCTGCAGCGCGCCCGCGAACCCGAGCTCGTCATAGCCCATGGGGGTGAGCGTCTGCTGCGTGCTGCCGGACGTGGCGAGGAGCACGGCGGGGCCGGCGCCCACGTTCACCGTGACGGGGACGCGGTTCTTGCCGGCCTTCTTGTACTTGCGGGCGATCTCGAGGAGGTGCCGGCCCGCCTGGATGGTCATGCAGGTGGTGTCCTTCGAAAGGACGCGCATGCGGTGGTACGAGCCGTTGAAGGCGCCGGTCTCCGGGTCCTTGGCGATCACGAGGCCGCCGGTAATGACGTAACCGGCGTCGTCCTTCGTCTGCTGCGTGATCGGCACCGTCCGGGCGATG
>Ga0138256_10005572_pt1 | contig 13297 bp, 12 predicted proteins | sample KNB2016incub_MG_FD_105486 | JGI IMG/M metagenome (GOLD analysis project Ga0138256, IMG submission 105486) | Active sludge microbial communities from wastewater in Klosterneuburg, Austria - KNB2014incub_MG | ecosystem: Engineered > WWTP > Activated sludge > Unclassified | place: Austria...
AGATCTCAAAGATAAAATCTTTGAGATCTTTTGCGGAAGGGGAGAGATTCGAACTCTCGGTACAGTTTGACCCGTACGACGGTTTAGCAAACCGTTGGTTTCAGCCACTCACCCACCCTTCCGGGCATTTTAACAGCTTTCTTTATCCTTATTTCTGCTCAAAAATACAGTTTTTGTATTTTATCTGCTATCGGGGTATGCGTTCAGAGTGTGCGTTCTTAGCATACTCAAACAAAAAACCCATCAGGAAAACTAAAGGCATGCGATACCAAAATTCCTGTATGGGTCTTTGTAAATAAAAAAACTCTTTTCGCATAATTATAGTTTTTAAGAAGTATCAATTTAATCTTTATTTATACTTTTATCAATATAGTTCTTTTACCGAGTTATTGTCCTAGTTCTTTTCTTATCTGTATGAGAATGCAAGGAAGATAATTATTTATAAAAATAAGTCTCAATGTCCTCATCTACATTGACATCTTTATCAGTATAAACTTCCGGGTAGTGATCAATTTTATTAATATAAACTCTCTTGTTATTATTCTCTCTGATATGAATACCTAATTTGGAAAGTCTTGATCTTATAATAAATTTAGATATATTAGTTTTCTTTGCTATACTATACATACTTTCACCGTCTTCATATCTTTTCTTTAACTCCTCCAGTGAAAGATCATTATCTTCTATATGTTTCATAAGCAATTATAAAGTTGATTGAGAATTAAATTCAAAATTAAATATTTATGTTGTAATTTTCCACATGAAGGAAAAAATATTAAATACTGTAAAAGGAGTATCCGGATATTTATTATTTGTACTCGTAATTACTTTATTCATAAATTCGGGAAGCAACTATGAAGAAACAGATAATCAACCTACACAATTAATAACACTTACTGAATATATTCTGAACTGTTTTTTTTTCGCTTCTACGTTGGGTTTAGTAGGTTTGATTATGATATTCTCAGAAGAACGCAAATATTCTTTTAAATTAACTTTACTTTACTTCTTCTTTCTGTTAATCTTTAGTGTATACACTTCTTCTCCTCCTAATGGTATAACTAGTCTTGATCTAATTACTACGGAATTAATTTCAAATTCCTTTACACATTTTTTTTTGTTCTCATTCATTTCATTCTTTGTATTACTAAGAACATTCTCAAGAAAATAGGGCTATTAGCCTATACATAACTGTGTTAAGTAAAAATAAAACTACTTAAATTAGTTTTACCATTTTATTGTATCTTGACTTCATTTTCGTTTGAATTTAATTTAACTCAAGTCAATCAAAAATCATTCAGGATCAGTTATGCTTATCTTAAAATATTCCGAAAGGAATAAATCAAAATTTAATTGTAGTTCTATCCAGTCATTTGTAATTCTTTGCTGTAAAGGTCAAGCCCTCCGGGTTGCTCTGCAAACCTTGACAGCTGCTCATTGTGTTTCTTATCATTTCATTATCAATAATACTGTAAAAGATTTTGTTCCTTTCGGGATATTTTGTAATATCGTTTTAAGAAAAGGATCAATAACAACTAATTAAATAAACTTAATCAGAAAGGAAAATTGTATCATGGCATTCCTAACAAAACGGAAAAAACAATCAGGTAGGTATTATATTCGCTGGCTTGATAAAGGTAAAGTAAAAATGATTTCAACCCGGGAGAAAAGCTATCAGAAAGCTCTTGAATTCTTTGATCGCTGGAGAGCAGGGAAGGGAGAAGTAATTGATATTAACTATACACTTCTAAACTTGTTTGAAAAGAGATTAGATTTTATAAAGCTCAACTACAAAGAAAGTACTTACAAACTTTATGCATCTACTTTTAAAAATTATCTTTCTTTCTTTTCAAACAGACTATTAATAAAAGTTCTTCCGGAAGACCTTGAAACATATAAAAAACTCCGGAATGTTTCAAAGACTACCATTAACATGGAGGTAAGAGTTTTAAAGGCAACATTTAAATATGCATGTTCAAAAAATACAAAAATGTTGTTAGATAATCCCTTTGATGAAATCAAACAGTTTCCGGTACCTGAAAAGAAAAAGGTTTATATTTCTGATCAGGAAGTAAATCTTATCCTGGATCATGTTAAAAATCCCATTGTTAAGGAAGTGATCATTCATGCAGTTAATACAGGAATGAGAAGGGAAGAAATATTAGAATTAAGATATAAGGATATCAGCCTGGAAAACAAAACTATGGATATTGTTGAAACAAAGACTAATTCAATCAGGACAATACCTCTTTCAACTCAGCTGTATGAACAGATATTCAGACATTTCTATGATGAACATGGTTGTTTAAGGTTGTACAATCCTGAAGATAAACTTTATAATATTTCAGGAGATTATGTTACTCATACATTTAAGAAAATAATCAGAAAGCTTAATCTTCCGGATCAATACCGGTTTCATTCATTAAGACATACTGCTATTACCAATCTTCTCAGGAATTCAGGGAATGTTTATATTTCTATGGAAATAGCCGGTCATAAGTCAATTAAAACAACTCAGATCTATCTTCACAATATAAGAGATGAAGTCAGAGCTGCAGTTAATTCATTATCAATCAAATAACTATAAACCAATTAAACTTAAACAGAAAGGAAAAGTATCATGATTAAAATTATCTTTAGAGATCTGCCAAAATCAAAAGAACTAGACCTTGATTTTGAAAGCATTAAGTCATTAAGCAATATTGCTTCATTCAATCCCGGTATTAAAGAAATGGGAGGAACAAAAAAGGAATATGTTTATCAGGAATTAGAAATGCAGTTCGAAAGTGGCCCGGTTGAAGCTTTATTCGTTTCAGGTGAAACTGCGAATTATGTTAAGAAAGTAATTAAGAAAGCTCTGTAATCCTTCCTCTGTGTCTCTCCTGACTGATCAGGATCACTTCATAGACAATTAAAACTCCAAATAGTATTATTTCATACCAAAGGAGTTTTAAACTAATCTACACAACTATGTTATGTAATATTTATAAAATTACTTTTTATTTAAAATGTCTTTCTTCTCTTTGGATTTATTTTTTTTGAACTTAGTCAGATTATAATATACTCGGGATTTTTCTCTTTTCTTTTTAAGATCATGTTCAAGCTTATCATATATTCTGATATCCTCTCTAGCTCCGGTCTCTAAAGCTTTTTCCTTTGCTTTGTCCCTGCTCTTTTCTAAGTTATCTAAATCATCAAGCTCTTTCTTTTCATCGTTATTCAAAGTTTGTCTGTATTCACTGATCATTGTTACTTCTTTTGGGAATAACCATTGCTGACCTGCCCAGGTTAATCCTAAAGTTCTTGGTATACCAGCTCCCGGAATATTTCTTCCTGCTGTTTGATACAGTCCTAATAATGTTGCTTTTACTGTTTTATCAAAATCATCAGTTGAACCTCGGAAAGCTTCTGTAAATAATTTTCCTCCGGTAGCATACTTTAATGGAGGTCCTAATAGCTGAGCAATAGATTGTGTAATCTCTGCAATAGACGGCCCTAATAATGTAGATACTCCTCTGCTGTCTTTACCATATCCAAAGCTTCTTGCAATGTCATAATAAAATGTTAATGCTCCCAATCCGGATATATCTTCAATATACCTGTCAAGAAATCCTCCGATATCTCCTTCTGAGATCTTAAACATAGCTGTTTTCTCAATTGGTGTCTTTTCTTCTTTGTCATCTTGCTTTGGATTGAACTGAGCAACAGATCTTATATTATCAATAATGAAGTTAATTGTTTCTCCGGCAACTCCATAAGCTGTCATCATAGTTACTAGAGGCATTATATTTCCATGTTTTAGCTCATCGTATATGCTGCTCTTTATTAATTGTGTCATTTTATAGCTGAAAGGCTTCCATTGAGTTACGAGTTTTCCGGTTGGATGGCTCCAGTACAGTGGTAAGTCCTGAGGTCTAGTTCTGAATTCAGAATAGTTTGTAAACTTTCGCATGATCATTTTCTTTTCCGCTTCAGAAAATCCTCCTCTTTTTAAAACTTCATCAGGATCTAATCCATATCTTTCAAATTCTCTGAAAGCTTTTTTCTTAAATTTAGAATTATTCTTTATCCGTTTAAACATATCTTCCATATAGCTTAATCCACCTATAGAACTTACTATTCTGTTTGATCTCTCAAGAGTTGTAAAATAAATTACTTTGTCCAGGTATATATCCGCCATTTTGCCAATAAGATTGTTTGTATCTCCGGAAAGGTTTTCTTTTACAATCTTAGTCATGTTTTGTCCTAATGCTCCGCTTTCATATGCTTGTCTTCTCATTGCAGGATGCAGAGATTTTAAAAGCCCTGTTATACCGGCTTTCAGGTTTCCGCCTGTAGTCGTTCCTAAAAAGCCCTGAAATCCATTTCTTAAAGCTGTGAACGGAGTAAACTTTGTTAGCACCATGAAGGATTTTAATGAATTAATTCCTTCCAATGATTTTCTTTCATTCCATGTAAGATCACCGGTCTCAAACTTGAATAATTTTTTTACAAATCTGTAGTTCATATTATTCTTTTTGATATCATCAATAAGCCTGTCTGCTATATCTTTATTCATTCCCCATGCATCTACAAAAGCTAATCTTTTAGCTACGCTTTCACCATACTTAATAAGCGCTTCTCCCGGATTTGTGATATAATAGTTTTCCGGAAATTCAATTCCTCTTGAGTATTCTACGTTTCCAGCTCTGTGAACTCTGTTACCGGCAATGTTATTATCAAGCATTTCTTCAGCTGTAGCCTTATCTTTTGCCTGTTTGGTATCAACTAAATGTTTTAAGACCTTTTCCCTTTCAATATTATGAATAGGTTTACCATTTACATCATACTGTACTCCGAGATCATCTTTTATAAGCTTAGTGATCTGTGGCCGGTAATCTTTTCGGGGAGTAAATAATCTTAAATTATTGGTTTTTTTATCTTTTGTTAGGAAACCCCTTTTCTCAAATTCATGAGCTATATCATCAAAATATTTATCGATCTTCAGATCTACTTCTTTAACTCTGTCATTTAAATAATTCGGAGGAGTTCTTTCTAGCATTTTTGCTTTGAATATTTCCTGCAGGTTATTTCTTTCTGCTTTATTCAGTTCTGCAATATCAAGTATTCTTCCGTTTACATCTCCCATCCAAGCTTGTTCATCATCCGCCATTTTCACCATTCTTTCAGCAAACTCTTTACCTGCTTTTCCCATTTCTCTTACAACATTAACACTTTGCTTAAATCCTTTTCTCAATACCTTATCTTTGAAAAACTTTTCCCGGTATTCATTTCCAAGTTCACTATCATATCCGGATTGTTTCCTGTATTCCTGTTTAAAATGACTTTCAACAATCTTGTTAATTGCTCTTTTCTGATCACCGGTTAAATTTTTTATTTCAGGATCTTTACCGAATAATTCTTTCCTGACTTCCATTTGTGTTTTATCAAGTAAATCAGCTCCTTCAAATCCTTTATCAATTAGCCTATCTTCTATTTCAGAAATCTTCTTATATACTTTATCTGAGTAAATTTCTTTTTTAACTTTACTCTTTTCCTGTTTGACCGTTTTATCTATTGTTCTACTGCCTTCGGTTGATTTATCTTTTCCTGTCTCATTGTAAACAGTCTTTGTTTCTTCAGGAACTGATCTTGTTTTCACCGGGTCGGATTTATCTTTACCTTCAGAGAGTTCTTTCTTCCTTGAGTTATATTCCTCTTTGGTTGGAACTTTCCTGAATTCCTTTGCTATCCGGGTAGCGTATTGCTCATACGTTTCTGAATTAGATTTTAATTCAATTCCTGATGTATGGATTTTTGCTTCAGGGTTGTTTTCTTTGAATATTCTTAAATTTTTGGGAGTATTGATTTCTTTCCAAAGATTTTTTAAATGAGGTTTTACCCAGCTTCCGAATTCCTTTACCATTCGCTTAGCCCAGTCACCAAGCTTTATAAGACCTCTTTCAAAATGATATAGCCCTGCAATTCCTAGATCTTTAACAGCAGAAATATCAAGCGGGTTTGAATGCAGATTGTTTCCACGATCTTTAATATTCTGAATAGCTTTGTCGTATTGTTCCCGGGAAATTATGTTATTCTTCAGATCATCCTTAACTGTTTTGACTTCTTCCTTGATCTTGTTTCCTCTTTCAGATAATAGCTTATCATGAATAGGTTTAATAAAGATTTTATATTCAGCAGACTGAAGATACTCAGCTCTAGAACCAGTTTTCTTTACCTGACTTTCTATGTGGCTTTCAATCTCTGGGAGTTTCATATTCCCAAATGAATTCTTTTGGAAAGTATTAAGCGCATCTATATAAGCTTTCTCATTTGAGTACGGATCACTCTGATCAGCGCGCTGCTCTGTTTCAGAAACATTATTCTTTTCCGGAGGAAGTTCAGTATTATCATTCTTAAAGCTTTCAGATTTATCATTCTCTATAGCATCTTTCAGAGTTTTTCTTTTCTCTTGCAGCTGCTCTATGGTTTCGGAGAGTTTTCTTCTTTCGTTTTTACTTAAATTGGATTTACTTTTCTCAAAAGCTTCATTTATCCTTTGATCTATACTACTCAGCTGCTCTCTACGAATGTCATTTCGTTTACTTGGCTCTTTTACTTCAAATGATTTGTTATGCTCTGTAATCGCTTCGTTTAAGTTATCAACCCGACTTTTAATTCTTTCAGATTGAGTATTGAGTAATATTGGATTTTCAATTAACGGAATAGGCTCTTTATTATATTTAGTCTTTAAATCTTCATCTATACGCTTTTCTTCAGCTTTAATTTCTATTTCCGCCCTGGGATCAGCTGTAATTCTTACTCCCTTATTCTTTGCCGGTATATCCGAATAAATTTCAATACCGGAGTTTCTTATGATCTGCAATTCTTCCGGAGTGAAATCATATTCTCCTTTTGAAATCTTTTCTCTGAGCTTTGTTAATTGTTCGGGATCTGAGGAATTTGTTTTGCTTTCAGGATCTATAGGATATACAGGCTTATTGAGGTTTTCTTTGGCTCGGGTAATTTCTTCAGGTGTCATTCCGTAATCTCTTTTCAGTTCGAGATCAGATTTACTTAACAATAAATCCTGAGCTTCTTTTTCCTGAATGAGTTTAGCTTTCCCATGTTCATCAACTATAATTCTGCTTCTGTCAGTTGGAAAGGTTATTTCTTCATAAGTGGGCTTTGTTTCAGTCTCAATGGTTTTTTCTTTTTCACCGAATAGTTTACCTAACCTTGAAGGCTGCTTTGTTTCAGAGATTGTTTCTCCGGGCTTTATAGTTGTAATTGTTCGGGTGTTTTCAATCTTACCGGGAGGAAGTAAGCCTATTACAATATCATTTATCAATTGAGGAGTTTGCTGTTCTTCTGCATATTTACCAAGTTCAGATTTAACCTTTCTTGAAACTTCATCGACCTTTGTATCTTTCGGGAGTGATCCGTTCATCACCAATCCAAGTACAAGATTTGAAATGAAATTACTTGCTACTTCTTTGCTGTTGATTTCCTTTCCCTGAATAAGATCTGAGATGACCGGGACCATGGTAGGAACAATCGATTGATAGGGGATTTCAATTTTTAACGGTGTTCCTTTGGGTAATGCTCCGAATGTTATTCCTGTAGCAAAGTCCTTAGCTGACTGAATAGCATAATCTTTCAATTCCATTTTGTTTTGTGAAAGATTATCGAGTAATTCCGGTTGTGTATTAATCATAAATCCTATGCCGGTAGTAAGCATGTTTCTGATAAAAGGATTTTTCAAGCCTTTAGTTAAATAACTTGCTCCCTTGATACTTGCTCCTAATGGGATCAGGCTTGCTATAAGCTCAGTTCCTCCAGTGATTAGTTTATTATCTTCATCCTCTGAAGATAATTCCGGAGGAGTAATCATCTTATAATCAGTTCCAAAAACTTTATTTAGTCCTGTTCGGGTAAGATTATCCAAATGTAAAAGCGGCTCAAGTATTGAAGAAACAGCAACATGTAAAGGATTATTGTCATAGATCATTCCCAAATATTTCAACTGATCTTCGGGATCTGCTGACTGGATGAATGGAGGAAGATTGATCTCACCGCTTTTGATTTTATCAAGAATAAAGATTTTCTTATTATCTTCTTCCTGTTGCAGCTGCGGATCTATGTCTTTAGAAATAAAACTTCCTGAAGAAGTTTCCTCTACCGGTGCAATCGGAAAGGTAGGCTCTTGATTATCAGGATCAATATTTCTTTCTCTGTAAGTTTTCTTTAAGATTGGTTTGTTTTCAAGTCTCTTGTAATCAAATACAGGAGCTTTAGTCTTGTCTGAAGGAGTATTATAAATATCATTGATGTTCTTAGGCGGTTTCTGATCAAAAAAATTTACATCATTTTCATACTCTGATTGTTTCAGATCTCCCATTCCAAGTTTTCCTTCAGGCTGATCAGTTAGCCCTGGATCATTAGCATTATTATTTTTTTGTACAGTTCCGGAATTAGAATTATTATTTTGTTGGTTGGATTTTGTTTTCTTAACTTTTCCGAAGTCAAAAGCTTTTACTTCCCATTTTGGCTTATCGTTCTCATTCATTTTGATTTATTTTAATTGTCAATTTTTATATAATCTTTGTAACATGTTAAAAAATTGATAGGCTGCTTCATATACTGCAAATCTCGGTTTGAAGTCAGATTATTATAATTTCGAGTTGCTTTAATAAGATCTTGATAATCATTTTCAGTTTTGATGTTTTCTTTGAACGTTTCCCTTACTTTCATTAGATCACCTTCCCTGCGGTTATAAAATTTCCAAAACTTATTAAAATAAAGATCAGTCTTTCCGTTTAAAACAATAGGGTTTTGTATTTGATTTGTTAAAGAAAATCCTTCCAAATCTTTTTGGGTGGTCTTTGAGTTATCTTTCTCTGGTAACGTTGTTCCATTACTGAACAGCGTCTGTTCCGTTTTGGAACAATTCTGTTCCAATTTAGAACAAGATTGTTCCATTTCTGAATTAGCTGTTCCATTTTGGAACACAAAATTTAAATCAGAAACTTCCTGCTTTAAAGTGGGTATTGTTAAACTGTTTAAATTGTTTACAACTTCTAAGTTTAAAGAGAACCACTGGGTTTTATCATTCTTCCTTTTGTTAAAAGTTTTTACTGTGATTAACTTTTGATTTATCAAGCTTTTAATTGTTCTGTGAATAGTTCCAACTGACCAAAAAGGGAAAAATTCTAAAATGTCTCTTATGCTTTGATAAGTCCATTTCTTTCCTTCTTTAAAATTATTGCTTATAGATATCCAAAATTCTATTTGCAAAAACAGTATACTTTCATTCAGTCCGATTTCTTCAGCAAGCTTAGGACTTAACCGGGGAGAGTTAGGATCATTTAATACAAATATCCTATTCTCTTGAAATTTATTCTTAGAATTTTTCATAATTAATCCTCCATACAAGCTTATCTTTGCTAAATAATATCTGTATATATCTATGAGTAATCATTTAAAAAAGCCCTCCCTGATCTCTTTGGGAAAGATCACTTTGATTTGTAGGAGGGTTTTTATTTATTTCGGAAACATTAGTTCGTTCCGATTGAGTTTTTTCCCATTTCTTTGCTATCCTTAAACCAAATAAATCTATTGGTAAGAAACATTGCAGCTCTAATGAATTTCTTTCAAACTTCATGAATTCACAATTGCTTAAATAGTAATCTATTGTAGTTTTTAATATCCGGTCTTTAAGCTTATCGTGATACTTGATTTCTACAAAATCGATTTCATTTGATTCCTTTAGCTTCTTTAACACTACATGAGCAATGCCCAGCGCATTATTGCACCGCATAACATGTTTTGGATATTTCTCAGTTTTGAATGTTCTTTTTTGGGGATTTATCTTTCCTATCTTTCGAATAGGCTTGTAGTCTTTTTCTTTGTCAAGAATTAACCATACATCATTTTTCTTTGTAATAGTACATTTTGCTTCACTCATATCGCATGCCTTAGTTTAATTGATTTGAAATTCTTTTCACACAAATTAAGAGATAACCGAATTCCTTTTTTCTCTGAATTCTGATTTTCCAGCTGAGCTTTTAAAAGATATTCGGATGCAGATATATTGTATTTCTTCCCGGGGGTTTGAATTACAATATTAAATCTTTCATCGCTGAGCTTTTTTATAAGGGAATAGGGGAGGGATATTATTTGCTGAGATCTTGAATTATTGTTTAGTGGTCTGAAAGTAAAAAATATTTTCTTAGCCGGGTTTATCTTTCCGAGATACTTATATTCATATTTACCATTCTTACATAAACAAATTAGAACTCGTAAGTTTGGTTTAATTTCAATGCTTTCTGTTACCGGTTTCATTATTGTAATATAAATAAACCCATAAGATTAGAATTATAACAAAGCTAGGCTGGGAAGCTGAACTTGATATGTCTTATGGGTTTATTAAAAGAATTTTTTAAAATCATTTTTTACTAAGTTATAATTCTACAGCAAAAGTATATTAAATGACTTTATGAATTCAAGGGAGCTTTGGGAAAAAAAAATTCCCAAATAATTTAATTGTTTTTATAAATTATCTGAATAATCTATCTGTATGTTATATTTTGAAGGTTTAATGTTTTGAAGTCTTTTTCTTATGGTTTCCTTATATCTTTCAAGGAGTTTGGATTTATCTTCTGTTTTATTTCCTTTTCTTGTTTTCATTTTTAAAACTGATTCACTCACTATAATACTAAAATTTGGATTATTAACAGCTTCAGTAATGCACTCTTTGATTTTGAGGTAAGGTTTGTCCTCCAGTTTTTTAAGTATATATTCTATAATGCAATCGTCAGGCTTTGATTTCTTGTCTCCTAGTGTTTTTATCTTCACAAATGTACTTATAAGCCCATTAGTACTTAATAATTTAGTTCTATGATAAAATCTACTGGCGAACCTAGATAAGAACTCATTGTATATAGTTTGTATTGCTTGAGTTTTTTCTTCTTCATCTTCCATTTTAAACTCCGGATATTTTGAAAGAAGGATATCTAGAATATGTCTTTTATATTTCTTTTCATTTTTCCAATAATTATAAAAAGCTACTTCTTCCCCTGAGCATTGCAGATCATCTTCCATAGCTTCTACCTGATCTTTAACTATTGCATATATTTCATTTTCCAAATCCCATTTATTATTAATTGGGATAAATGGAGTATTATCTTTTTCTTTATTTGAATTTTTCATTTCAGCTTCCCAGCTTTGTTTTTAATATTTCAGTTTTACTCTTACATTTTATTCATTCGGAAATATCTTGTTTTGTTCAGAGGTAATAAAAGTAATTGCTTTAACTGTTTTATTATTTGTTGTAATGTCTTTCTTATCCTTCATATTTAAGAAGTTCTTGCTTACAAGAATAGCATAGGAAGGATTATAAAGCCCTCTAATGCCATTAGTTATTAATATGGTCTCCTGCAGATCTAAACAACTCTTATAAACAAATTCAAACTCTGAATAAGATTTCTTCCAGTTACGCAGCGTTTGTCTGTGTACTCCTATTTTTTCAGCAAACTTTGAAATAACCGGCAGATCATTAGGGATTAAAACTTCTTTGGTGATTGTATCTCCATTTTTAAAAGTGATAGTTTCCTTTTCTGTTTCATAAGGTTTGATATTAAAATAGTCGTACATCATCTTGCAGTATTCCGGTTTATATTCAGTAGGTCTGCCATTACCTTTTAATTTATTTGCCGGTAAGCTTTCTCTTATTTTAATCAATACCTCTTTTACCTTAGGATCTATTGTCCATTTAAGCCAGGTCTTTTTATCTATACCAATAGCTTTATAAATCTCATTATTTGAATAACCTCTTTTAGCAAATAATTTAATTTTTTTATAATTGATTTCTTTACCTTTTCTTGCTCCCGGTAATCGATTTATATTAACGGATTTCATATTATTTCATTTTATTCTGTAACTCTCCCAAAGAGACTAAAAATTAGGGGGATATTGTATATACTTTAATACTTAATATTGCTTACAGCCCTCCGTAAATCATCCATACTAGCATGGAAATATCTTTCAGTAGTTTTTATATTTGAATGTCCCATAAGCTTTTGTACCCAGTGCATTCCGGTTCCTTGTTTTGCCAATCCTGTAGCATATGTATGTCTCAGACAATGGAAATGAAACTTCTCAGGAAGTCTGCATTTTCTTAATATTCTTTTGAATTTTCTTGAAATGTAGGACTTTGTAAACCGCTCCCCATTACCTTTACAGAAAATATACTTTTTCGGATCATACAATTCAATAATATTTTTAGGTCCCGGATCTTCAAACAGTTCAGGATCTTCAGAGCTGTGATCAGTAGGGGATAGATTTATAATATCAAATATATCAAGAGCTTCCGGTATAGGTATTTCCCTTATTCTTCCGGTCTTTGTTTCGAAATTATCTTTATTAATGATTTTAATAACTCTTTCATTTAAATCTATATCTCCGATCTGAATATTAATGATTTCATTCAATCTGCAACCGGTATAAAGTCCAAGCATTATAATGTCTTTCATAAGCTTCTCTTTGGTATTGTTCAGGATCAGTTTAATTTCTGTTTCTGAGAATTCCAATATTTCACGTTCACCGGTACGGAGTTTCTTTATTCCGTTGCATGGATTTTCATTAATCAGATTTAACCTTTTAGCAAAGTTGAATAAAGCTTTAAGAGTGTTAATTTCAATGTTTACAGTTGTCCTGGAGACTGTATCAAGCCTGAAGGATTTATATTCCTCTATGTCTTTATTTGTTATTAAATTGATTGAGATATTTCCGAATTTGATAAGAAGGTTTTTTATAACCCTGAGATAGATTGAAGTTGTAGAAAGTTTGTAATTTGTTGCAGCATATTTGAGAAATTCATCCCGGAGGATCTCAATATTTATTATCGGATAGTTTTTATTCTGAATTCGTAGCTTTTCCATTTGAACAAAGTTCATCAGGAATTTATTAGCTTCAGACTTTAATTTAGTTTCAGTAGAAACAGATTTGCGCTTTCCGGTTCTTTCATCCCTGTAAAACAAATGATAAAAACCGGAAGGTCTTTTTGAGATAAACATATTTCTCATGATTAAGAATATGCATAAGAAAAAAGATTGAACGCAGTGTGCGAATTAGTGTGCGTAAGAAAAAATAAGATGCTAAAGAAATGCTTTTTTAAAGAGACTTTGTTTTGTCTGACGGTTTAGCAAACCGTTGGTTTCAGCCACTCACCCACCCTTCCGTGTAACTGCTGAAAAAAATTTTACTAATATATTGCTTTAGATTCTTGATTTCAAGATAAGAATATATAAAACATTAT
>Ga0138256_10005573_pt1 | contig 13293 bp, 10 predicted proteins | sample KNB2016incub_MG_FD_105486 | JGI IMG/M metagenome (GOLD analysis project Ga0138256, IMG submission 105486) | Active sludge microbial communities from wastewater in Klosterneuburg, Austria - KNB2014incub_MG | ecosystem: Engineered > WWTP > Activated sludge > Unclassified | place: Austria...
CGCTTTACCAGTACGGAATCACAAACGTCGCGGCAAGTCTCGGCACGGCGTTTACGCCGGAACAGGCGAAGCTGCTCAGCCGGTTCACAAAAAAGATCGTTATCAATTACGACGGCGACTCAGCCGGGATCAAAGCTGCTCGCCGTGCGGTTGAACATTTGCTCCCGCAGGAATTCGATGTCAAGGTGCTTGTCTTGCCCGATGGAAAGGACCCTGACGACTTTGTCCGTGAAAATGGAGCCGATGCGTATAACGAACGCCGCGGCAAGGCGGCACCGTTTCTGCGGTTTGCCCTTACTGCGTCAGTGACAGACCGGAATCTGAATAACGCCAAACAGAAAGCCGAAGCGATTGAGGAATTCTTGCCTATAATTTCGGCTATTCGAAACAATATTCAGCGCCGCGAGAGCTTTGACCAGGCGATGACGTTTTTCCATATCGAGGACGCCGGACTGCGACGTGAATTATGGTCGAGCTTAAAAACACACGCTGCCGATGATACGGAATATGTTGCCCGGCGCATCTCGCGGGCCGCGAGGGCAAAAATAACGCATTCGGAACAGTTGCTGCTCGAATTGCTCATTTTCGACCACGACCTGCGCGAGATAGTGTTGCCGCAGCTCGAACCGAGCGATTATGAGAATCTAGCCGCGGGTGATCTGTTTGCCGGGCTGATCGAGATTCATAACTCCGGCCAAACGATATCACCGGAAACTCTGATAAATGTGATCGGCGACGACGAAAGTTCGCTCGATCTTGCACAGAAACTGCTGCAAGGCAGCCCGCGAAGGCAAATAGACGAGGCTCTCGACAACGTTCTGCACCAGGCTGAAAAGTGCGTCTTTAGCCTTCGCGAAATGGCGATTCAGAACCGCATTCTCGATATCAGCCGCGAGGCAACCGCCGCTGAGCAGGCCGGCGATGCAGCGTTGTTTAACCAATTGACCTATGAACAACTGGAACTGCAAAAAATCTTACGCGAACTGGGCCAACAGTCAAAGAATTTGTGATATACTTACGCTTTTAAATCCGGTCGCCCGGAATGGAAACTTTAGATAGGGCTTAACGTAAATAAATAGATTGTGACCAACGATTTACGCGCGGATTTAATCAAAGCTGGACTTATTTGATATGGCTGATTACGACGAAAAAGAAGACTTGATGGATCGCCTGATGGCGCTCGGCAGGCGCAAAAAGGGACTTAGCCTGGACCAACTCCATCGCGAACTCCCTGAGAACATGTTGTCTGCCGACGACATCGAAGACGTACTGGAGCGCCTCGAAGGCGCAAACATATCGGTTGCCGAAACCGATGCTCAATTATTGGAGCGGGCCTCAAACATGGCCCTTGACGACGAAGAGGAGGAAGCCCACAGCGACGACGACGATCTCGATCTAGATCTTTCGGCCGGGGTGCTCGACAAATCAAACGATCCCGTTCGGCTCTATTTGCGCGAAATGGGCATCGTCCCGCTTCTTAATCGCGAGGGCGAGGTAACGATCGCAAAACGTATCGAACGCGGACAGATCAAAACCCACAAGGCGATCTCGCGTTCGCCGATTGCCGTCGAGCGTCTGCTGAAAATTGGCGACGACCTGGCTGCCGGCAAAGCAAGCATTCGCGAAACGGTTGTCTTTTCCGAGCAGGCCGAGATTTCGATCGAAGAGGACAAGGCCGAGGAATACCTGCGCTGGACGCTCGAAGGCATCGACAGCATTAGGCAAAATTTTCAGCCCGTACTCAAATCTTGGGTTGCACTTTTGGCCGAGCAGGAAAAGTCAGCCGGCAAGAAAACAAAGAAACTCTTGACCCTAAAGCGAAAAACTGCCCGGCTGAGGCTCGATATCGCCCTTGAGATCAAGCATCTCAATCTGACGGAGCGTTCGCGGCAGGTTTTGATCGCTGCAATTCGCAAGGTCGTCGATGACATTCGCAAAGCCGAGCGTAGTATCAACAAGGCAAAAGATAAGCTCGAAGCAAAGCCCGGCACTCCTGAAAAGAAAGATCTCAATGCCAAGATTGCCGAGGCAAAGGCTGTCATTACGGCCATCGAGGAGAAATATCACCTACCGGCTGTCGAGATAAAGCGTTCGTATCAGACAATTAGCGTTGGCGAATTTGATACAAACAAGGCCAAACGCGAATTGGTCGAAGCCAACCTGAGGCTCGTCGTTTCGATCGCAAAGAAATACACAAACCGAGGCCTGCAATTCCTCGACCTCATTCAGGAAGGCAACATCGGTTTGATGAAGGCTGTGGACAAGTTTGAATGGCGCCGTGGCTATAAATTCTCAACCTACGCAACCTGGTGGATTCGCCAGGCGATCACGCGTGCCATCGCCGATCAGGCCCGCACGATTCGCATTCCGGTTCACATGATCGAGACGATCAACAAACTGATTCGCACATCACGCCTGCTCGTCCAGGAACTGGGCCGTGAACCGACCTCTGAGGAGATCGCAAAGCGGATGGATATTCCGGTTTCGAAGGTTCGTAAGGTGCTGAAAATAGCCCAGGAACCGATCTCGCTCGAAACGCCTATTGGTGAAGAGGAAGATTCACACCTAGGTGATTTTATCGAAGATAAATCGATACTAAACCCTGCAGAATCAGTAACTTTCTCGAACTTACGTGAGATAACGGATGAGGTGTTGGCGACGCTCACTCCGCGTGAGGAAAAAGTAATCAAAATGCGTTTCGGCCTCGGGAACACAGGGAGTGAGCACACGCTCGAAGAGGTCGGCCAGCATTTTGCCGTCACGCGTGAACGTATTCGCCAGATCGAGGCCAAAGCATTGAGAAAGCTGCGTCATCCGTCACGCTCACGTCGGCTAAAGGCCTTTCTAGAAGGTAAATAGGAATTAGGACGAATGCAAAAGCCCGCGCGGGAGCAAATGCGTAACAAGCAACGGTTTGAGTTACGCCAATGCTGACGCGCGGGCATCTGCATCTTGATTGGCAACCGTATGAAGATCGTCAACCCCAAACACCGTCCCGCATGGTTTTTGGCATTTTCGGTTTTTTTGCTTGCACCATCATTTGATACGGCTCTTAAGTATTTTGGCTCAACGGGCGTCGTCGTTTACTTCGTTGCGGGCACGGTGGCGTTGCTATTTGCCGATCGTTTTCTGATACCTGCATATCAGAAATTAGTCTCGGAAAAATCTGCCTCATACCTCGCCTTGGCGTCCTTGATAACTTTGTCAGCGACCGCCTTAATCGTTTATCCCATAGCAAACTCAGGTCGATTTGGCGGCGGATCGGACGGCGATGACGCGCTGATCACGGCCGTCACCGAGTTGCTGAATGGCCGTTACCCGTATTATCTCAATACGTACCTCGGCAACCTGATCTCGCCCATGCCTGGTGCGATCGTACTCGCCATCCCCTTTGTCGCACTCGGTTTGCTGCCGCTGCAGAATGTATTTTGGCTGGCGATCTTATTCCTCGTATTTCGTAAATTCGAGGAAAGCTCGGTTTCCGCTCTCGGTGTTGTTTGGATAATGCTGTTTGTCAGCCCTACGCTGCTGCAAAATATCGTGACCGGAGCAGATTACGCTTCAAATTCGATATATGTTTTGGTCGCGATGTGGGCGCTGATACGAACCTTGTCCCACGATTCCGCCGAATGGAAACCATTTGCCGCGGCAGTGTTGCTTGGTGTCGGGCTCTCATCCCGTTCAACATTCATGCTGGCGATGCCGCTGTTGCTGTCCGCGCTTGTTCAGAATGCGGGTTGGAAACCAGCCATAAAATATCTCGTGATTGCGGCCATTACTTTTCTGGTTGTTACCATTCCTTTTTGGCTCTATGATCCCGCCGGCTTCGCCCCGCTTCGCGTTCAGTCAGATAAACTAAAGGCGATTGAGGACTTTTTGCCATTTGCGAGTATTATTATTCCCGGTTCCGCTATGCTGATGTCAGTCGGGCTATCGTTCCAAAGAATGCGGTCAGACATCACCGTTTTCTTTCGCAACTGCGCGATCGTACAGTTATTTGTGCTGATGTTCACGGCTTTGATCTACACGCTAAAGCTCGGCAGACTTGATTTTTATGTCGGACAAACCGGTTACGGCATGTTCACCCTTTTTTTTGGTGCCGTTGCCGGCTGGACATATCTTTACGGCAAACGTTCTATCTCTGAGGAGGAATCGTGAAAGAGCATATTCGACTCCTAAGGCCGCATCAATGGATAAAGAATGTCTTCATTCTGATCCCGGCCTTTTTTGCGGGCAAGATCAGCCTCTTGATTACGGACTATCGGCTTGCCGTGGCATTTGTTTCTTTCTGCGCAATGGCAAGCGCCGTCTATGTGCTCAACGATATTTTCGATATTGAACGCGACAAACTGCATGAACTGAAACGCAATCGTCCACTCGCAACAGGTGCAGTGTCCAAGAAAGCGGCAACCGGTATTTTGGCCCTGATGCTGCTGATTGCGCTTGCAACCGCCTGGCTGGTCGGACGTGAATTTTTTCTGGTCGCAATCGGTTATTTCCTTTTGAACCTAGTCTATAGCCTCTATCTCAAAAATATTTCGCTGATCGATATTTCGCTCATAGCCATCGGATTTATCTTGCGGGTTCTGGCGGGCGGAGCTGCGGCGGAGGTCCCCATCTCTAAATGGCTAATATTAATGACATTTCTTTTGGCTTGCTGCCTGGCGCTTGGGAAGCGTCGCGATGACCTGATTCTGGATGTCGACAAACACACGCTGCGGCCGTCGCTGAAGGGCTACACGCTTCCGTTCATCGACGTTTGTTTGGTTGTTCTCAGCGTAACGACAATTGTTTGCTACATCATGTACACCGTTTCCGAGGAGGTGGTCCAGCGACTGCATTCCGATCAAATGTACCTGACGTCCGTTTTTGTTATCATCGGCTTACTGCGGTTTCTACAAATTGCAATCGTTGAGCAAAAAAGCGGCTCGCCGACGATGATCCTGCTCAAAGACCCAATGATCCGCGTAATGGTCGGTGCATGGTTCGCCGCATTCTTGTTTATACTCTATGCCTCGTAAAACAGTGACAAACTGGGGCAATTTTCCGTCGATCGAATCTAACGTCAGTGAAACCGCGGACGTTTCGCGAATCAATGCTCTAATTGGGTCGTCAGACGGCATGATAGCCCGGGGCAACGGCCGCTGCTACGGCGACGCATCACTCGGTGAAAATATATTCTCGACCCTAAAACTCAACAAATTTCTCTCATTTGACCGCGACGCAGGTACGCTCGAATGCGAATCCGGCGTTTTGCTCTCGGAAATACTCGACGTAGTTGTTCCAGCCGGTTTCTTCCTTCCCGTAACGCCCGGGACGAAGTTCATAACACTCGGCGGCGCGATCGCGGCCGATGTGCACGGCAAAAATCACCATTGCGACGGAAGTTTTGCCGTCCACGTGGTTTTTCTTGATCTGCTGACAGACAGCGGTAATGTTCTTAGGTGTTCACCGACCGAAAATACCAAATCATTCTGGGAAACGTGCGGCGGCATGGGCCTGACGGGTATTATTTTAAGGGCGAAATTCAAACTGAGGCGTATCGAAACGGCGTATATTAAACAGGCCTCGATAAAGGCAACCGACCTTGACACAGTCATGGAGCTTTTTGAGGAATCGCGGAATTCTACTTATTCGGTTGCGTGGCTTGATTGTTTTGCCGGGAAAGCTCATCTTGGGCGCTCGATCCTACAGCTTGGTGAGCATGCCCGGATCGGTGAACTGTATCAAAAACAACGAAAAAAACCGCTGGAAATAGTCCGCAAAAACAGCTTGAGCGTGCCTTTCAACTTGCCTCGGCCATCGCTTAATTATTTGACGGTAAAGGCATTTAACTCCCTCTACTACAACCGCAGATGGAATGAAACCACTAAAGGCATCTGCCATTTTGACAAGTATTTTTATCCGCTCGATGCGGTTCAAAACTGGAATCGCATTTATGGTCGAGCCGGTTTCGTCCAATACCAATTCGTTCTGCCGCTCGCAAACAGTTACGATGGAATGGTTGAAATACTCGAAATGATCCGCCGTTCCGGCCAGGGTTCGCCGCTGGCTGTACTAAAATTATTCGGTAAGCCAAATGCAAACGCGGTGATGAGCTTTCCGCTCGAAGGCTACACGCTGGCTCTCGATTTTAAGGTCAATCCGTCGGTTTTTCGTCTCCTGAACGAACTTGACGAAATCGTGCTGAAACACCAGGGGCGAATTTATCTCGCCAAAGACGCCAGAATGAGCTCGGATGTTTTCCACCAGTCCTATGAGCGACACGTTACATCAGGACATTTTCGTTCCGCTCAGTCAGCGCGGCTAAAATATTGATATGGCCAAAACGTTTTTAATTCTTGGTGCGGGTTCGGACATCGGACAGGCGATTGCTCACGAATTTGCGCGAAACGGTTTTGATATCATCCTTGCCGGACGAAATTTGGCCGATTTATCGACAGTCAAATCGGATCTTGAGATCCGTTATCAAATTGCCGTGCTCACGTGCGAGTTTGACGCAGAGGCCTTTGCTTCGCATACCGACTTCTACCTAAAACTGCCGGTTTCGCCGGACGTCGTGCTATATACAGTTGGCTATCTCGGAAATCAGAAAATAGCTGAGAAGGATTGGGAAGAAGCGGCACGAATAATCAATGCAAATTATGTCGGCGGCGTTTCGATCCTCTCGATAGTCGCAAACGATTTTGAAACGCGTGGTAACGGGACGATCATCGGCATTTCATCGGTTGCAGGCGAACGAGGCCGTCAAAGCATTTATGTTTACGGCTCTGCCAAAAGCGGCTTGACAACATTCCTTGATGGGATGCGGCACCGGCTCGCCAAATCAGGCGTTAATGTCTTGACCGTAAAGCCCGGTTTCGTCGAGACAAAGATGACCGCCGAAATGGATCTGCCGAAATTACTGACGGCAAAACCCGAAAACCTTGCACAAGCTGTTTTTAGGGCCTTTCAGGCAAAAAAACATACCCTGTATTACCTGTCGGTTTTTCGATGGATAATGATCATCATACGAAACATCCCCGAATCGATCTTCGTCAAAACAAAACTCTAATCGACAGATCTTAACCGCCGTCGCGCCTCGGTCAAAGCGGTGTCGATATCAACGATTTCACCGTCGAGCTGCATCTCGTAAACGGCGTCGAGAATAATCTTGAACTTCGGCGACGGTTCAAGACCGAGATCGATAAGGTGCCGGCCCATGAGAATTGGGTCCGGCGCTTTCTTCTCCACATCGAGCGAACGCACCTTTTCTATAAACCACTCCTGTGCCTCCGAGCCAAAGCGCTTCTCGGCCGGGAGCCAGTCGGGATTTCGCCCGAGACTATCCGCTTTTGCGACGCGGTAAAGCAAATCCGGCTCGACCTTACGAGCCAGCCGTCGAAATGCACCGTCGCCAACCGGGGATTTTGACTTGTAATATTCGCCGGGCTTTAGATGGTAGCGAACAAGCTGCAATATCTGATTTCGCACATTGTAACCGTCAAGCGTAAAGACTCCGAGCCTATCCAAAAAGGACAAGGTTGGCTCTATACCCGCTTCATCATGCGAATGCGAACGCCAGCGACCGTCAAAGTACTCAGTCGTCGGCGGTTTGCCAAAATCATGAGCGAGAGCACCGAGCATAACCGCAACCTGTCGCGGATAATCGAGCTCATCGATGAGTTTGCGGGCCTCATCGACGACCATCAATGTATGCACGTCAACGTCGCCCTCCGGATGCCAGGCCGGTTCCTGCGGAACGCCAACAAGCGCCTGCATTTCCGGGAAAAGCTGCCGCACAACGCCCAGATCATACAGATATTTCAGGCCTATCGACGGTCTTTGAGCCAAAAGCAAGAGTTTTTCGAGTTCATTCCATATTCTCTCACTAGGCAGATCGGTCACGTCGATCGCTTTGCATATCCCGATGGTTTCGGTGTCGATTTCGAACTCAAATCTGGCCGCAAACTGAGCTGCCCGCAAAACCCTCAAACTATCCTCGGCAAATGTATCAGCCGATACCATTCGGAGCAATTTGCGGTCGATGTCGTTTCGGCCATCAAACGGATCTACGATCTCGCCGGTCAAAACGTCCATTAATATTGCATTTATCGTAAAATCCCGTCGTCGACAAGCCTCCTCAAACGACATATTCGGATCGCCGTCGATAACAAATCCACGATGGCCGCTGCCTGACTTTCGTTCGCGTCTGGGGATCGAAACGTCGAGGTCAGCCCCAAGTTTGTAAACCGTGAAAGCTTCGCCGACGACATTTACCTCACCAAACCGCTCAAGAACCTCTCGTAAATAACCGGGTTCGACGCCGTAAACCTCGACATCCCAGTCCTTTGGCTCGACGCCCATCAAATGGTCACGAACACAGCCGCCATTTAGCATCGCACGTCCGCCCATGGTTTTGACTGCCAATCCCAGGCCTATAATTTTCTGCGGCAATTCAGTCATTGCAAAGAGTTTACCGTGCAATGTTGGAGATGGGAAATTACTGCTATTTCTCGGATTGAGCTTTTATTTCATCCAAAAAAGTAACGCCAATCAACAAAGTGGGTATCGAGCTAATCAATAGGATTGTTCCTACGCGGCCAAAGCCTGCACCACTTCCCCAAACCGCTTCCAAAATCACGCAAATCAGCCCGGCAAACAGGGACGAGATGCCCCCGAAGATTCCCAACGCCGCTGCGATAGAACATACAAGCGGATTCAGTATGATCCGGCGTAATGATTGTTTTTCGCTGGACTCTTCCTGTGTCGGTTCCTTTACTTCAAGCTGATTCATAGATTCTCCGTTAATCCCCACCAAAATCAGGGTAAAACCCGTCCCATAAATGTCGAGTAAAGGATTCATAAGAAGTTCATAAAGACTCTGGATCAATACGCCGCGACCGGACGCAAAATCCTTATGGAATCCTTATGACTTTCTTACACCCGTCTTATATCGCCAACGATATGATTTTCCAATAGACGCGCGGCTGCTATCAGCAGCCGTGCATTTTGGCTTGGACATTATGAAAGCGAACGGCGACAGAATTAGAGAATGGTTCATGCAAGGCGTCCAGAATACGGAGGCTGCATTTGGGAAGCAATCAACCCAGCATAAGCACTCGTGGTGGCAGGTAATGTGTTTGACAGGTGTCGACTACTTTTCGACGCTAGGATATCAACCTGGAATTGCCTTCGCCGCGGCAGGCGTGTTGTCGCCGATTGCGACTCTGATTCTCGTCGGCTTAACGCTGTTCGGAGCGCTACCGATCTACAACCGTGTCGCAACCGAGAGCCCGCATGGCCAGGGTTCTATCTCGATGCTCGAATCGCTGCTCTCGCGTTGGAAGAGCAAGATGTTCGTCCTTGCCCTGCTCGGATTTGTCGCCACGGATTTTGTCATCACTATCACGCTTTCGGCCGCCGACGCCACGGAGCACATCATCCACAACCCGATCATCGAAGATAACCTGCCGGGTCTCGAGCATCCGGTGGCTGTTACCCTGTTGATGATCGCGGTTTTGGCAGGCGTCTTTCTCAAAGGGTTCAAAGAAGCCATCGGCATCGCAGTCGTACTCGTGATTACGTACCTCTCATTAAACCTCGTAATCGTCGCAACCGGCATCTACGAAATTGCATTGCATCCGTCGCTTCTGTCGAATTGGCGATCCGCTTTGTTTACCGATGCGTTATCCGGTGCTCCAAGGGATTTTCTGATGATCGTCGGGTTGTCCCTGCTTGTATTTCCAAAGCTCGCACTCGGTCTTTCCGGCTTCGAAACCGGCGTCGCGGTAATGCCCCTTATCGATAACCCTGATCGAATTGAAAAAACAAAGAAGCTGCTCAGAACCGCGGCATTGATAATGAGTTTCTTCCTCATTTGCAGCAGCCTTATCACGAGTGTGCTGATCCCTGCGACTGAGTTTGATGCGGGCGGCAAGGCCCAGGGACGTGCTTTGGCGTTCATAGCCCATCAATATCTCGGTGAAGCATTTGGCACGGTTTACGATGTCAGCACGATCCTCATCCTGTGGTTTGCCGGAGCGTCGGCGATGGCCGGACTGCTCAATATTGTCCCGCGATATTTGCCGCGATATGGCATGGCGCCGAATTGGGCCCGCGCTTCACGTCCGTTGGTCATCATTTTTGCATTGGTCTGTTTCGCCATTACGATCGTTTTCCAAGCGGACGTTGAGGCACAGGGCGGTGCATATGCGACTGGCGTTCTAGTTTTGATGGCCTCAGCGGCAACTGCGGTCACGATCTCTGCCTGGTCGCGTAAGCAATCGTCCAAATGGCTATTCCTTATTATCGCGGTTGTCTTTGCATACACGACTATCACAAACGTAATCGAAAGGCCTGACGGTATCAAAATCGCATCACTGTTTATCTTTGGTATTGTTGCAGCATCGTTTATTTCTCGTGCGTTAAGAACAACGGAGGTTCGCATTCAAAAGATCGGCCTTGACTCTGCTGCGACGGCGTTTATTAATGATCTGTCTGGCGGCGAGATCCGCATAGTGACCAACCGCCGCGAAACTGGTGACCTCACCGAATACAGGTTTAAGGAACTCGAAAAACGGGCCGACAACCATATTCCGGCGAACGATCCGATCCTTTTCTACGAGATCGATATCGGTGACGCTTCGGAATTTACCGGAAAACTGGAAATATCTGGAATTGATATCTCAGGTTTTCGAATCCTCAGGACTCGAGCTCCGGCCGTTCCGAACGCGATTGCCGCGCTATTGCTGCACCTTCGTGACACGACGGGGAAGATACCACACGTCTATTTTGGGTGGAGCGAGGGAAATCCGATCAAGTATCTGATCCGATATATATTGTTCGGCGAAGGCGACACAGCACCCGTTACGCGAGAAATACTGAGGCAGGCAGAGCAGGACCCGGAATTGAGGCCGAATGTTCACGTAGGCGGTTAACCAAACGGGTCAAAGCGATAGCCGACCCACGGCTCGGTCCGGATAAATCGGGGCTTTGACGGATCAGCCTCAAGTTTTTTTCGCAACTGGCCGACGAAAACTCTGAGATATTCATTCTGTTCGGTAAAATTGCCGCCCCATACCGCTGCAAGGATCGCCCGGTGCGTAATGACCTTGCCACGATTACGGAATAGAAAAACAAGTAGCTCAAATTCGGTCGGTGTCAGGTGAACCGACTCGCCATTAACAACGATCTCTCGCGAAGCAAGATCGATCTCAAAAACGCCTTCCGACAGTTTCACGTCAGCCCCCAACGGGGCCTCGGGCCGACGCCGGAGAGCTGCCCGAACCCTGGCTAACAGCTCGTCAATGCCAAACGGCTTTGTCACATAATCGTCAGCACCGGCGTCTAGAGCATTGACCTTCGTTTTTTCCTCGCCTCGGACTGACAGGACAATTATTGGCAATGCAGAAAGTTTCCTGACCTCGCGACAGAATTCTATTCCGTCCATTTCCGGCATTTGAAGGTCGGTAATTATCAGATCTGGACTCCAGTCGCGGAAGGTATCGAGCGCCGACAAACCGTCCGCCGCCGTCCTCACATCATAGCTGTGTGCCATCAGGCTGTGGCGTAGAACGCGTGTGATCTGCGGCTCGTCATCAACGACGAGCACTTTTTGACGTTCGCTCATTTACCCTTCGATTGGCAGAGTCAAAACCACGTTTATCCCTTTTTCATTGTTGCCTGACTCAATTTTGATAGTACCGTTCTGCGCTTCGACGATCCCGCGTGAGATCGCTAGGCCAAGCCCAAGACCGTCAGACGACGAACCATCGAGCCGAACAAACTTCTCGAAAACGCGATCCCGCATCTCATGTGGAATGCCTGCGCCTTCGTCCATGATCGAAATGACAACTCGATCACCGTGTGACGATGCTGAAATAGTTATTGTAGTGCAGGTGGGCGAATACTTCGCAGCATTCTCCAACAAATTGAAAATAACCTCTGCAATCGTCCGCGCATCCACTCGGATCATCGGCAGTTCTTTTTCGAGATTGATCGCAACATGGTGATCAGCCAGCGTGTTTTCCGCTCGGTCAACTGCGGTGAATATTATCTCCTCGACATCTGATAGAGCCATCGTCGGGCCGGTCGAGCTGGCTTCGACTCGTGCCAGTTGAACCATGCTCTCGATAAATCGATTCAGCCGGTCGGTTTCCTCGTTGATTATGTCAAGAAAATCAGCACGGCCTTCGCTGTCGAGTTCAATCGTACGATGCCCGCCTTCGCTGTCAAGCAAGGTTGTCACTGACGCCTTAATCGAGGTCAGCGGGGTTCTTAGGTCGTGCGTAACGGCGTCAAGCAACGCTGACTTCAGCTTCTCACTCTGCTTCAACGCCTCTGCCTCAGTCGCGCTCTTAAACGCCTTTTGCAGTTCATCATACAATCGCTCAGCCTCTTTTGCTCGACGACCGGCGTAGGCGGATAATTCGCCGGCGATTATCGCCGTGATCGTAAACGCGGCCCAGGCAACCAGATTCTGCGGATCAGAGATGTGCCATGTGCCGAGCGGCGGCAGGAATAAATAGTTGAAACACAGCATTGCGACAAATGCCGATAGCAACGCAGGATTCCGCCCGAAGAATGTTGCCGCGGCCAGCACAACGAGGAGCAACGCAAGCGCGACGGTGGTGGAATTGATAACAGCCGCACCAAGATTGAGCGCTAACGCGATCAGAAGTACCGCGGCGACCGATGCACCATATCGAACCCAAGTCGATGCGACCTGTGATTTCATCTCAATTTAACCGAGACGTTCAGACAAATATTTACGCAAGGCTTCGACCGGTATTCTCTCCTGTTCCCAAGTATCGCGGTCACGAACCGTAACGGCATTGTCCTCGAGCGATTCGTGATCGACGGTAACGCAGAACGGGGTGCCAATCTCGTCCTGCCGTGCATAAAGCTTGCCGATGCCGCCCGTGTCATCGTAAACAGCGCGCATCGAGGGTTGGAGGTCGCGTTTGAGCTTTCTGGCGAGCGTAACGATGCCTTCGTTATTTTTCGCGAGCGGCAGGACGGCAACTTTAATCGGTGCGAGTTCCGGTTTGAGTTTTAGGATAACCCGCACCTCACCCTTGTCATTGGTCTTCTCGGTGTAGGCATCCATCATCACCGCCAGCAATGTGCGATTGACGCCGATTGCCGGCTCGATCACGTACGGATAAAATCGCTCGTTCGTCTGCGGGTCAAAATACGACAGGTCGTCGGTCGAGTCCGGGTTGATCCGCTTCCCTTCTTCGTTTTCCGGCTTTTTGGAATGCGCCTTGAGATCAAAGTCCTTACGATTAGCTATTCCCATGAGCTCGTCCC
>Ga0138256_10005574_pt1 | contig 13291 bp, 10 predicted proteins | sample KNB2016incub_MG_FD_105486 | JGI IMG/M metagenome (GOLD analysis project Ga0138256, IMG submission 105486) | Active sludge microbial communities from wastewater in Klosterneuburg, Austria - KNB2014incub_MG | ecosystem: Engineered > WWTP > Activated sludge > Unclassified | place: Austria...
AAGCCCACGGTGATCCGCGACGACGCGCCCTGGCCTGAGGCGGCGGGCACCGTGCCGGTGCCGGTGCCGGCGCCTGCCGGTCCGCGGCCGGTGGCACCCGCCGATCCCGCCCCGGCCAGCACCGTCCCGCGCTGAACGAGACCCGACCATGGCGCGCCCCGAACGCATCCGACTCGGCGACCTGCTGATCCAGGAGCAGCTGCTCAGCGCGGCCCAGCTGGCCGAGGCGCTGGCCGACCAGAAGAGCAGCGGTCGCAAGCTCGGCCGCATCTTCGTCGACCGCGGCTGGGTCACCGAGGCGCAGATCGCGCGCTCGCTGGCGCGCCAGCTCGGCGCGCCCTTCGTCGACCTGGGCACGCGCAGCATCGCCCCCGAGATGACGGCGCTGCTGCCCGAGGCGCGCGCACGCCGCCTGCGCGCGCTGCCGCTGGAGGAAACGCGCGGCGGCGTGCGCGTGGCCATGGCCGATCCGTCGGATCTGATGGCCTACGACGAACTGGCGCGGCTGCTCAGGCGCGAGGTCGAGATCGCCGTGGTGGCCGAATCGCAGCTGCTGGCGGCGATCGACCGCAGCTATCGCAGCGGCAACGCCATCGCCGGTCTGGCGCAGGAGCTGACCACCGAGCTGAACAGCGTCGAGGGCGAGGTCGGCAACCTGCTGGGCATGAACCAGGTGGCGGCCGAGGATGCACCGGTGGTGCGACTGCTGGCGTCGGTATTCGAGGAGGCGCTGAAGACGCGCGCCTCCGACATCCACGTGGAGCCACAGGAAAAGGCGCTGCGCATCCGTTTCCGCATCGACGGCGTGCTGCACGTCAAGACCGAGGCCGACGCCAAGATCGCCGGCGCGGTGGCGCTGCGGCTGAAGCTGATGTCGGGGCTGGACATCGCCGAGAAGCGGCTGCCACAGGACGGCCGCTTCCATGTCAAGCTCAAGGCCGGCGCGGTGGACGTGCGCATTTCCACCATGCCCACGCAATACGGCGAGTCGGTGGTGATGCGGCTGCTCAACCAGAGCGGCGGGCTGCTCTCGCTCGAGCGCCTGCACCTGCCGCCGGCCATGGCCGCCGCGCTGCAGCGCGCCCTGGCGCGGCCCAGCGGCATGATCCTGGTCACCGGCCCCACCGGCAGCGGCAAGACAACGACGTTGTACGCGTCGCTGAATGCGCTGAACGACACCGCGCGCAAGATCATCACGGTGGAGGACCCGGTGGAATACCGCCTGCCCGGGCTGAACCAGGTGCAGGTGATGGACAAGATCGAACTCGGCTTCGACCGCGTGCTGCGCGCCGCGCTGCGCCAGGACCCCGACGTGATCCTGGTCGGCGAGATGCGCGACCACAAGACCGCCGAGACCGGCATGCGCGCCGCCATGACCGGCCACCTGGTGCTGAGCACCTTGCACACCAACGACGCGCAAAGCACGCCGCTGCGGCTGGTGGACATGGGCGTGGCGCGCTACATGGTTGCGCTGTCGCTGCAACTCGTGATCGCGCAGCGCCTGGTGCGGGTGCTGTGCCCGCACTGCGCCGAGGACCACGTGCCCGAGGACCGCGAAGCCGAGTGGCTGGCACTGGAACTCGGCGCCGACCTTTCGGCGCACCGCTTCCGTGCGCCGCGCGGCTGCGGCGAGTGCAACCACACCGGCTACAACGGGCGCACCGGTGTTTACGAATTTCTCGAGATGCGCGGGCCGCTGATCGATGCGCTGGCGCACGGCGAGCCCAGCGTCTTCGCACGCGCCGCGCGCGAACAGATGGGCGGGGCCACGCTGCGCCGCGACGCCGTGCGGCTGGCGGCGCAGGGGCGCACGACGATCGAAGAGGCGATGCGGGTGAGTTCGCAGGTGGACGAGTGAGGCTTGCTGGTGGCTTTAGCGCACCTTCACCCTGCCGGGTCCCGCCCCGGCGGGCGGGTAACTTTCTTCTGCTGGCACAGAAGAAAGTCACCAAAGAAGAGGGCCTAAGTCAAACACCCCTCAGCTCGTTCTTCTCGCTCCGCACGCCCGGCCCAGCGGGTGACCTGACAACGCGAGGAAGATCGCCACACCAGCCCGCTCGTACGTCACGGGCTCGCTGCGCATCGCCCTGGGCCTTCAAGAACAACGGAGCACCAACACCCGGTCTTCGCAACGGTGCAGTGGCAAGGCGGTGCGGCGCTGCAGCCGCGCAGATCCTGACCGTCTCATCCCGGCGATGCGCAGCGAGCCGCAGCGTACGAGCGAGCAGGTGGCGCGATGGACGGCACAGCGTCAGGTCACCCGCTGGGCCGGGCATGCGGAGCGAGAAGAACGAGCTGAGAGGTGTTTGTCTTCAGGCCCTTTGCTTTGGTGACTTTCATTTGGGCCCGCAAATGAAAGTTACCCGGCCGCCGGGCCGGGACCCGGCAGCGTGCGAGTCAGCCGCAGCCCACAGGAACGAGCTGAACGGCGAAACCGACAAGAGGCAAGCCTGATGCCGCAATGGAGCTACACCGGCCGCAGCGCCGGTACCGCCGTCAGCGGCCAGCTCGAAGCCGTCAGCGCCGGTGCCGTGGCCGAGCAGCTGCTGGCGCGCGGCGTCACGCCGCTGCACATCGTGGCCAGCGCCGTGCCGCAAGCCGGCGTCGACCTGTTCGCCAGCTGGCGCAAGGGCAAGGTCACCGCCACCGAGAAGCTGCTCTTCGCGCGCCAGCTGCACACCCTGCTGCGCTCCGGCGTGCCCATCCTCTCGGCGCTCACCGGGCTGCAGGAATCCAGCGACGGTGCGCTGATGCGGCAGACGCTGCAGCAGGTGCGCCGCAGCCTGGAGTCGGGCCAGGAACTGAGCTTGGCGCTGGCCCAGCACCCCAAGGTGTTCGATACCTTCTATGTCTCGATGGTGCGCGTGGGCGAGATGACCGGTCGCCTGGACGAGGTCTTCAAGCGCCTGTTCGAGCACATGGAGTTCGAGATCTTCATGCGCCAGCAGGTGAAGTCGGCGCTTCGCTACCCCAGCTTCGTGATCATCGCCATGGTGGCGGCCATCGCCGTCATCAACCTGATGGTGGTGCCGGCCTTCGCCACCGTGTTCTCCAGCTTCGGCGCCGACCTGCCGTGGGCGACCAAGCTGCTCATCGGCAGCTCCAGGCTCACGCTCGAATACGGCTGGGCACTGGCGCTGGGCGCGGTGGCGGGCTTCTTCGCGTTGCGCCGCTGGATCGCCACGCCCGCCGGCCGCCTGGCCTGGGACCGCCTGGGCCTGCGCCTGCCGCTGGCCGGCAAGATCGTGCAGAAGGCCACGCTGGCACGCTTTGCGCGCAGCTTCGCGCTGGCACTGCGCAGCGGCGTGCCGGTGGAGCGCGCGCTGGCCGTGGTCGCGCAGACCGCCGACAACCAGTTCATCGCCAGTCGCATCGAGCAGTTGCGCGAACAGGTGGAGCGCGGCGACACCATCCTGCGCAGCGCCGCCGCGGCCGGCATCTTCACGCCGGTGGTGCTGCAGATGATTGCCGTGGGCGAGGAAACCGGCGCCGTGGACGAACTCATGGACGAGGTGGCAGGCCTGTACAGCAACGACGTGCAGTACGAGCTGAAGACCTTGGCGCAGCAGGTCGAGCCCATCCTCGTCGTCTTCCTCGGCATCGTGGTGCTCGTCCTGGCGCTGGGCGTCTTCCTGCCGATGTGGGACCTGGGCCGCGTCGCGTTCAAGAAGTGAAAACCCGCTGCCGATAAGGGTTCTGTCTGCCTATCGGCACCACGGCACAGGGGCTGCCATGGCGCAACCCGAACCAACTGCCTCGATCCGAATCCCTGGAAAGGACCCTGTCATGAAATCTCGCCAAGCCGGTTTCACGATGATCGAGCTGATCGTCGTCATCGTCATTCTCGGCATCCTGGCCGCCACCGCGCTGCCCAAGTTCCTCGACATGCGTGGCGAGGCCCAGCAGGCCGCGGTGGAAGGCGTGGCCGGTGCCGCGGCCTCGGCGATGACGCTGAATTACAGCGGCTGCTCGCTCACCAACAACGTGGTCACCGCCAACAAGTGCGTGAAGATCAACGACTGCAGCCAGGTCGGCACCGTGCTCCAGGGTGGCCTGCCCACCGGTTACAGCGTGGCCAGCGTGGCACTGGCGACGAACGGGGTCACCGGGACCTGCACCGTCACCGGGCAGGACTCGAAGACGGCCGCCTTCACCGGCATCGGCGCCGGCATCTGACCTGCGGCGCGGCAGCTCCGCTGCGCATCGTGCCCAGGTCGTGCTCCACGCGCATCGAAGCCTGCGCCGCAAGGACGCGGGCTTTGCTGCGTTGGGCCGGCCTGTCGTGGCTGGCGCTTTTGTGCTGTCATCCCGGCACGGTCCTCGCGGCCTGCTCGTTCAATCTGGGCGCGGCCACGGCCAACCCCGCCAGCGTGGCTGTCGGATCGACGGTGGCGATCTCCATCCCGCTCAGCTACGCCGGGTGCAGGAACGTCCCGCTGGCGGTGGCGGACAACCATCCCGCCGGCGTGGCCTACGCCAGCTGTTCGAGCGGCGGTGACTGGACCTGCGATGGCATCACCACGTCTTCGGGTGTGACCACATCGTCATTCACGCCCGGCAACAACGGCAACCGATCCGGCACCCTGACCCTGAGCTATACGGCGACCAGCGCGGGCACGCGCACGATCACCGTGACAGGCAATGTCGCGGCGGCCAGCCGGTCGGTGAGCTTCGAAGTGACCGCGGCGGCCGCCCTACCGGCTGTCACGACCCGCCCGGCCAGCGACGTCACCCGCACGGGCGCCACCTTGCTCGGCAGCGTCACGAGCAACGGCGCTGCGACCACCGTCGGCTTCGCCCACGGCAGCTCGATCGCCTACGGCAGCACCGTCACGGCCAGCCCCAGCCCCTTGGGCGCTTCCGCCGGCGAGACCGCGGTCTCGCACTCGCTGACGGGCCTGGCCTGCGGAACCACCTATCACTACCGGGTCCAGGCCACCAATGCCGCCGGGACCACGAACGGCAGCGACGCGAGCTTCACCACCCTGCCCTGCCTGCCCAGCCCCACGCTCGAATACCTGTTCAACGAGAGCGCCTGGTCCGGTATCGCGGGCGAGGTGCGGGACGGTTCGGGCAGCGCCTACCACGGCACCGCCAGCGGCCTGGCCGGCAGCAGGCCCACCACCGCCACGGTTTCGCCCGCGGTGGCGGGCCCGAAGGGCAGTTGCGGCTACGGTGTCTTCGACCGCGCCAACAAGCAGTACGTTGCGCTGCCATCCGCCTTCCCCAACCTGGGCAGCAGCAGCAGCTTCACGATGACGGCGTGGATCCGGACCACCAACCATGCCTTGGCTGGTCAGCGCATCCTTGCCGACGACCAGAGCAACACGGGCGGCTTTGCGGTGTCCCTGGGGGACGGCGGCGCCGGCAGGCTGCGCTTCTTCCAGCGCGGCGGCGGGTCGAGTGTCATCATGGACACCGGGCCCGTGGTCGCCAGCAACACCTGGTACTTCGTAGCCGCCGTGGCCGACATTGCCGCCAAGACGCGCAGGTTGTACGTGTACGGCGCAGGCGGCGCCCTGCTGGCTTCGCCGAGCATCGTCTACTCGACGGCGAGCTTCGGCAGCGACGCCGGCCCGGCCTCGGTCGGCGGCGAAACCAATGCGTCCGGAGAACGAACGCCCTCGTTCGGGTTTGCGGGCGACATCGACGAGCTCAGGGTCTACCCAGTCGCACTGGCGCCCGACCAGATCGACCTCGTGCGCGGCTTGGTGAACGCCTGCTCGTCGCCGTCGGGCCCCGACCACTACGAGCTCTCTCTGCCGGCCACCGGCATCAGCTGCCTGCCCACGACGGTGACGGTGACGGCCTGCGCCGACGGCAGCAGCCCCTGCACCAACCCGTATCGCGATGCCAGCGGCCACACGGCCACGCTCGCCACCAGCGCCGGCACCCTGGGCGCCACCACGCTCGGCTTCAACGCCCTCGGCATCGCGACCACGACCCTGAGCCACCCGGCCGCCGTCGACGGCGCCGTCGCCACGGTGGCCCTTTCGGGCGAGACCGATGCCGCCAGCCAGGCCAGGCAGTGCTGCCAGGCCGGCAGCTGCAGCCGTGCCGGCAGCTGCAGCAGCACCTTCTCCAGCGCCGGCTTCGTCATCGGGGACGCCGCCGGCGGCGCGCCGGTGACGATCCCGACCCAGACCGCCGGCGGTTCGTCGGCCAACTATGTGCTGCGCGCCGTGCGAAGCGGCGGCACCAGCACGCAGGGCTGCGAGGCCGCGCTCAGCGGCACCACCACCGTGAACTGGTCCTACACCTGCAACAACCCCACGAGTTGCTCGCCGGGCAACCGGCTCACCCTGACCGGCAGCGCGGCCGCGGCGATTGCCGGCAACCCCAACGGCGGGGGCAGCAGCAGCACCGCGGTGACGATGACGTTCGACGCCAACGGCAATGCACCGTTCAGCCTGTCCTATGCCGACGTCGGCCGCATCACGCTGTCGGCGAGCAAGCCGGCGGGCGGGGCGCTGTTGACAGCGCTGAACGGGTCGAGCAATGCTTTCGTCGTGAAGCCGGCGGGCTTCAGGCTGGCCAATATCCGGTGCAGCAGCTACAGCGCCGGCGACTGCGCCACCACGGCCATCGCCATCCCCGGCCTCAACCCCGCGCCGGTCTCGGCGGCGGGGTCGGCGTTCTTGCCGGCCGGGTCGACCTTCTCGGCCACCGTGACCGCGGTGGACGCGGCCGGCCAGGCGGTACCCAACTTCGGCCGCGAATCCGTTGCCGAAGGCGTGACGCTCACACCCACCCTGTTGTGGCCCGCGGGCGGCAACCCAGGCACGCTGAACCAGCCCGGCGCCTTCGGCAGCTTCAGCGCCGGCTCGGCCACCGGCACCACCTTCGCCTACAGCGAGGTGGGCATCATCAGGCTGACGCCGAACCTGACCAGCGGCAACTACCTCGGCAGCGGTGGCGCCGTCGCGGGCACGCCCTCGGGCCCGGTCGGCCGCTTCATTCCGCACCACTTCACGACGCTGGTCACGCCGGCGTGCTCGGGCAGCTTCAGCTATGCCGGCCAACCCTTCACCGCCACCGTCACGGCGCACAACGCGGCCGGCCAGGTGGTGGCCAATTACGGTGGCGCCACCGGCTTCGCCAGAGCCGTGACGCTGAGCGACGGCGCGGCGCTGGGGCTGGGCAGCCTCGCCGCAAACAGCGTGGCGGCGACCGCCTTCACCGCCGGCACGGCCAGCGCCATGCCGGCCTACCACTATGCGAACAAGCTCGGCGCGCCCGGCACGCTGGTGCTGCGCGCCATCGACACCGACGCCGTCAGCTCCAGCGGCCATGCCGAGGGCAGCACCTTGCTGCGCAGCGGCCGGCTGCGCGTGGCCAGCAGCTCCGGGCGCGAGACCGCGGGGCTGCAACTCGGCGTGCGGGCGGAATACTGGAGTGGCGCCGCGTGGGTGCTCAACGGCAACGACAGCTGCACCGTCGTGCCCGCCACGGCGGTGGCGCTGGGCCGCTATCGCAACCACCTCGGTAGCCCGACCTCGGCCTGGACCACCAGCGCGTCGGCGGTGAACATGGCTTCGGGATCCGGCCTGCTGTCGCTGACCGCCCCCACGCCCACGGCCAGCGGCAGCCTGGCACTGGCGATCAACCTGGGCAGCACCACGGCCGACCAGTCGTGCACCAGCGGCCTGGCGGCCAGCAGCGGCGCCGGCCTGCCCTGGCTGCGTGCGCTCAACGGCGCCTGCGCGAGCACCCATGACCGTGACCCCGCGGCGCAGGCCTCGTTCGGCATCTTCAGCCCCGAATCGCGCAGGACCGTCCATGTGCGCGAACTCTTCTAGCGCCCGCTGTCGCGGCTTCACCACCATCGAGCTGGTGGCCGTGATCGTGCTGATGGGTGTGCTGGCGGTGGTGGCGCTGCCGCGCATGGAAGGCGCGCTCGCGCAACGCGGCGACCACTGGCGCGACCAGGTGCTGGCCGCGCTGCGCCACGCACAAGCGACAGCGCAGAGCCACCGCCGGCTGGTCTGCGCCACGGTGGTCACCGATGCGGTGACCCTGAGCATGGCCACCGCCAACCCGGCCACGGCCTGCACCACCGCTCTGCCCGGCGCCGACGGCCAGGCCGCCCATGCCAGCGACCGCCGCCATATCGCCACCCAGGTGTCGCCGGCCGGCATGCTGTATTTCCAGCCCGACGGCCGCATCACGAGCGACGGCGCGGGCGCCATCGCCACCGACCGCAGCATCGCCATCGACGGCCAGGACGCCATCGTCGTCGTCGCGGAGACCGGCCATGTGCGCTGAGCGGCGTGCGACGCCGCGCCGCCGGCACCAGGGTGGTTTCACGCTCATCGAAGCCATCGTGGCCATCGTCGTCATCGGGGTGGCCCTGGCCGGCTTGCTGTTGGCGGTGAACGCCAGCGTGCGCGGCAGCGCCGACCCCGTGCTGCAGCGGCAGCTGCTGGCCGTGGCGCAGCAGTACATGGAGGAAGTGCAACTCCAGCCCTGGACGCCGGCGGCCAACGGCGCGCCCGCCGGCTGCGCCCGCGACACCTTCAACGACTTGCTCGACTACCACGGCTACAGCGGCAGTGTCTGCGCCGTGGACGGCACCGCCATCGCCGCGCTGGCGGGCACCACGGTGAGCATCAGCGTCGCCGACGGCACGCTCGGCGGCGTGGCTGCGGCGCGCCGGATCACGGTGACGGTGGCGCGTGGCGGGCAATCGATCACGCTCACCGGCTGGCGCACCGACCATGCGTCCTGAGCGGCGGCCACGCCTTGGGCGGGCGGGCCGCTGCCGCGGCTTCACGCTCGTCGAGCTGGTCGTCGCCATCGTCATCTTCGGCGTCATGGCGGCGACGCTGACCGTGTTCGTCAGGCCGGCCTTCGAGGCCTACCTGGCCGTGCGCGACCGCGCCGATCTGGCGGCGCAGGCCGGCCACGCGCTGGCGCGCATGCAGGCCGACGTTCGCGCCGCGGTGCCGAATTCGATCCGTACCCCCGCCGCCAACTGCATCGAGATGCTGCCCACCCGCGGCGGCGGCCGCTACCGGCGGGCTGCCGACACCGTCAACGACAGCGCGCCGGGTTGCGCCCCGGGCGCCAGCTGCTCGGCGCCGCTGGACCCGACGCAGGCAACGACCGTCTTCGACGTGCTCACGCCGTTGAGCCCCGTGCCGGCGCCCGGCGACTTCGTCGTCGTCGACAACCAGAATCCGGGTGACGTCTATGCCGGCAGCAACCGTGCCGCCATCGGCGCCGTGGCCGTGCCCGCCGCCGCCTACGGCCGGCACCGCATCACGGTGGCCGCCACCGCCTTTCCCGCCGGCTACGACGGTGGGCGCTTCGTCGTCGTGCCCGCTTCGCAGCGCGCCGTGTTCTACGTCTGCAGCGGCGCCGACGGCACGCTGGACGCCAACGGCAATGGCCGCGGCACGCTGGTCCGGCTGTCCAGCTACGGCTTCAATGCCGCCTACCCTGCCGCCTGTCCGGCCTCCGCGGGCGGCGCGGTACTGGCCACGCTGGTGCGTTCCTGCCGCTTCGTCTACGACCCCAACCAGGGCGCGACGCAGCAGAACGGCTTCGTTTCGCTGCAACTCGAACTGGCGCGCCACGGCGAGACGGCGAGCCTGGTCTTCGGCGCCCACGTGCTGAATACACCATGAAGCGGCATGAGCACGGGCTGGGCGCGATCACCATCATCGTTGTGCTGGTGGTGTTGGCCGGCATGGCCGCGGCCATCGTGCGCCTGAACAGCGCTGCGCAGACCACGGCCACGCAGGAACTGCTGGCGGCGCGTGCCGCCCAGGCGGCGCGGGCCGGTTTGCAGTGGGGCCTGTACCAGGCCTTCAAGGGGTCCTGGACGGCCTGCAACGGCGCCAGCAGCACACTCGACCTGGGCAGCGAAAGCGGCATGCGCGTCACCGTGAGCTGCAGCTCGATGCTCTACAACGAGGGCGAATCGGTGCCGGGCACCCCCCTGGCGGTGCGTGTCTATACGCTGAACGCGGTGGCCTGCAACGGCAGCGGCAGCTGCCCCGACGATGCCCGGGTCGCCCGCCCGGGGTATGTCGAGCGGCGCTGGGAGATCCACGCCACCGACTGAGCTGGGGCCGGACACCCCGCCAGCGGCCTCGTGCGGCCGTCAGCGCCAGCGGCTAAGCTCTGCAACCCCACCCCGGTTTGCGCCACAGCCACCCCCTTGCCGCCCCGCCGCTGGATCGCCCACCTGGACATGGACGCCTTCTACGCGTCGGTGGAACTGTTGCGCTACCCCGATCTGGCCGGGCAGCCGGTGGTCATCGGCGGTGGCCGGCGCCACCAGCCGACCCTGTTGGCCGACGGCACGCGCCGCTATGCCACGCTGGCAGGCTACAGCGGTCGCGGCGTGGCCACCACCGCCACCTATGCGGCGCGCTCCCATGGCGTGCACTCCGGCATGGGCCTGATGAAAGCTGCCGCGCTGGCGCCGCAGGCGGTGCTGCTGCCGGTGGACTTCGAGCAGTACCGGCTGTATTCGCGCCGCTTCAAGGCCGCGGTGGCCGAGGTGGCGCCGGTGGTCGAGGACCGCGGCATCGACGAGATCTATATCGACCTCACCGATGTGCCCGGCGCGCAGGACACGCTGGGACACGATCCGCACGGCGGCGTGCGCGCCGTGGCGCAGCAGATCCGCAACAACGTGCGCAGCGCCACCGGCCTCACCTGCTCGATCGGCGTCACCCCGAACAAGCTGCTGGCCAAGATCGCCAGCGAACTGGACAAGCCCGACGGCCTGACCGTTCTCACCGAAGCCGACCTGCCCGCGCGCGTCTGGCCGCTGCCGGTGCGGCGCATCAACGGCATCGGCCCCAAGGCGGCGGCGCAACTGCAGGCGCTGGGCATCCGCACCGTGGGCGAACTGGCGGCGTGCGAGCGCGAGCGGCTGGTGCAGCACTTCGGCCGTGCCTACGGCCGCTGGCTGTTCGACGCTGCGCACGGCATCGACGACCGGCCGCTGGTGACGCACGGCGAACCGGTGTCGATGAGCCGCGAGACCACCTTCGAGCGCAACCTGCACGCGGTGCGCGACCGCGCCGAGCTCACCGCCATCCTGGACGAGCTGGCGCTGCAGGTGGCCACCGACCTGCAGCGCAAGGGTTATGCCGGCCGCACCATCGGCATCAAGCTGCGCTTCGACGACTTCAAGACCGTCACGCGCGACCTCACGCTGCCGCAGCCGGTGGCCGATGCGGCGGCGATCCGCCACGCCGCCGGGCTGTGCCTGAAGCGTGTCGACCTGGGCCGGCGCCTGCGGTTGCTGGGCGTGCGCGCCGCGAGCCTGGTGAGGTTGTAGCCGATCGTGGCCGCTGCGGCTGGTCGACTCTCCACGGTTACGATCCGCGGCCTGCGGAGAAAGACATGACCGTCATCACGAATATCGAAGACCTGCGCGTGCTCGCGAAGAAGCGCTTGCCGCGCATGTTCTACGATTATGCCGACAGCGGCAGCTGGACCGAGAGCACCTACCGCGCCAACGAGAGCGACTTCCAGAGAATCAAGCTGCGCCAGCGCGTGGCGGTCAATATGGAAAACCGCAGCACGGCGACGACGATGGTCGGCGTGGACGTGCAGATGCCGGTGGCGATCGCCCCCACCGGGCTGACCGGCATGCAGCACGCCGACGGCGAGATCCTGGCCGCCAAGGCGGCCGAGGCCTTCGGCATCCCGTTCACGCTGTCGACGATGAGCATCTGCTCGATCGAGGATATCGCCGCGCAGACGCGCGCGCCGTTCTGGTTCCAGCTCTACGTGATGCGCGACCGCGACTTCATCGAACGCCTGATCGATCGCGCCAAGGCCGCCCGCTGCGGCGCGCTGATGCTGACGCTGGACCTGCAGATCCTGGGTCAGCGCCACAAGGACCTGAAGAACGGCCTCTCGGCGCCGCCCAAGCTGACGCTGCCGAACCTCCTGAACATGATAAGCAAGCCGCGCTGGTGTCTGGGCATGCTGGGCACGAAGCGGCGCCAGTTCGGCAATATCGTCGGCCACGTCAAGGGCGTAGGCGACATGGGCAGCCTGTCGGAGTGGACGGCCAAGCAGTTCGACCCCCAGCTCAACTGGGGCGACGTCGAGTGGATCAAGAAGCGCTGGGGCGGCAAGTTGATTCTGAAGGGCATCCAGGACGTGGAGGACGCACGCCTGGCCGCCGACTCGGGGGCCGACGCGCTGATCGTCAGCAATCACGGCGGGCGGCAACTGGACGGCGCGCAAAGCAGCATCGAGGCACTGCCGTCGATCGTGGCTGCCGTCGGCTCCCGCATCGAGGTGCACATGGACGGCGGCATCCGCAGCGGCCAGGACGTGCTCAAGGCCTGGGCGCTGGGTGCACGCGGCACCTACATCGGCCGCGCCTTCCTGTACGGGCTGGGCGCGAAGGGACAGGAGGGCGTGACCAAGGCGCTGCAGATCATCCACAAGGAACTCGACCTGACGATGGCCTTTTGCGGCCACACCAGGATCGGCACCGTCGATCGCGGCATCCTGCTGCCGGGCACGGTGCCGGGCTGACGGCAGCAAGGGGCCGACGCTCATCGCCGTCGGCCCCGCAAGACGGCCGCGCGCTTCAGAGCAGGTTGCAGACCGCACCCTGGAAGTCGGCGATCGAATTCACGCAGGTGCCGGGCAAGGCGTGTTCGCTGTTGCCCTTGAAGGTGCCGGCACCGCGCGTTTCCAGGTTGCCGAGGTCGAGTTCGGCGATGTTGCCTTCGAAGAACCCGTTCAACGTGGCCAGCACCGATCCGGCGTCGTACTCCTCCACGCTGCCCTTGAACGAATAGCCCGCGTTCACGGTCACGGTGACGCTGCCGCCTTCGGTCTCGATCACCGAGCCTTCGAAGCTGCCGACGGTGGCCGTAACGGTGACGTTGCCTGGGCCGCTTTCGAGGATGTCGGCATTCACCACGCCGGGCAGGTCGACGGTGACGAATACCGAACCGATGCCGGCTTCTTCGACGCTGCCCTTGATGGTGCTGCCGCCGCGGATGGTGATGTTGCCCGCGTCGGCTTCGGTCAGGTTGCCGCCGACCTCGCCCTTGGCGACGATGATCGAACCAATGCCGGTTTCCTCGGCCGCGCCGTTGACGATGCCGCGGATGACGAGGTCGCCGTCGCCGACCTGCAGCACGTTGCCGTTGACGAAGGCCGAGGCGGCGATGGTGCAGGTGTAGCCAGAGGCGAAGACGTCGTCGTTGACGTTGCCGGTGACCACGTTGTTCGGAAAACTGCTGCAGTTCGTTGCGGCAGCGGCCGAGCCGATCATGCCGATCACGAGGGCGGTGCCGAT
>Ga0138256_10005575_pt1 | contig 13290 bp, 12 predicted proteins | sample KNB2016incub_MG_FD_105486 | JGI IMG/M metagenome (GOLD analysis project Ga0138256, IMG submission 105486) | Active sludge microbial communities from wastewater in Klosterneuburg, Austria - KNB2014incub_MG | ecosystem: Engineered > WWTP > Activated sludge > Unclassified | place: Austria...
AGGGTAACGGTGGAACCAGCGTCGGCGAGGCGGAGTGCGCCACAGGTATGGGTGCGGAACATGCGGGAGGGGCGGAAGGAGCGCGAATTTAGGCGGATGCCCGAGGTACACGATCCACCGCTCGATCAACCGATGGTAACGGTGCAGGCGTCGTTCGCGCCACCTGGTGCCATCTTTGGGCAAAGCGGACCCATGATCGCACGACTCCTCTTCCTTCTCCTGCTGGTCAGCCTGCCTTCGCTGAAGGGCACCGCCTGTTCCTGTTTCGGCCCGCCTACGTTCTGCGGTACGCTCGACCCACCTTATCCAAACCCGGAGTGGTGGATCCCGGACGTCGTGGTCCTCGGGGTGAAGGTGGGCGTGTTGGCCCATGGCATGGACGTGCGCATCCTTCAATCGTTCTCCGGCCCGCCACAGGTGGATGACACCATTCGCGTTTGGGGCGACACCGGCCTGCTCTGCCGCATGTACGCCGACACCTGGGAGGTGGGCGATACGGTGATCTGGGGTTTCCGGATCACTGACCAATTGGGTGGGCCGCTGGAGCAGCCTGATGACTATTTGATCTCCGTTTGCGGCACCTACTGGTTGGACTACAGCGCCGGTATCGTAAGCGGGCCGATCATCACGGAGAACGGCGAAACGATGACGCTTGCCGAATTCGAGACCCTGGTGAACGGATGTCTCTCCACCGGTATCCAGGAAGCCGGACCGGGCGATGAACTCACCGTGCGCTATGAAGGGGGGATCCCTGTGATCTCGATGAGCGACGTTCAAGGCCTGGCGCAACTGAGCGTGTGGGATGCTTCCGGACGATGCGTGCGCCGCCGTGGTTGGGATGGTATGCCGATGCCGATCGAAGCCTTGGGCTCCGGTGCCTACCTCGTTCGCGTGGAGCGGGAATTGCGCCAAGCACAGCGGAAAGTGATCGTGCCGTAGAGAGGTCCGGCGCGTTAGGTTTGAGCAACCCTCGAACCATGATCCGGCCCATCAACTCTCCGTTCACCCGTTTCGCGAAGAAGACCTCCACCTATACCGGCAGGCCGATCACCTTCATAGTCGCCGTGCTGGTGATCGTGGTCTGGGCCGTCACCGGACCGATCTTCCAGTTCAGTGATACCTGGCAATTGGTGATCAATACGAGCACCACGATCATCACCTTCTTGATGGTCTTCCTGATCCAGAACACGCAGAACCGGGACACGGAAGCGCTCCAGATCAAACTGGACGAGATCATCCGGTCCATTGAGAAGGCCAACAATGCGTTGTTGGACCTGGAAGAGATGGATGACCAGGAATTGGACCGCATCCGGGAAGGATACGCCGTGCTGGCGCGCAAGGAACGGGAAAGCACAACGGAGTGACCCGTTCATCGTGGGCTGAACCAATGGTCACCGGCAAAGCAGCGAACACCGCTTCGCGGATGTCATTTCGCTGGAACTGATAGACCGATGATGAAAAAAGCGATCGTCCTTCTGGCTGGCGCGGCACTGCTACGCACCTCCACGCTCGCATGCGATTGTGCGATGCAACTCCCATATACCTTCTGCGAAACCCTCTACCCCACCTGGGACACGCCGCATGTGGTTGTGCTCGGTGTGAAGCTGGACGAGGTGTTCTATGGCATGCATGTGAAAGTGCTGGAGGTCTTAGAGGGCAACGTGCTGGTAGGTGATACGCTTACGGTATGGGGCGACAATGGCGCCTTGTGTCGTCACTACGCGGGTACATGGAACGTGGGCGATACGGTCGTCTGGGGTTTCCACGAGACGGACTTCATGGGCAACTTCATCACGGCCGGCTTTCCGCCGGACCTCGAGCAAGCGGGCGACTACCACATCAGCAGTTGTGGGACTTACTGGCTGGGCTTCACCAATGGCATGATCACTGGCCCGATCGCGCCCGGTGTGACGAGCATCTCCGTTCCTGACTTCTGGCCCGCCATGGCGGCTTGCGCTGCCAACGACATCCCGGAGAACACTACGGAGGACGCGTTGCGCGTGTTCACAGCGGAAGGTGGGCCGTGGTTGTCCATGCGCACAAGCGGCTCTGTTGAACTGCGGGTCTTCGACACGTCCGGTCGTACCATGTTCGAGCGGAACTGGAACGGCACCCCGCTACAGTTGAGCACGCCCGCAGGTGTCTACTTCGTGCTGGTGCAAGAGAGGGAGCGCCTCTGGATGCAGAAGGTGGCAGCGCCTTGAGGCTTCCAACTTCGCTCGTGCAGATCCATTGCTCTCGATCCTCGGCGATTAACAGCAAGGGATCGCCTTGAGCTCAGCCTTGGATCCAGCCTTGATGTACACACATCCTGTACACCACGGACGCGATGAAGAGCACGAAGCCCGCGATCGCCAGATAGTTGTAGGATGCGCGGCCTGTGGAGCGGACGGCCAGTAACCCCACGAGGCCGACGAAAAGTCCGGCTGTACCGACCGATTTGCTCGCATGGCCATCGAGCAGGTCGATCACCAACGCGAGCAATGCCGCAGCCATGGCGAGGATCAGCAACCAAGGACGCTGGGTCCGCACTTCTTCGGATGCGCTCATGCGCCCAAGATAGCCTTGATGCGATCCGCGCTTTGAGAAAGGGTGCCTCGGGCCTCCTGCTCCCGTTCGATCGCCTCGAACTGCCTCCGGAAGATCGGGACGAAGGCGCTTGCCGAAGCTCTTCGCTCGTTGCTCTGGATGATCTCGGGGAACACGGCAGGGTTGTCGATCGCTCACATGCGATAGGGCAGCAAGAGCTTGTTCAGCAACGCGATGTAATGCGGTATACGCTCCTCCAATTCAAACCCCGCCGCCAGTGATTCGACGATCCAGCCGCGTGAAATGAGGCTGCAGCAGGCGATGAGGAAATCTTCCTCGTCCGTGGTCAAGGAACGCAGTTCTCCTGCACTCACCAAGGCACGGAGACAGGCGCGAAGACCGGACTGTCGTTTCTCCTGTGTGGCGCGATATAGCGTTCTCACCTTGGGCAGCGCCGAAAGCGACCAGGCCATGCTGAGCAGCAGACCCCGGTAGGCAATGTGGTTGCGGAAGATCCGTTCGAACCGTTCGAGGAACACGTTCAGAGTGCGTATGCCTCCATCGATCCGCACGGCGTCGTTCAATGCGCGCAGTTCAGCGTTCAGTTCCAGCACCAGCGCCTCTTTGTCGGGGAAGTAGTACGTAAGGTGACCCGGCCGCATTGCCAGCGCGCGCGCGATGTCGCGCACGGCCACGTGCTCCACGCCGAGTTTGTTGAAGAGTTGCAGCGCCTTTGTCAGGATGCGCGCCCGTCTATCTTCCCCCTTGACCGTGGTCTTCCGCTTCGCCATATATTTGGACAATGTCCAAAAATATGACGATGCGCTACACCTACCCTCATTCCATCGAGAACGGCCACGGCGAACAGATCACCTTCGTCCAACTGGTGAAGGACCCGGCTGGCGACTGGCTCGAAGTGGAGAACCTGGTACAGCCTGGATCGGGTCCGCCGATGCACGTGCATTTCAAGCAGGCGGAGAGCCTCACGGTGGTAAGCGGCAGGATCGGGGTGCAGGAGTTCGGCAAGGAACCCGTGGAGCACGGGCGCGGATCAACGGTGACGTTCCAAGCGGGCGTTGGACACAAGTTCTGGGCGGCAGGCAGCGAACCCCTCCGATGCAAGGGGTGGATCAAGCCGGCGCACAACGTGGAGTACTTCCTCACGGAACTCTACGCGAGCACCAAGGCCAGCGGGAAGGGCCGCCCGGATGATTTCGACGGTGCGTTCCTCGGCTTGCGGTACAAGAGCGAGTTCGACATTCTTGATGTGCCCGCGTTCGTGCGCAAGGTGATCTTTCCGGTCACGGTGTTCTTCGGCAAGCTCGCGGGCAAACACAAGAAATTCGCGGACGCGCCGGAGCCGGTGCGGTGAAATTCGAAGGGCGCCCATTGGACGCCCTTCGAATGTCTTGTATGGCTCTCGTGCTTATAGAGTTCCTCTATTCTCCTGCTCCCTTTCGATCGCTTCGAACAGCGCCTTGAAGTTGCCTCCCGAAAGATCGGGACGAAGACGCTTGCCGAAGCACTTCGGGCCTCCAGGAGTAAGAGATGCGTTGCTTTTCCAGCGTAACCGGATACCCTACGCTTGTTCGTGTGTTCCGGAATGACGTGTAGTTTCACGGTGTGAAGGTCAGAAGTTGGCTCTTAGTGACCGCGCTCGGTCTGTGCTTTTCGCATGCCCCTGTTCAGGGCCAGAGCCATCACCCCTTGCTCCGTGCGGACGCGAACTGGGATCTTGCGGTGTACGCGTCCGCTACGATCTGTGGCTGGGTCGCAGCAGGTAATTGGTTCATCGCGGGCGACACCGTGATCGGCGGGACCGTATACAAACGTTTCGGTTTCCATCCCATTCTGGATCAGGACGGCCCGCCCTTCTGCCCACCCGGCTACTACGTGGCTCCCGGAACGACCCTAACTAACCTCTGCCTGCGCGAAGACACCATCGCGGGCTTGGTCTTTCAATATGACCACATCCTGCTGGTCGAACGCGTACTGTACGACAACAACCTGGAGGTTGGCGACACCATCCACGACTACTTCGACTTCGACCAGCTTGGCTGGCCACCGACGCCCACGATCGTTGTTTCACTGGACAGTGTGCAGCTCAACGATGGCGAGTTCCATCGGCGATGGGGCTTGTCCACGACACTTTGGGGGGAGATCCTCCACGACTTCATCGAAGGCGTGGGAAGCACGTTTGGTATCACACATGTTGTCCCGCAGTACTACGGTGACGGAGTGCATCTGTGGTGCTACAAGCGCAACGCGGTGGATGTCCTCTGGTCGGTGCATTACTGTCCTTTACCGGGCACCTTGGGGGTGATAGAACCCGATGGGGCCGAGCCTTCACTGAGCATAACACCGTATGGTCTCATCACCTTGAAAGCGATCGAACCTGCCGTGGTCTCGATCCATGCCATGGACGGCAGACTCGTCATGCGACAAATCTTGTCACCCGGTCTTCTATACGCCATCCATCCGGTCCCTCCGGGCGCGTTCACCTACACGCTCAGCGTTTCGGGCAGGCGAGCTGGAGCGGGCAGGTTCGTACTACTGGAATGAGGAAAGGCGCCCCCTTCGGAACGCCTTCCTGATCCTTGGCGGACGTCCTTACAACGTCCCCCGATTCTCCTGCTCCCGCTCGATAGCCTCGAACAGCGCCTTGAAATTCCCCTTGCCGAAGCTCTTCGCACCCTTGCGCTGGATGATCTCGAAGAACATCGTGGGACGGTCCAGCACCGGCTTGGTGAAGAGCTGCAGCAGGTAGCCCTCGTCGTCGCGGTCCACCAGCACGCCGTGCTGCTTCAGCACCGCCAGGTCCTCGTCGATCTCGCCCACGCGGTCCATCACCGTGTCGTAGTAGCTGGGCGGCACGTAGAGGAACTCCACGCCGCGGTCCTTCAGCGCACCCACCGTCTCGATGATGTTGTTGGTGGCCACCGCGATGTGCTGCACCCCGGCACCGTTGTAGAAGTCGATGTACTCCTCGATCTGGCTCTTCTTCTTGCCCTCGGCCGGCTCGTTGATCGGGAACTTGATGCGGCCGTTGCCGTTGCTCATCACCTTGCTCATCAGCGCGGTGTACTCAGTGCTGATGTCCTTGTCGTCGAAGCTCACCAGCTGCGCGAAGCCCATCACGCGGGCGTAGAAATCCACCCAGGTGTTCATCTCGCCCCAGCCCACGTTGCCCACCATGTGGTCGATGAACTTCAGGCCGGTGGGTGGCGGGTTGTAGTGGCTCTTCCACGGCTTGAAACCGGGCAGGAACGCGCCCTTGTAGTTGTCGCGTTCCACGAAAATGTGGACCGTTTCGCCGTAGGTATGGATCCCGCTGCGCACCACGTAACCGTGCTCATCCTCCTCGCGCACCGGCTCCATGAAGCTCTTCGCGCCACGCTTGGTGGTTTCCTCCCACGCCTTCTTCGCGTCGGGCACCCATAGGGCGATCACCTTCACGCCATCACCATGTCTGCGGATGTGCTCGTTGATCGGGCTCTCCGGCGTCATCGGCGTGGTGAGCACCAGGCGGATCTTGTCCTGCACCAGCACATAGCTCGTGCGGTCCTTCATGCCGGTTTCCAAACCCGCATACGCCAGGCTCTGGAAGCCCCAGGCGGTCTTGTAATAGTGGGCGCTCTGCTTCGCGTTGCCTACGTACAGTTCCACGTGGTCGGTGCCCAACAGGGGCAGGAAGTCCTGTGCATCGGCCATGATCTTCTCCAGGCCGTAGTCGACGTCTTTCAATCCGGTTGCCATTGGTCGTAGTGTTCTGTTGACGTGCGAAGTTCGGGGTTTTTCGAGGGGCGGATGTGTGATGTTGGTCAGCCTGGTTCAAAGCGCTTCGCGTAGCTGTGACAGGGGCACCGCCTCGACCTTGGCTGCCAGCTTCGCCCTGAGCGTACCGGGATACACGAAGTAGAGCTTGTCCAACTTCAGGTCTTCCAATGCCACCTGCATCGATCTCGTGATGGTCGGTGCCGTGGTGCGCTTGATCTCCACGCCGATACGCTTGCCTTTGTGCAGAAAGAACAGGTCCAGCTCCGCACCATTGTGCGTCGCATAATACCAAGCCTCACGGGGCTTGAACGCGCTCAAGACCTCCTCCACCGCGAACCCTTCCCAAGATGCTCCGATGATCGGATGGGTTTGCAGCTGATCCTTCGTTCCGATACCCTCCATGGCGTGCAGCAATCCCGTATCGCGCAGGTACACTTTCGGTGCCTTCACCAAGCGCTTCTTCGTATTGATGAACCAGGGCTGCAGCCGTCGTACCATGTAGGTCTGCTCCAACGCATCCACGTAGTTGCGCGCCGAGGATGCGGAGATACCCAACGCGGTGGACATCTGATCGGCGTTCCACTGCTGGCCGTGGTAGTGCGCGAGCATGCGCCAGAAACGGCGCAGGGCTACCGGCGAAATGCCAAAGCCAAGGTTGCCCAGATCACGCTCCAGGAAGGTGGTGATGAAGTCGTTACGCCAGGCGAGGCTGGCCTCGTTGCTCCGCGCCAGGAACGAACGCGGAAAGCTGCCACGCAGCCAGAGGTTGGCCTGCGCCCGTTCAGGGATCTCCGACGAGTCGAATCCGCGCACCTCGATGATCTCCACACGCCCGGCGAGCGATTCCGATGCCTGCCGCGCCAATTCCGGGGAAGCGCTGCCGAGCACGAGGAAGCGCGCCTGCTTGCGCGAACGGTCCGCGAGCACGCGCAACTGCGGGAACAGGATCGGCTGCCGCTGCGCTTCGTCAAGCACTATGAGGCCCTTGAGGTCCTGTAGCGCCAACGCTGGTTCTGCGAGCTGCTCCGCAGTGCCATGCTGCTCCAGGTCGAAATAGCGACCCGACCCCTCGCTCATGAGCTGTTTGGCCAAGGTGGTCTTGCCGCATTGGCGTGGGCCAACAAGCATGACGATGGGGCTGCGCGAAAGCGCCTTGCGCAAGCGGCCAAGAAGTTCCTCTCTGATGATCATGGCTGAAAATCCACATCAAAGTTGTGGATTTTCATGGATGAAGCAAGCGACTGTCCCGGCCCCTCACGCGAACACCGGCTGCGACCCCTTCAGGGTCGTGGTGGCACGGGGGCGTTCTTCTAATGGCTGTGACCCCTCCGGGATCAGGCCCGGGCCGACCGAAGTCGCAGTTTGCTCAATGCTCACGTGAGAGCTGGGTTCATATTGACCTTTGACAAGATCAGATGACCAAATGACCACCCCATCAACATCTCGCCCCAACCCAATTCCGGCAAACGAGCGACACAAATATCCAGGAGAACTCAAATCAAGGATTGAGGCGATGATCTCCGGACAGTTGGATCATCCATCAATTCAGAAACAACTAGACACTGGCGCATCACAGGTAGTTCTAGACGTTGAGGCCGCAAAACGCGTTCAATGGGCGCTCATGTTCTCCCAACTATGCATGGCGCGCATGTTTATCGGGTTCCTCGGCTACAAGCTTGATGGAACAAACGTGACATCGAAGAACGACAGGGACTGGGGCTATCGTCAGAGTTCTGGCGATTGGACAAAGAAAGAAGCAGAGGACATCAGGGTTGAAGATGTTTGTGGACAAGCTCCGCCGACAACGCTATCTGGGCACGAGGCGCAAATTGCCGAGTGCTTGCTGCTGGCGCACAAGGTTGTTCATCTATCGCACCACGAACCTCATGACCAGGAAGGAGAAGTAGTGCAAACAGGAAAAGTGAATGCTGCAATTCCTCTGGTGATTAAGCTTCTTCAGAAATGGGTGTACAAACCTCTCGGACAGCGGGTCCCGCTCCCTGATGAGTATCGTGAGATTATGGATAAGGCGCTGCCCGGCTGGGAAGCGTGAGGGGTAGAAGCAAGTAACCCTCAGCGAAGCGAGGACTACTGCGGATAGCCCGACCCCGAGGCTTTGCGAGGGGGCACGCCCATACCTCGACTCCGCTCGGTGTGACACGTGCCACTCACTCCAACCACGACTTGTAGTACTTCCCATCATCGATCTTCAAGCACTCCTCCGTCACCATCAGGGGCTTGAAGGTATCCACCATCACCGCCAGCTCATCGGTCACCTTTTTGCCGATGGAACGTTCCATGGCTCCTGGGTGCGGACCGTGCGGGATGCCTGCAGGGTGCAGACTGATGTGGCCCGGGCCGATGTCGTTGCGGCTCATGAAGTCGCCATCGACGTAGTACAGCACCTCGTCGCTGTCGATGTTGCTGTGGTTGTAGGGCGCGGGGATCGCTTGCGGGTGGTAATCGTAGAGGCGCGGCACGAAGCTGCACACCACGAAGGCGTCGGTCTCGAAGGTCTGGTGTACGGGCGGCGGCTGGTGTACGCGGCCGGTGATGGGCTCGAAGTCGTGGATACTGAAGGCGTAGGGGTAGTTGTAGCCGTCCCAGCCCACCACGTCGAAGGGGTGGCTGGCGTACACCAGCTCGTGCAGCATGTTCTGCTTCTTCACCTTGATCACGAAGCTGCCCTTCTCGTCGTGCGTTTCCAGTTTCTTCGGACGACGGATGTCGCGCTCGCAGAACGGGCTGTGCTCCAACAATTGGCCGAACCAGTTTCGGTAGCGCTTGGGCGTGTACATGGGGCGGTGGCTCTCCACGATGAAGAGGCGGTTGTCCGCGTCCTTGAACTCCATGGTGTAGATCATCCCACGGGGGATCATCAGGTAATCGCCGTACTTGAAGTCGATGTTGCCCAGGAAAGTGCGCAACGTGCCGCTGCCCTTGTGGACGAAGATCATCTCATCGCAGTCGGCGTTCTTGTAGAAGTAGTCCACGCTCTTGGCCTGCGGTGCGGCGAGCACGATGGCGCAATCGCTGTTCACGAGGATGGCCTTGCGTGCGGCCAGATGATCCTTCTCCGGCTTGGTCTTGAAGCCATGCAGTCGCAGTGACCGCAGGTTCTTCTCCACCGCGATCTTGGGCGTAACGTCCATGGGCTTGCGCAGCTCCTTCACCATGGTAGGCCGATGAGTGTGGTAGCTGAGCGTGCTCATGCCGTCGAAGCCCACAGTGCCGAAGAGCTGCTCGTAGAAGAAGCGGTCCTTCCCGTTCTTGAAGACGGTGTGGCGCTTGTGCGGGATCTTGCCGAGGGAGTGGTAGATGGGCATGGCGGTGGTCGGGGGGTAAGGGCCGGAAATTTCAGGCCCTTACCCGACCCGCTGGATGATATTGCTCAGTTCTGGATGAAGCGTGCCGTTGAGCGCGAGAACTTCTTCCTCTTCACGGATCCGGCGGCGCAATCCTTCGGGGTCGTTGATGGCCTTGGTCTTCGTGCTTCGCGTGCTCCGGCCCTTGCGCCATGCGCGTTGCACTTCTTCGGGCAGCAGGTGGATCTCGCGACAGCTCGGCGAGCAGCACTCAGCGTATCTCTCCGCGCACGCTTCGCATTGGACTAGCAAAATGTTACAGGTCACCTCCTGGCAATTGCTGATGCGGTCGTTCTTCGTGCCGCACTGCATGCACGTGCTCACCACATCATCGGTGATGCGCTCCGCCAGCCGCTCATCGAACACAAAGTTCTGGCCCTTGTAGCGGCTTTCCAGTCCTTGTGCTTTGATCTGTCGCGCATAGTCTATGATGCCGCCGTGCAATTGGCCGACGTTCGAGAAGCCATGGTGTTTCAGGTAAGCGCTGGCTTTCTCGCAGCGAATGCCGCCCGTGCAGTACAGCAGGATCTGCGGCGCGGCAATAGGTCGACCCACTGGGTCGACGCTTCGGCGCTCCGCCAACATCTCGACCACCTCATCGATCGCGCCCCGGAACGTATCGGCCTTGGGCAAATACGCTCCGTCGAAGTAGCCGATCGCGCTTTCGTAGTTGTTGCGCATGTCCACCACCAACGCGCCTTCCTCCAGCTTTTGATTGAAGGTAGCGGCGTCAAGGTGCGTTCCGACATTGGTCACGTCGAAGGCGTCATCGGCCAAGCCATCGGCCACGATCTTCTTCTTCACCTTGATGGTGAGCTTGAAGAAGCTCCTGCCGTCATCCTCCACGGCGATCTTCCAAGGGACTCCTTGGAACGCTTGGCGTGAATCGAGCGCGGTCCGGAAATTCTCGAGGTTCGCGGTCGGAAGGCTCACTTGTGCGTTGATGCCCTCTTGCGAGAGGTAGATGCGCCCCAGAACGCCCAGGGACTCCCACTCCTGGTAGATCGTGTTGCGCAGGTCCTCGACATCGGTCAAGCGCACGTACCGATAGAAGGAGAGGGTCGTCCGTTCCACTCCTTCACGCTCGATCCGGGCTCGCAAAAGGTCCGGATGGTGCAGATTCCGGAGCCGGTGGAGATCCATTCCGCGAAGATACGGGGGCATGCAGCGAAGCCCCACCGGGTCCAGGCAAGGCTGCTCCGTAACCTCGTGCTCGTCTTGAAAGGACCATATCCCACCTTACGCATGAGGCATCGCACGGTAATTTCCCTATCCACCCTGGCTTTTCACTTGCTGGCGACCGGTCAGGCGGGTTCGCTCGATACCACGTTCAGCAATGATGGAACGACCACGACCCCCATCGGCACATATGAGATCGGGTACGATTGGGTGATACAGCCCGATGGGGGGATCGTCGGGGTCGGGTATTCCGACACGCAGATCGCTCTGGTAAGATATCTCCCGAATGGATCGCTGGATCCTTCGTTCTCCGGGGATGGCATTGTCATCACAGCTATCTGCACTGATGAGAATCGTGCACAGGCCGTCGCGTTGCAGCCGGATGGGAAGATCGTCATCGCCGGATACACCAGTTCCGCGTTCACACCTTACGAGCATCCCTTTGTAGCCCGCTACTTGCCCGATGGGTCGCTCGATCCGGATTTCGGCAACGCCGGGGCCGTCATCCAGTATGACTGGCAGCATGCGGTTGGTACCGCGATCGCCGTACAGTCGGATGGAAAGATCGTGGTTGCGGGTTACGCGCTGTTCGATGGGTACTTGGTGCTACGCTACGACACCGCCGGGATATTGGATACCACGTTCGGAAGTGGAGGTATCGTCGTCCTGCCCCTTTTCAGCGACTTGCACGGGCCGAGTGGTCTGGAATTGCTGCCGGATGGACGCATGCTCCTGGCCGGCTCGGTCGACAATGGTTTCAACGAAGATCTTTGCGTGATCCGGTTGGGACCGGATGGCGATCTGGATCCTTCCTTCGGCGTGGGTGGCATAACAACGCACCCGATCGGAAACTCGGATGACCAGCTCAACGGTCTGGCCGTGCAACCGGACGGCCGTGCGGTGGTCTGTGGAAGCATGCAGGCAGGTGCCAACTTCTCCTTCGCGCTTGCCCGATATGACACCTTGGGCACGCTCGACCCCACGTTCGATACTGATGGGATCGTGGTGACCGATATCGACCTCGGCCAGGATCTGGCCCTTGACCTGCTTGTTCAACCTGATGGGCGCATCGTCGCCGCCGGTTATTCCGCGCAGGGAGCCACCTATGGGTTCGCTCTTGCCAGATATGAGGTCGACGGCTCCTTGGACAACAACTTCGGCACCAACGGTATCGTGATCACCACGTTCGGCGGCCCGGTCGCATCGGTGTATGGTGTGGCACAGCAGACCGACGGAGCGATCGTCGCCGGGGGAGTTGCTCAAGGCAGCGACTACGACTTCGCCGTTGCGCGCTACCTGGACGCGCTCGCACTTGGCGTTCTCGATGACGTTAACGAGGGTAACTCGTATCTGATCTATCCCAACCCTATTGACGATATCGCGAACCTGACCTACACGCTGACACGGCCCGATCATCTTTCATTGCGCCTGCTCGACCTCGATGGGAAAACGATCATGACGTACCTCGACAATGTTGAGCGCGCTGAGGGAGAGCACCGGGAACAGCTTAACCTGTCCGGTGTCGCTCCTGGACCCTATCTCCTTCAGATGTTGGCAGAACAGCGACTGTTCGCTGTTCGGATCATCAAACGATGAGGGTAGCTGTCGTAGCATCCGAGTCCTTTAGTTTTGGTGCTCATTCAATTAGCGCATGGCGAAGAAGATCCTTGTGATCGGTAGTAGCGGCCAGATCGGTACCGAGTTGGTGGAAGGCCTCAGGGCCCGCTTCGGTAACGATAACGTCGTCGCTTCCGACATCAAGGAGCCACAGGTGAAGATGGACGGCCCCTTCGCCATGGTGGATGCCATGGACCGCCGGGGCATTGAGCGGATCATTGAGAAGTACGGCATCAATGAGGTCTATCTGCTCGCCGCGCTCCTTAGCGCGACCGCTGAGAAAGACCCCGCCTTCGCGTGGAAGCTGAACATGGAGAGCCTCTTCATCATCCTGGAACTGGCGCGGGAGGGGAAGTTGAAGAAGGTCTACTGGCCCAGCAGTATCGCGGTATTCGGTCCCACCACGCCCAAGGACGCCACGCCCCAGCATACCATTGCCGAGCCCAGCACCGTGTACGGCATCAGCAAGCAAGCCGGCGAGCAGTGGTGCGCCTATTACCACAAGCGTTACGGAGTGGATGTGCGCAGCATCCGGTACCCTGGTCTCATAGGCTGGAAGAGCACGCCCGGTGGCGGCACCACGGACTATGCGGTACACATCTTCCATGAGGCCCTGAAAAGCGGCACCTATACTAGTTTCCTGGACCGCGGAACCCAGCTGCCGATGATGTACATGCCCGACGCCATCCGCGCCACGATCGACCTGATGGAGGCGCCAGCCGAAAAGGTCAAGGAACGCACCAGCTACAACCTGGCCGGTTTCAGTTTCGCTCCCGAGGATATCGCCGCGGAGATCCGCCGCCACCTGCCCGCCTTCAAATTG
>Ga0138256_10005576_pt1 | contig 13289 bp, 17 predicted proteins | sample KNB2016incub_MG_FD_105486 | JGI IMG/M metagenome (GOLD analysis project Ga0138256, IMG submission 105486) | Active sludge microbial communities from wastewater in Klosterneuburg, Austria - KNB2014incub_MG | ecosystem: Engineered > WWTP > Activated sludge > Unclassified | place: Austria...
ACCAAAGTCTAGTCCTGTATCTACAGCGTTCTGTACTGGTTCTCGTGTTATTTGACCTGTAGGATTGTTAAGAATTTCAGAGTGCCTGACCACTTTTTTCATTTCCTCTTGGCTCGGCTTTTTGTTGCCGGAATATCCCGCATTGTCTAAAGCTCTACCGACTGCACTTTCCTCTGCGTTCTCTGTCCAAGATGTGAAGTTGACACTCTCATATTTATTGCCCGCACCACTCGTCTTGAGTTCGGTGTCTCTAACCTCTAGGGCGTATCCAACACCTCTAGGAGTTAAATTGAGTTGGTCTTCTTTTGATTCGTAAACAGAAGCCTTGAAGATGGCGTGAGTTTTAAGTGATTCCGGATTGACTAAATCAACTACGATTGATCCTTTTGGATAATCCGTATAAAACTTTGCTTTGCGTTCTTTGACTGTCTCGTATTCGTCTAAGTTAAATTGGCGTGCCATATTATTCCTTTCCTTTTGCTTGTAAAAAATCACTTTTCTTATAATCAAAATCAGTATCTAAGGCTTGGTCTACGAAATGTTTAATTGCTTCAAAGTCCTTAAACTGTGGGTATTCGTCTAGGTCTTTATCATAAGCCTCAAGTCTAAATATCTCTGCAATTAAGTGTGAAGCTTTGAACTTGGATAGACTATCAATGTAATCTACTGGTAGGTCTAATATTCCTTGCGAGCCAAAGCGTGTAATGTGTTTGGATCTTGATGTGAGTAAGAATCTTTGTTTGTCCGTTAGTGTTTCCATTATTTATCCTCCTTGTTTGGTGTATATCTAAGTGAAACCTGCTCAACTTTCTTTGCCAATCCTGTTTCTTCCTCTTTTTGTTGTAGAGCTAATACTTCTTCAAAAACATTTTTCTTAAATATATCAACCTCTTTTGTTTTAACTTTTATTAGATCGTCGACTTTGGCTGTATAAATTGTTTTATTGGTTACAACTTTTGAAAACATACCATCACTTGTTCGCATTGGTTCAGTTAATTCTGAAACCTCTTTTAATATTTGTTCCTGTAAGCCCTTTAATGAATCAGTTAATACTTGAATTTGCTGTTTAGTTTTTGCGTAATCTGAATATATACTCATTAGTTCATTACTCCCATCTCCATAAGGTTAAGATTAGCTTTTAATTCATCTTCGGATACATCTCGGACTGTTGAAGATAGGTCTTGTCTAAAGGGATTGTGTGCGTTACAGACTAGAATGTCTGTGTCATATTCTCCATAGCTGTCAGCGATTGGATAACAGGCTGTAGCTGTCTTTCCGCATCGTTCACAAATTGCTACATCTGCGTCAACCATTAAGGTTGTACCTGAAACTGTGTTTTCTATCTTTCTTTGAAACTTACTCATTGGTATATATTTAACTTGTATATACTGATATATTACACCCCTGTTAAATATAATGCAAGGGGGTAAAATTAAGCAACTTCCCTAAGCACGATTGAGCGAACAAAAGCCGAGAATGTCATATCAAATTTCTTTGCTTTGTCTTCAAGTTTTTTCTTCTCTTGAGGAAATAGATATATTTCGTAACCCTCTTTAGGATATTTTAGTTTTGGTCTGCCTGCTGATCGTTTCATAATTATTTTATTTAACTAAACCATTTTTCTTTAAGACTTTATCCCATTTTTTAATATCTCGATAACAAGTATCACAAACTTTCTTTGTTTTGTTCTCTGCATCTCCCCACCCTCTACGGATAAGATAAGGCACATAATAAATTATTACAGCCATACCTATTACAACTAATGTATTTCCTAAAATCTCTTTCATATTATTTTAGAGCCTTAGCTTTTATACGACTGCCTGACGCTTATTGCACTAAGGCTCGGAAATCTGCGGTAGCATTGCTACTACTTATTTATACACCTGTTAAAAATATTGTGCAAGGGGGTAATATCAACACCAAGTATGATTAAACGGAAGTGGCACATTATCTGACATATAGTCCCTAATCCTAAAAAGTGGTTTGTTCTTTGCGGTGCATATAGTGTGACATTTGGTGCATTTCCAGCCCTCTAATATGGCCTGTTTGGCTTTTTTCTCGAACCACCGCTCTACTGTCTTACTATCTAGTTGTTCAGGAGTTAGTATTTGCATAGAGTCGTTTGACTACTTCTTCTACTACATTGCTTACAACTCCATTGCCTAAGCATTTATATCTTTGAGTATCGCTGAGTCCCTCTGTCCATCCGTCTGGATAAGCCATAAGGCGTTCACATTCAAGAGGTGTCAATCTTCTAATACTTGGCGTGCCTTCGTTAAAGATGTACGGGTCTGATTGTCCTTGTTTGTGGTATCGCTGAGTAATTGTGGGGGAAATTTGCCTCTGTCGTTCAGAAGAAATTTCACCATCTTGTCCGATAGGAAATACTTTTCGTTCGGGGATTCCTCCAAAATGTCCGACAATGAACACTCTTTCCCTATTCTGTGGGACTCCGAAATTCTTTGCGTTAAGCACTTGCCATTCCACACAATACCCCAATTCAGCAAGCGTGGAGATAATGGTTTTGAAAGTTCTTCCTCCGTCATGAGATAGCAGTCCTTTGACATTTTCCAATATGAAGTTTCTTGGTTGTTTTTCTTTGAGAATCCTTGCGATGTCAAAGAATAAAGTTCCTCTGGTGTCGTCAAATCCCCTCCGCTTTCCAGCAATACTAAATGCTTGGCAGGGGAATCCTCCAACGAGGAGGTTGAAGTCGGGGAGTCTGGTAGGATCGAGAGCTGTAATGTCTCCATAAGGTTTGTGGTTTGGGAAATGTTTTTTATAGATTTCGATGGCGTATTTGTCAATTTCGGAATATCCAATACATAATGGGGCTGTCCTGTCTCCACTGTGTAACTGTACTCTTTGCTTATCAGTGGCCCGCTTCCGCCCTTGTGTGCGTTCTTGCGGTTCGGATTCCTCGCTGATATGTGCATATTCATTATTGCTTTCATAAGCTTTTTGTATTCCTAATTCGAAATCCGCCGATACCAGAAAATAAACTCAAGTATTTCACGATATCACTCCTTTCGCTTAAAATTTCTAACAACATTATCAAAAATTGAGTGGCAAGACTTACAGAGTCTAATATAGTCAAAAGGATCAGAATAATTTTTAGTTAAACTTGCCCACTCGTACCTCTTAGCGTCAGTTTTATTGCACCTGCTACAAATCATTGGCTTACCTCTTAAAGACTCAATTCGGTAATGAAAAGCAGCATAAGTAGCATTATCGCCTTTCCAAGCAGGATTATTTTCTCTATTTTGATTAAGATTTTTTGGTATCCGACTTTTTATACCAAGTTTTCTAAACCAAGAATATATGACTTTTTGACTAACACCATAATGAATTCCTACTTGTTTCTGAGTAAGCCCAGAGGCATACAGTTGTTCTAATTCTTGTCTTGGTGGAACAGGAAGTGCTGTATATTTATTTGCCATAATTGAATTATATCACAATCCTCCAATACCAGAGAATAGTGATAGGTATTTCATTGGGTTGCATCAATTAAACCATTATCGATTTTTAATTGTCTAAGTCTTTTAAGATTAAACTCTCTCTGTTCGTCTGAAATTAAAGCCTCTGGTATTTCAGTAATAGGTTTGTTCTTTTCAACTCTAGCCTTTGCTAGACCATCAACCCCAAGATCTCGAACAATCCACTTTCTTAGAGCCAACTTGTAATCCTTGTAAACTTTTTTATCGTACAACCTTAGTTGTTCTAATATAAACCTAACCTTTTGAGTTGTTATTCCATACTCATCGGATATTTCTTTGATATCTTCTGCGGTTATGGTTTCAACTGTTCCATATTTTTTTTCTTTATATATTTCTTTATCTTTAATTCTTATATTCTTTACTTCTTTAGTTGTTGTTATTGGTTTGTTATCCGTTTGTTGTTGGTTTGTTATTGGAATGTTATCTTGTGTGTTATTGGATTGGTATTTATCCCAATTTACAACCCAAATCTGTGTCCATTTGTTTGTTGTCCTGCGTGTTATCATACCCATTCTTTCATAATGTTGCATCGCAATTCTTACCTGCATTGGTGTGGTATTCGTATTTTCTGATAAGTGTTGAATACTTGTAATTAAACTTCCCGCTGGAATTATGTTTTCTTTTTTTCCGTCATACCATTTTTTATCTTCCCAATTTACTGAAAGGAGTAAATAGCACCACAAAGATATTAAGTGAGGCATTTTTGAGGTCACTGCGTATTTCCACAAAGGACTTGTAAGAAATTTTCTATGTAGTTTTATCCAGCTCTTGTCATCCATATTGGGTCAGATACACAAGAACCCACGCCGAAAAGTAGGTTAGAGGTAACCAAAGCGTGAGTTCTGTGTTATAGTAATTTTATCAAGAATTCCTCTAAGTTTTCTTTTCTAACTCCATTATATTCTTTCCCCAATCTATTGCAAGTTACCAAAAAATCCCCCTTAGGCGGTTATCTTGTGCCGTCTAAAGAGGATTATTGTCCTTGAGTGTACGCAACTAGCACAGGACTTTATACCTGCCTACACTCAAAGAGTTTCCAAGCCTAATTGAGAGTTCATCTCTTAATTATTTTAACACACTAGCTAGAACCATTAGGTTTGCCGTAATAACTATCACTCTTTGCCAGTTTTTCCCAAAACGGGAAAGGATTTGTCATTGAATCGTTATACCTATCTACCACTACCCACTCCTCTATTCTGCTTGAAGCTTCATACAGTTCGTTTTTAATTAGCTGTTTAATCGCTGTTGCTTGTTCCTTATCGGCATACGAGGCATCAACAATTGTACAAATTCTGCCAACTAAAAAACTGATAGTGCTGTCAATTTGGTCGACAGAAACACTTGCTTCACTTTTCACCTGATTGACTGTTTTTGGAGGGTTTATATTGCCTATGGCATGAGAGCCACCAGCACTAATTGTTTCTTTATTCATAACTTTAACTCACCACCTAACTAAACTAAACTTTTAACTTTAATTATTTTAACATAGAAAAGCCCCGAAGTTAATCGAGGCTAATTTGAACTGAAACTGTGTTGAGCTAGATGATATACACCTAGCACATTGGTTATGCCCTTGAGGACATATACCTGTCCGTAAGCCATTTCGATAGTTAGCTCATTGAAGTCGCCTTTGGCTTCAAGAATCTGCTCGAACGCCTCAGAACAGAGGTTTATCTGACGGATACCGCCAGCGTGGAAGAACCAGACATTCACAAAATAGATGGCTTTACCCTCCTTACATAATTATAAAACAAAAAACCGCCCCTTGAGGTGTTTAGTCTAAGAGGCGGCTAAGTCTTTGCAAAGCTAAGGTCTTGGGCAGGCATATTTAAAAAATTGTCCCGCAAACCATTAGTCACCATATAACCCTGCAAAATTGTTAAAGAATCTATCTCAAAAAGGCAAAATACCCTTAGTTTCTACTTTAGGTTGAGCTTTAGTTCGCTCAAATCTCCATTTATCTGTAAATCTACCTAAGAAAGTTAGACCAAAGACAAAAACTTCACGAACAGGAATAGGTAAGCTAAATACCCAAACCTTAATATTCAAAGTTTCTGGAACTGAATTAACTTGACCAAGTAACTGAACTACTAACCAAGAGACGGCAAATAAAACTATCCATCTTCCAACTTCTTTTATACCTTCACCAATTGGTTTATTCATTTATCTAATCACTTCCTATCTTTAATTTTTCTTATATCATCTAATAGCAACAAGTATTGCTGAACCAAATACAAGCGTACATATCGAACCAATGAAGCCACCTGCAAGAGCGATCTCCACGCTTTGTTCTTTGAGTTTAGCCATCTTTTTACCCCATCTAATTGAAGCACTTTTTTGTCCTTGTTCATAAGCTAATGTTAGTTCCGCCTGCACTGCAGGCACTTCTAATAAAGGTTCTATCGTTTCCATAGTTGAGAGATTTTATTCCACAACCATTCGAACGGCTCAAATTCTACGGCAGGATAGGTGGGTAAATCGGGTTTTACTTCCAATGGTGGTTCAGTAACCGCTTCAAAGTTATCTCCTGTTTGTGGGGCTGTTGGTGGGGTTGTAGTGATTGGTTTGGATTGGTCTCTTAGATAACTAAGTGTGTCATTAAGAACTTTAAGATTAACCACAACATAGCTAATGCCATTAGTCGGGTCAACATACGCTTTCTTAAACTCATCTTCTGGTGCATAAAAATCAGGCTTAGGGCTTCTGTCTTCTAGTCCTCTAATATCTCCTGTCTTATCAAATATTGCCTTGTAGTCCATCTTTTCGGTTGGTGGGGATATTATAACACTCTCTTTATTTAGTTCGTTTAATGTTGGCTCTGGGTCGATAAAACCAAGATAACCATTTTTTATATCTAGCCTAACTCCGTTTTCGTTAGTTAAACATAGATTAAGGTGTAAGTGTGCGCCTTTAGTGTTACCAGTTGCACCCATAACTCCGATTTTGTCTCCTCTACGGACAGTCTGTTTATTAGAAACTTGGTTAGATTCCATATGGCAGTAATACCACGCTCTTTTGTTGGTCTTGTTCCAAACAACAATGTGGTTGCCATAAGCCTTGCCAGATATTGGGTCGTCTTGGTCACGGATTATCTCTCCACCTTCTACGCAGAAAATATCTCTATTTCCATCAAGCGGTACGAGGTCTAGCCCCTCGTGTCCTTTAAGCCCGAATTGGGCGTAATATACTGGATTCTTGCCGTATTTTTGGGTGATTTTATTTCCGCCTTTGAATGGTGTAATCATTTCGTTGCTAACAGTTTTGCTACCTTAATTGCCTCTTTAGGATGTTCTTGCCAGTAGTGAGAGAGGGCAATTGAAATTATATCACCCAAGTTGCCGTTCTTTTCCTGAATGACCTTAACTGTTGACTCTAGGTCATCAACCCTTTTTTGGAGATTTAATTTGTCAGTTTCAACAATATCCACTCTTGCTTTTAAATCTTCGTTGTTCTGTCTAAGTAAATCTAAATCACTTTTGCGAACTTTTGAGAATATGAAAGTTAAGGAAAGAGAGGTTCCAAGTGCTACGGCAATTATTGTGCCGAGTAACTTAATCCAGTCGTTTAGGTTAGATAGTGATTCCATTAGAGACTAGATGAAGTAACTGCCACTGACTAAAATTTTATCGCTCGTTGCCCAAGTAAAAGGGGTGGTTGTATAGACATAATTTCCACCGATTCTTCTAAGGTTGATTTTGGTTGTCGCAGCAAACTCGCCATAACCAAGAGTGTTGTTGGTTGCAGTGCCACTATCTTCATAGTGACAACCCAATAACATTCCAGTTGAGTTAGCGTAGGCTACAGGTAAATCTAATCGATAAGCTGTACCTCCTGATCCATAAGTCGAGGATGCCCCCATGCTTACTATTATCTCTACAAAACAAAGCCCATTTGCGGCAATGTTATATCTTCCAGTTATTGTTCCATTTACTATTGCTGGAGCAACACCAGAGTCTGCAGTCCAAGTTGGTGCATAAGTAAAGTAAGTGGGGAATCCTATTGGGCTGTCTTGGTGTGAATATGAGATTGCAGAGATAGCGGCGTTAGCGACCACATAGTCAGTATTGACTGCAACCGTAAGCAAAGTATCTGCTACAGCTACAATTACAAAATACTTGACACTCGTTTGAGTAAATTTAATCTTATCGCCTTTTTTATATAGAGAAGCTGCACCTGATGGAACAGTAATAGTGGATGCAGAGGCGTATGACCAAGAATCTGAAACTGATGTCCAGCCGTCATTTCCTATTGTTGATCCTGTTACAAAACTTAGTACTCCGGCACCATCAGTTTTAAGAAGCTGACTAGCTGATCCGTCAGAATTTGGCCATTGTAAGTTGGCCGTACCAAGTTTTAGTACTCCAGAACCCTTAGGGTGTATTCTTAAATTGATATTTGTATCTCCACCTGTGGCACTAACTAGAACATCACAGGCCGTAATTGAGTTAGTAACCGTAATTTCGTTGACTGCACTTGTGGTAGCAGGGGTTTTAATTACTTCATTACCATTAGCATCGTGAATTGCGGTTGTTATCTTTGGAGTAGTTAGTGGTAGTGAGGCGATGTGTGCGCCTAGTTGAGTATGACCAACTAACAAAGCATCAATGATATCGTTGTAGCCTTTATTTGTAACTAATACCTCAACAACTGCACCCGCACTGTGGGCTTGTGCTGTACCCTCAACTCCTCGTGTACAAGTTACTAGGTTAGACCCAGATACGACACCAATAATAGTTTCCTCTAAAGATGGTGTTGATGTGCCAGAAGAATCAACCCTATCAATGACAACAGCGACAGCGGTATCGGTTGGTAAATTTGTTGTTGAAGATAGTGGAACAGTTGTAACTGAGGCGTCTGCGACACCACCAGCACCAATTTGTCCAACCCACCTGCGAGCTAGTTTTTTGAGTAGATCTGTATTTGAGGCCGCCATATTATTTTTGCATTAAAAAAGACGCAAGGAATATATCCTGCGCCTGACTTAATATTCTTTTAAGTATAAGACTCTTAATATTATACATTATTCTAATTGACCCATTGGCTGGGAAGCCGTCTTGGTAACAGCCTGCCTTTGGCTTGTAAACTTAAAATTGTAAAATCTGTATCAGCCGTTGTTGAATATACTTTGAACTGAATTGCATAAACCTTAGCTCGTTTTCTAATTGCCGCCTTAACTGTCGCCTGTGTAAACACTGATGGTGTAGCGGTAAAATATACAGCCCAAGCATCCGCACCACCACTAGAGTTGTCATTGGTAGATGTTGCAAAGAAATCTCCTGCAAGGTCAGACCCCACACCAGTTGTAGCACCAAACGATGTGATAGTTTTGGTTGCCAGAGTAGCAAAAGTGCTGTCCTTACCAATACCCAATATTTGAAATTTAACCACCCCACGAGGTCGACCAAGTTCAACAATAACTTCTCTAAGATTGAGAATATCTGTTTTAGTTTTAGATACAGGGATTAGCGGAGATATATATGTTTGGTTAAACGCTGTACCTAAGTCATTAAGAGTATTTTCTGATAATTCAATAAGTCTAGTTCCTGATGTTGGAATATAGAGGAAGTGGGTTTTGTTGTCGGTATCGGTATATTCTAGGAATTGTTTAGCACCAATAGACCAGTCACACGCCCAGTTACTACGCTCAGTGTCGTAAATTATCATCCTGTCGTTACCGCTAGTTGATTGTGGTACAGAGATAAATATCTTAGCGTCATAAAAATATGCACATATTCCAGATATTTGACTACCAATTAGACTTCTCCAGTATGGGCGGATATTAGAGCTGTTTTCGGCTGTTCTTAGTAGTCCATAGTAGTTAGGCCTTGCACCTAAAGAAAACCAGCCTTTACGGTTAGGAAAAGCAATATCATTAGTGGTCTGCACCACTCCGTTGACTGATTCTGTACCAAACGATCCGACTATCTTAGCCGCTGTAGGTACTGCAAAAGTTGTATCACCAACTGTTAGGGAATCAATAGATATCTGCCAAACTGCACCCTTACCGTCTGGTGTACGGCATAGCACTGTTGCACGACCAGCACCACTACCTGACTGATAGTGTTTGACTGCTACCGGTAGTTCTCTACCACCCCTTTCAAGATTTATATACCCTCCGCCATAAAAATCAGAGAACTTACCCATTTGCTGTCCTGTACCAGACCAATAAACCGTGTACATATTATTAGCGTCATTAGTTGCCCAGATTCGGTTATCAGATATACACATTGAGATAAATTTTGGCGCATTGGTAGTGTTGGATAATGGTGGTACAACCAAATCGTTAAGTTGCACAGTTCCATCATCAGTAAAAGTTACTGTTCCTGTAGGAATTGAAGTTAGCAATACTTCTTGCCCTGTCGTATCAGATATATATAGTTGATACCTTGTTGCGCCCACTACTGCGTCCCAAGACCAAGTTATACCCTTGTCTGTCGCAGCCACCCAAGCGTCCCTAGATTTATTAACAGTAATTGAAGCCTCTGTAGACCCCACAGTCTCGCCAACATCGTTTAGAGCTGTTACCTCTGCGTAGTAGGTATATGTGCCACTAGATAGTCCACTGGCGACCCTAGCACCAACTAAGTTAGCGGGTGCTGACAAACTAGAGTAAGTTGTTAAAACTGACCCATCATATCTTGCTAGATTATCTGTACCATTGGCTATATATAGATACCCTGCAATCTGCATAAAATAGCATTTAGTCCCAACAGTAAAAGTTGCACCGGTTATCTCTGTTGACGAACCACCATTAGTAGACCTATACGCCTTGCCATTAGCAATTACAATCAATTCAGTTGAACCATCAGATTTAACAAACTCCGAAGCTCCGTCTGGGTTAGCATCCCAAGTTGCACCATAGTATGTAGTTCCCCAGCGTGTTTTCCACAATCCGTCTTGAACCTGAATCATATTCTCACTAGAAACAGCAAACTGAGTAGGCATTCTTGCCTCGTCAATCAAGTTATTAGAACCACCCTTAAAATCTGGAATATCAATTAAAATTTCTTTAGCAGCAGATTTTGGACCAGCAACAAATCTCATTAAAGAAGCCCCCTATTCATAAGGTTAAAGTTAAAATAACTTTCCCATTCAGGTTCGTGATACATAACCATTGTTAAATCACAACTTTTACAAATAGTAATTCCATTAGTAAGTTCAAATCTCAACTCTGGATAGTCGGCAAATTTTTTAATATGGTTGCCCCTTAGCTCTCCACCTTTAGTGTCACAAATCTGGCAAATAAATTCGTCTCTCTGAAAGACATTAGTTCTCCATTGTTTATATTCAAAAGAATGTCTAATTATTTCGTTTATTGATGACCTACCCCCTTGCCAATTCCAGTGTTTATTACCTAATTGCGCTTGACCGATTTTTTTCCTGTGTTCAAGGACCATAGGACCAAACTTTAATCCTTTAGTCCAAGTATTCTTGCCTTTACCTGCAATACTTAATTTCTTTTTTGTTTCTTCACTTAAAATATTTCCTTTTTTGAATGATGTTCTAGTTGGCGCACAACCCTTTTTGAATGACCCATATTTGAAATCTACAAATTTACAGGATATTGAACAAAATTTTGCTCTTTTAATCCACGAGGGTCTTCCGTGATTTATCTCTTTTTTACATTCCAAACAATATTTTTTCATCTCAAACACCCCAACCCTCACTAGGAGAATTAAGTAAGGAAGTTTCTTGAAACCAAGCGGGCATCTCATTTCTATCTTTCATAATCTCTAACTTCTGATTAGTTATTGATAGGGCAGTTGCGTCACCCTCCTCTTTCTTTAGCTCAGATAATGCGTAGTACACCGCAAACATAGGATCAGACATTTCAAAGGTATCACTACCAGTTGTTAGCTTGGTAGCTTCCTTGTAAAAATCATAGTTAATGGTCAAAGCGTCTGGAATAGTACAGTTAGGGTTGAAGTATAGATAACCATTTAGGAAGTAACACCATCTGTCAGTATCGTTCTCGTGGAGTTGTTTTTCTTGTACTTTAATAACCTTGTAAGCAGTTTTGTTGGTGTTTGAGCCTAGCCAAACATAACCAGACATTGGAAACTTGAACAGTGTTGGTAGTGCATAGCTATAAGTACCAGCGGTGGTTGTTTTTGTACCATCAGCCGCACTAGCCAAACTTTGGACTAATTCAGCCCAGAGTTCCGACTCTGACTCCCACAGGTTAATTGCAGTATTAAATAGTGATGTCCAGACGGTGTAGTCTTCCTCTCCTGATGTTGGCGCAGTTGAACTCGCATTGTAAAGCGTATTGAGATAGGTTATTGCGGTGTCTAAAGTAGATATTATTGTTGCCATAATTGCATAAAAAAAGACACAGCGATTAAGCTATGCCTGACTTAATATTCTTGTAAGTATAAGACTTACCTAATTGTACCATTTTAGGCTATTTTAATTTTTGGTAGCTTGTAATTAGCAATTTTGATATTACCAATCTTCTTAACTTTCTTAGCACTCTTTAGTTTTATCCTTTTAAGCTTAATAGGCTTAAGGCTACTAGCTTTGGCAATCTTGATATTAGTGATTTTTTTAGCTCCCGCAATTTTTTTAATTGCTATCTTCTTTGGCTTTTTACCTTTTTTAGCTTTAGCGGTTGACGATTTGAGTGTTGTGAGTTTAGTAAGCTCATTTTCGGCTGTTTTAGCGTCAATCTGTCCATCTTCGTAGAGAGCCATTATTTCATTACCTCTTTTGGTTAATTTGCTGTTAAAGCTAGAGATTAGTTTCTTATCAAGAGCCGTATTACCTGTTAATACAGGCTTCTCTATTGCCGTATCTATATCAATAGTTTTAATTTTGTTAGTTTCAGGATTAAGAATCTCATATTGTCCAACAGTTGGAGCTTTGGTTTGAGTAATTTTTGTATTGATATCTCCAAGCGTGTTATCTTCTAAGTTAATTGACCCTTTTACCTTTCTTCTAATATCAGTAACAATCTTGTCAATAGCTTTAGATTTAGCCTCATCATCTAAGTTTTTGTAATACTCGCTGTCAACCAGTCTATTTAATGTTTCATTAAGTACCGGACCAGTTTGGGCTTCAAGTGTATCAAGTTCTTGCGGTGTTAAGGTTTTTTTGACACCTTGAATTGTTTGGTCTTTCTTTAACTTGCTTGGGGTAGCTTCAAAACCAACATTATTAAGTCTAGCTAATTCATCAACAACTTTGTTTTTAACAGGAGATTTAGAGTTAAAAATGTCTAGGAACGCTCCTGCTCCAGTTGGTTCTTGAGGTATAACATCGCCAATATTAGTTCTGCGTGGCAGTAAAGTATTGCGTGCAAATGGAATACCTTGTTTTAGGTAGTCAGTCGTGGTGTTAGTTTCTCTAGCATACTGGTCTTGGGATTTTGCAATATCTTTAACAATGTTAGGAACGACTGAGGATACAGTACTACCCACATAAGATTTTCCATACCTATTAGGATCGGTTAATGCGTTAATTGGTCCAGACATACCTTGAACAAATGTTTGACCTAGTTGGTCTTTACCTAGTTTAGTTGCAAACGAACCCAAACCACCCTCAGGGTCATTCATCTCCTCGTTGTATTTAGCACCTGCAAGCATAACCAAATTTTGAGGACCAATAGAATTGATTGACCTCCATTTACCAAACAAGTCAACTGAATTAGCTTGTTTCCCCTCAATAGCCCATTGGTCGGCTTCTTTGGAGTCCTTTGGTTGTCCAGTCATTAGCCCTTTAGACATTAAGTATGACCCTAAACCAAACAGTCCTGTCCCAATAACTCCTCTAGCTATTTCTTCCGATGCTTGG
>Ga0138256_10005578_pt1 | contig 13287 bp, 9 predicted proteins | sample KNB2016incub_MG_FD_105486 | JGI IMG/M metagenome (GOLD analysis project Ga0138256, IMG submission 105486) | Active sludge microbial communities from wastewater in Klosterneuburg, Austria - KNB2014incub_MG | ecosystem: Engineered > WWTP > Activated sludge > Unclassified | place: Austria...
CAGACCGGCAGTCCGTGCTGGTCGCGATGGACGGGATCGAGATCGACCCGGTTTCCATGCACCGGCAGATCCTCGCCAATGGCGAGCAACCCATGAACATGGGGAAATTGACGCAGGTAGTCTGTCAGCGCGGGACCCCAGAGGGCACCTGCGCTACTGGCATAGACCACCGGTGTCGAAGGATAGGACTCGGTGATCACCGCGCCGCGCACAAAGCCACGAGCCGCATCACTGTCATGCAGATCATCGATCGCCTGGCCTGCCAGCGGCCCCAGCCAGCCCCGCGTCACGGCTTCGTGGCGGTAATAGACGGCGGGTAACACGTGCTGCATCAGATTGCGTCCCACCAGATCGCTGCCATTGGCGAGGCCATTGGCAAAACGACCGGAACGCGACATCAGCAACAGGTGCGCGGAGCCCAAACTGCCGCCGGCCAGAACGAACTGCCGGGCCCGCACTTCGTTCTGCTGTCCCTTTGCGTCCAGGTAGCGAGCGGCCTTGATACGCCCGGCCTCGTCCACCACCAACTCATGGACAAGGCTTTGGGGTCGAAGATCGAGCCGCCCGGTGGCCTGAGCTCGCGGCACCCCCACCGATAGCGGCGACGCCTTGGCATGAACCGGGCAGCCGAACATCACGCACATCCCGCTGTTGGTGCAGGTGGCCCGCCCCCCATAGGCCCTGCTGTTGACCGCCAGGGGAATCTGGAACGGCGTGTAGCCCAGCTTGCGCACCCCTTGCTCGAACACATGGCTGCCGCTACGGGGTGGGTGGGGTGGATTCGGGTAGCGCCCGCCCGGTTGCAGGGCATTGTGCACCGCCCCCCCCGAAACCCCGTAGGCCGCCTCGGCCTTGTCGTACCAAGGCGCCATCTCTGCCGCATCGACAGGCCAGTCCGCCAGGCTGGCGCCAGCCACCGGGCCATCATGGCTGAGCACATTGAAATCGTCGGGTCGCAGACGCCAGGCCATAGCGCCCCAGTGGACGTTGCTTCCACCGACGCACTGTCCAAGCAGGGTATGCCGCTGTGGCACGGCAGTCTCACCCTCGGCACCGCGCAGCGTTTCCTTCAGATCGGGCGCGAAGCCGGTGCCACGGATGATGTTGGACAGTTCATCGTGTTCCATGAAATCCGCAGGACCCAGGTGTGGCCCCCGTTCCAGCGCCACCACCGACATGCCGGCACGTGTCAGCTCGTCAAGCATCACGCCGCCTCCGGCGCCAGTGCCGATCACGCAGACATCAAATGTTTCCTGACGTGGGCTTGCCATCTCAGCTTCCTTTCAATTCGCGCAGTCCCTCGACATCAAGCACGACGGTGCCCATGCCTACTCGCCGGCGACTGCATCGGCCCGACGAATTGCGGGCGACAACGGTCAATTATGCGCAGCACAAAACGATCCCTCGAGGTCACAAAGCTACAACAGAGGGACCAAATTGCTCAACATTCAGCCGCGACACTACGGCAGTACTGCATTATTGAACGCCATGCCGCGGCTGACGCCGATGATGTCCGCAACGCCTCCGAGGCCGATCAGTCAGCCCCTATGCCCAACCCACCATGGTTTTCACCCGACCATGCCCGGAGCAACATAGAAAGGTCACAAATGTTCTTTTGGGAGACCGGACTGCTCATGCGTGCTATCGCCCAATATTCGAATGCACAAACGCAGCAGCCGCTCACCCTAGGGTAAACGGCTGCGGTAGAAATCGAACTTCGTAGGGCAGATCAGTCGGGCTGGTGGCGCAGACGCACGACCGCGTCGACTTCAACCGCTGCATTTCCCGGCAAGCCCGCAACACCCACTGCGGTACGGGCGTGTTGGCCAGCCTCGCCAAATAGCTGCACAAACAGCTCGGTAGCGCCGTTGATCACCTTCGGGGAATCTGGAAACCCTGGCACGCAATTAACAAACCCACCCAGCCGGAGAATGCACTCGACACGATCAAGGTCGCCATCACAGGCAAGCTTCAAGGCATACAGCAAGTTGAGCGCGCAGATCCGCGAGGCCTCCCGTGCCTGCTCGACACTGGTCGCCGCGCCGACCGGGCCCTCGCACACGACCTTCCCGTCCCATTCGCATATCTGCCCGGACAGGTAGACCAGGTTTCCATCACGACGAAAAGGCAGGAACTGCCCTCTGGGTTGCCAAGGCTGTGGCAAATGCAGCCCAAGCGCTTCCAGCTTCTGTTCGACTCGGCTCATGATCACTCCCTGAAAGGTTCATCAACTTAGCCCTGCGATGTGTTCAGCCCGCGAGTTCAGTGAGCACCGCGGCCAGTACGCGCGCACCTGCAACCAGGTCAGCCTCATCGGTGTCTTCAGCGGCGTTGTGACTGATGCCGCCATGGCTAGGGACAAACAGCATCGCGCTGGGGCAAACATCAGCAAGATGCATCGCGTCGTGGAACGCGCCCGATACAAGGCGGCACGACGTCTCGCCCGAGGCACCAACCGCCCCGTCGACAACGGCCACCACCTCGTCCGCAAACGGGGTTGGCGCACGCTGCATCAGGCGACGCATGTCGGCGCTGCACCTGCCTGCGCTCTGCTGCACAAGACTGCGGATCGCCTGCTCGCAGGACTCCAGCACAGCGTCGACGGGATGGCGCAGGTCAAGGGTGAATAGGGCCCGATCGGCGACGGTATTGATGGCGCCCGGTGCGGCTTCGAATCTGCCCACGGTCAGGCGCAGGGCTGGATCCCCGAGCGCCTCCGCCATGTCACCGATGCGCGCGACCAGCCGTGCAGCCGTCATCAAGGCGTCGCGACGGACGTCGAGCGGCGTCGTACCCGCGTGCGCGCTGTCGCCACTAAGGACAAGCTCGAACCAGCGCACGCCCTGAATGCCGGTAACGACTCCCAGTCTGCAGCCAGTTGCCTCCAGTATCGGCCCCTGTTCGATGTGCGCTTCCACATAGGCTTCGACCGGCCGACCAAGCGCCACAGTAGTCGCCTCGGGCACGGCCCGCAGCGCCGCGTCGCGCGCCGTCTCGAAGCAGACGCCTTGTGCATCGGTGCTGGCGAGGTAGCTCTCAAGCACGGCAGGATTGGCAAAAGAGCTCGAGCCCATCGCACCCGGGCTGAAGCGCGAGCCCTCCTCGTTGGTCCACACCGCAAGCTCCAGCGGATGCCGCGTGCGGATAGCTGCTGCGTCGAGCGCAAGCATCGCCTCCAGACCGGCGATGACCCCATAGGCTCCGTCCAGCCAACCACCAATGGGCTGTGTGTCGATGTGACTTCCGGTCATCACGGGCGGCAGGCTTTCATCCGTGCCCGCGCGGCGCAGGAACAGATTTGCAGCCGAGTCCACGAACCAGCTGTAGTGCGCCCCTCGAACTTGCTGGAACAGCCAGCGTCGGGCGTCGAGTTCGGTGGCGCTCAGGGCTTCGCGTTCAACACCGCCGTCGGCACGGCCCCCGAAACCTGCCAGCGCGCGCTGCATTGCGATCAGCCGTTGGCCATCGACATGCGCCATGGCGGCCAGTGCATTCGCACTCAGTGCGCCGGAAAACGCCGGAATGCTCATGGTTTCCCCTTCAACGCTGGCCCAGCAAGGCCGCGACCGCCTGTCCCATCTCCGTCGTGTCGGCGGTGCCGCCGAGATCGGGCGTGCGCGGGCCATGCTCAAGAACCTGCTCGATCGCACTCAGCAGTTCCTGCGCAGCCACCGCACACGCAGGCTGGCGCTCGCCGAGGAACTCGAGCATCAGCGCAGCGGACCAGATCATGCCGACGGGGTTGGCGATGTTGCGTCCGTAGATGTCGGGCGCCGAGCCATGCACGGGCTCGAATAACGAAGGGAAGTGTCGCTCCGGGTTGAGGTTGGCCGAAGGCGCGATGCCGATCGTGCCGGCACACGCCGGGCCGAGGTCGGACAGGATGTCGCCGAACAGATTGGACGCCACCACCACATCGAAGCGCTCGGGCGAGAGCACGAAGCGCGCCGTCAGGATGTCGATGTGATACTTGTCCCAGCGCACATCGGGGTGTCGGGCGGCAACCACTTCGGTGCGCTCGTCCCAGTACGGCATGCTGATCGCGATGCCATTGGATTTCGTCGCCGAGGTCAGGTGCTTGCGTTCGCGCCGACTGGCAAGCTGAAAGGCGTAGTCGAGCACACGATCGACACCATGGCGGGAAAACACGGCCTCCTGCAGCACCACTTCGCGCTCGGTGCCCGCAAAGATCCTGCCACCGAGATTGGTGTATTCGCCTTCAGTGTTCTCACGCACCACCAGAAAGTCGATGTCACCCGGTTTCTTGCCGACAAGCGGACACGGCACCCCCGCCATCAGGCGCACCGGGCGCAGGTTGATGTACTGATCGAACTCGCGCCGGAATTTGAGTAGTGAGCCCCACAGCGAGATATGGTCCGGCACGACCTCGGGCCAGCCAACGGCGCCGAACAGGATCGCATCGAACCCCTTTAGCCGATCAAACCAGTCCTCTGGGAGCATGTCGCCATGGCGCTGGTAGTATTCCGCGCAGGCCCAGTCGAAGTGTTCGAACTCCAGCGCCAATCCGTGGCGCTCGCCGAGCACGGCCAGCGCACGCAGGGCTTCAGGCATGACTTCCTTGCCGATCCCGTCACCGGGGATCACGGCGATTCTCGATGCAGACATACTTCTCCTCGTTGAAGGCTTCAGCAGCGATCCTGCTGCCAGTCAAATGCTTGTCGAACTGCGCCCGTAGCCCGAATGCCGTCGGCGAGCAGCAAGGCCAGCCTGATCCGCGTCTTGCGCGCGGAAAGGTGGCTGACGGCAACGGCCCCGGCATCCTCAAGATCATGCAGAGAGCCGGGAAACTGGTAGCTTTGATGCGTGGCGCCATGAAGCGTGGAGCTGCACACCAGTACGGTCAGTCCCTTATCCAAGGCCGTGCGCAACACCGGCATCCAGGATGGCGGCACATGTCCGCGGCCCACACCGTCAATGACCAGCCCTGCCGGGCCGCTTGCGACCACGGCCGCGAGCAGCTCTACGCTTGCCCCGGCGTACACCGGGACGATATCGACCCTGGGCAGCGAACCAGCTTGCTGCAACTGCCGCTGACGCATCGGTCGCTGCAGCATGGAAACCCTGCCGTTATCGATGAAGCCGAGGCAGCCAAGCCCTGGCGCGTCGAAGCCGTCGAGCCTGAAACTGCTGACCTTGCGGACAAAGCTGGCGCTGTAGAGTGACTCGTTGAAAGCCACCATCACCCCCATGCCACGACACTCGTCAGCCGCAGCCGCTTCGATTGCGCGTCTCAGATTGGCGTAGGCATCGCTGCCCAGGGCGTGCGGCACGCGCTGCGAGCCGGTGACGATGACCGGCACCCGGCGGGTATCGAGCACGCACTCGAGGTAGTAGGCGGTGTCCTCGAGTGTGTCCGTTCCGTGGGTGATGACGATGCCGTCAGCCAGGCCGCCCGCGATCAATTCATCGCACGTCCTGCCGATCAGGGCCCAGTCGTCGAGACTGATGGCGTTGCTTGGTTTCTGCAGCACGGACTGCACTTCCAGCGCCACTTCAGGGCCAAGCTGCAGCGCATGCACCAGGGCCTCGCCCGGCAAGGCCCCGGAGACGTTGCGCCCATCCTCGCCGGGGGCACTGGCGATCGTGCCACCGGTCGACAGCAGAATGATCTTCTTCATGAGCATCAGTACAGGGCGTTGGGCAACAGCATGCTGATTGCCGGGATGTAAGTGATCACCAGCAAGGCCACCAGCATCAGGCAGATCATTGGCAAAGCCGCACGAAAGACCTCATGCAAGGTCATTTTCGCAACGCCCATGGCAACGAAGAGATTCAGTCCAACAGGAGGCGTCAACATCCCAACAGACAGATTGACCAGGGTGATGATGCCGAAATGAACGGGGTCCACACCAACCTGGGCCGCGATCGGCTGCATCAGGGGGGCCAGAATGATGATCGCCGACGCGCTGTCGAGGAAGCATCCGGCAACGAGCATGATCAGGTTGAACAACAGCATGATCAGAACCGGGGAGTCGGTACTCGACAACACCTGCGAAGCGATCTGGGTAGGCGCACCCGTCGTTGCCAGAATCCAGGAAAACGCAGACGCCCCTGCGGTAATCAGCAAGAGCGTTCCCGACAGCAGACCAGTGTTGCGCAGGATCTCCAGCAGGCTGCGGAAGCCGATGTTCCGGTAGATCGCGGCGCCGACAAACCAGCCATAAAGACAGGCAGTGGCAGCGGACTCGGTGGGCGTGAAGACACCGGTGTAGATACCCCCGAGCAGGATCACGGGCAAGCCAAGACCCCAGGCGGAATTCTTGAACGCGATGGCGATCTGCTTCAGTGACGGCAAGGGGTCACGCGGATAGTTCTTCCGGATCGAGTACCAGCTGCTATAGCCAATCAGCAAGCCGCCGATCAGCAAGGCTGGCAACAGGCCGCCCGCGAACAACTTGCCAACCGAAGTACCGGTGACCGAACCGTAGATGATGAGCGCAATGCTCGGCGGCACGATCGGCCCCAGCGTGCCAGCCGTGGCGATCAGACCGATGCAGAAATACTTGTTGTAACCGGCTGCCACCATCGCCGGATACATGATGGTGCCGATGGCAATGACGGTCGCCGGACTTGAGCCCGAGATCGACCCAAAGAACAGACAAGCCAGCACGGTGGCCGCCGCCAGGCCGCCAGGAAGCCAGCCGATAAGCGTCTTCGCCAACTCGATGAGTCGATCCGAAAGCCCGCCAATGCGCATCAATTCGGCTGCAAGGATGAAGAACGGAATGGACATCAGGGAGAAGTTGTTCATCCCCGAGAACATCCGCATCGGCACCACCAGCGGATCGATACCGCCAAAGAAATAAAGCGCGGCGGTGACCGCTAGCGCCAGCGCCGCAAAGATCGGCAAGCCGAACAGCAGCAGACTGAAAAAGATCGGGACCAGGGCAGAAATCATCTCGTACCCTATTTATGTGGCGCTGATCGTGGTGGCGAGCGGCGCGTAGTCCTTTCCGGCAAGCAGCGTCTGGAAGATCAGGAGGTATCGGACCAGCATGAAAGTGCCTGCAACGGGAATGGTGAGATAGATGTAAGCCACCGGAATCTGCATCGCTGGCGAAAGCTGGCCCATGCTTGAGGTGTTGATGAAGAGGCGACCGCCGTAATAGATCAGGGTCGCGGCGAAGACCAGGCCAAGGGTGGCAGCCACGTACTTGAGCACGCGGATGAGACGGGGGCCGGCAAAGGCGTACAACATTTCCACTGAAATGTGAGCGGCGTATCGCACCCCCATGCTGGCCGCAAGAAAACTCATCGTGATCAGTGAATACAGGATGAGCTCTTCGGACCAATACAAAGAGTTGTTGAACACGTACCGCGCCACGACCTGGACAATGGCAACGACTGTGGCGACGAGCATCAGGACCACCATCATGATGTTCTCGATCCAGTCGATGAGTTTGTTGAGTGCGTGAATCATTGCCGTCCCCCTGCTTGATCAACGATCAGTTGCCAGCTGCTGCCTTCATGGCCTTCTGGATCAACTCGGGCGTGACCCGGCTCTCGAACTCCTTGTAGATCGGCTTGGACTTCTCGATGAACGCAGCACGTCCTTCAGGGGACAACTCACGGATATCAATCTGGCCCTTGATCTCGGCGAGGATACGGGCATCCTCGGTGTCGGTGACCTCGCGCGCATAGTCGCGGCCGACATCGAACGCATCGCGCATCACTTTCTTCAGATCATCCGGCAGCGAGTTCCAGGCTGCCTTGTTCATCACCGCCGCATAGGTGTGGTAGGCATGGCGAGTCAGCGTCATGTTCTTCTGCACTTCCTGAAAGCGCATGGAGTAAATGTTCGCCAACGGGTTCTCCTGGCCCTCGACCACGCCCTGCTGCAGGCCGTTGTACACCTCAGTAAAGGCCATCGCCGTCGGGTTGGCCCCATAGGCGCGGTAGGTGGCAAGAATGGCCGGCGCCTGCAGCGTTCTCATCTTGATGTTCTTGAGATCGTCCGGCTGCGTGATTGGACGCACGTTGTTGGTCATCTGACGGAAGCCCGCACCCCAGTAGTTCACGCCGTAAAGGTTGCTCTTGTCGAGCGTATCGAGCAGCTCGCGACCAACCGGGCCGTCCAGCACACGCTTCATCGCGGCGTTGTCGGGCATCAGGAAGGGCAGGTCGAAGAGGTACATCTTCGGCTCGAAGTTGGCCAGGTTACCGGTGGGCGGGATGGCGATGTGAACAAGCCCCATCTGGGTCTGCTCGATGATCTCAACGTCGCCGCCGAGTTGAGCAGCCGGGCGAACGTTGATCTCGATGCGGCCCTTGGAGTTACGCTCGACTTCCTCCTTGAACTTCACCGCGGCCTTGGCGTTCGGTGTGCTCTCGACCAGCACGTGAGCGAAGGTGAACTTGAAGTCGGCAGCGTGGGCGGCACCCGCAAACAGCGCGCTCATCACCGCCGCGATGGCGATTTTCTTAAGGTTCTTCTTGGTCGTCATGAGAATCTCCTCCCCCTTCGGGGTTGGTTGAACTGCAGAAAATCAGGCCAACGCAGGCGCGCGGCCGAGTACTTCGAAACCCCTGCCGATCAGGGATTCGATGCTCAGGGCGATGCCAATCAGGCGTTTCTCTGCCATCGCCGGCCCCATCAACTGCAGGCCCACCGGCATGCGTTCAGCGTCCAGGCCCACGGGCAGGGTGAGCGCACACCAGGAAAAAAGATTGCTGATCACCGTGTTGCGCAGCGCCATCATGTTTGCCGGACCGTAGGTGGCACTGTCGGCAATGTCCGTCAAGCGCGGAGGCGTGATGGCAACCGTTGGCGACAACAACACATCCACACCGTCAAAGACCGCCGTGGCGCCCACTGCACAGCGCTGCAACACCTGCTTGCGGCGCAGATACTCGACCGAGGAAATCTGCTCCGCGCCCTGCACCCGGGCCCGGACCACCGGATCAAGCCGTGCGATCTTGTGCGGAAAGTTCTGGCTCAGGTAGGCCGCCAGCTCGGGCGCTGCAAGCCCACCCTGGCGAAAGATGTCGTAAGCCTCGTCGCAGTGCGGCAGTTGCAGCGCAATCACCCGTGCGCCCGCGTTGGCCAGACGCATGATCACCGCGTCGACCCGCTCTCTAACGCTAGCATCGACGTCATCCCAGAAAAAATTCGCCGGGATGCCGACACGCAAGCCTTCGAGCGGAAAAGGCATGCAGGGCGTCTCGTGTGCCGCACTCGGGCCATTGATGGCCGCAAATGCATAGGCCAGATCTTCCACCGTGCGTGTGAGCAGACCCGGCGTATCGAGCGAGGACGACAGCGGCACGATGCCCTCGAGCGACCAGCGCCCGTAAGTCGTCTTCAGGCCCACCTGGCCCGTCATCGACGCCGGCACCCGCACCGAACCCGCGGTATCCGTACCCAGCGCAATAAGCGCACTGCCCTGCACCAGCGACACCCCCGCCCCGGAACTCGAGCCGCCAGGGGTGCGATGCTCCTTCGCCGACCAGGGATTGAATGGCGTGCCCCAATGCGCATTGACGCCAAGCCCGCCAAAGGCGAATTCGACCGTGTGCGTCTTGCCGACAACGATGCCCAGCTGCCGCTGAAGGCGCGACACAACAGGCCCGGCGACCTGGCAGGCCGGCGGCAATGCCTCATCGCTGCCCGCAAATACCGGCATGCCAGGCACGCCGTAGAGATCCTTCACCGATACCGGGATACCCATCAGGGGGCCGAGATCGAGCCCGCTCTCGAACAACGCATCCACCGCCTGCGCGACCTGCCGCGCTTGAGCGCCATTCCAGGTTTTGTAGGCGTTGAGGCGCGCTTCGCTGCGATCGAAGCTGGCAATGCAGCAGTCGACGAGTGCGAGAGCAGATTGCTCGCGGCTGCGCAACCTGCCTGCGTGTTCAGCCAAGGACAGATAAGTCGTGTCCAACGGTTTCCCCTCGTGCGCGGATAGAAAAAATTGTTTGAGCGAATTAATCCTACGACCCGAGGCACCGAGGGACAATCGCTTACATATAAATTCAGTTTTTACGAATCATGAACAATCGATTTTCGATCGAAGATTTGCAGGTCTTCTGCGAGGTGGTGCGCACGCTCAACTTTTCCCAGGCGGCACAGCGTCTAGGCGTTTCGCCGGCCTTCATCAGCAAGCGCATTCAGATCCTTGAGACCCGGCTCGAGTGCAAGCTTTTTCACCGCTCGACGCGCCAGGTCTCGCTCACCGAACAAGGCGAGCATGTGTATGAGCTCGGGCGCTCGATCCTCGACAGCGTCACCGAGTTGCACGAAGAGCTTGGCGTCAAGCGCAACGAGGCGCGCGGCGTCCTGCGCGTATCTACCAGCTTCGGCTTCGGTCGCAGCGTCGTTGGGGAAAGCCTCGCCGAGTTCTCAAGAAAATACCCTGCGATCGAAGTTCGCCTTGACGTCCTCGACCACCTGCTGGACCTGGCGCAAAACAAGATCGACCTGGACATTCGCATCGGCGATGTCATCTCGCCGCACTACATCGCCAAACGCCTGGCACGCAACCACCGGATCCTGTGCGCCTCGCCGGCGTACCTCGCCAAATGTGGCGAGCCAAAGGATCTCAACGAACTTGCACAGCACAACTGCCTGATCATCAAGGAACGCGATCACCCGGTGGGCCTGTGGAAGCTCACACGCCGCGGCCGCAACTACAACGTCAAGGTGCGCGGCTCACTCATGACCAACAATGGAGAAATCGCCGTCGCATGGGCACTTGCAGGTCACGGCATCGTGCTGCGTTCGATCTGGGACGCGCGTTCGCGGCTTGAATCGGGCGAGTTGATCAATATCCTTCCCGACTACATCCAGGAAGCAAACATCTGGGCTGTGTACCCAGAACGACTCAGCTCGTCGACCAAGATCAAGCTCTGCGTGAAGCACATGGAGGCGTACTTTCAGCGCTGGGAGGACAGCGCCCGGCACCTGCCCAAACAGGCCTGAACAGGCCTGAACAGGCCTGAACAGGCCAAACCTTGCCGCGCAAGGCAACGCGCGACGTGCTCCCGCCAGCCGAGCGGGCTGCTATGCCTGCGCCAGCACGGCACGTTCCCTGCGTGCGAGCAGGGTATACACGGTGGGCACCACGAACAGCGTAAAGAAGGTGCCGAGCAGCAGCCCGCCAACGATCACCCAACCGATCTGCTGCCGGCTCTCGGCTCCGGCGCCGGTCGCCAAGGCCAGCGGGACCGAACCCAGCACCATTGCACCGGTCGTCATCAGGATCGGGCGCAGGCGCAGCACGGAAGCTTCGATCACCGCATCCCTGCGCTCGCGGCCCTGTTCGCGCAGCTGGTTGGCGAATTCCACGATCAGGATGCCGTGCTTGGTAATCAGACCGACCAGCGTTACCAGGCCGATCTGGCTATAGACATTGAGTGTGCCGCCGCTCAGCCACAGTGCGCCGAGCGCGCCAGTCATCGACAAGGGCACTGTCAGCATGATGATGAAGGGGTCGCGGAAGCTCTCGAACTGTGCCGCCAGCACCAGGTAGATGAAGGCCAGTGCGAGCAGGAACACCAGCACCAGACTGGCCGAGCTGCCGAGGAATTCACGCGACTGCCCATCGTAGTCGGTCGCATAGCCTGGCGGCAGGATGCGCGCGGCGGTCTGATCCATCCACTTCAGGGCCTCGCCCAGCGCGTAGTCGGGCGCAAGACTCGCCGAAATCGTCACCGAACGGCGCTGGCCGAAGTGGTTCAGCTCGCGTGGGGCGATCGTCTCACTCACCTTCACCACGTTGGCCAGCGGCACCATCTCGCCATTGCGCGCACGCACGTAGATGTCGCGGATGTCGCGCGGATCGGCACGACTGGCGGCATCGACCTGAACAATCACGTCATATTGCTCGGCATCCTGCTTGTAGCGCGTCACTTGGCGCCCACCGAGCATGGTTTCCAGGGTCCGTCCAATCACCTCCACCGACACGCCAAGGTCGGCTGCGCGATCGCGATCCACCTCGACCGCCAATTCGGGAAGGGTCAGCTTCAGATCGGTGTCGGGCGAGACCAAGCCGGGGTTCTGGCGCATCTCGTCGAGTAGTTGTTCGGTGTAGCGCGCAAGCTCATCGTAGGACTCGGAGGTCGTCACCACGAACGAAAGGGGGCGGGATCTCGAACTCTGCCCGAAGGATGCCGGCATCACCGGAAAGGCATTCACGCCTGGCACGGCACGCAGCTTTGCGCCGAGATCGCCGGCAATCTCGGCCGCGCTGCGCTTACGATCTTCCCAGTCACGAAAGCCAACGAAGGAAATACCCTGCGACACGGTTGGGGTGCCGCTGATCACCAGATAGCGGTCCACCTCGGGCAGCGCAGCGTAGATCGCCTCGATTTCGCGCGCATAGCGACTCATGTAGTCGATGGTCGCCCCCTCAGGCCCGCTGAAAATGCCGAGCACCCGGCCACGATCCTCAATCGGCGCCAGTTCGGTTTTCAGCTGCCCCACCAGTAGCACCGAGCTACTGGCGACAAGGACGAACACCAGCATCACCAGCCAGCGCATCTTCAATGCCAGGCTCAGCACGCTGCGATAGCCCTTCGTCATCCCGTTGAGGAATCGCTCGATGGCGTTGTAGATGGGGCCGTGCCTGGGTTCGTGACGCAGCAGCTTCGAGCACATCATCGGCGACAGCGTCAGCGCCACGAAGCCGGACACGATCACCGCACCCGCCAGCGTCAGCGCGAATTCGGTAAACAGCTTGCCGGTGCGCCCGGTCATGAAGGCCACCGGTGCATACACCGCGGCCAGCGTGATGGTCATCGCCACCACCGCAAAGCCGATCTCCTTTGCCCCTCTGAAGGCAGCGGCGAGCGGTTCCATCCCTTCTTCAATGTGGCGATAGATGTTCTCCAGCACCACGATGGAATCGTCCACCACCAGACCAATCGCCAGCACGAGCGCGAGCAGGGTCAGCGTATTGATCGAAAAGCCGAACGCAAACATCAGCGTGAAGGCGCCCACCAGCGACACCGGAATCGTCACCAGCGGCACCAGCATGGCCCGCCAGTTACGCAGGAAGAACAGGCACACCGCCGCCACCAGCAGCACCGCCTCCCAGATGGTGGAGAACACCGCGTCGATCGAGCGCTCGATGAACACCGTGGTGTCGTTGGCGATGGTCATCGACATGCCTTCGGGCAGCTCGGCCTGCAGCCGCGGCATCATCTCGTCGAGCCCGCGCTTGAGGTCGAGCGGGTTGGCGGTGGCCTGCTTGATGAGACCGATCGAGACCGACGGTCTGCCCATGAAGCGCACCGAGGTCCGTTCGTTCTCGGCCGCCACCTCTACGC
>Ga0138256_10005580_pt1 | contig 13284 bp, 5 predicted proteins | sample KNB2016incub_MG_FD_105486 | JGI IMG/M metagenome (GOLD analysis project Ga0138256, IMG submission 105486) | Active sludge microbial communities from wastewater in Klosterneuburg, Austria - KNB2014incub_MG | ecosystem: Engineered > WWTP > Activated sludge > Unclassified | place: Austria...
ATGGTTTTGATTAACCGGTTAAAAGGTTCCGGTTTATTAATATGATCTTATCTTTATTGTAATGCAAACCATTGAACGTAACGAACTATTCGAACTGGCCTACCGCTTTGTTACAGAAACCAGCGAAAACATTTTCCTGACCGGGAAAGCCGGTACCGGGAAAACCACTTTTTTAAAATATCTCAAAGAAAACTCCACTAAAAATATTGTAGTGGCCGCGCCTACCGGTGTAGCTGCCATTAATGCCGGGGGTGTTACATTACACAGTTTATTCCAGTTGCCTTTCCATCCTTTTTTACCAACAAAAAGCCATAAAGAAGAGCTGCTGGCCAGGACCAGGATCACCAAACAACGGCAACAACTGCTGCGTAAAATGGAATTGCTGGTGATCGACGAAATAAGTATGGTTCGCTGTGATGTAATGGATGCCATCGATACCATTTTAAAACACGCCCGGAGAAATTATCATTTACCCTTTGGTGGCGTTCAGTTATTATGCATCGGCGACCTGCACCAGTTGCCGCCTGTTGCCCAAAACCATGAATGGAGTATTTTAAATGAATATTACGAATCGCCTTTCTTCTTCGACAGCATGGCTATAAAAGAACAGTCGCCCCTGTTGATTGAACTCAATAAAATTTACAGGCAGAAAGAAGAAAGTTTTGTCCGGCTGCTGAACAAGGTTCGCAATAACCAGATGGATGCTGATGATTTTGAAGACCTTCACTTAAGACTTGACCCGGATTTTCAGCCCGGCCGTGATGAAAATTATATTACGCTAACCTCACACAACAACCAGGCAGACCAGATAAACCAGCAACAGTTATATAAACTCAATGCTGCAACCTTTACATATAAAGCCAAAGTAGAAAATGATTTCCCGGAAAACATGTACCCGGTAGAATTTGAGTTGAACCTTAAGGAAGGGGCTCAGGTGATGTTCTTAAAAAATGATGCGGTACAAAAAAGATATTACAATGGAAAAATTGGTGTCATAAAGTCACTGGAAAAAGATAAAATAATAGTGGATTGCGACGGGAATGAAATTGCAGTAGGTATGGAAACCTGGGAAAACAGCCGCTATACCCTCAACAGGGCCGATGGAAAACTGCAGCAGGAAACCCTGGGCACTTTTACCCAGTATCCCTTAAGGCTTGCCTGGGCAATAACCATACACAAAAGCCAGGGACTTACTTTTGATAAAGTGATGATCAATGCCGGCGCTGCTTTCAGCAGCGGGCAGGTTTATGTGGCACTTAGCCGCTGTACCGGCCTCGACGGAATTGTATTATTAAGCAAAATCCCTCCAACGGCCATACACAGTAACGAAAATGTAATTAAGGGACAACAGTCCCTTGCCTATAAAGGTTCCCTGGAAGAACGTTTTGCCGGCGCCAGGCAATTATTTACCCAACAATTGCTGGAAGACATTTTTTCTTTAGGAGAGATCAGTATAGCTGTTGACCAGGTTGCTTTTCAAATTAAACAGTATCATGATAAATTAAACAGCGAAGCCCCGAACTGGATCAATAACCTAAAACAGCATTTCGCTTCCGATAAAGCAGTTGGCTTAAAATTCCTCGGGTTGATTGCGGGCTTAATGAGACCGGAAGGAGTTATTGAAAAAAACGCCCTGTTACAAAAAAGAATTTCGGACGCAGCGAATCATTTTGTTCCGAAAATGGAACTTTATATTAATCAATTAAGATCGCACCCGCTGATCACAGAATATAAAGAAGCCGCAACACCCATCAATGAAAAACTGAACGAGCTTGCTTTGGCATTGTACAACTGTAATTTTTATATGCAGTATTGTAAACAGGCTTTTTCGGTAACCGGTTTTTTACAGCATAAATTAAAATATGTACAGCCGAGGTTTAACATCACCTGTTACGCAGGCGAAAAAGCAGAGACCGCAACCGGTGCAACCAATTCCGAATTACTGGATACCTTAAAACGCTGGCGTAATATGGTATGTGCCGAAACCGGGCAGCCTGTTTATATGGTGGCAAACCAGGTTTCCTTGCAGGAGATCTGCACATACCTGCCGCTTACAAAAAAGGACCTGCAGCAGATCAGCGGATTTGGAAAAGCAAAAGCTGAAAAATACGGGGATGATATCCTGGAAGCTGTAGAAAGTTATTGTCAAAGGCATGGCCTGGAAACCAATATGATGGCTGTGAATAAGGCCGGGCTCAAAAAAGAAAAGAAAACACCTGTTGGTAATAAGCCGGATACAAAAACGGTTTCTTTTGATCTGTTTAAAACAGGAAAAGACCTGGCCGCCATTGCCCGGGAAAGAAAATTATCGCCAGGCACCATTGCGGGACATCTTGTTTATTTTGTTGAGGCCGGTAAAATTAAAATTGATGAGCTGGTCAGTAAGGAAAAACAAAAAATAATCAATGATGCCGTTGTCTTACATGGATCAACAAGCCTGAAAACGATACTTGATAATTTACCGGATGGTTTTAATTATGGTGAGCTGAGAATGGTACTTGCCGCTCAAAAATCAATGGCCAGTTAAATAATTTAAAATAAAGATCCCCGGATACTAAACCGGGGATCTTTATTCTTGTATATTTTTCTTTTAGAATTTATTGTTGCATGATCTTTATTTCGGCACTGAAACCGGGGATGAAAGGAAATTGAAGGTAAGTTTCTGGTACCGGTTATTTACCACATCGTCCTGGTAAACAGAGAACTCGATCTTAACATTTTTTCCTGCCAGGTCGGGCATTTCCTTGAACGGGAAAAACAGTTCAAGATTTTTTTGGGTTCCTTTATTGATGCTTGTTTTGGTACTGGGCAGCAGCTTTAATTTAATATAGGTAGCAGCCATTTTGTTCCAGCTGTAATTTGCATTGGTTGTTGGAATATAATATAACCCGTCTTCGGTGGTAAGCCTGGCTACCAGGTACACAGCTCCCAATAAGGCGCTTGTTTTTATATCAAATGACGGGTAAATTAAAATTCCTTTTTTCACATTGTCTGTCTTCACATCGCCGTAATTGATATTGTTCACTTCTATTTTTGGAACGGCCAGGTCCGAAACTTTTTTGTCTTTTGGATATAATGCTGCAATTATTTTTTTATCCCCGTCAGAAAGGTCATCATTTGAGCCTACCGTAAAACCATCAACCGTTTGCCAGGCCTGCACCGGGTAATGCATAATAGACTTTGGATCGTAGGTAGTTCCGTTTGTATAAAAAAAGTCGCTTGCCTCAAGCACATTAAAATCAACCTTCTCTTTATTCCAGCCCTGGTATTTGGCATAGTATTTATACACCGTATCCTTGTTCCATTTTATCCCGTTGGGATAACTCTGTTCATGGAGCAGTCCCAAAGCATGCCCGAACTCGTGAGCCGTTGTGCCACGCAGGGCGTCGTAATTCCATTTAACAAAAGGATCTTTATATTCAATCACATCGCGGAACAGGTCGTTGTAGGTATAGTTCTTAAAATCGGTTCCTTTATTCCTGAGGAATTGTAAAAAAGGCCCGCCGTTCTTATATTGATCAATGTACCCTTTATAATCTATAAAATCTGAAGTATCCAGGTTCATCGTTTGCATATACTGCGGAACATTGTTACACTTGATACCCAATTGAGAGTTGTGTCCATGATTATCTAGCTTACTGCCCAGCTTTATCCTGATATTGGTTGCTTCGGTATCATCAGGCACAAACTTCAAAGTAATATTGCCATATTGTTCCCAGATCTTTGCGTGCTGCATGATCATATTACGAACCTGCTGGCTGCCGGCATTGTTCATAAATTTTACGAGTATTACATCGCCGTTTTCCCAGAGAACATCATTGTTTGCAACACTTCTGCCTATCGTTGTATCAACAGCTACAGGCAGCATGGCAAAACCCATCTCCGTTGTACAGGGGTCTTTTGTGGGTTTGGAGCCCAGGGGCAATCTTTGAGCATTCATTTCAAAAAGCAAAACGAAAATTCCCATGATCAGTAAAACAACCTTTTTCATAATTTATTTATTTATAGTTTAAAGTTAATGCCTGGTTGAATATTAGAACATACCCTGCAGCGGGTATTTATATTTACCGCCAGTCGCCATACAATACAAAGGCGCCCCAGTAATTGGGGTGGCTGAAACGGGGTGACTGGCTTAGTTTTACCTGGGCCTGCCTGAGTGCTTCTGCTTTCTCCATCGGTACCGGCAACGAAAGGTTTTCATAAAAATACTGCATCAACAATCCCGTTGGCTCATCTGCCGCTTTCCATAAACTGGCAACAACTGTTTTTACATTGCTCACCAGGAATGAATTGGCGGGCGAAATATTCCAGCCTTTTACCAGCTGCTTGCTAACTGCGGTTTGGCAGGCAGAAAGTATGACCATATTACAGTCGGTGATCCCAAGGCTTTGGATCTCCCGCATGGTCAATTGTCCGTTATTGCCATTGCTGGTATCTTTATCGGGCAACAGTTTCAGGTATGATTGGGAATAATCTGATGAATAGTTTAATACGCCGTGTGTGGCAAAATGAATGTATTTCTTTTGGCGAAGGCTTATCTTGGCCAGGCTTTCGGTTGCCCTTGCGTCGGCATACACAGTGGAATCAGACCCCAGGATCTTCCCGATCTCTTTTACCTCGCCTATATTAAACTGCAGCGTTGCGTCCGGTACGCCAAATGCGGCAAAAGACTGCAACCCGGTTTTTACAGCTATCTCTTTTTCGCCTGAATTAAATACCGACATTTTATTTGTGTAAAAAATATTATGGTCTTCAATCAAAAACCTGAATTTATTCCCTGCTGTTTTTTCACCAAGGCACTGAAAAGGCAGGTTGCTGAAAACGCCCGTTGGAATAATGCACAGTTTCTTTTTACCGCTTATTTTATCCAACACGGTTGAAATGAGCGTCTTATATAAGTGGCCGGAGAGGTCTTTGAATTCAACCACGGCAGCTGTATTGTCTTCATCCACCGGTTCGGACCTTAATGCCAGTGGCCCCGTTCCGGTTTGTTTTGAGGTATTCTTTATAGCTTCTATAAATGTATTTACTGCAGGGCCAATATCAACCGTCATGGTATCTACTGAAAGTTTTTCCCTTGTTAATGAGAATATCATTAAAGTATTATTGTTCAGCAGGTATAACAGCACGGCAACATCTTCCGGTAATTTACTTTTGTAGTTGTTAAACTCATCCGCATTAGACCTGCTGAAGTATATACTTAACTCCGGGTATTTTCCCACCACATCCTCCAGGAAATTATTATAATTGGCTTCCACGATCTCGATCTTTTTCAGGGTTTCTTCTTTTGCTGAGCCCTCCTGCTTCTCCAGCGTGCTTTCCAAAGCTTTCTTAGACTGCTGCATGGCAAGCAATTTTTTCAGCGCTTCATTTTTTTCTTCATTATTGGATGAAGATGACAGGGTGCCCGACAATTCTTTTATGCCTGCAATATTACTCCTGTTGGCATATGCCCACGCATCATTGATATTGCCCAGGTTGTAGTATGAAAAGGTGATCTTGTTATAGAGGTCAGATTTTTTAGGGTCATTGTTAAATATTTTCCTGGCTTCTTCTCCGCCGTACAGGTTTTCAGAATTTTTATCAAGCAGTGCTACAGCTTTTTTAAAATACTGTAAAGCGCTGTCGTATTTGTTCTGTGAATAAAATAATAAACCCAGCTGATAAAAGGGTTCCCATCCCAGTGTAATATGATATTCAATAACAATGTTCCCTGCTTTTCTGAAATCATTTTCAGCGTTCTCAGTTTTACCCCTGTCTTTGTTTATTTGTCCGAGGTAAGTCAGTGCCTCTATTGCTTTTTCTTTTTCACCGCTGCTGTTGGCATATTCAGCAGCATAATCAAAATAGCTGATCGATTTGTCTGTTTGTTTTGTCTCGTAATATAATTTACCCAGGCTTAGTGCCATGCCCGAAGCAACACGATGCATTTTTTTATCCTTTGTTACCGGGAAAACCTCCAGTAGGTCTGCTTCAGCTTCTTTGTATTTTTTCAGGTAAAAAAGATCTTCGGCAATATTACCCTTACCCAACAGGTAGCTCTCATTGATGATCCCCTTTTTAAGCTGGTCCAGTGCAAGCCTGTGGTATTTTAATGCATTTACATAATCCTGCTGGGTAAAATAAGTTACGCCGATATTGGTTGAAACAACGCTCCTGTTCTCAATGGCCTGCTGATCTATATATATACTATCGGCCAGTAAAAAGGCATTGATGGATTTGTTATACGCTCCCATACTTTTATACAGGGTGCCCCTGGATAAATAAGTGTTTGCCAGTCTTAACACGTTGCCCGACCTGCCGAATATGGCAAGGGCGCTGTCGCTGTTCTTTAAGCCTTCTTCAAATTCGCCTGTAAGGCCGTATAAAAAAGAAGTGGCTTCCAGGGTTGTTCCCAGGGCAATGCTGTTATTGCTAGCCTGTGCAAGCTGAATGGCTTTATTCAGCGCTTCTTTTGCTTTTGGAAAATTTCCCATGGAGATATTCAATTCGGCAATACTGTTAAGCTGCCAGATCACACCGGACTGGCTGACCGTATCAAAAACCTGCATGGCCAGGTTGTAATAATGCATGGCGCTGTCCAATTGGGATTGTGTTTTGTAGCCATAAGCTTTTAAAGAAAGGCAATCGCCATAACTCTGGGCCGTATTTAATTGTTTACTCAGGCCAAGGCATGCTTCAAAATATTTATCCCCGGCAGCAGCATTACCTGTGCGATAAGCGAGGTTTGCAAGGGACCTGGTTGCATCAAAAAGGTATGCGGTGTTTTTAGTGCTTTCGCTCAATTGGCTGCAGGCTATAAAATAATTCCGGGCTTTAACCGAATCCATATCATACCAGGCGTTTCCTAAATTATACAATGCCTCTACGGTAGCTTTACTGTTTATCCCGTTTGCTTTTTCAAAAAACTCTACTGCTTTTTTATTGTTTTCATCATTATAGAAAACGTTCCCTTTTTTATTATACGTTTCGGCCAGGCCTGAGCTGTCTTTCAGCTGCCGGTAAAACCCGGCAGCTGAATCATAGGCCACCAGTGCCTGGTTTTTTTGCCCGCTTAATAAATATAATTCACCAATACTTTTCCATGAATGTGCCTGGCCTGATAAATTATTTGCTTTTTTTCTTAACCCGATCGATTCCTTGTGTGCCATTACGGCTGAATCATATTTTCCCAATTCCCAGTAACAGCTTCCCTTTAAGGATTTTGAATAGCCGGCACCATTATCATTGTTGATCAGTAATAATTTTTGCATGGCAGAATCGGTATAGGCCATACATTTACTGTAATTGGCCAGCTTATAGTAGCTGTAGGCCATATCATTTTGCACCTTTGCCCAGTTAAGTGTATCATAGTTTACCCTGTAAGTATAAGCTGCATTCACAAATGCATCCAGCGCAGCAGATGGCTTTCCCTGGTCGTTATTAACACGGCCAATAAACGCAAAATATTCAGCATTTTTTATCAGCGATTCAAAGCTGTTTATATCTTTATTCAATTCGATCAGGTTGCCATAAGATTTGAGTGCCAGGTCATAATTCCCTTCTGCATAATACATGGCCCCTTCGTATTCATATCTTTTTTGCCGGTTGCTGTTATATACATTTTCCAGCAAGGTTGATTTATAAGCTGCAATTTTTATTTCGAATTCCCGGATCAGGTCTTTTGCCTTTGAAAACTGCAATAACTTATTGAGACAAAATATTTTTTTGGAAATGGCCGCCAGCTCATATTCATGCTGGTTTGACAAGACTGCATATTTGATGGCAGAGTCGCATTGTATTACCGCAATTTCATACCTGTCCTGCTTGTGGTTTATTTCAGCTTCGAGTACCCATGTAAGCGATTTGCCGCTTGTGTCATTCACCGCATAGGCAATGGTTCTGATAAAGTCATTATATGCCGAAGCTTCAGCAAATTTTTCGGCGGCTAATAATTTTTCAACATCTTTTATAAAAGAGAGGCAATGGTTATCCTCGATAATGTCTTTTTTATAAATGGGAAGCAGCTTTAAAAATGCAGCCCTGTTCTTATAGACCGGAAGCAATGCTTTTTTTATTTCCCCGGGGCTGTAAGGTGCTTTATTCAATGCCCAGGTTACAAAGGTCTCATTCAGTTTGAAATCTTTACCCCGGTAGTTATCCGTATATGCACTTACAAAGAGCAAAAAACTTTCCAGGTCTTCTCTCTTTGCATCCCGGAGCGTTTCCAGGAAAGTTTTCCCGCCATACCTTCCACCCGTGATCTTTTGGTTTACCGTTTCCCGCATATCTTCCCGGTCTTTCATAAAATTATATGTGTCATGCAGATCTTTCAGCAAGATCGCATACAGGGAATCTTCCTTCTGCTTATTGTCGGTGTAAAGAATATCCGGAAGTGCATAAAAGCTTTCCCTGTTTAAGTTGGTAAACAGTATTTTATTAAATGCCAGTTCAGAGAAAATGCTGCGTTGAAGAACCACGGGAACCGGTATTTTGAGTGAGACCAGGTCTCCTATATCCAGCGAGTCTTCTGACTTATCAAGTTTTACCATGGCGGCTATTAAACTATCCGCTTTTACGATCTTGCCGGTACCCACCAATTTAAATTTCCTGTTTTGCCCCGCGGCGTTTTTTACAGATGAATATGCCAGATAGGCGTTTATTAAATTCCCTTTTTTTATACCCATATCCCTGGGGGCATCAATAAACACAACAATGGTATCTTTTACCCTGTACTCATAATAAATCTTAAAATACAGTTCCTTCTCCTCGGTTTTAACCGGGGATTGTGCAGATGCTGTTGCGCCGGTCATAAGAAACAAAGCGCAGAGATAATATATTTTAAATTGCAATTTCAATTAAATGGATTAATCTTTTTTAATAATAAAGCTAACGGTAATTATTCCGGTTTCATCTGTTTTTATTCCGGATATATCGGCTCTTGTTGCAGACGGCCCCGGTTTTTCATTGAACAAATCATCCAATAACGTTTGAAAGGACTGCATATTATCCCTCGTGATTTTTTTCTCAAAAACACTTCTTAAATCCATGGGCTCTCTTGAAACGATTATTTTTAAAAACTCGGTGCCCGGAGGTGTGCCTGCGCTTACCGCCAGTTTTCGGATAACCACGCTGTTTTTCTCCACAGCATAATCGGCAGGTTCTTTTCCCTTGTATGGATAAAGGATTTCTACCTGGTTATCGGGATAGATATCCAGAACAGTATAGTAAAGCCTGTGGTTGCTGTTGTTTCTTATGTGTAGCGCATATCCATCCCCGGTTCCCAGTTCAATTGCTGCCGGTTTAACATGGCCTTTTGCAGGAACAATTTCTGCTGTAACGTATTGAGCCAGCTCTCCGCCATCGGGCATCGTCCTTAAATATTTTATCCTCAACTCTTTTTTTATTCCTGCTATGAATTGTTGCTGCTGTTCAGCCGATAAAGAGTCTTTGTTTAAAACGGCGGCCGACCAAATGGGTTTATTATTTCTATCTGTGAGAGTAGCCTGTTTTCCTTCCCCTTGTTTTTTTACTTCCAGCTGAAAATCTGCCTGCTCTGATATTTTCAAAAAGGCATATGGTTTTATAAATTGTTTAACCTGTTTTTCCAGTTTTTTTGTTGCGGGGTCTGTCTCGGGAAAACTAAGCTTTAATGCAGCCTCAAGATTGCCATAATTTTCTTCATCTATTTTTAATTCATACAATTCATTTTTGTTTAACCCCCTTTCTGCAACACCATAACTTTTAAAATTTTCAACCCTTTTTATTACTGCATTGGCATATACTTCTTTACTTTCTGCTTGATATATTTTACAGGTGGCGCCATTCGCAATATTATCCATCAATCCTTTTTCAACGGCAAATACCGAATCCCGGGTAGCCGAACTTCCCGGTGTACCCACCCTTATATAAACTTTGTCTTCTTTGGTTTTATATTTTCCGCTAAAAATGAACTGTTGTACGTTCCCTTCAATCATGGGTATTTGTTCAGGAATATGGGCCTGCATAGTTGCCCTGATCTTTTCAAACAACAATCCATAAGAATTGTCGGCTGTCATTTCGTGTAAAGCTTTATAAAAAGAATAAGTCAGGGAGCCAAGCTCTTCATTATTGACCACTACCTGCTTGTTTTCCTGGTGTGGCGATGAGGCGCTTATGACAACCAGGTTGGCAACCGAGTCGGCAATGGTTTCAAAAAATCCCTGTTTGGCTTCTGCAGCAGATAAGTTTATGACCGAGTCCTGCGGGTTTTCCGGGTCCGGAAAAGGAATTGGTTCGCCCCTTGTTACCGCAAAACTTTCGTCGCGGGTACCCGTTCCCGAATGGCAGGCATCTAAAAGTACCAGCAGGCTTCCCCCGGCACCTAATTTTTTCCGGATGCTTAACAAAAGCGGGTACAGGTCATCGTCACGCAGGTGATTTTGGCCCCTGTAACCTGTAGGACTGTATTTTGCCATGGCATCATACGGTAAAAATGCTTCGTCATAACCATCATCTTCATCTTTACCAAGTTCAATGGTTTTCTGGTCTCTTATCTGCTGGCCATGGCAGGAGAAATGTATGACTACGATATCATTAGAATTGGCGTTTGCAGCAAGACGGTCAAGCGCTTTGAGAATAGCGGCTTTGGTTGCTTTACCGTTGATCAGTGTATCAATATTTTTTTCAGCAAACCCGTTGTGGCCCAGTGCCGCTTTAATATATTTTACATCGTTTACAGATGCAATGGGTTTTATTTTACTCGCCGCCGGGTATTCACCCACGGCCACGATAAGCGCCAGCTTTTTTTGTGAAAGCGAGTTTATGGTGATAAACACAGAAAGCAGCAGTAAAAAATATCTCATCTGTGGAAATACAGGTTGGGTTGTTGAAATAGGTTTTGTAAATAAGAGGAAAAATAAGGGTTGATTGCACATCAAACAATACCCAACAGCACTTGTTTTTGCAAAACTTTATCATTTTGCCGGCCCGTTATCCCGGTAGTTTACCTGCCAAAATCATCCTGCAACCGCACGATGTCTTCTTCATCACTGGGGTTTTCTGCATCGGTATGTCTCCAGATCTCAGCAACAATTCCCCAGGTTTCCAAACCAACCAGGCGGTGGCGTTCGCCCTGTTTTAACTGAACAATGTCACCAATTTTTAAATACATTTTTTCATTTTCATGGTCGGTGCTGCTGGTTATTACCGCAGCGGTGCCGCCAATCAGTTTCCAAATTTCGGCCCGGCGGTTATGGTACTGCCAGCTTAATCTTTTTTCAGGAGCTACCACCAGTATCTTTGGACTCAGTTTGCCGGATATATTCAGATCTTTTTCGGCCAGTTGTGGAAAAAAAAGTTGGATAAATTTTTCTGCCTCAGTTTCTTCGATCACAAAAAAACCACCCCAGGGCCTGGTGTTATCCTGGCTGTGGATCTTAAGATTATGCAAATGCAGGTATTCTGCAATATGCTCAAAGATCAATTCTTTGGGTGTGTCGATTTTAAAATTCAGGCTCATGATCGTATTTTTTATCTCCCCATAAAAACCATCAATATTTGCACATCGCTTGGATTTACTCCTGAAATACGGGAAGCCTGTCCAAGGGTTCGGGGTTTTATTTTTGTAAATTTCTGGCGGGCTTCATTACTGAGTGAAACCAGCTTTTCATAATTAAAGTTATCTGGAATTATCAAATCTTCCAACTGGCTCATTTTTGAAACCAGTTCTTTTTCCTTTGCAATATACGTATCATATTTTATTTGTATTTCGGCCTGCTCCAGCGTTTCGTTGTCATAACCCGCCAGCAGCTCCTTTATTTTTGGAATATGGCCGATCATATCTTTCAGGCCAATCATCGGTCGGAGCAACAGCTGTATCGCTTTTTGTTTATTTAATAACGTTGCCGATTGTACGCTTTCTAAGAACAGGGTTGTTTCGGCTGTATCCAAACTTGCTGCAGACAACGCCGCTTTTATTTTTTCTACGTTATCCCTTTTAATCCTTACTTTTTCCATTCTTTTCTGCGAAGCAAGTCCAAGCCGGTAACTTTTTTCTGTCAACCGCAGGTCTGCATTGTCCTGCCTTAACAGCGTTCTGAATTCGGCCCTGCTGGTAAACATCCGGTAAGGCTCATCGGTACCTTTGTTAATAAGGTCGTCTATCAACACCCCAATATATGCTTCGCTCCTTTTTAAAATAAATGGTTCCAGCTCCCTTATTTTTTGGTGGGCATTGATCCCTGCCATTAATCCCTGGCAAGCTGCTTCTTCATAGCCCGTGGTTCCGTTGATCTGCCCGGCAAAAAACAGGTTATCGATCAATTTCGTTTCCAGGCTGAATTTTAACTGTGTTGGCGGAAAGAAATCATACTCTATAGCATAGCCCGGCCTGAACATTTTACATTTTTCGAAGCCCGGAACCAATCTAAGTGCTTGATATTGAACAGATTCTGGCAAAGAGGTTGAAAATCCGTTAACATATATCTCAATTGTGCTATATCCTTCCGGTTCTACAAATAACTGGTGCCGGTCTCTTTGGGCAAACCTGCTTATCTTATCTTCAATACTTGGACAATACCTGGGGCCGGTACCTTGTATACGGCCTTGATACATAGGGCTTTGTTCAAATCCTGTCTTTAAAAGTTCGTGTACTTTTTCATTTGTATAGGTGATCCAGCAACTTTTTTGCTGTTCGGGTTTTATCTTATCTATATCCAGGTAGCTGAAGCCAACAATTTCATCATCTCCTTTCTGTTCCTCCATTTTTGAGTAGTCGAGGCTGCGTCCATCGATCCTGGGAGGGGTTCCTGTTTTTAACCTGTCTGTCTCAAATCCCAGGGAAACAAGTTGTTCAGTGATTCCTGTTGATGCTTTTTCTGCCATCCTTCCGCCTCCGAAATTTTTCTCTCCAATATGTATCACCCCGTTTAAAAAAGTGCCATTGGTTAAAACCACTGCTTTCGCCTTTATTTCATGCCCCAGGCCCGTACTAACCCCGGTCACTCTTCCGTCTTTTACCAAAATTCCCTGTACTGTATCCTGGTAAAAATCAACATTGGGCGTATTCTCAAGCATTTCCCTCCAGGTTGCGGCAAATAACATCCGGTCGCTTTGTACCCTGGGACTCCACATGGCCGGGCCTTTTGACCTGTTCAGCATCCTGAACTGTATCATTGATTTATCTGTAACAATGCCGCTGTATCCACCCATGGCGTCAATTTCCCTAACAATTTGCCCTTTTGCAATGCCGCCCATGGCCGGGTTACAGCTCATTTGGGCAATGGTTTGCAAATTCATGGTTATTAACAGAACCTTACTTCCCAG
>Ga0138256_10005582_pt1 | contig 13282 bp, 11 predicted proteins | sample KNB2016incub_MG_FD_105486 | JGI IMG/M metagenome (GOLD analysis project Ga0138256, IMG submission 105486) | Active sludge microbial communities from wastewater in Klosterneuburg, Austria - KNB2014incub_MG | ecosystem: Engineered > WWTP > Activated sludge > Unclassified | place: Austria...
GAAGAAGGTCGGCGCACTTTTCTGGCGCATGCACCGCGCCGCGCGCATCGTCTTTTCATTGAACTTTCACATGGGCCGCTGGTCGCCGCAGGAAGCGATCGACTTCCTGGTGAACGAGGTCGGTCACGAACGCGAGAACGCCACCGCCGAAGTGCGCCGTTCGTTCCAAGGCAACTACGGCCCGCTCTACCAGGCGGCCTACCTCCTGGGCGGTCTGCAGCTGCGCGGCCTCAAGGCCGACCTTGTGGACTCAGGTCAGATGACGCTGAAGGAATTCCACGACGCGGTCGTGCTGCAGGGCTCGATGCCCTTCCCGCTGACGCGGCTGGCCATCTCGAAGATGCCGCTCACGCGCGACATGAACCTCGACTGGAAGTTCTACGGTGAACTTGGCACGCGGTAGACAGCCGCGTGTGAGGACAAACGTGTGACCGTGTGATGGTTCAGCAGAAGGGCTGCAACCAGACCGGCCAGGCCGACGACGGGCAGCAGAACCGCGAAAAACAGCTCGATTTGGTTCTTGTCGAACATCATCATTGCCGCCAGCAGTCCGCCAATCGGCAGGCCCACTGCGGCCAGGGGACCGGTCGGCGAGTTGAATCGTGACACCAACGCGCTACCGAGCGTCAGAATGCCGCACAGGAATAGCAGAACACTCGCGCGCAAATCGGCGACGACGGGTCCGGCCAGAACCAGGTGAGCAACTCCCGCGCAGAGCCAATACAGCAGTGGAGTCGCCAGGGGCAGTGCCGTCATCGTGACAATCAGTCGTGTAGCGCTGATCGGCATCGCCTTCAGGCGGCGCAGGAAGGGCGATAGACCGGTGCCGATGCCAACGGGCCCGAGGAGCATCAGCAACACGGGACCACCGACAAACAGGAACTCGAGGTCGCTCACTCCCGTGTCGAACGGGCTCCGAACGTCGTGGCGAACAACGGTCCCAAAAGCGACATACGCTCCGAGCGACAGCAGCGCGATGACCACGGCGCTCGCCAGCTGGCCCGGCAAAAGACGGCTCATTCCCCGCAGGCGATCGATCCAGCGGTCAGTGGACTTCGGTGGTACGCGCGTCGGCGGGGCCAAAGGCTGCCGCTCGTGAATGATCCCTAACGAGGGCCATTGGTTTTTGGTGACAAGCACCGGCCACGTCGCCACCACAAGGCCTGCGAATCCGAAGACGATGTGCAGCCAGGTGACGCCTGCGAGGGAACGGGGCACCAATTCCGGAGCAGCAAAGGGGGCGGCCAGCCAGAGAACAATTCCGAATATCCCAAGCGCCTCACGAGGATCCAGCAATTGCCGGGGCCCTGTCCACGGCGTGTCGGCTCGCTGATGCAGCCACACCGAGACACCGATATAGATGGCGTCGAAGGTCGCGCGCAACATCACGCCTTCCATCGTCATGCTGGGCGCAAGGCCGACCAATGGGCCTCCGAGCACCACCAACAGTCGGGCGGCCATGATGACGGCCGGGAATATCATCACCGTGTACCACGCCGAGCGGAGCGCCGTTTCCGCGACCAGAGGCAACACCCTCAGCTCGCGCGACCAGAAGAGGCCGAGGGTCAAAAGCAGGCTTCCCGCACTCCCCAGAGCCAGCCCACTCATGAAACGGTGGCTCACGCCCTCTGACGCGGCGCTCATGCCACCCGTGAGTAACAGCTGCGGCAGGAGCCAGCGCACCCGCCACAATTGCGCCCGAACAAGGTGCCACATCATGCGGATTGCCCCAACGCCACGAACAAATCCTCGAGTGACAAACCCGCATCCGACAACGGCGTCAGGCCCTGCTGCGCGAGTCGCGCACTGGGGAACGTCTGCTGGTCCACCAGCAGACGCCAGCGGCTACCAGCCTTCTGCTGCACGAGCACACCTGCCTGATGCTCGATACGCGCCGCCTGTTCGGCAGGCAAGTCGATCAAGCGGAACCGTTCGAGGATATCCGCCATGGGGCCCTCGAAGACCAGTTGTCCTTGACGAATCATCCCGACATGGTCGGCAAAGCGCTCAAGGTCGGTGATGCCGTGCGAGGAAATGAAGACCGCGCGATCTTCACCTTGCACCGCCGAAAGCAGTTCGGCGAAGACCTGTCGCTTCGAGATCGCGTCCAGGCCCACCGTGGGCTCGTCGAGGACCAGCAACTGCGGGCGCCACGAGAGGGCAAGCATCAGCGACAGTTTGATGCGGGCGCCGAACGACAGGGTCAGCACTCTGGCGTCCGGATGCAGTCCGAACGTCTCCATCAGCTGCTGGCAGTACTGGTCGTCCCATGTGGGATAAAACCCTTTGACGAACGCGATGATTCGCCCGACGCGTCCCCACGACGAGTGCGTGAGTTCCGGCCCCACGTATCCGGTCCGCAATTTCATCGCCTTCTCGTCGCGACGATGGTCCAGCCCGAGGGCGGTGATGGTTCCCGCGTCTTCCTTTCCCAAACCGAATATCAAGTCGATCGTCGTCGTCTTGCCCGAGCCGTTGGGGCCGACGAAACCGTAGATGGCGCCCATCGGCACGGTCAGATCCAGAGGGCCGAGGGTGAAGGCACCGTACGACTTCTTCAGGCCGCGAATCTCAAGCGCGTTTGCGGACATGTTTCGGCTCTCCTGATGCGAGGTGTTCCTCGGCGTGTTCCTTGAGCACGGACTGGGCGAGCTGGCTGATCGCGCGTGGGGACATTCCGGCTTCGGAAGCCTCGCGCGCGCCCTCGCGGAACAGCTCACGAGCCCGCGCCGTTTTCACCTCGCGGCTGCGATCGGGCGCGACCTCTGAGACAAACGTGCCAAGCCCCTGGCGGCGATAGATGATTCCCTCGCGTTCGAGATCTTCGTACGCGCGTTTGACCGTGATCACGCTGACCAGCAGGTCTGCAGCCAAGCCGCGGAATGACGGGAGCGGAGTTCCGCCTGGGAGGCGGCCTTCACTGACTTCACGCTTGAGCGCGTTGACGATCTGCAGGTACAACGGCCCTTGCGCCGAGGCCGACAGCGGTCCGATGAGCAGGGTACGTTCCTGAACCACGGTTACTGTATATAGTGTCTATATACACTGTGTCAAGCGGACGACCTGCCCTGACAGTTACGACTTGCGCAGCCGCAAGGCGTTCGCGATCACCGACACCGAACTGAGGCTCATTGCGCCCGCGGCAATCATCGGGCTCAACAACAACCCGAAGAACGGATACAACACGCCAGCGGCCACCGGCACGCCCACCGTGTTGTAGACAAACGCAAAGAACAGATTCTGTTTGATATTCGCCATCGTCTGGCGCGAGAGATGCGTGGCGCGCGCGACGCCGCGGAGGTCGCCTTGCACCAGCGTCACACCCGCGCTCTCCATGGCCACATCGGTGCCGGTGCCCATCGCGATGCCGACCTGCGCCTGCGCCAGCGCCGGCGCATCGTTGATACCGTCGCCGGCCATGGCGACGATGCGTCCCTCGGACTGCAGTTTCTTGATGGCTGCAGCCTTGCCTTCTGGCTTCACGTCGGCGATCACCTCGTCGAGCCCCAGCTGTTTCGCCACCGCCTGCGCGGTGGTCACGTTGTCGCCGGTCATCATCACCAGACGCAGACCTTCTTTCCTGAGCGACGCAATCGCCTCAGGCGTGCTGGCTTTGATGGGATCAGCCACTCCCAGCATCCCGGCAAACACCCGGTCGACCGACACAAACATCACGGTCTGCCCCAGCGCGCGCAGGGCTTCCGCCCGGGCGGCAAGGGGCGTCACATCCACACCCACCGACTGCATGAGATCGCGATTGCCAACCGCCACGTCACGGCCACCCACCCGGCCCCGGACGCCCTGCCCGGTAATCGACTCAAACGTCTCGGTCACCGCTGCGTGCAAGCCCTTCGCTTCGATTTCCTTGACGAGCCCTTTGACGATGGCATCGGCCAGGGGATGTTCACTGCCCTTCTCGAGGCCTGCGGCAAGTGGCAGCCACGACGTGTCGCCGGCAGTGGCCGGCTCGACACTGACGAGCGCGGGTTTTCCTTCGGTCAGTGTGCCGGTCTTATCGAACACCAGGGTGTCCACGTCACGCAGCACCTCAATCGCCTCGGCGTTCCTGAACAACACGCCCATCGTGGCACCGCGGCCCGTCGCCACCATGATGGACATGGGCGTCGCGAGGCCCAGCGCGCAGGGACACGCGATGATCAGCACCGCCACCGCGTTGATCAGTGCATGCGCCAGTCGCGGCTCGGGTCCCACCAGGCTCCAGACGATGAAGGTCACGATGGCAATCAGAATCACCGTCGGCACAAAGATGCCCGAGACGCGGTCGGCCAGCTTCTGAATCGGTGCGCGGCTGCGCTGCGCTTCGGCCACCATCGCGACGATGCGAGCGAGCAACGTGTCCGCGCCGACACGTTCGGCGCGCATGATGAACGAACCCGTGCCGTTGATCGTGGCGCCGACGACCTTATCGTTCGGCTCCTTCTGCACGGGAACGGGTTCGCCGCTGATCATCGACTCGTCCACGCGGCTCGAGCCTTCGAGTACGACGCCATCCACGGGTATTTTCTCGCCGGGGCGGACGCGAAGGCGATCACCCGCGTGCACGTGGGCGAGTGGCACCTCGTGTTCGCTGCCGTCTTCCTTCACCTGGCGTGCGGTGGCCGGCGACAGACCCAGCAGTTTGCGAATGGCCGACCCAGTCTGGCTGCGGGCGCGCAGTTCGAGCACCTGGCCGAGCAGGATCAAGGTCACGATGACGGCCGCCGCCTCGAAGTACACGGCCACGGCGCCGTTGTGACTGAATTGGTGCGGGAAGATTCCCGGGGCCAGCGTGGCCACGACACTGTAGCCAAAGGCGACGCCGACGCCCAGTCCAATCAGCGTGAACATGTTCAGGTTGCCGGTTCGAAGCGAATTGACAGCGCGCACGTAGAACGGCCACGCCGCCCACAGGCACACAGGTGTGGCCAGCGCAAACTGAATCCACGCGGCTGACCGCATCGACAACGGCGCGAGACCAAGCATCTCGACCATCGCCACTGCCATCACGGGCACGCTCAACGCAGCCGAGATCCAAAACCGGCGCGTCATGTCCTTGAGTTCGTGGTTCTCGGGCTCCTCCGCAGAAAGCGACGTGATTTCCAGCTCAAGCGCCATGCCGCACTTCGGACAGTCGCCCGGCTTCGACTCCCGGATTTCCGGGTCCATGGGGCAGATCCAGACTTGGGAACCCGGGGCTTGCCCCGCCGTAGGCTTGGCGGAGGCGGGTCCTGGGGTCCTTCGAGTGAGCGTCATTGGAACCGCTTTGGGCCCCATGCCCTTCGGCCCGCTCTTGAGCCAGCCTGTGGGGTCGGCTTCGAACTTCAGCCGGCAACCCTGTCCGCAAAAGTAGTACGTCGTCCCCTCGAACTCGAACGAACCGCCCTTGTTCTTTGCAGGGTCCACGGTCATGCCGCAGACGGGATCGATGTGCGTGGCCACCAAATGCAGCATAGCAGGCCCGCTTTCAGGGGCTAGAATGGGGCACCGTTTTTAAGGAGCCTTCTGAGCCCATGCCCGATCATCGTCCTGTCCATGCCCCCAACCTGCCCGCCCCTGTTGGGCCGTATTCGCCGGGGATGGGGTTTGAACGTCTCGTCTTTGTGTCCGGCCAGGGTGCCACCGACCCATCCACCGGCAAGCTGGCGGGCGCCGACGCCACCCTCCAGACCGAGCAGTGTTTGAAAAACCTGCAGGCGATTCTGCAGGCTGCGGGATCCGACCTGCAGTACGTGCTGCGGTGTGGCGTCTTCCTGCTCGACATGGGTGAGTTTCAGGCGATGAACGCCGTCTACTCGCGCATGTTTGGTGACCATCGCCCCGCTCGCACGACGATTCAGGCCGCCGCGTTGCCTGGCGTGGGCCTGCGCGTCGAAATTGACTGCATTGCGTACGTCCCTGATTCATCCCGTTAACCGCTTGTGAGTGTTTCGAGGAGTTCTGGAATGACGAAGCCCCTGTCTTTCTCTCTCATGACCGCGTCATTGTTCGTCGCAGGCGCGGCCGTCAGTGCCGGTGTGCTGGCGGCGGCGCAGACCGCACCGCCACCGCCTCCGACACAACAGCCTCCGACGACCATCGGTGGCAGAGTCGGCGGGCAGCCTCCCGCTGGTGGCCGTCAGGGCCGCGGCGGCGCCCCGAGGCTACCCGCGATGGGTGGCGGCGCGTGTGAGAACAGTCCGTACAACTGCCCCGACGCACCCAATCCACTGCCGAAGGCCGACACCGTGTGGCTGGAAGAGATGACGTGGATGGATGTGCGCGATGCGATGAAGGCCGGCAAAACCACGGTCATTATTGCCACCGGCGGCATTGAACCGAACGGGCCGTGGCTTGCGCTTGGCAAACACAACTACGTGCTCAAGGCGAACTGCGACGCGATTGCACGCAAACTCGGCGACGCGCTCTGCGCACCCATCGTGCCGTTTGTGCCCGAAGGCAACCTGGATACGAAATCGAGCCACATGGCCACGATGGGCACCATCAGCATGCGCGAGGAGACGTTTAATGCGCTCTTGAGCGACATCGTGATGAGCATGCGGCAGCACGGCTTCGAGCACATCATCATGATTGGTGACAGCGGCGGCAACGGACGCGGCATGACGGCCGTCGCCGAGAAGTACACGAAGGAATGGGCGGGCAAGCCCATCGTGGCGCACGTGTCCGAGCACTACACCTACAGCGCGGTGACGAAGTTCGCGATCGAGAACAAGCTCATCCCCGCAGACACCAAGAGTGACGGCCTGCATGATGACCCGGTCATCACGCTGAACATGATGGTGACCGATCCGTACTCGGTGCGGTGGGCGGAGCGCGTGAAGGCCGGCAAGGCCTCCATCGACGGCGTCTCAATCGCCGACAAGGACAAGGCCATTGCAGCAGGGAAACAGATCGTAGACTTCAGAGCGACGGTGACAGCTGATGCCATCAGGAAGGTGCGAGGCAAGTAGACCGTCGCCTGTCCCTTGTCATTCGTAATGGCGAAATGTCACAAATGACCGAAATGGCGAAATGCGGATAAACCAATGTAGGGAAGAATGTGCGAATGTCCAGGGCGCGCAATGAACGAATGACCTTGGAGCTGCAGATTCAACCACTGGACACCAAAGACATTCCGGCATTCTTCCCTACAATCGCTCTGTCCGACATTTCGCCATTTCGGTCATTTGTGACATTTCGCCATTACGAGCGAAGCGCAATGGGTCGTCTGGCCGCGTCGAGTGTCAACGTGAGCCCCGCTGCCCGCCCGGGAATCCGGTCGGGCGTTGCATACGTCCGATACGCAGGAAGAAAGCGGCTGATGTAATCCGTGATCGCTTCGCGGCTCAGTCCTGGCTTGCCTGAGGCCTTCATCGCTTCCTCGGCTTCCACGCGCCAGGTCAGCACGTATTCGGGATCCTGCGCGCGGAGCACCACCCACACGTCTGCCTGGTCGGTCCACCTGGTGTATTCGGCAAGCGCTTCATTGGCCGGGGTCAGGCGGGGATCGGGCAGCGCGTCGGCTTCCACCGGCGCAAAGCCGAGCATCCACCCTTCCACCACGATCACATCAAGCGGACCGCTCACCTCTCGCCAGGTGTCTTCCGGCGCGCGATCGCCTCGTCCACCATGCGCGGACTTGTCGTACACCGGCACACGCGTGGTCTCGCCTTCCTTCAATGCCTTGAGCGCGCGAAGGGTGCGCTCGCCCAGCGCCACATCGTGGGTGCCCGGGTACCCGCGATGCTCCAGGTACGGATTGCCTGGATTCGCCGCCGCGAGTCGCAGTTGGTCTTCACGCGTGAGATAAAAATCGTCCACGGACACGCCTGCCCCGCGCAGACCCATCGCCGGAAGCCCTTGCAGGAAATGCGTGACCAGGGTCGTCTTGCCCGCACCTTGCGGAGCCTGAAGACCAATCACCAGCGGCCGCCGAGACGCTGCCGCAATCTGCGCAAAACAAAACTCGTGAACAGGCTGGTGAAGTGGAAGAAAGCGCGCGTCAGACATGGGGGTAACGATAGACGATTACCGATTCGCGATTCCAGATTGCCAATTCAACCACCCCCACACGAGCGGAATCCACAGCAGGTTGGACACAAGCAGGTGCGCCATCTGCAGTGTTAGCGGCGCAAGTAACAGGAGATTGATGACGCCCAGTGCGCATTGACCAACGATGAGCATCATGACCAGTTGGCGGGGTGTGGCCTGCGTTTCACCGGCAAACACGGGGCTGCGCCAGGCGAGCCAGAACAAGTAGCCCGCGATGGTGACCGCGAGGATGGGATGCCAGATGCGGAGCCGGATCAGGAAATGCGCCGTGGGGTCGAGATCGGCCGCAATGCCTTCAGCCAGTGATGCGTGTGGAAACAAGGTGTCGCCCAGCGCCACGATCGCCCCCGTGGCGGCCACCGCGAGCATGGCCACCATCGCGATGGTGAACCCAGCGCCGGCCCCGCCCGCAGAGACCGGTGATGCGTCGCGGTTGGAGGCCGGAGGCCGCGCCGCCCAAATCGTGGTGGTCATGGCGGCCACAAGCAGCAGCGTGTTCACCAGATGCCCGCCCACGTAACCCGCACGCAACGCGGAAGCGTTGTCTTCCACCAGCCTGAGCAGGACGATGCCTGCGCCGACCGCCGCTTCGATGACCATGAAGACCAGCGTGATGGCCGCCCACTTGCGCGCGGCATGGCCGGCGGGAAACGTGCGGCGGGCGAGCACCACCAGCCCCAGCGCCATCACCATCACCAGTCCGCTGGTCACCCGGTGCACAAATTCGATGACCGTGCCCACCGCCGGCGCCAGTGGCACGACTTCCCCGTTGCACAGCGGCCAGTGGCTTCCACACCCCGCGCCAGACCCGGTGGCGCGCACCACGGCGCCCCAGACGATGACGAGGATCGTCACCCCGAGGGTCAGCCAGCCGTACCGGACAAATGCGCGAATTGGGTCGGAAGTCATGCGACGAACTCCGAGTCGATCATACAGAAGGTAATCTACGAGGGTGACGCCATCGCCCATTGCGGATGAATTCCGCTCGCGCCTGTCTGCGCGGCGCGAAACGCTTGCCCGCATGGAGCGGCGCAATACACGCGTGGCCGGCGTTCGGCTCGTGCTGGGCCTCACCGGCGTCGGCCTGCTGATCTGGCTCGGCCTCGCACCCTGGAAAACCCTGGCCGCGCTGGTCGCCCTCTTCGCGGTGGTGGCTGTCGGCCATGGCCGGCTGATCAACGCGCGCGACCGGGCGCGGTCCGCCGTTCAGTACTACGAGCGGGGCCTGGCACGCCTGCGGCATGACTGGCCTGGCAAAGGCGACGCGGGCGACCGCTTCGTGCCGGCCCACCACCTGTACGCGGCAGACCTGGACGTGTTTGGCCGAGGCAGCCTGTTTGAACTGATGGCCACGTGCCGGACGGAAGCGGGACGCGCCACGCTTGCGCGCTGGATGCTGGCGCCCGCGACGCCGGAAGTGCTCGTGGCCCGGCAGGCCGCCGTGCGGGAACTGGCGCCCGATCTGGACCTGCGGGAACAGCTCGCCGTTGAAGGCGACCAGATGCGGGCCGCCGTGGACCCGGCAGTGATCGGCACTTGGGCCGTGATGGCAGGCACGCTCCCTGGACGTGGCATCGAAGTGCTGGTTCGACTGGTCACGCTGTCGTGCCTCGGTGCGCTGATCTGGTGGCGGCAAGGTGGACCAGTGGCGCCCTTCCTGGTGCTGCTGGCGTTGCAAGGACTGGTGGCGCTCGCCCTTCGGCCACGGGTGCTGCGCGTGACCGAGGCAGTTGATTCGGCGTCACGAGACCTCGATGTGTTCGTCGAAGTGGCACGCCTGCTCGAACGACGCCGCGACACCAGTTCCCTGCTCCAGGCGCTGCGCGGGCGACTCGCAACCGATTCAGGCGCCGCGTCTTCATCCATCGCACGGCTGTCGCAACTGGCGACAATGCTCGCCTCGCGCAGCAATGTGCTCTTCGCACCCATTGCCGGCCTGCTGATGTGGACCACGCAATTGGCGTTTTCCATCGAGCGATGGCGCGCCCTTCACGGCGCGCAGGTGCCGCAGTGGCTGGACGCCGTGGCGGAGTTCGACGCGCTGTGCGCGCTTGCGGGGTACGCCGCCGAACATCCGGCCCACGTCTTCCCTGTGGTGACGCCGCCCCCGTCACGGCTGGAGGCCACCGACCTTGCGCACCCACTGCTCGGCGACAGCGCCGTCGCCAATACGGTGCGGCTCGGTGGCACTGCACCGTCCCTGCTCATCGTCAGCGGCTCGAACATGTCTGGCAAGAGCACGTTTCTGCGCGCCATTGGCCTCAACGTGGTGCTGGCACAAATGGGCGCCCCGGTCAGGGCCGCGTCGTTTTCGTTGTCGCCGATGTCGGTGGGCGCATCGATTCGGGTGCTCGATTCCCTGCAGGAAGGGCACTCGCGGTTCTACGCCGAGATCCTCCGGCTGAAGCACATTGTGGATCTGGCCCGCGCGAATGGCGGGGCCACGATGTTCCTGCTCGACGAGGTGCTCAGCGGCACGAACTCGCACGACCGGCGGCAGGGCGCCGAGGGCCTGCTGCGGGGACTGATTGGGTTCGGCGCGGTGGGCCTGGCCACCACCCACGATCTGGCGCTCGGTGACATCGCGGCCGGGTGGTCACCGCAGGCCTCGAACGTGCACTTCGCGGACAAGTTTGATGGAGGGTCCCTGGCGTTTGACTACGTGCTGCGCGAAGGGCCGGTCAAGACCAGCAACGCCCTGGCCCTGATGCGGTCGATTGGGCTCGACGTCGATCCGGCCTGATGTGAGCCACTTACGGAACTCTTACAGTCGGCCGGCGCGAGGCTTGTTATCGTTGCAGCATGAGTCTGACGACCACTGTTTCGACCAAACATGTGCCCCGCAAGTCCGGCGGCACGGGTAGCCTGGCCGGCGCCAATCCTGACCGATTTGCGGGCGTCTCATGGACGACCGCCTTTTTCATGACGCTGTTCCACATCGGCGCGGTCTGGGCGCTGATCGATTTCACCTGGTCTGGCGTGGTCGTAATGCTCGTCACGTACTACATCGCGCTGGGGTGGGGCATCGGCATGTCGTATCACCGGCTGCTGACCCACCGGGCCTACAAGACGCCGAAGTTCGTCGAATACTTTCTGACGATTTGCGCCACCACCGCCCTGGAGGGCGGGGCGCTCTTCTGGGTGGCCACGCATCGGCGGCATCACCAGCATTCAGACTCAGACATGGATCCCCACACGCCGCGTCACGGCGGATTCTGGGCGCACATGGGCTGGATCATCTTCGGCGAGGCGCAGCACAACAACGTCACCATGACGTCGAAGTACGCGCCCGACCTGAGCCGCGACGGCTTTCACGTGTGGCTGAGCAAGTATCACTGGGTGCCGCTGACCATCCAGGGCCTCGTCTTGTGGGCGCTCGGCGGGTGGAACTGGGTGCTGTGGGGTGTGTTCCTGCGCGTGACGCTTGGCCTGCATGCCACGTGGCTCGTCAACTCAGCCACGCACCTCTGGGGCCAGCGCCGGTTCCTGACGCGGGATGACTCACGCAACAACTGGTGGGTGGCGGCGCTCACGTTCGGCGAAGGCTGGCACAACAATCACCATGCGCACCCGACGTCGGCCGCGCACGGCCTGGCGTGGTACGAAGTGGACCTCACCTACCTGCACATTCGCGCCCTCGAACTGGTCGGTCTCGCCACCGACGTCCGCCGCGTGAAGGTGGACGACGCGATTGAAGAAGCGGCCTAGTTAGAAGTCGGGGTCCTGGGGTCCCGGAGTCCGGGGCCGCAGGTACAATGCCTCGATGTCTGTGTCTACAGGCCGCCGGGGCGCGATCGCCTTTTTCGTGATCTTCTGCGTGTGCCTGGTGGCACTCGCCGTGGCGCTCAACGTCGGCTGGATCGTGCAGAACCGGCGCCAGGCCGTGGCGTTGCTGTTCGGCGTGCCGGTCTTCATCGCCATCATCACCGGCCTGATCCTCAATACGATCTTCCTCGTGCGGGAAATTCGCCGCAACGACCAGCAGGACGCGTTCGTCAACGCGGTCACGCACGAGTTGAAGACGCCGGTGACGTCCATCCGTCTGCATCTGGAAACCCTCAAGGCCCATGAGGACACGATTCCGGACGCCAAGCGGCGCGAGTTCTACGACGTCATGCTCGACGACAGCGACCGCCTCATGCAGACCATCGAACAGGTGTTGCGCACGGGACAGGCCGGCCGGCCGTCCACGCATCGCGAGCGCGTGAACCTGCGCACCCTGGCAGACGAGTGTGTGGTGTTGACGCGCACCCGACGGCACCTGACCGAAGCGCAGCTATGCCTGCTGCCGCTCGGTCCCGACGATCGGCAGCCTGAAGTGATGGGCGACCCCACAGAGCTGCGCGGCGCCATCCTGAACCTCCTCGACAATGCCGTGAAGTACTCGGGCGACGATGTGCATGTGGAGGTGTATGCGGTGCTCGTGGGTGACTGGTCGGTGATTCGCGTGTCCGACCGTGGCGCGGGACTCGCAGCGGGTGAGGCCAAACGGATCTTCAAGCGCTTCTATCGCACCCCCGGCTCGCTGACCCAACGCATCAAAGGCACCGGCCTCGGCCTGTTCATCGTCTACAGCACCGCAAAACACCATGGCGGACGGGCGTACGCCGAGAGTGCGGGCGTGGGCCGTGGATCAGTGTTTACACTCGAACTGCCCGCGGTGCCTGCAGCGGCGCAATAACCCTCCATGTCTCATCTGCTGATTGTCGAAGACGAACCCCATATCGCGTCGGGCCTGCGGTTCAACCTTGAAGCCGAGGGGCACGAGGTGGAAATTGTTGAGGACGGCGAACGTGCCCTGCAGGTGATTACCGAGCGGCCGCAGAGCATTGATGCCATGGTGCTCGACGTCATGCTGCCCGGGATGGACGGATTTGCCGTCGCCGCGGCGTTGCGGGCACGGGCCTGGCTGCACCCCATCCTGATGCTGACCGCCAGAGGACGAGCGGAAGATGTGCTGCGGGGGTTTGAGGCCGGTGCCGACGACTATCTGCCGAAGCCGTTTGAACTGACGATTCTTGTGGCGCGCCTGCACGCCTTGTTGCGCCGGCAGGCGTGGAAGGCGGCTCCCCCACCGCCAGACCAGTTCACGTTCGCCGGACGCACCGTGGATTTTTCAGCGCAGGAGCTACGCGTGGGCGCCAAGGTGTATCCGCTGACGTTGATGGAAACGAACCTGCTGCGCTACCTGGTGCGCCACGACGGCCAGACGGTGTCCCGGAAGCAGATGCTTGAAGAGGTCTGGAACCTCCAC
>Ga0138256_10005583_pt1 | contig 13282 bp, 19 predicted proteins | sample KNB2016incub_MG_FD_105486 | JGI IMG/M metagenome (GOLD analysis project Ga0138256, IMG submission 105486) | Active sludge microbial communities from wastewater in Klosterneuburg, Austria - KNB2014incub_MG | ecosystem: Engineered > WWTP > Activated sludge > Unclassified | place: Austria...
AATATGTACTGACAAGTAGAATATGATATGGATTGATTACCTATCTGTGAGATATGTGGTAAGTCATTTAAGAAACTACTAACACATATAGTACAGAAACATAATATATCTGCTAAAGAATATAAGGTAAGTCAATGATTAGATATTGGTAAATGAATATGTTGTAATGAAACTAAGTTACTATTACAAAAAAGGATTAAAGAAAACTATGATATAGTTGTTACAGATAATCTTATAAATAAATGAAAGCAAACTAGATTTACTTTATGAAATACTTTATGAAAGAAGTATACATCTGAACAAACTAAACATAGATTAAAAACTAAACATTTAAATATATGAACAAAGATCAATTAATAAAAGAGATTACAGAATACTGTAATGATAATGAAGTAGATGCTAGTGATGCATTCTCTGTAAATAAACATTGAGATAAATTATTATCAGATTATATAAATAACTTAGATATTATACTAATACAAGTATCAGATCATTGAGTTATACTTGTAGATAGTTGAGAACAGTTCTATTCACAATATCAATGTAGTGATCTTATATGAGATAAATATATTACAATAGTAGTAGATAATTCATTTGAAAATTATACTATAGAATCTATAGAAGATATAGCTGATATAATAATTGAAATGGAAGATAAGTTCCAAAACATTATTTCTTTAATTAAACAAAATGATATATGAAGTTAAGATAAAAGATAATAATAAAGATATGATTACTCTTGTATTAGAATACAAAAGAGATATAAAAGAATTAGAACATATAATGTATGCATGATTCTCAATAACTATATGATATATACTATCAACTAAATGAGATTCTAATATATTGTTTAAAGATAAGTTCCATGAATTATTAGAAGATCCTTATAGACTATTACTTCATTATAATAAACATAAATGATTAATAGATATGGTTAATAAAGATCAATGAGTAACTATAGTTATATCTGAATTTAAATTACCTAATACAGTAGAAGATCTACTACAAGATAATGAAAATTAATAGATAATAATTTATGTTTATATTTTAATTTAATAACTTATTATTATGATAAGAATAAATTTTGTTAAGAGAAATGTTACAAAATTATGATATTGATTAATGGCTTGAATAGTTATTATGCTAATACTAACATTATGATTTATGTTTAATAAGTCAGATGAAACTATTATAATTAATTCAATACAAGAATTAAATAATTCAATTAAAGAAGATGATAATCTTATTAATGAATTAGAAGAATCTAAAAAGATAAAATGAAATAAAGTTAATTGTTTAACACAACAATTAAATAGAAGAATAGAATGATTAGAATATAATATTAGTTACTGTGACTCAGAAGAAAACTTAAATAAGTTCTCGGGTTTATAGAAGCTGAAAGACATACAGCAGAAAAAACTTCTACTTCAGTTATATCTAAAGTAGTAAACAATATTATACCTAGTGTTAATGCTAAAGAATTAACTACAGTTAGAGATGATTTAAATCTATCTGATTGTAGATTAGTTCAAGATGAAGAATCACATATGAAGAAATGAAATGGATCTATGTATGCTTTAGATATAGCATGTATTAGATGACAATCATTTAAAGTATATTCACCTAATATAAAAGATATTTATATAGTAGATAAAATATGATATGATAATAGATTAGGTAACTATATTATTATTAGACATTGAAATCTTAAATGGTTATACTGACATACTGTATCTGAATTACAAGTATGAGATAAAGTAAATCCATGACAAATAATATGAGAAGTAAATAGAAGTTGAATAAGTGAGAACTATCATTTACATATTGAGTTATGGTTATGAGATGATAATATATCATTTGAATATACTAAAGGTAAATGATTAATAGTTAATCCTAAATCATTTGATATATTATTTCAAAGATGATTAGTAAAACCTAGTGTAATTAATTCTATTATATTAGACCACCTAACACATTGGGAATGACTTAGGCTAGAAGCATATCCAGATTGATTTGTAAATTGAGTACAAAGATATTCAATAGGTATGTGAAATAAATCTTATAAGTGAGAAACAATAACTAAAGATGAAGCTATTAAAAGAGCTAGAGTATCTATACAATCTATTAGAGAAAGATATTGATTAGATAAGTATCCACTTAATGTACAGATAGCTGTAGTATTATTCGTACATAACATATGAAGTTTAGATCCTGATCAAGTATGGTTATTACAAAACAAATACTATAAAGCTTTATGAAATAACTTTATCTTATATAATAAAATAACTAATAAAGATTGAGAGAAAGTTGAATCTAATTGATTATCAAAAAGAAGAAACTATGAAAGAGATTTATTATTTAATATAAATTAATTTTACTTATTAATATTATATATATAATGTATTCAACTAAGACAGCTCTAGTAAAAGAGATACATAAGATAAGTGGTTACACTTATGAACAAATAGAGAAAGTCTACAAAGACATTCTAAACAAGCATCCGACTAGGAATAAATATTATGCTAGACTTGCTTGAATAAAAAGATTGCAAGCTATGTATTTAAATCTTAAGAATAAGAAATATGGAATTTAAAGTTTGAGATATAGTTACATGAGGTTATGATGAAAGAAGATGAGTCATAGTAAATGTAAAATCATCAGAGCTAGTTATAGAAATAGATAGTGAATATAATGATTATAAATGATGGGAAAATAATTGACAAGATAAAGATATCCCTAGTGATTATAAACCAGTATTAAGTAATAGATATTCTCTTATATGATTTGATGATATAACATCACATATAAAAAAAGAATCTAAATTAGAACCAGATAAATTTAATTGATTTGTTAAATATGAAAATTGAACAAGGTGTAAAATTATATGAAATCATAATTGCCATAATAAAAAAATATGAAGTATAATTACTATTACTGAATTTACATGATATGCAAAAGATAAAAATTGATTTGCATATAAAGATGTATGAAGTACATATGTAATTGTATTTAGATCTATAGATTTAGAAGAAGTTAAAGAAGAAGTTTCTACATTCAAAGTATGAGAATATGTAGAAATAATTTGACCATTACATTGTTATTCTAATTCTCCTATACAAGCAGCAAAAATGTGAGCTACTAATTATAAAATAGATAGTCAATTAGATGAATGAGATATTGTAAAGATATCTGCTATAGATACTGAATGGAAATCATGAAGAATAGTATGTCTTCTTACTTCAGAAGATTGAACTCAAAGAATATATGATGATAAATGATTTATGAAATCTGATAAAGTATCTACTAAATTCAAAGTATGAGACTATGTTAAATATGAAAGCTGGCAAGCTATATATATTATAACTACATTAGTATGAGATACTTGTTATATTAAACATATATTAGGGAACAATGTATATACTAGTAATATTAATAGATTAGAATTGGTTAGACCAGAACATCTACAATGGTTAGATGATGATTGAATAAGATATAGTTCTAATTATAATCCTAGTACTTGATTTATAGATTCTATAGAACTATTAAAAATAGATGAATCAATTCTAAACACATATGTAATATTAAACAAATATAGATGAGCGCAATTAGATATTGAATGGTATGAATCTAGATGAGCTACATGTAATATAGAAGCTTTTAACATATCTTATAATAAACCATATAGTATATTAATATGTGAAGAAGATTGAAATATGATACGGGCAGATTATGATTCATATGAAGAGATGATTGATGATAATAAAGAAGATTGATATAGATTAATATCAAACTGAATAGATAATAACGAAGTTAATTTAAAACCTACATGAATTATAAAATCATTACAATGATTACAATGATTAAAAGCAGACTTCGCTATAATAGATGAAGCTCGTGGGTATATGGCTGGTCAATTTGGAAGTGAATGAAGATTTGAAAGAATTAAAGCATGAGCTGATTTATTAATAAATAAAACTATTTTAAATACTAATACTAAACCTACTATGAGTACACTAAGAAAAATACAAACTGAAGAATTTTTCAGTAACAAAAAAAATGTTAAAGCTATTGAAGAAACTACATCTGAATTAAATAGATTAGAAAGATCATTTGAAATAGTTATGAATGATTTAGATAATAAGATTAATAGGATTCAAAGATTAAGATCTAATCTAAATTGAGCAGTATCTAATGATGATATTAAATCTATACAAGAACAACTAGTTGTATTAAAACCAAGAGTAGAGTTCTTAAATAGATATGAAGAAAATACAATTAAAGAATTATGATTTACAGAAACTAAAGTAACTTCACCAGAAGACTTCTTTAAATCTTAATACTAAAACACTACTAACTTAATACGAGTTAGTAGTGTTACCTTATTTAAATAACCATATTAAAAGATGGAAGCATTCAATATTATATTAGGTATGTTTATGATTTATACATACATTCATTCATATGTTATTTCTATTAGTAGAAGTAAAACTATATACGAGAAAATAATAACAATAGCATCAGCTGTATTCCTAACATTATTTATTATCTGATCAACAGTATAGTATGAAAGAAGAAAAAAAATACAATGGTTGGCTAGTAAGTAATAATATATTTAAAAGATCATTAGCTATTTACTGACATTTATTAGTGTGATATTTTATTATACTATTATTATTATTTATACTATGAGTATTATTTAGTTTAATAATGTATTTATTTTAATATGAATAAACATAAACCAGAATTTAGAAGTAAGCTATCATTACTTATAGAGTTAGAACAACTATGAAAGTTATATGAAGATTTACTTCATGAAAATACATCTGATAAGAAAGAAATAATAAGACTTACAGATGAGTCAACTATATCTAAATGATTAAGAACTAGATATGAGAATAAATACAATACATTAAAAAGATCAATAGCTAGATTAGCTTGATTGAATACATTCTTATTTATAGAATCAATAATCTTATTAGTGATTGTGACTACAAAATAATGAATAGCAATAGAAGCTAACGCTTAATAAAATTTATTGAGATATAATCTCATTTTATTATTTAATCTTTATGATTATGAAAATTATAGACAGTTCATTAGATTTATTAACATCTAGAATTAAAGATATTGATGAATCAAAATCTTTAAATGAATCTATGAAAGCTAGTAATGCTTCACTTCAAGTAGAACAAAAAGCTGCAATACTAGAAGAGTATATTAATGCTTCACCTAACTTAAGAGTTACTGATAAACAAGATTGATGAAGATTAATAGTTGGTAAAGGTATGATATGATACAATGTACAATCAATTGAATCAGGTAAAAAAGTTTGAGTAATTAAATCATTTGACTCTGATGCTAATGTAGTATTTCAAGCTTACTGAAGTAAACATACTTTTAAGTTATGAAAACTAACTGCTGATTGAGTTAAAAGAATTGAAAGAACTCAATCATAAAATATAGAGAGACTAGTTCTCTCTTTTTATATTTCTAATCTTTATGATTATGTTAAACTATTGATATATGAAAATAAGCACACCTAAAAGTGCTGCAAAAATAAATGCTATGCAAGAAGCTGAAGCAAATTCTAGAAGAAATTCTAATAGAACATTTAAAGTAGTATGAAAAGTAGAAGCTTAGGCTTCTCTTTTTCTAACTGCCACCATCCTCCCCAACCTCCACCTTAATAGTATAATTCTTTCATAGAAGAATGATACTTCCCCTAACTATAGTTATATAGTAAAATCCCCTAAAACCTTACCAAGGATAAAATAATCCCCTTAAAACTAAACTCCTAAAACAAGTGTCTAAACCTAGAAAGCAATTCAGCCATCAACAGAAAGGATAAGAAGAGACTGCTAATGGGAAACGAGTTCGTGTCGTAACTATCAGTGACACTGAACAACACAATGTTTGCAATACTTACTTAAAGTATTAAATGCTATTAAAGAAATAAAGGGGTCAAGGTAAAAGATCAAGTTTGTAGCTAATACAAACAAAAAGAAAACACCCAAAGTTTTCTTTCGCCAACTAATAACTATGTTATATATGAAACTATGTACTCAATTATATAACATACTATAATATAACTATTATATAAGATACTATATATAACCATATATCATATCTCTATTAATAATCAATCAATAATATATATTATCAATATATATTATAAATATCATATATAAAACAATATATGATAAATAAAACAATAAAACAATAAAAACAAAACCAAAAAACAAAAACTAATACTCTCCCTTACACAAAACAAAAAACCAACTAACCCTGTATAGTAAACAAAACAAAACCAGAAAACCAAAACCACAAAACAGAAAACACAAAAGTCAAAGTACAAAAACCAAATACCAAAAACACAAAACCAAAAACACAAATAACAATAAACAAAACACAACTATACAATAAACAAAACAAAAGTCATCATCAAAGTAATCGAACACCAAAACCAAAACAATAAAAAACACATAACAAAAAACAATAAAACAAATATAAAAACAAACATCACATATAATAAAAACAAATACAAATAAATATAAAAAACCTCCACCTCCCCAACCTCCACCTAAATAAAAAGCCGATGCTGTAGCCGTTGCTGGGGTAGTATATGACCCAGTAGTATAGTAGTAGTATAAGTACATAAAACATAAAACATAAATTTTTTTAAAGATAAAACATAAAACATAAATTTTTTTTAATGGTTAATATATAATAAGGGGCTGTAAGTAGGAAAAAGTGAATGGCTTGTTTAAGGGAAGAACTTAACTTCGTCCACCGTGCCAGAGCAAATAAATCTATATATTGTATAGATTTAAATAAGAATAGAGAATAAAAAAACTATCTTTGTAGGATAGTTTTTTTGTATTAAGATATTTCTATGTTAGAAGAAGTTTTAATATTTATGGTTTTAGTAACTAGAGTTGATAGGATTGATATATCAATAGAGTAGTTATTATATTCATGTTTTTTTGGTATTACATTTAGGTGAAGATTTTTTTCATCTAGTAATTTGAAAGCATGATCCATAGATTCTAGAGGAGTTTCTAGATAAGAAGATAAGTAGTTAAGGATAGCTTGTTGGATATTAACATCAATCATTCTTTTATTAGATTTGTTAACATCTCAAGATATATCACCTCATTCTTTAATAAAAGAATCTTGGATATATTTATCTTGAGCTTCTTTAGTTTGTTTAATAATTTCTTCTTGTTCTTCAGGAGTTAGAGTTTGTTCTTCAGGAGAAGTTGGAATATCATATCCTACAAGAGGTTCTGAAGTGTTTTCTGATACTTCTACTTCTGAAGTATTTAAAAATTCTGTAGCAGCCAATTTTTGTGCTTCTTCTATAGTTTGTACTGAATTAGACATAATAGTAGTTATTATAAATTAAATTTTTTTATTTAGATTTTGTTTAGTTTTAGTAGCAGGTTTAAATCTAATAGTTTTAACATCAGGTATAGTTATAGATTCTAGAGTTTGGGGATTAATACCTATTCTAGATTTTCTATAAGAAACAACGAATGAACCAAATCAGTATATTTGAACAGTATGTTCTTTAATAATTTCTTCAGATATAGATTCAAATACTTTTTCTATTACTAGAGCAAGTTTCTTTTTAGAAAGAGAATCACTTCTTGGGAAACTATCATATACTTTATCTATGAGTCTTTTAGTATTCATATAAATATGTTAGTTATAAAGTATTGGTATACTAATAAAGAAATAGATTATGTCAAATAAATAAAATAAAAAACACTTATTAAAAGTGTTTTAGAATAATGTATCTTGTTTCTTAGTTAGCGAAATTATAACACAAAGTTCTTTCTTATCATTAGTAAAATATAGAACTCATTTTTCTTTATTAGCAAACATATGATATGAACCTTGTTCAGCTTCTACTAATTTAGTAAGTTCTTTTAAAGTACCAATAGAAAGCTCGTAGTCAGTTCATGATAATGAAGTGAAGTATGAACTAGCATCTAAAGTTCTAAAGTCTTGTAGAGTAATTAATTCTATATTACTAGGTGTATCAAAAGTAAAATCTTTAAATTCATTAACTAATGAATCTACAATATTTAAAGTTTCTGATCTTCTTTCAGAATCTACTTCTAATAAGTTTAAGAAGTCATACGAAACTTTATGTTTAAATATTTTACTAGTATAAACTCTACCAAGAATATAAATATAATCACCAAATGCATATGGTATAAATCATTGATCAATTAATCATAGAAACATTCACATTTCTTTCTTTAACTTCATATATAGATAGTTATTAATTAAGTGTGCTTATACTAATAAAATAATAAACTATGTCAAATTTATTTTACTTAAAAAGAATTTGACATATATTAAATTATGAATAGAATACTCTTGTATTAATTATATTTGATATAACTTTGATATTTCATCTTTGCTCTGGGGAGAGTAACAGGGATGAAATATCAAAGAAAAATTAATACATAAAACACACCTTGAGCCACTCTCCCAGAAAAGCTCTAGGTGTTTTTTATTTACTTAAAAATATAGATATGACATATAATAATTCTATAGATAAACCTTGAAAAATAAATAAAGAGTCTATAGAAAAAGCAATAGAATTTGCTAAATATCAAAATAGTAAAGAATATAGGAATAAAAGTTCTGAATTAACATGAAGAATAATGAGATGAGAACTTTTACCTAAACAAATAGAATTAGATAAGAAATCTTATGAACACCCTTTTAATAAATTTAAGTAAAAAATATGGAAAAAGAACAACCAAATTATTATGCAATAATACCTGCTAATATAAGATATGATAATAATTTAAAAGCTAATGAGAAATTATTATATTGAGAAATAACTTGTTTAACTCAATCAAGTTGAAAGTGTTTTGCTAGTAATAAATATTTTGCTGATCTATATTGAGTTACTACTCAATGTGTAAGTTGATGGATTAATAAATTAGGTAAGTTGTGATATATTAATATAGAGTTAATATATGCAGAAGATAGTAAACAAATTATTAATAGGTATATAAAAATAGATTGATACCCTATTAAAGAAAAGATTAATACCCCTATTAATAATTTTATTAATACCCCTATTAATAAAAAGATTAAAGATAATAATACAAGTATTAATAATACAAGAGATAATAATACAAGTAGTGCTTGTGAAGATTTTTCTTCTATTACTAGTAAAGAAATAAAAACTCCTGTTGATTCTTTAAAACATTGAACAAAGACAATAAGAGATTTATTATCTATATTAGTAGAGAAAAAAATAATGAGTGCAGAAAACTTTTCAAGATTGAATTTAAAAGAGATTGAAGAATACTTTATAGAACATGCATTAATTCATTTATCAGGATTCAAAAAAAAGTTGCCAGCAACTATGCCAGATGAACTTATGACAGATGAAGAATACTTTTCAATATTTGATTGTGAAAGAACAATAATAGAATCTAGAATGGTATTATATTATTGAGAAGATTGGAAAGAAGAATTAAAAAGAAGAAGAAAAGAATTTGATGAACAATCTGAATCATCATGATATGATTGAGTTGATCTATTATTTTCAAAACTAGAAACAATGATAGATTGGTGTATTAGAAATAACAGAGAGATTAAAAATTTAAAGACAACATTTTTAACATTTATAAAACCTAAGAAATTTAAATAATGGAAGTATTTGAAATAATAAAAAGATTACCAATAGAAGGAATCTTAAATTTAAGTTGAATTAAATATACTCGTGCTTGAGATGTATTATGTTTATGGGAACATTGAGAAGAAACAAATTGATGGAAAGCTTCATTAAGTGAAAATATAGTAAATGATTTTAATCCAAATAAACATAGAGCATCATGAAATCCATATGACTTTATAAAGAAGTTACATAACTTCAATGATAAACAAACATTAGAATGGTTTAATAAACATTATAAGTTAGATATTAATTCAATACCAACTATGGAAGAAAGTAGAACTGAAAATTATAAAGAGATTGTTGATAGGATAACAAAAAAATGGAACTCACTATGAGAATTATCTCAAGATCATATTTCATATTTAGCATCAAGAGCTATAGATTATTATAAGATTAAAGATTTTTCTAAGAATAATAATTGATGGATATCAAGTCCTATAACAAATACTGAATGAGATTACATTACTTTACAAAGTAGAAATCCAGATCCAACTGCTCAACAAAGATTTAGGATAGAAAAAGATACTCTTAGTAAATGAGTATTTATGCATTGAATAAATAAATCAGATAAAAGAATAATAGTAGTTGAGTGATTATTTGACTGGTATACACTTCGCCAATATTACACAAATGTAGTTTGACTTAAATCAAGTAATGATTGAATTGAAATAATAGAAAAAATGTTTAATGCTTGATATGAAATTTATATAATACCAGATAATGATGAAGCATGAAAAACAGTTTTAGAAAAATTTGCTAACATAGATTATAAATTATTTGATATATCTTTATTAGCAAGTAGAGATGATTGAGTAAAAGACATAAACGATTATGTAAAACTTAGTTGATTTTGAGAATGAACAATAGAAGTAATCTTTACTGATGCTGTATTTATACAATCAAAAATTAAAAAAGATTATGAGATAAGAAGTTATCAATCATTACTTGATGAATGATTAGATGAATTAATTAAAACTGATCCAACTAAAGCAATATCATGGTGATATAAAGAACTTGATAATAAATTATGATATATTCTATGATGAGAATTTGTAGTAGTATGATGATTAACTGGTTCATGAAAATCAACATTCGTAAATAACATATCTAATAATGTTTCTAGACAATGATTTAAAGTTGGTAGATTCACATTAGAGGATAGACAACAAAGTAAGCGTAAGGAAGAATTATACTATGCTGTATGAAAAGTAAGAAAAAGAAAATGATTATCAAATTATCCTAAATATAAATTTATGATAAATGATATAGATAATCAAGCTCAACTAAAATTAGAATTAGCTGAAGCAAAAGCAAATCTTTTATCAGATAATAAAAATATTTTTGATGTAGTTAATAATACTACATGAGTTATGCATATTTCAAAAATGGAATGATTAATACAAGACTTTGTTAATAAATGAGTTAATGTAATAATAATAGATCATCTTCATTATTTTAAATTTGATGTAGATAAAAAAGATCGTAAAGATGAAATGCTTGAACAAATAATGCAGCAAATAAATTCATTCTGTAGAGTATATAATATCTTTATTATGCTTGTAGCACACTACAAAAAGATATGATGAACTAGACCAGATGATGAATCATTTAAAGATGCAGTAGCTATTGCACAAGTTCCTAATAAAATTATACATGTTCATAGAGATAAAATGAAAGCAGATTCATTAACTGAACTTATTATAACAAAAAATCGTGAATGATTTACATGAGTTATAGAAATGAATTATGATACAGATATTTGAATATATACTAATATGAAATCAGATATGCAATTTAAAAGAGAAGCAAATAGTTTGACATAAAATAAAATAACTATATATTACATTTAATTTATATTAAATAACATAAATATTATGGACTCAAAAAAAGTTTTTAAAATAGCATGACTATATAGAAAAAAATTTTTATGAAAGAAAACATTAGAAGATTTATTTAATTGAGAGCCATTAGATGCTTTAGAAAAAATTGAATTTTTTTTAGAAGCTATAAGATTAGTTAATACATTATGATTTGAAAAAGTTTGAAATTTAAAATAATTTGAAAATATAAATAAAAATGAAGTTAGAAATACAGCATTTACATTTTTAAAAAATGAAAAAATAGTTGGTAATAATGTTTATGCATTAGCTGCAAAATATTTACTTGAAGCTTGATGAGAAAATGTATTTGAAAATATTGAAGAAGATCAATTACATTCTTATTATAAGTTAGAAATTACAGTAGACGATTTATATAAATCAAATAAAGAAGCATTTGACTTCGTATGAGCTAGTGGTAGATGATATACATATGCAAATGTAAATTCTATTTACACTGTTAAATGAGAAACAGTAACTGATATATGGTGAGCAATAGAATACGACACAGAAGAAGAAGAACAATTTGTAAAAAGTATTGAAGAGCTTAAAGATTTAAAGAATCAAAGATATGCAAGATGTGCATTTATAATTTATATGTATTATAAAAATAAATGAGAAGAAGATTTAGAAAAATATAAAGCTAAGGTTATAGAAAAAATAACAATAACTGTAGAATAAAATGAGAAATGTAATAATCCTATCAAATGAAGAAAATATAGAAGAAGTATTAAAAAATTACTGATTCGATATTTACACGACTTCATTTGATAGGATTTTATTTTATTGACTTCATAGAGAGTTATTAGAAAAATATAATCTATCTATGCAATTATTATGTATGAAACCATGAGTACATATTAATACATTATTTAGAACAATGTATTATTTGAAAATCCATAACAAACAATTATACTTAAAATTAATACCAAGAGTAAAAAAATTTCTTGATATTTATAAAATTAAAATATTAGTTTATTGAACATTAAATGAAGAGATTACAATACTAAATGAAATATGAGTAGTTTACAATGTATATCCTGAAATTAATGATTTATTATTAACAATTAAAAAAAGATTATGTCAGTAGAAGATATATTAAATTGAGCTAAAGATTTAGCTGAAAATATTACAGATAAGATTTCAAATGTTGATTTACCTATAATTAATAATCCTATTTCTAATACACCATTTGTTGATATAGAATGAATAAAAAATTTTTGAGAAAAGATATGAGATAGATTTACAAAACTTAGAAATGATTATCAAACAACATTAATAACAGCAAAGAAACAAGATATTAATGAAGAAGATAAAAAACATATTCAAACAATAAAAGAAGAAACTGGTTGAGTTATGCTTCAAGATATAGTTAAATGAGTAGATAAAATGTGATGGATGTGAAACAATATAGATCAATTTTGAGACTGGACTTGATTATATGATTTAGGTTGACCTAAATATAAGAAATGAGTTGATAGAGATTTATTTAATCAAAACCTAGATGAAAGAAGAGCTATATTAAATGATAAACAAATACTATTATCAGAAGTTTATGAAAAGAAAATACAAGATAATAATTTACAAGTTCTTAACAAGTATTTAACAAATGTTCAAAACTATAAATTGCAATGAATAAATGAAGATAAATCTCAAGAATTAGCAAGAAAAGATTTATCATGAATTGAATTAAAGA
>Ga0138256_10005584_pt1 | contig 13280 bp, 9 predicted proteins | sample KNB2016incub_MG_FD_105486 | JGI IMG/M metagenome (GOLD analysis project Ga0138256, IMG submission 105486) | Active sludge microbial communities from wastewater in Klosterneuburg, Austria - KNB2014incub_MG | ecosystem: Engineered > WWTP > Activated sludge > Unclassified | place: Austria...
CAGTTTTTCGTAGCCGAAGTCGTGAGACTTCGGAAGCGTTTCATGGCAAATGTCCGAATTCTCACGAATCCGGCTACAAAAATCCTTAACGGCGTTGCCCCTCACCCTAGCCCTCTCCCCCGTGGGAAACGTGTGAAGTGGGAAAGTCAATTGCGGGGGAGAGGGGACAATCGCAATAGAATCCACAGCATCATTTCTGACTGCGTGAAGTATATTTCAGATTCCCTGTTCACCCCGACAGTCGCATGAGAATCGAAGCCATCCTATCATGCCCGCGCCGATTGGCAGGATTAAGTTCACCGCAGCGTAAGGAATACCGATGACTGGAGAAATGGACGTCACCAATCCAGAGCCTGAGTCCCCGCCGACTCTTGCCGAAGGCATTCATCCGGAGCCGCCGAGCAGCAGGTCAGTCCGAGGATTCATCGCTCTGATCGTGACCCAGTTTCTCGGCGCGGTGAACGACAACATCCTCAAAGGTGTTTTGATCTATATGGTGATCGAAGGTTCCTGGACCGGTCGGCTTGGTGCTGGCGGTCAGGGAATTGTCAGCCTTTGTCTGACATTGCCGTTTCTGTTGCTGTCAGGTTTCGCGGGCGAGTTCGCCGACAAGCACAGCAAACGCTATGTCAGCGTTCTGATGAAGCTCGCCGAGATCCCGATTGCTTTGATCGCCATGGCCGGATTCCGAATGGGCAACCTGTGGCTGACGATGGCGGCTCTGCTGGCGTTGTCCAGTCAAAGCGCGATCTTTGGTCCGGCAAAGTACGGCATGATCCCGGAACTGGTCTCACCTTGTCAGCTCAGCCGAGCCAACGGCATCATCAACATGATGACGAACCTCGCTGTCATCTTCGGCACACTGGCGGCTGGGACGATTTCCGATTTGTACAGCCCGCTTGCTTCAAGTACCGCACTGCCCAGTCTGTGGCTGCCAGGGATTGTGATTCTGCTGATCGCGATTGCCGGAGTCGTATCGGTTTCGTTTTTGACGCCATTGCCCCCGGGAAATCCCAACATCCGCTACAGCCGCAACCCGTTTGCTGTATACATCGAGACGATTCGAAAGCTGGCAACATCTCCCATACTTCTGGTGATGCTTGCCGATGGCTATTTCTATTTTCTGGCGGGCCTGGCACTGCTGATCCTGCCTGAATATACGATCGTGCTGCAGGCCTACAACGTTTCCCGTTCCGAGGTCAGCATTCTGATGGGGATTCTTGGCATCGCGATCGGTCTGGGCAGCGGAATCGCGGGACTCGTTTCCGGCAAAGCCATTCGCCCAATCCTGATGCCCATCGGAGCCGCCGGGATGACGATTTTTTTCGTGCTCCTGGGAACAGTCCCCGCAACCGTCCCGGATCTGCCGCCGGTCTGGAGGATCGTCTGCAGTTCGCACTCTCTGCTGATTCTGGGGGCGGGGTTTTCGGCAGGCTTCTATTCGATTCCGCTGCAGTCGCTCATCCAGTACCTCTCTCCTCCCGAAGAACGAGGACGAATCCTTGGCACCTCCGGCGCGATCTCATTTCTGTTCCTCACAATTTCGGCGATCATCTACACTCTGATTCGCCCGGCATTCAATCAAAGTGACGGCGTGCAGCACCCGGAGAAACTGTTCCTCGTTTGCGCAGGCCTGATGTTCTTCGGTGCCATTGCTTTTCTTCTGCGAATCAAATCCAGCGGCCTGAGCCTGGCCAAAGTCGCAAGTGGCTGAGCGATTTGGTTCAATGGCCTGCTTCGTTATTGGGCGAGCGGCAGGAAAGGATTTACCATCGACGAGTCTTAAGGTCGAGCGGCCCCGTGCGACTGAACCACGCCAAAGGAAGCAGATCTGAGGACAGATCTGCCTACGTGGTCCGACCTGTCTCAGGTCGGATTCCCTCGGCGACGCGATATCCCTGGTAATCGTGTTGCTTCCGCTCGCCTTGGGGCAGCCAAGGATCGATCAATAAGTGTCAGATCAGCCGGACTTGGCGTCCTGTTTTCAGACCCAACGGGACGACTCTATGTCAGCCCAGGGCAACGCCCTGGGAAATCTTCTCAAACGGAAACGATGGGCTCGGCGTGGCCGCAGCCGAGTTTGGTAGTGAGCGCGACGGTAAACCCGGAGATCAGGATTCCGGTCGCAAGCAGTCTTCGTCTGGTGGTAGGATGGGAGATCATCCTTTTGGAAGTTCAGTTGAGTGTGCGATTCAGGAGTGCTAAAATGCACGCTTCGAAAAGTGGAGTGTGCAACTGCGGATCGTTTGATACATTCCGGAGCCAATTGTCACAACTCAATGCTCTCGGCACGCAGAGTGCGTAGAGGGAACTGTCCGTATAAATAGAAGTGGCAGAAGTCGTGAAGGTTATGGCACGAATTCTCACCGGCGTGTTGATTTAATCCAGGATCGCGCTCTTGCTTACGAGAGCGACATTGATCGGATTCGCGATGCCCACAACTCAGATACCACCTCGATAGGAAAACTGACATGATCAAGCTGGACAAAATTCTTGTTCCGACAGACTTTAGTGACTTCAGCCAGCCCGCTGTACAATACGGCTGTGCGTTGGCGGCTCGTTTTGGGGCCGAGTTGCATCTGCTGCATGTTGTTCCGGATCCGGCGATGCTGGTGCCGGAGGCGGCCGCGTTTTCCGTGGAATCCATGCAGGCTCAGTCGGAAACCATGGTCAAAGACGCCGAAGCTACGCTGAAGAAATATCCGTTGGATGGATGGGAAAACGAAAAGCCCGTCGTGCGCGCGGTACGAGTCGGCGCGGCGTTCATGGAAATCATTGACTATGCTCGCGAACAGGAGATGGATCTTGTCGTGATCGGAACTCACGGTCGTTCCGGCCTGATGCATGTCCTGATGGGCAGTGTTGCCGAACGTATCGTCCGCAAAGCACCTTGCCCGGTGCTGACCGTGAAGCCGGAGGGGCATCAGTTCGTGATGCCGTAATTGCTTTCTGCGCTGCCGCGTTGTCCCCGGAATAATTTGAAAACGGGGACAAGGTCGCTCCCGAATTGGGATTTGAGGCTTTAGACTGAGGTCTTGAACTCAGTATCAGATTCCGGGAGTACGTTCTGTGGCGGCGAAACGCATTCGACCTATTGGTGGGCAACAGGATTTCGGTTTTCTCAAGACGGACAGCGGGCCGAAGCCGGAAACGGGGCAAAGTACGCCCTTGTTTCCGGAAGTGCCTGACAAGGCAGAAGCGTCCGGTCTCGATTTTTCCAGCGTGGAGGCCTCTTCGGGATTGTTTCCTGCGGTGTCTGACGCGGAGAACATAGAGGATGCCGAAACGACAGACATGACGTCGGAGGTCGATGATGAGCAAGCGGTTGAAGATGTGCCGCTGCCGCCAGCAGATATCGAGTTGTCAATGGATGAGATTTCCACAACGGAACTGACTGAAGCCACTGAGACAGACATCGAGACAGACAGCGAGCCAGACATCGATCCAGACGACTCAAACGAAGCTGCAACATTCGACGAGCAAGACGAAGAGCCCGTCGAAGAATCAGCCACAGAAAACATCACGGTTTCGTCGGAAGCCACTGTTTCAGCATCAGCTCCGGTCAACGTCACCGCTGCCTCGGTTACTTCCAGCGTCGCATCGTCGGTACGAGCCGCTGCCAGGGCTCCAGCTACTGCCGGCGCATCAACTCAGGCCGCTGCCAGCAGGAGTGACAAGAAACCAGATTCCAGTGCGTCCTCAGATCACGTCAGTCGGAAGCTCTTTGTCAGCGTCGCGGGATATGCCATCGCACTGACGCTGCTGCTACTGGGATTGCTCGTGACCGGATGCCTGGCATTGTCCTCAAACCATGTTTTGGAAAGTTTGCCGGATCTTCGTCCACTGAAACCCAATGAGTTTCGTCCCGTCCCGGATGGCACCGATCTTCCCGATGGCCATGTGATGCGGATCGGAGAATCCCGCAGATTTGGTGATGTCGTTGTGACGCCCGTGCGTTTGTCGATGGAACCGCTGAAGTTTCAGTCCTACAACACCGGAGTCCCCGAAGACAAACTGACTACCAAACCTGTACTGCGCCTGTGGCTGACGTTGGAAAACGTTGGCGACTATGCATTTCCCCCGTTTGACGCCGGATTGATGTCGAATCGGACTCCCCCTGATACACAGGATGAAGCGACAATGGCCAATTCCTTTCTGACGGTTGGCGTGCCGTCCGGTGAGAAGTCCTCAACTCGTGTGCTCAACTTCCTGCAAACGATGGACAACTACTTCGTCATCACCGGCCAGGATTGCGGCAAGGTTCTGGTGCCGAATGAATCGCTCACCACCTTTGTTGCCAGTAATGAAGAGATCAATGGTCTAAAAACCGAAGACGGTACGTCGTTCGTCTGGAGAATCCAGTTCAGAAAAGGCGTCAACACTTCTTCGGGCAATGGAGTGACGACCCTGATCGATGTCAAGTTCTCAGGGGCCGATCTTGCGAACGCGGGATGACGCGAACATCCACGCTGGATCAGAGATGGAATCCGCCGGAACCATTTCCGGCGACGCAACCGCCGTCATTGATGCTGCCGCCAACGTTCGCGAACAGTTGGGCATATCCGACGATGCGACTCCCCGAGTCGGCCTGATTCTGGGCTCCGGCCTGGGATACGCGGCCGAGCGATTGATCACAGACGGCGGTCAGTCGCTGCCGTACGCTTCGATACCCAATATGTCTTCGACGAACGTGATCGGGCATTCGGGCAAGTTTGTCAGCGGATGGATCCACGACGTTCCGGTCGCCATGCTCCAGGGCCGGGTTCATTGCTACGAAGGACGATCGATGCGCGAAGTCGAATTCGGGACGCGGCTGCTGCACGCGCTCGGTGTGCAGATTCTCATCGTGACAAATGCCGCCGGCGGTGTGAGATCAGACCTGCAGCCGGGGCATCTGATGCTAATCAGCGATCATCTTCGTCCGCTGTCCGCTTGCTACTTCCGCTGCGGTGCTGAGACCACAGACACGGGCCTCGTGGCATCGACAGATCCTGATTCAGCCAGAGGTGTGGTCACGCCGGACTTTCAGAACAGACTGTGGAACAACGTCCTGCGTCGCCAGGTACGCGACATCGAAACATCGCTGCACATACATGACGGTGTCTATGCGATGATGACGGGGCCAAATTATGAGACGCCAGCGGAAGTGCGGGCGATGCGGACGCTGGGCGCAGATGCCGTGGGCATGAGCACCGTTCCGGAAGCGTTGCTCGCCGCCTCACTGGGCATGCAGGTGCTGGGTGTTTCCTGCATCACGAACATCGCCGCCGGTCTTTCGGATTCGCCACTCGATCATACTGAAGTGACGGCAACGGCCAGTTCGATCGAGCGTCCATTTGTCGAGTGGCTGTGGGAAGTTGTTCGCGCTGTTGGCGACGTCAGTCAATTTCCACGATGACCTTGCCATCTTCAATTTTTGCGTCAAAGCGTTTTTGGCACAATCGTTCGTTGAGGCAGTGTTTTCCCGTGCTGACGTCGAACTGCCAGCCGTGCCACGGACACGTGACGATATTGCCCCGCAGCATTCCTTTTCCCAGCGGACCGCCTGCGTGAGGACAAATGCCATCGATCACGTAAATCGTGCCTTCGACATTGTAGACGGCGAAAATTTTTCCATTTGCTACGACTTCCGCACCACTGCCAGGTGGTACGGATGAAACATCAATAAGTGTCACTGCTGCCACGATGTATACTTCCTCCAAAATTGTTCTATCGAGATGTGCTAAGTATCGATCGAGAAATAAGTAGGACAGGCTTCCAGCCTGTCTGTTTGCAGTCGACAGGCTGGAAGCCTGTCCTACTTGTCGGTTGTCTCTTGTTTTTGTCTGGGGGCATTGCCCGCAGCCATCTGTTTTGCCACGTCTTCCGCCTTTCGCAAAACTCGCATGATGTTGCCACCAAGAATCTTGTGAATCTCCTCCTTAACATATCCCCGAATTAGAAGTTCCTGAGTGATCAAAGGGTACGTGGCGACGCTTTCCAACTGATCGGGAAGTCGCGGAACACCATCGAAGTCGGAACCGATGCCGACGTGATCGATTCCCGCGATCGAAACCAGATGATCGATATGATCAACGACATCCTGCAAACTGCCACTCGCATCTTTATTCAGCTTGAGCTGCTCCGTTGGCACAATGAACGCGGAAAAGAAATTGACCATCACGACGCCACCGTTCTTCCTGACAAGCGGTAGCACATCGTCCGGCACATTGCGCGGATGATCACAGATCGCGCGGGCGCTGGAATGAGAGAAAATTACGGGTGCCTTCGTGGTCGCCAGCGCCGCCTTCATTGTCTCGGGGGAAACATGAGACAGATCAACCAGCATTCCCAGCCGGTTCATTTCCAGCACAACTTCGCGGCCAAAGTTTGAAAGTCCGTGACAGACGGGCTCGTCCGTGGCGGAATCCGCCCACTGCAGAGATTTTGAATGCGTGAGCGTCATGTAGCGACAGCCCTCGTCGTAAAGCCGCTGCAGATTGCTGAGTTCATTTTCGATGCTGTAACCGCCTTCGACACCCATCATGGAAGCCACTTTGCCCGATTTGACGATGCGTTCGATGTCGTCGCCATTCGATGCAAGTTCAAACGTCTCCGGATAGCACTGCATCATCGTCTGCACGATGGAAATCTGATGCAGCGTCTGGAGCAGCGCGTCACCGGTCTTGTCGTGGTTGGCGGGCACAAAAACCGACCAGAACTGTGCTTTGACTCCGCCCTGACGCAACCTTGCGATGTCTGTGTGCAATGAAAGTTGCGACTTCGAGATATCAAGGTTGTCGAAGGAAGAGTTTCCTTTCTCGCGGATTTCCCACGGCAAGTCATTGTGCCCGTCAAACAGCATTCCGGCAGCATGGATCGCGGCTGCTTCCGGAGTCAGGGTGACTCGGGGACGAACGGCTTCCTCGGCGATCGCTGTCGCGGAAGCAATTGCGATCATCAAGATCGATACAAGGGTGAAACGAATGAACGCCGCTTTCACGGAACGCAAGGCGACCATCAAGTCCGGATGTCCCTTCTCCCCCGAGATCGGGGGAGACTGTGTGCCCAGCGTTGGCACGGACTTGGCCAACGCGGCCCGCAGGCCGGATGAGGGGGCTGACAATGCAAGAGCGTCGTGTGCCAAGAATTCAGCCGATTCTTGCCCCCTCACCCTAGCCCTCTCCCCCCGTGGAAAACTTGCGAAGTTGGAAAATCGATTGCGGGGGGAGAGGGGACAATGACAAGACATTTGGCACCTCGTTTCTGACCTCGTGAAGCCTATCAAATTGGTCGCTGGCGAGTTTCGGCGGATCTGGCACTTATTCATCGAGTGATTCCTATAAGCACCCATGCGTAGGTCTTGGGGCATAACTAGGCGAGCGGTGGGTGTCAGCCCACCGAGTTGCGCGTATTTGACTCGGAGGGCTTACGCTGCTCCGCTCGCCGGGTTTGCGGCGACCGGGGACGTCACTCCTCTGATTGTGAATCCTGCGATTATGCCATTTAACCTGTGCATGGGTGCTTAGCTTCGATAGTTGAGTGCTTTTTATCCAGTTCAGGCGGTGGTTCTGGTTTCGCCGTCATGCGCCCCATGGCAGGCAGCATCGGCATGGCGATCAGGACAAAGGCCGGGAACAGCAACATTCCCGCTGACGGACCAAGTGCGATCGCGAGCAAATGCTGCATGGGGATCAGCATAACGCCGGCAAAGGTCACTGCCAGTATGGTGCGAAAAGAAATCGATCGTATTGTCAGCGTCAGGATGATCGCAAACGCGCCGGGAATCGACAGGAGATGACTGAACTCAGGAGCCCAGATCGAAACAACCAGACACGTCGTCGCCTGTCCCAGCCAGAAGCTGTCCCACACCACTCGCTGATCAATCCGACGCAGCATCCAGTGCGCGATGCTCAGCGCCAACAGCATCGTCAGGCACCACATCGCAAACGACAGTGCGTGACCGTACCAGACGAAAGCCCGAGGCAACACAGCAGTCCCCATAATGCAACGGCTTACGATCCAGCCAACGGCGATCGAAGCGACCAGAACGATCAGCATCGTACACCAGACTTGTATCGCTTGCGGCAGTACTGGCCGCCGCAGCACATGGCGTCCGTAGAGTTGTACGGCGACGAAAAATAAAGCAAATCGAATGGGCAGGCACCACCAGACCGGATAGTGTACGACAAACAATCCGAAGACATCAAAGAAGACCGTGTCCTCCTTCGTCACGGCAAGGTCCTGCGAATTCGCCGCGATGAACGTGGACATCTTCAAAGCCTGTTCGCCCAAGTGCTGAACACTCCGAGGATCCAGGTTGGCCAGCGTGTCATCCGGCTGATGGTATCGATGAGCTCCGTCGATGATGGCGAAATTGAAGCCCTGCCATCCGGCCTGCTGGAAGACGCTGAAGTCGGTCCCGTTTGGCATCGACCGATAGACGGCGGTGAAGAGCGAACCCGTGATTATCGGTCGAGCCAACTGGTTGACCCATTCGGACACCGCCGTCAAATTGCCGGAGTGAGTTTCATACATCACGACCGGTCCCGCGCTGCCTCGCGCGTCGAAGTTCAAAACCAAAGGACGTTGTTGCGAAAGTGGATGAGTCGCGACGAACTCACGGGCTCCCAGCAATCCGCCTTCTTCCCCATCCGTGAACAGCAGCCAGACAGGACGCTTTAATTGTTTGGCATTCAGTGTCAGCAAGCGACCGGCTTCAATCACCGCTGCCACGCAACTGCCCGCGTCTCCGGCACCGGGGCCAAAGCGGCAGGAATCATAATGCGACGCCAGCACCAGTGGCTGCAGGGAAAGTCCTTCCTGCTCCGGTCGATGAGCGACCACGTTATGCAAAAGTATCGGTTCTCGTCCCCTGCTGTTGCAGATCTGAACTTCAACACTCCAGCCCTGTTCCTGCAACAGATGCACCAGTCTGCCACGAACGGCATCGTTCTCAACCGATCCTGCCGGATGCGACGAGTCGTTGAACAGCTGCCGATGAATTTTCAAGGCGCGTTCCGCGGAAAACAGAGGCGTACCGACCGCAGTGGAGGCGTCGGCGTCCGCTTCTGAGACAACCGAGGGACCGACGTACTGCAGGCAGGCGATTGACTCGATCACGAGGAGGATAAGCAGCGAGATACAGACGGTGGCGGGCTTGGAGAGAATCATCGCTGGATCGTAACTCATGACAGCGAAAGTGCAAAATGCCCAGACCCCTTTGATGGTTTCAGCAACATTGACAATGTCTGGCAGACGCCAATCCGGAGAGAATCCCAATCGTCCAAAGCAGTGGGAACCCGAAATCGTAGCTCATGAAAACTAGTAATAGTGAAAAGCCTGCCACAACCATCAACAGGCACGCCATGGCCCCTGGAAACAACTGGTCCGGACGCTCAAAATAAAGTGAAAACCCTGTCGCTATTGCAGTCAGAAACAACATTACCAAACACGCGCCGCCTATCCACCCAAATCGCAGCGTTAGCAGAACATAAGCATTGTCAACTGTTACAAACAGGTTTGCTGATTTGAATGTGCCTTCCATCCCAGGAATCTGCAGCGGAAATCCACTCGTTGCTTCAGACCCGTATCCAAATGGACCAGCCTTGATTAACGCATCCTTATAGATCCCAAAGACATGCAGGCGAGTTCGGCTACTGGAAGTGACAACAGCCTCTCCATCAATCTCAACCAACTTCGGCTTATCCCCGCCTCCGGTCCAGCGACTGATCGTATCTGTGACTTCGTTCGGAAATGCCACGAAAACGCCAATTGCAAGAGCCATCGATAGTCCCAGTGGCCACCGAAGAACCTTGAATCCAAGAGCCAGCGTCAGGGCCGCAGCCATCAGAATAGAAATGACTGGAGTTCTCGATACAGTAAAGACCGCACCGGCGAAAGCCATCAATCCCGCAAACGCGGTCAGGCCACGAATCGTTCGTGAACCAAACGACTGCCACAAGCAAACCAACCATGGCATTAAGACGCCGATCATCATGCCGAAGAAAATAGCATGTGTCGTAGGACCAAACGCCCGCTTTAAACCAAGTCTCGCGGTATTTCGCCTGGACAACTCCGTCGGTCGATCACCAAATACAAATTCAAATGGATTCACCTGCGTCAAGGATTCGAAGCACGCCATCAATCCCAAAAACACAATGACCCCAACAACCCACGGAGCTATCCGGTTCAGATCGTTACGATCCCTGATCGCGTAACGGCCCGCGATATAAGGCAGGGCCCATTCACCGTAGGCTCGAGCAGGCAGGACCGGCGTCAATCCCGTCACAAAACTGTCCGATGTGACATGGCAAATCCACATCATCGCGATGGAAAAATCCAGCAGCGTCAGTGGTAAGCGAATTCTGCCGTCTCGATGACATACATAACCAAGCATGACCAGACACGCTGTTGTCGTTTGGACAGTAATCGGGATCCCGAATGGATTCACCTTGATCCAGACCGGAAATGCAAAACTCAGCACCATCGCCGCACCAAGCGCGGCGACCGGGCCTTTGCGGATCAACAGATAAATCCACACGAGGGCAATCAGGATTACCGCGAGCAGCCAGCCATTGAAATCTCCAAACATGTTCTCGTCTCCGCAAATCAGATTGTCCCGATGCTTCAGCGGCAGGAACGTCAAAGCTGCTATATGAGAGCGATGATTCTAGCAACAGCGCGCACCGGTGGCACGCACCGATTTAGAGCGAACAGTACTTGGGACGCAGCTCATTTCCGAAGCAATGGGCTGTCCGAATCAATGACCTGCTTTCCCTTCTGCTTTCCCCTGCGCTGCCGCTGCGACCCCTGCGTTCCCTTTCTGCGTCCACCACTGGCTGTGTCTAGCTGAGTCGCCTCTGAGGAATTACGTGTTTTTCCATAAAAAACCTGTTTTCCACTGGCTGTGACTAAGTGGCTGAGGTATCAACTGTCCAGGACTTCGCTGAGTTCATTCACCGATCACCAGTTGAATCGTGATGAAACTCAGCTGCCCTGTCGTTGAGTCGGCAGGGCAGCCAACTTTTTTTCAAACGAGACAACGCGGTCTTGAGATCGCCGTGCGAGTAGCGCGAGACCTGCTCCGACAGCATCTGTGGTCAAACCGGTGTGTTGTCTGGTTGACCAAAACAAGTTGTGTTCGGAGAGTTCCGCGTGGCGGCACCAGAATCGTCTACATCCTCCTCAGAGTCGTCTGTCGGGCGCGGTGGTGCTGGCACATCCAATCCCAAGTCTGCGGTTCCGCAGTTTGAAGCGATCGCCTCGCGCGGGTTGACGGGCTGGCTGCACGAGACGCGGCTCAGCCTGGCGTTTACCACGTATCAGGCGGGGAAGCTGTTTCTGGTTGGGTTGCAGCCCGATGGGCGGTTGTCCGTGTTTGAGCGAACCTTCAACCGCTGTCTGGGATTGTGGGGCGACGGGCAGACGTTGTGGATGACCTCGCTGTACCAATTGTGGCGATTCGAAAACGCACTGGAGCCGGGGCAATCCGCCAACGGTTTCGATCGAGTGTATGTGCCTCAGGTCGGTTATACGACAGGCGACCTTGATATCCATGATGTCTCGGTCGATGCTGATGGAAACGTGGTTTTCGTCAACACGCTGTTCGGTTGTCTGGCGACAACCAGCGATCGGCACAGTTTTACGCCGATCTGGCAGCCAATGTTCTTAACAAAGCTCGCCGCAGAAGATCGCTGTCACCTGAACGGCTTAGCGATGGAAAATGGCCGACCGGCGTATGTCACCTGCGTCAGTCGCAGCGACGTGGCCGACGGCTGGCGCGAGCGACGGCAGGATGGCGGCTGCGTGATCGATGTTCGCAACGACGAAGTGATCACGACTGGTCTATCGATGCCGCATTCACCGCGAGTCTATCGCGATCAGTTGTATCTGCTCAATTCTGGCACCGGTCACTTCGGCAAGATCGACCGGGCGACGGGTAAGTTCGAGCCGATCGCGTTCTGTCCGGGTTATCTGCGCGGGCTGAACTTCGTCGAGGACTACGCGATCGTCGGGCTGTCGCAGTGTCGTCAGAACCGGACATTTTCAGGACTCGCTCTGGATGACAACCTGAAGAAACACGATGCCGAGCCGCATTGCGGCGTCTGCGTGATCGATCTGCGCAGCGGCGACCTGGTTCATTGGCTGTGGCTGAAGGGAGTCGTCAATGAACTGTACGACGTCGTGGCATTACCGGGTGTGCGTCGTCCTTCGGCCCTCGGTTTCAAGACGGACGAGATTCGTCGCACGATCACCATCGGACAACGACAACAAAACTGAATTTTTAAAATCACCTTCGCACCGCAATTCAAAAAGGCAATTTTATGTCCATTCAGCACTGGCTTCGGACTCTCAAGCAAAGACTCGCATCAGGCAGTGATCGTTCTGCACGGCGGCGATCATCACGGCCTTTCACGCAAGGTTTTCCTACTAATATTCACCCCCTGGAATCACGCATTCTGCTGAGTGCCACCACGATCGACTTGGCAACGCTGGCGGCCGCACAGGGAACTACCATCTTCGGCGCGGACGTGGGTGACCAGAGCGGCTTTTCAGTGAGCAGCGCGGGGGATGTGAACGGGGACGGATTCGACGACCTGCTCATCGGGGCCAAATATGCGGATGCGTCGGGCAATGGCAAATCGTTTGCGGGGGACAGCTATGTGATCTTCGGCGGGGTGGCGCTCCCGGCGACGATCGACCTCGCCACGCTCGGCTCCGGCGGAATCACGATCTTCGGCGCGGACTCGTATGACTTCAGCGGCCATTCGGTGGGCAGCGCGGGGGACGTGAACGGGGACGGATTCGACGACCTGCTCATCGGAGCTTACGCTGCCGATGCGTCGGGCAATGCCAAATGGTCTGCGGGTGACAGCTATGTGATCTTCGGCGGGGCGGCGCTCCCGGCGACGATCGATCTGGCCAGCCTGGGAACGGCCGGGATCACGATCTTCGGCGCGGATGCGCATGACTACAGCGGCCGCACGGTGAGCAGCGCGGGGGACGTGAACGGGGACGGATTCGACGACCTGCTCATCGGGGCAATGCTTGCCGATGCGTCGGGCAATGGCAAATCGGATGCGGGGGACAGCTATGTGATCTTCGGCGGGGCAGCGCTGGCGGCGACGATTGACCTTGCCACGCTCGGCTCCGCCGGAATCACGATCTTCGGCGCGGACGCGGGTGACTTACGCGCTCGTACGGCGCGCAGCGCGTGCGACGTGAACGGGGACGGATTCGACGACCTGCTCATCGGGGCTTACGCTGCCGATGCGTCGGGCAATGGCAAATCGTTTGCG
>Ga0138256_10005585_pt1 | contig 13279 bp, 12 predicted proteins | sample KNB2016incub_MG_FD_105486 | JGI IMG/M metagenome (GOLD analysis project Ga0138256, IMG submission 105486) | Active sludge microbial communities from wastewater in Klosterneuburg, Austria - KNB2014incub_MG | ecosystem: Engineered > WWTP > Activated sludge > Unclassified | place: Austria...
AAGTTCGAGGGTTGATACTCGATCAGATATGGGAACCAGCGGAAAGTCAAAATTCACCGTCTCACGGCAAATATCAAAGAGAATGTCGTCTGGTATCTCGCCTCCGACATACGGCCGGATAACGTCGAAAGCGATCTGTTCATTCGGTATATTGGTAAGTCGATCAATGAAACTGTCCTCAAGTTGCGGTATCTCCGACGGAAAATAAAGCCCTTGGTCGTCCGGTTGACCATTGAGTACAGCGTCGCGAAATGAGACATGAGGCGACACTCGGTTTGTGCTAAAGTAGTGCATCAATAGATCGGGTGGGCAGAGCAAGCTAAGCAGTAAATCATATAACGCATTGCCTGCTTTTAAGAAATATGGACGAGGTCAGCGTTAGGTCACCGGCAACTGTTTCAAACGTCGTATGCGGTTTTGACTGTCTCGGCTTTGCTCTCGAAGAGCCGTTTGACGAAATGACGGTGCGCAAAATCGCCCCCCGCGAGGTGCGGATCGTCAACCGCGACGATTATGGTCTGCCGACCGACCCGACGAAGAATGTTGCAGGAGTCGCATTGCAGGCATTGATCGACGTTACTCACATCGATCACGGTTTTGAGGTGGAGATCACCAAATACATCAAACCCGGCAGTGGCATAGGGTCGAGCTCGGCAAGCTCTTGCGGAGCGGTTGTGGCAGCAAACCGGCTGCTCGGCGATAGGTTTTCCAAGCTTGAGTTAGTCGAATTTGCGATGGCCGGCGAGATGCTGGCCTCAGGTACGCGTCATGCCGACAACGTTGCACCCAGTATATACGGTGGTTTTACGCTCGTTCGCTCTGCTGATCCACTCGATATTGTCGAGATCGACTTTCCGGCTTTGTTCGCAACCGTCATCCACCCGCAGATCGAAATCAAAACCGCCGAGGCTCGGGCGATCTTGCCTAGAGACGTGCCGCTAAAGGACGCCGTCAAAAACTGGAGTAATCTAGGGGCACTCGTTGCGGCCCTCAGCTCGGGTGATTACGATCTGATGGCTCGCTCAATGGTAGATCTAATTGTCGAACCGGCTCGAAAATCATTGATCCCAAAATTTGACGAAGTAAAGAATGCATGTCTCGCGGCCGGGGCCGTCGGCGGCGGTATCTCCGGTTCGGGGCCGTCGATGTTTATGCTCAGCCGCACCTCAGAGACCGCCGAAGTCATCAAAAGCGCGATGCACGATGTCTACTCGCAAACCGGGATTGATTTCAATATTTACGTCTCGCGAATTCATCCCGAAGGAGTTCGTTTCGTTTGAGGATCGAACTGGCTATTTTCATTCATCGCAAAACTGGTAAGATATTCAAAGGATGTTAACGCGTGAGTTAGAAGAAACACTGAGCTTTGCCGTCGATGAGGCGGTCAAGCACAAGCACGAGTTTGTGACGCTCGAGCATTTGCTGTTTGCACTGCTCGAAGACGCGTCGGCGCGTGAGATATTGTTTAATTGCGGGGCACAGATCGAGGAACTTGCTCGGGCTTTGCAGGAGTATTTTGAGACCCAGCTCGAAAAGATACCGGCCGACATCAAGACGATGCCGGAGCTGACATCTACGTTTCAATCGACTATTTCGTACGCAGTGCTCCAAGCCGAGGGCAGCGGGCAACCGGCGGTGGACGGCGGCAATATCCTCGCCGCACTTTATCAAGCCGAGCAATCGTATGCCGTCTATTTGCTCTTGCAGCAGGGTGTGTCGCGGCTCGATATCCTTAATTACATCTCGCACGGCATCTCAAAAGTCGATGACGGCGACATGTTGCCCGATTTTGACCAGGACGACGATGAAAATCCGTTTCAGTCAGCACCGAGAAAAAAACCGCTTGAAAGTTTTTGCGTCGAACTGGTCGCCAAGGCCGCGGCGGGCGAGATCGACCCGATCGTTGGACGCACCGCTGAGATCGAACGCACTATCCAGATCCTCTGCCGCCGTAAGAAAAATAACCCGCTCTATGTCGGCGAACCGGGCGTTGGTAAGACTGCGTTAGCTGAGGGGCTTGCCCTAAAGATCAGCGAGGGCAATGTGCCCGAGGTGCTGCAGGGAGCAAAGGTTTTCGCTCTCGATATGGGTGCCGTTCTCGCCGGAACGCGTTATCGCGGCGATTTTGAGCAGCGATTTAAGGCGATCATAACAGAGCTGAAAGAGCAGGAAAACGCTATTTTGTTTATCGACGAGATACACACTATCGTCGGTGCCGGAGCGGTTTCGGGCGGTTCGATGGATGCTTCGAACATATTAAAGCCCGCGCTCGCCGAGGGGCTACTGCGTTGTATCGGCTCAACGACCCATGCTGAATACAAAGCCGCGTTTGACCGCGACCGGGCTCTCGCACGCCGCTTTCAGCGAATCGATATTAACGAGCCGACGATCGAAGAAACCTACGAGATCCTAAAGGGCCTCAAGCGGTTTTACGAACAGCATCACGGCGTCAAATACGGCAACGACGCCCTGCGAACCGCCGCAGAGCTTGCCGGTAAATATATCAACGACCGCTTTCTGCCGGACAAGGCGATTGATGTCATCGATGAGGTCGGAGCGTCGGTCAAGCTATTGCCCGCGAGCCGTCGGCCGAAAAAGGTATCGGTGCAGATGGTTGAAAACACTATTGCCCGCATGGCAAAGATCCCGCCCAAGACGGTCGTCGCCAATGAAAAAGAGCGACTCAAGACTCTGCGGGACGACCTGAAGAAAACCATCTTTGGCCAGGACGATGCTATCAACGCTATCGTCGATGCGATACAAATTTCGCGTGCCGGTTTGGGTGCGCAAGAGAAACCGGTCGGGTCGTTTCTGTTTTCCGGTCCGACGGGCGTTGGCAAAACCGAAGTCTCTAAACAGCTTGCTGAAACACTCGGCGTCGAATTTATGCGGTTCGACATGAGTGAATACGCCGAGCCGCACACCGTTTCGCGTTTGATCGGTGCGCCGCCCGGATACGTTGGCTTTGACCAAGGCGGTTTGCTGACCGAGGCTATAATGCGCACGCCGCACGCTGTACTTGTTTTAGATGAGATCGAAAAAGCCCATCCGAATTTGTTCAATTTGTTGTTACAAGTTATGGACTCAGCCACTTTGACGGATAACAACGGCAAAAAAGCTGATTTTCGCAACGTCATCCTGATAATGACAACCAATGCCGGTGCAAGGGAACTGTCATCAGGCGGCGTCGGATTTAGGAACGCATCCGATACAAAGGGTAACGCAAAAGGCGTTATCGAGCGGACATTTACACCAGAGTTTCGCAACCGGCTTGATGCGTGGGTGGCTTTCAAACCCCTCGATATCGACATTATCAAACTCATCGTAGATAAATTTATCAACGAACTCAACGGCCAGCTTGCCGAAAAACGCGTACTCGTAAAACTGACCGAAGAGGCTCGCGAATGGCTGGCGGTCAACGGCTTTGACGCCCGCTACGGCGCCCGTCCGATGTCGAGGCTCATCCACGAAAAGATCAAACAGCCCCTCGCGAATGAAATTTTATTTGGCAAACTGGCCGATGGTGGCAGTGCTCTGGTTGATGAGAAAGATGGTGTGCTTTTATTGAAATTCTGATCGTTCGTAAAAAATCAAAATAAAGCCCGTCGATCGCTCGGCGGGCTTTTTAATTGAACTGACACCTTTACCTACTTTTTCATCTTGGCGGTAAATGAGCCTTTCACAGATTTATCACCCTCGCTTACGTCGATCGAACCGCTTAGGGCATCGTCGGTCACCGAGGTGATCTTCACCTCGCCGGTTAACTTGGACATCGACGACATAGTATCGAAATCGATCTTTGACTCTTTGCCGTCGGCAAATGTCGTTACTTTCAGATAACGAACGTCGTTGATCTTATCATTCGAAACCAAATAGGTTCCCGTTTTGAATGGGGTCTTTTCGTTGGTGGCGGCTTCGCCCGAAATACCGATCTCGATGCGGATCTGGTCGGCCGCAGTCAGCGGTTTACGCATCGTGCCGACATTGGTCGTATCCATCTCGTAATTTGCGAGATAAATGGTGTGGCTCGATGTCTGCAAATTCGGTTGGCCCGGCGACGTCGCGATGACGTTCCCCAGATCCGTAGAACTCGATTTTGCAGAGAAGTTCATCGACTTATCGCCTGACTTGATCGTCAGGCTTGACCCACCACCTGCTCCACCACCGCAAGCGGCAGCCAAAAGTGCGCACATTGTAATTATTAATAGTTTTTTCATGTTGCTCCTATTTCGTAACCTCGCCAAAATCCAGATCTTTTTGTTCGTCGCCCGTTTTACGTTTGACGGTCACCTTTCCTGCCTTTGGATCGATCGCGACAACAGTTGCCGGATCGAACGATGCGAAGAACGCCGCTTTGACTTCGTCGCCGGCTTTGAACGCGGGCTTGTATGCGATAGGTGTCAAATCTGCCTTAGCCCGCACCCGTAACTTTCGAGCAAATCCCGAGATCAAAACTTTGTCGCCATTTACACGAAGTACGTATGCAAATTCGGTCCCATTCGCGTCTTTTGAAAGAACAGGTGCTCCCGGCGCCCATTCGTTATTTACAACGATAAACGAATCCGGCTTGAGCTTGTCGCTTTTGTCTTCACGCGGCGACATACCGAGATAGCGGACTGTCGGCTCTGCCGGATTTGCCGCATCGGTCACATATCCACGCATCATGCCGCCGCCGGACTGCCACCATGTCAAGACGACGTCGCCGACCTTGGCTTTCTGTCCCTTGGGCACGGCTATGATATAGGCATTTGCCACTTTGTATTTTTTCTTAAAGCTATCCTCGACCTCAGATTCGAGTTCACCCGGTGTGACCATCACGCGATTTTGGTAAATGGCTGTTGGGTCTTTAGCACCACCGGCGATCTCGGTGATCTTGCTCTCGTCGATGGTCAAAACGATCTCGCCCGCTTTGGCTGTAGTGGCGACGTTAGACATGCCGTCAAATGGAACCTCGCCGGGTTTGAGTGTTACGACGGGCTTTACCTCGGGTGAAGCCGGAGCTTTGGCCGCGGCCGTATTGTTTGCAGACGAATTGCCAGTGTTGGCCGCTCCGCCACATGATGAAAAAAGCGCGGCGGTCGCAAGAATTCCGGTAATAATTATTGATCTCATTTTGTTCTCCTTCCTTTAATTGATATTTATTTTTACGGTGTCTTTTTAAGTATCTTTGCCTCAAACGGGCCGCTGACCGACGAATCGCCCTTAGTAACGCTGATGTTTCCCTTGATCGTCGTATCGGTCACCTCGGTGATGATAAGTTTGCCGGTCGTCTTGCCGCCATCGGCAAAGCTGACACGCTGTTTGTCATCGCCATTTGAGATCCATACAGATGTCATATTGTCCGAAACGTCGCCGGCCTTGACGGAATTTTTGTATTCGGCCTGATTGTTGGTTTTAAAGTAGATGCCGACAAAAGTCTCACCCGCCTTGTCGCGATCGGCGATTCCCATCACTGATTCGCTTTTGATCTCGGGCTCAAAGTTTGCGATCACGATCTGGCCCTGCTGCAGATCCGGCCTGAAATTAGCATAGCCCACAGTTTTTTCAAACTTTACATCTTTCCCTTTGTACTTAACCGACCAACCGCCGCCGCCCGCTCCTCCGCACGCCGCGATAAAGACTGTGAGCATTGCTAATATAAAAATTTTCTTCATTCTATTCTCCTTAACTTATTGCTATTGATAACTTCCAACATTGCTGCGATAACGCTTTAGGGCCCAGAGAGCAATTGCCAGAAAAACTGTTCCGAGTATGAACAAGCCGACGATCGTCACCCAATAGTTAACAGGCTTTTGCGTGGCATTGATGTTGCCGTACCTCATGATCTTACTCGACGGCACAAACCCGGCGACTAGGCCGAAGACCATTAAAATGTACGACGCACCGCTCAATAGAAAATTGAGTATCACACCCTTTAGCCGCCGTTTGTTTTGCAGTCTCGATGCCATTATTTTGCCTCAAACCTAACGCTGCACGTTCCCGGCTCGCCAGCAGGTGAAATGATAAACAGGTAATCACCGGATTGCGACAACGATGTGCTGCCCCAAGTGTCGATCGCTGTGCCCTCTTCATACTCTTTCTTGTTAGGATAAAAGAACGAGATGCCGCAACCTGGAGCCATTACAGATAAGCTTTGTCCATGTCGCAGCCCCAATAGGAACGACTGTTTCTGATCTTTTGCCGTAAAGCTGACGGGAAATGTCGCCGAGGTCGAGCCTTTAGCAAAAGTCACGCGTTTTGATATGGAACGGGCCGTGTCATAGGGTGACGCACATGGTTTGTAGTCAGCGGTGTAGTTGCTCCATTTATTGGTGTTGTAATTCTTGCCGTAAAGCGTCACCCGCAACACCGACCCAACCAGCGTCCAACGTTTTGTCATCGGAGACACGGGAAGAGAGTCTGGCGCCTCTCCGGCAAACTTAACCGACAGACTAGTGCCGCTGACTGTCCCTTTGAACGGGTAGATCTCGGCGTTAGCCGCGTCAAAATCGCGGGCCACGCGAAACTCTCCACTGATATTCTTGCCCGTGACCGTAAAGTGGATCTCGTGTCCATCCTTGAGTCCGACATTTGAAAAGCACTTTTGCTGAGCTTGCGCGGCGGTTGAATACATCAATACCAATAGGCAAAAAACTGACCAAAAACAAATCTTGGCTTTCATATTTTTGAGGCCTCCTTGCGATCTTCGCTTACAAAACAACAACAACCTCATCATCATTTAGCTCGCCGGTACCGAGAATATTTTTCCACGGTGCAGTTTTGCTGTCACGATAGAGCCTTGCTCTGAATGGTTTCGAGATACGGCGCATCGTCGTTGAATCTACTTTCTCTTTGTAAGTAGCAATAACTGTGAACGAGACCGAGTTAAGCGTGTGCCACTCGAACCGTGGTTTGGCTGCCAGTTTTACGCTCTCCACACCGCCGACTGCGTTGTAGAAATCGCCCATCATAACTTTTTGCGGGCCAAATTGATTGAGTAGTGACACAACCTCAGCGTCGGTAGGATTTGGAATGCCCTCGTAAATATTTGATCCGACAAATGATCTCCAATAAACATAACGCCCGCCCACGATGTCATACGACGCGGTTGCCTCGACGAGGATGTTCACGCCCGGCTCTTCGCTTTTGACTTTGGCCGAATAGGGCACATCCCATACCCATTTCGAATAACCTTTACTCCAGACCCGCGTTCCCTTTCCACCGACCGTGACCGAGATGGTCTTTGCCCCCGACACATCCTTCTTGACCTGTGTAGCTGACGGCTGTGCGTTTGCAGTGGTTAAACCGATGCCTAACGCTACCGCTGACAAAATAACAATGTTTGAAAAAAATCTTAACTTCATTTTTACTATTTACTCCTTGATTTGAATGCTCTTATTAATCTATTTGAAAACACCTGCATGTTTTGTTTACGGACATTTAACGAAATAGCCCGCTCCACCAACGTTCTCAGCAACCGATGATGAATACCCGCCGCCTTTGTATGCTTGTTTTATGACCCATTCTTGAGCCTGACAATAAGGCCGACCGGGGATCTGCAACAGTATTTCACCTCGCACATAACGGTTCGTCGGTATGCCAAGCGAGTTTTTGAATACATTCCAGTCTTTATAATTCGAGCCGATCTTTAGGATCTTTGCTCCAGGATATTTTGCGATGTATTTTGTCTTTACGATCGCCTGTTCGGTTGGCCTTTGAAACGGACGATCTTTCCATATTTTGGTTTTTCCGTCGTTATCCGCAATAGTTTTGAGTTGATCATAGTTGACGCGAACCCGATCCATCCAATTGGACGGAAAGCTCGACGGTGAGCAGTTCATCACCTTTGCAAGCTCGGCTTTCCACACATCTGGAGTAAAGAGCAGCTTTTGCATATCGTCACTTATAACGTGGAACGGATCTGCGAGCGAGCTTTTCAGTTCATTATTTGCAAAACCCATATTTACGTCCAATGCGTTGCACGCACCTTGGGCGTTTGCAAACCCCAGCGTTGTTAGAGTTAACGTAATCAATAGGATCAGTTTTTTCATCTTGTTCTCCTTTTTCGAATCTATGGCGTATCGATCTTATCGACCTGTAAAACACAAGGTTTCGACTCTTTCATAACACTTCCTGTTATAACGAGCCGGTCATCGGTCGTCACTTGCTTACCCGAATCTGTGTAGATCCGCACGTCATTATAGGTGTAGCTGACTGGCAACTCGTCAATTCGGTTAGGCTCGTGCGAGCCGGTACCGGGGATCGAAACTGTAATAAAGGCCCCAGTCCCGCTACTCTTTTCGACCAACAGCAGGTTGTAGAGTTTTGCGTTGGATGTATCACTTGTTTCCTGTTCAGACGACTGTCTCAGCCTCAGATATCCCTCGACCGATACACGTTTTCTGTCCGTCTGCCGGCACACCTCGTGGACCGCGACGGTCGCCGGGGTGATGCCGCACGAACAAATGGCCGTCGCGATTGCGATTGCGATTGCGAGATAGATCTTTACCGTTAACGACATCTTGAAATTGCTTTGTCTGATCTGAAAGTTGTCGTAAAATAACCTTACTTCCGACACGAGCATTGTGAAAAAACGGGATGATGTCTGTCCTAAAGAAAACATCAATTTTTTCTCAATTGGCAGATATTAATGAGCGAGCCCAGTAAAAATTGGTTTCAGTTCGGCGAATTTCGCCTAAACACTGAAGAAAAGATCCTAAGGCGAAATGGCGAAATTGTGCCGCTGGCGGCCAAGGTGATCGACGTTTTGTGTCTGCTCGTCGCAAAGCGGGGCGAGGTCGTATCGAAAAATGAGTTGATGGAAACGGTATGGGCCGACTCGTTTGTCGAGGAGAGCAATCTGACGCAGAGCATATATTCGCTGCGGCAGGCACTCGGAAACGACACCGATGGGCGACCGATCATCGAGACGCTGCCAAAACGCGGTTACCGTATTGCCCCAGCGGTTACAAGTGATTTTGACCGTCGCGCGTCGACCGCCGACATCCCAGATACAATTAATGCTCCCGACAAGTCATCCGCGAAACGGCGTCGTCGAACTGCGGTTTTTGTCGTTGGACTGCTTGCCATACTTGGTGTTTCATCCTATTTTGGCTCGCGCTATTTATCGGCTCGTTCGTCGCCGCCGGTCGAGAACGTGATGTTTCAAAAACTCACATTTACCGGCGAGATCGCGTTTCCGATCATTTCACCCGATGGCCGGTCGATCGCCTATGTGCAGGAAAACAGAGTCTTTTTACAGGATGTCGCCTCAGGCACGAGCGTCAAACTCGAGATACCCGGGCACGAAAAATTTGGGAATCTGCAGTTTTCAAATGATAGCGGCTCTATCTTTTTTCGTAACGAAGACAGCTTTGATGCCGGTGGCGATGTCTTTCAAACGTCGCGTTTTGGCGGCGCTGCCAAGCGGATAGCTGAACGTGTCTGGAGCACCATCGGGTTTGCACCGGATGAAAATAATATCGCGTTCGTCAGGTTTTTCCCGACTCAGGGCGAATGGGTGGTGGTGATAAAAGACCTCAGCTATGGGACTGAGAGGAAGCTCATCAGCCGAAATTTACCATTTACTATCTTTCGCAGCGGCTTTCCGGCTTGGTCACCGGACGGCCGCACCATCGCCATCATTGAGCAAACACCTAATGCTAAAAACGTTTCTCGTCTTTTGCTCGTCGATGCGGCAACAGGCGATGCTAAAGAGCTTAAGACCGACCAACTAATCCAGATCGAACAGGTCGTATGGCTGCCGGAAAGTGCAGGTTTGCTTGTCACGGGACGTGAAAACAACCGTTTTTTCCAACTTTGGCGTCTCAGCTTGCCGGACGGCGAACTGCGTAAAATAACCAATGATCTGAACAATTACAGATCAGTATCGGTTTCGGCGGATGGCAAAAATCTTGTGGCTAGGCAATTCACCACGTTCTCGCATATTTGGACGATGAAGGCCGATGATACGAACGATCAAAAACAGCTTACATTTGGTAATCTCAATCGTGACGGCAGCTCGGGACTCGAATGGACACCGGACGGCAATATCGTCTATGCGACTCGAATCACCGGCAACATAGACCTTTGGTCGCTGCGGCCGAGCGATGGTTTGCGAAAACAGTTAACCGATAACAGTGGAACGAGCAACGAAAACCCGTTTGTGACGGCAGACGGACGGTTTGTGTTTTTTGAATCGACCCGCAGCGGCAAGCGTCATATCTGGCGGTCAGATATCGACGGCGGCAACCCCACGCAGATAACTTTTGACGACAATAATCCTGATTTTTTGCCGGTCGTAACAGCCGATGGCGGAACGCTCTATTTTATCCAGAGAAATCCAAAATCGAATGTGCTATGGCGTCAGTCATTAGTCGACGGTAGCAAAGAAACGCTGACCCAACAGGGCAAACTCGCCCCCGGCAGCTTTTTGACGATATCACCGGACGGACGTTATCTTGCATTCAAAAGCCAAAAAGAAGACACAGATACAGACACCGCCGATATCATCTTTTTTGATCTGTCAGGTAAGGAAGAACCGCGCACCGTCACGATCCGGACGCAAAACCCCACCATTGTCTGGTCCGACAACGGCAGCAGTTTTGATTACGTTGACAACCAACCCGACGCCGCGAGGCTATGGCGTCAAAGCTTTGACGCAAAGGGCGATAGAAAGCTATTGATGGAAATTCCAAAAGCTCGCATCTTTTCATTTGCCTGGTCACGCGACGGCAAAACACTCGCCCTGGGCCGCGGCCGTACAGGAAACGACGCGATCTTGCTGACCGGTTTTTGATTCATGATAAATACGGATGTCATCATAATCGGAGCCGGCCCGACAGGGCTTGCATTGGCGTGCCAGCTTATTCGCTACGGCGTCGACTTTGTCATTATTGACCAAAAAGAGACGACAACTCCATTTTCGCGAGCGATCGGCGTACAGGCTCGGACGCTTGAGATCTATGAGCAGATGGGTCTCGCGGATAGGCTTATTGCTCTTGGAAAACCCGCCGAAAAGGTGCGTATGATCGAAGGCGGAGTTGTGCGTGGTGAAGCTGTATTAAAAGACATCGGCGCAGGGATGAGTGCGTATCCATTTATGCTCATCGTTGAACAAGGCAAGCACGAAATGCTGCTCTACGATCACATAAAGGGACACGGACATGATGTGAGTTGGCAGACTGAGCTCTTGGATCTTGCTCAAGATGAAACCGGTGTGATAGCCACAGTCAAAGGCTCAGACGGAGAGAGCAAGACGATCCAGGCAAAATACCTAGTCGGCTGTGATGGATCGAAAAGTCCGGTCCGCCACGCTCTCGGTCTAACTTTTGAGGGAGATACGGTCGGACGCCTGTTTTATGTTGCCGACGTGCGGATAGATTGGGAATTTACCCATGACGCTCTGATGGTTTGTCTCGCGAAACATACGATCACCGCATTCTTTCCCATGCTAGGCGAAAATCGCTATCGCATCGTCGGCACTTTTCCTGAGGGACATTCGCAAGACGAAGGCGAAATACTTTACGAAGAGATCGAGCGCCAGATCGAGGCGGACACCGAACTAAAGCTCGATATTAGTCACGTCAACTGGTTTTCGGTTTACAAGGTTCATTCGCGTGCCGTCAACAAGTTTTCCGATGGCCGATGTTTCGTCGCGGGCGATGCGGCGCACATCCACACGCCCGCCGGAGCTCAAGGTATGAACACCGGCATTCAGGACGGATACAACTTGGCATGGAAACTAGCTTTCGCGTGTAAAGGTAAAGCTGATCCGAAATTACTCGACACCTACAACGAAGAGCGGCTGCCTAACGCAAAGCGTTTGCTCGCAACCACCGACAGATTTTTCGAATTTGGCTCGAGCGACGAGTGGTTTATTTCTTATGTCCGCACTCATATATTCCCCTATATCATAGGCTTTGCATTGAGCCTGGACGTTGTAAAAAAGGCAATATTTCCGCTGGTGTCGCAGATCGGTATCAGCTATCGAGACAGTTCACTAAGCACGGACGAGACCGGAATGAATGTGCGGGCGGGTGACCGCATGCCTTATTTCCGCGTCGGTCATAGCATCTATGACGAACTGCGTGAACCTAAATTTCACGTTATCGCGTTTGGCGGTGACGGTTCGGGCAAGATCGGCGAGCAATTTAATGATCTTGTCGATAAACACACGCTCCCGTTGTCCGCGGACATTGCCGAACTCTTTGGAGCTGATGAACCTTTTATAGTTGTCCTGCGGCCCGACAACTACATAGGGCTGATTACAAGAGATATCTCCGGCGAAACAGTAAAAAGCTATCTGAGCCGTGTCTTAAGCTGACTAAATTCGAGCTCAAAAGTTAAGATCGCTGCTCCCTGTCTGCTCCGATGTCGGCTCAGGCCGAGATTTCATAGAGAAATTGCTCCGGCCGGATCGCAATCATCTATCGGGAAAACGCATATAATACATCAATGCGGATCAACGAAAGAGTCATTCAGCTAAACGACCGGCCGGTAAACCCGAACGCGCGGTATGTGCTTTATTGGATGCAGATGTATAAGCGTGTGGACAATAACCACTCGCTAATTTACGCGATTCGCCGGGCGAATGAGCTAAGGCTGCCGCTCGTAGTTTACGAAGGGTTAAAATACTACTATCCGTGGGCGAACGACCGGATACATACATTTATTCTCGAGGGCGTCGAGGAAAAGCGTGAGGCTTTTGAGGCACTTGGCATCCGCTATGTGTTTAATTTGCAGAAAAATGCGGATGTTTCAAAGAACACCGTCGCCGCTCTGGCTAAAGACGCCGCTCTGATAGTGACCGACGACTTTCCGTGTTTTATCATCCCGGAGCACAATCGCCGGATAGCTGAACGGACCGAAATAACCGTTTACGCTGTCGATTCTAATGGCGTTATTCCAATTTCAAAATTCGACAAAGAGGAATACGCGGCCTACACGATCAGGCCAAAAATAAATAAGCTGCTTGACCGCTACCTCAAACCGCTGCCCAACGAGACAGTCGAAATATCGAGTGTCGGGTTAGCGGTCGATTGTCCGGAGACGTTAGTCACCCGCGACAACTTCGCCGCTCTTGTCGCGGGGTGCGACATCGACCATGGTGTTCCGCCATCAACCTATTACAAAGGCGGAACGAACGAGGGCCGAAAACGGCTCAAGAAATTTGTCGACGAGATATTGCCAGATTATGACAAGGCGCGGAGCAAGCCGGACCGCGACGGGTCTTCGCGGCTTTCGTCATATCTGCATTTTGGCTATTTGTCACCGCTTGAGGTCGCACTTGCTGTGCAAA
>Ga0138256_10005586_pt1 | contig 13278 bp, 10 predicted proteins | sample KNB2016incub_MG_FD_105486 | JGI IMG/M metagenome (GOLD analysis project Ga0138256, IMG submission 105486) | Active sludge microbial communities from wastewater in Klosterneuburg, Austria - KNB2014incub_MG | ecosystem: Engineered > WWTP > Activated sludge > Unclassified | place: Austria...
CACCAGGCAGCGCTTGCCCATGCGCGCGGCGATCTCGTCGATGTTCAGCTTGCCGTCGCCGGCGACGTTGAAGATGCCGGTCACCGGCGAGCTGATGCCGTGCACGATGGCGCCGACGACATCATGGTCATGGATGAAGACGAAAGGGCTGCGGGCCCCGCGCACGGCGATCAGGCGCGGCTTCTCGAACAAGGCAGTGATCTGGTTGTGCGTGGTGGCGCCCAGGATGGTGCCGATGCGCAGTACCACCTGCTCCAGTTGCGGCTGCTGCTGGCGGTACTCGGCCAGCATTTCCTCGACCAGGCGCTTGTGCCACGCGTACGCGAAGCTGCGGTTGCCGCGCACGGGGTCGCTCTCGGTCAGCCACTCGGGGTTGTCGGCGTGGTAGCCGTAGGCGGCGCCGCTGGACGACACGATGATGCGACGCACGCCGTGCCGCACGCAGGCCTGCAGCAGGTTGCGCGTGCCGTCGACGTCGACGCTGTACTCGAATTCGCGGCTGCTGTTCTTGCCCGGCGTGACGATCGACGCCAGATGCACGACCACATCGGGCCTCTGGCGCGCGACGATGGCGTCCACCGCCTGGCCCCGGATGTCGGCGGTTTCCAGGATCACTCCGGGCAACGGATGCGCCGGTGCGCGCACATCGAGCGCGATCACCACGAAGCCGCCGCGCGCCGCCAGTTTGGCCACCACCTGGCCGCCGAGGTAGCCCGAGCTGCCGGTGACGAGCACGCGCATCGCTTTCACTGCGGTGCCCTGCGGCTCCAGAAGGTGGCCACCGTGAGCCCCGAGACGATGTGCCACACCCCCCACCATGCGGTGACGATGGCCATGCCGCCCAGGCCGCCGAAGAAGTTGAAGATCAGGATCAGGCCCAGCGCCGAGTTCTGGATGCCGACCTCGATCGACACCGCGCGGCGATCACGTTCGGGCAGGCCGGTGGCCTTGGCTGCAAAGTAGCCGGTGCTCAGCGCCAGCGCGTTGTGCAGAAAGACGGCAAAGACGACGAAGCCCACGTAGTCGATGAAGTAGCGCCAGTTCGCCGCCAGCGCGCCGACCACGAAGAGGCCGAAGACGAGCAGCGAAAAGATCTTTACGGGCTTGTGCACACGTTCGACGAAACGCGGGTAGCGCCAGCCCACGAACATGCCCATGGCCATCGGCAGGCCCAGCAGCAGGAAGACCGCCAGCAGCATGTCCAGCGGGTCGAGCGCCACGACCTTCAGGATCTTGCTGGCCTCAGGATGCAGCCCGCCCCAGAACGACAGGTTGAACGGCGTCATCACGATCGCCACCGCCGTCGACACCGCGGTCATCGTGATCGACAGCGCCGTGTTGCCACGCGCGTAGTGCGTCAGGAAGTTGGAGATGTTGCCGCCCGGGCACGCGGCCACCAGCATCATGCCCAGTGCGACGCTGGGTGCCGGCTTGATCGCCAGCACCAGCAGGAAGGTGAAGGCCGGCAGCAACAGGAACTGACTGGCCAGGCCGATCAGCACCGGCTTGGGCGTGACCAGCACGGCCTTGAAATCCGAGGCCTTGAGATCCAGCGCAACGCCGAACATCACCAGCCCGATGATGGCGTTCAACGCCCACAGCGACTGCGGGTTGAAATTCAGACGGACGAGATCGATGCCCTGCATGCCGACTCCTGGTTGGCCCCGACGGTGGCGGCATTAGGCCTTCGGTTCCTCGTGCATCTTCTTGAAGTGGATCAGACCGGGCGCCCACATGTGCTTGACCGGATCGACGTCGACATGGATCACCGCGCAGCGCCCGGTGGCCAGCGCGCGCTCGAGCGCCGGCTGCAGCTGCTTCGGGTCGGACACACGCTCGCCGTACGCGCCCATGCTCTGACCGAGCTTGTCGAACTCGATCTCGCCCAGGTCGGCCTTGATCGTCTCGTCCTCGTCCAGGTGCTTGAAGATCATGGTCTTGATCGGCCGCAGCATGAACTGCTGGTTCATCTTCACCATGCCCCATTGCTTGTCGGCCAGCACGATGAAGATCACCTGCGCGTGGTTGCGCACCGCGGTCTCGACTTCCTGCGCATGAAAGCCCATCGCGCCGTCGCCGATGATGCAGCACACGGGCTTGCCGGGCCGCGCGATCGCCGCTGCCACGGCCTGCGAGGTGCCGGCGCCGAGCATGCCGAACTTGAAGGTCGAGATCACCGTGTTGGGCACCGTCACCTGGTGATAGAACATGGCCCAGATCGTCGCATTGCCACCGTCGGCCACCAGCACCGTGTCTTCGGCGAACACACGGCGACACGCCGCACCGATGTGCGCCGGGTGCATCGGCACAGCCATGTCGGCCAGCGCCTTGTCCCAGCCGGCACGCTCGTCCTTCATCGTTGCGCCATAGCCGGCCACGCGGGCTCGGCGCGCATCCAGCGCGATGCTGCCCTGGTGGCGCTGCAGTTCGTCGGCCAGCAGGCCGAGAAAGACCTTGGCGTCGCCCAGGATCGCCAGGTCGGCGGGTTTGTTCAGGCCCAGCATGTCGCCGTCGATGTCGACCTGGATCGTCTTCTGCTCGCCGGGCTTGCGCCAGTAGGGTGCCTTGCCCCACCAGTCGGTCTCGCCCATTCGCGTGCCGATGATCAGCGCCACGTCGGCGTCGTTGCGCACCTTGTGGTTGAGCTTGACATGCGGCATCGGGATCGCCAGCGGTGAGCGCTCGTCGAGCAAGCCGCGTGCGGCCCAGCTGGTGGTCAGCGGCGCGTGCAGCAGTTCGGCCACGCGGCGCAGTTCGGCATAGGCGCCGGCGTGGATGATGCCGCTGCCGGCGTGGATCATCGGCGCCGCGGCGTCGATCAGCAGGCGTGCGGCGCGCTCGATCTGCGCGGCCGTCGGCGTCAGCGGGTCGGTGTGCCGGTACTGGTGCGGCTCCCAGAAAGCGACGTCGGCCTTGACCTTGCCGTTCATGATGGTTTCCGGCACGTCGACATGCACCACGCCGGGCCGGCCTTCGTAACTCTTGCGCAAGGCCTTGCGCACCAGCTCGGGCACGCGGTCGAAACTGGACACGGCCGCGCTCCACTTGGCGATCTTGCCGATCACGCCGCTCTGGTCGAAGCACTGGTAGGCGCCGCCGCGATCGGGGTACATGATGCTCGGTCGGCGTGCGCTGGTGATGGCGAGCACGCGGTTGCCGTCGGCCTGCTCCACCACCAGGCCGGGCAGCAGGTTGGCCACACCCGGGCCGTTGCTGGCCATGCACACGCCGAGCTTGCCGGTCAGTCGCGCATAGGTGCCGGCCATGTGCGCGGCACAGGTCTCGTGGCGCGGCGTGACGATCTCGATACCCAGTCGGTGCAGCGCCGAGTAGAAGCCGAAGTAGGTGCCGTCGATGATGCCGAAGACCTTCTCGACGCCTTCCTTCTGCAACATGCGGGCGATGATCTCGCCGCCACTGATGTCGGACATGGCCGTCTCCTCGATGGGTTTGCGATCACAGGCCCCGCAGGCCTCACCAGCGGGACTGCACCGCCGGCATACCGTCAGCATTCCGCCGGGGCTGCGAGAACTTGGGTGGGCCGAGCGTAGGCGATTGAATCCGGCAGGGGCTTGTCTCAGAATGCCGTTCGTTTTGTCATTTGACGACATCGTGCCCCAGTCGACATTTGCTCCAGCCGCGGCAGCCAGTCCGGCGCCCGCCGTCAACGCGGCCTATGTGCGCCGATTGTTCGCGCTGGTCGAACGCTTCGGTCTGCCGCGCGCGGCCCTGCTGCGCCATGCCCGGGTCGAACTGCCCGAGCGCGACACCGCGCGCTCGCGCCTGCCGCTGACGGCGCTGTTTGCGCTGTTCCGCTCGGCGCTGACGTTGACCGGCCGGCGCGACCTCGGGCTCGAGTTCGGGCGTGAGGTGCGGCCCGATGCCTTCGACGCATTGGGCTATGCGTTGATGACCTGTCGCGATCTGGGCGAGGCGATCGCCTTGGTGCCGCTGTATGGCCGCGTGATGTTCGACCCGGGTTACAGCGAAACCCGGTTCAGTGTCGAAGACAGCCATGCCAGGCTGGCGTGGGTGGTCCTGCCCGCAGCGCCCTACAGTGAACTGCTGGCCGAATCACTGATCGCCAGCTGGTTCAAGCTGGGCTGCTGGATCGCCGGCGCCGAATTGCCGCTGCGCGAAGTTCGCTTTCTCCATCCGGCGCCCGAAGACACGGTGCCGTTCGCCCGCTTCTTTGGCTGCCCGGTGCGCTTCGGATGTGACGAGAACGCGCTGTTGTTCGAGAGCGATCACCTGCAGCGGCCGCTGGCGCAGGCGGACGCCGCGCTCAACCTGCTGATGCGCGACGAGGCGCGCAGAATCATCGACCTGCGGCAGGCCGAAGAGGGCATCGCAGGGCAGGTCCGACAACTGCTGCTGCGCCTGCTGCCGCAGTGCGAAGCGACCTTGCAGCATGTTGCCGCGCGCCTGAACGTCACGCCGCGCTCGCTGCAGCGCCGGCTTGCCGCTGCCGGCCCGCCGTTTCATGCCTTGCTCGCCGAGGCGCGCCGGAATCTCGCTCTGCTCTATCTGCGCGATCCGGCCTTGTCGGTGCTGGACGTCGCCCTGCTGCTGGGCTATGCCGAGCAGAGTTCGTTCACGCGTGCCTTTCGCGCCGCGTTCGGCGTTGCGCCCTCGGTTTGGCGGGCCAGCCAGGCGCCGCAGCGGCAGGGAACCGGGCTCGCAGCGGGGATTCATCCGCAGCAACAGATGGGCCCAGCCTTGCCTTAGACAGCCGCGTCTAGTTTTTCAGGCGGTGGCAGCCCCGGGCGCCGGTGCAAGAGGGCAGAATAGAACGATCGTTCGCTTTTTTGTCATCTGCCTTGAGCATCGCCCGCCCCGCCGTCCAGCCGCTGTCGCGCACCCTGCACAAGGGGCAGCAGACGCGTGCCGCCATCCTCGATGCGGCGCTGGGCCTGGCGTCGCACATGGGACTGGAGGGCTTGTCGATCGGCGCCCTGGCCGAAGTGACGCAGATGAGCAAGTCGGGCGTCTTCGCACATTTCGGCTCGCGCGAAGAGTTGCAGATCTCGGTCATCCGCGAATACCACGCGCGTTTCGAGGAAGAGGTGTTCTTTCCGTCGATCCGAGAGCCGCGTGGCCTGCCGCGGCTGCGTGCGCTGTTCGAGCGCTGGATCCGTCGCGTCTCGATCGAGCTCGATTCGGGCTGCATCTACATCAGCGGCGCGGTCGAGTTCGATGACCGTCCGGGCCCCGTGCGCGATGCGCTGGCCACCATGGTGCGCACCTGGCATGCGGCGCTCGAGCGCGCGATCCTGGCTGCGGTCGACGCCGGCCACTTGCGGCCCGACACCGACGCCGGGCAGATGCTGTTCGAGATCCATGGCCTGATCCTGGCACTGCACCACGACGCGCGATTTCTGCGCAACGACGGTGTGCTCGAACGCGCGCGCATCGGCTTCCAGCGCGTGCTGCGCGACAGCGAGATCGTGCCGGCCGCCGATGATCAACCGTCCATGCCCCCGGCACGCGCTGCGCGCCGGTCTCGCTGAGCCGATCCCTTTCCATCGTCACCAGGAGTCCACCATGCCCCAGTACACCCCGCCCCTGCGCGACATGCACTTCGTGCTGCACGAGTTGCTGGGCACCGTCGATGAACTGAAGCTGTGCAGCAAGCATGCCGAGATCGATGTCGACACGATCAATGCCGTGCTCGAAGAAGCCGGCAAGTTCGCATCCCAGGTGACGGCGCCGCTGAACAGCAGCGGGGACGCCGAAGGCTGCGTGCTCGACAAGGCCACGCACGAGGTGAAAACGCCCAAGGGCTTCAAGCAGGCCTATGCCCAGTACGTCGAAGGCGGCTGGCCGAGCCTGAGCTGCGACCCCGAATACGGCGGCCAGGGCCTGCCGGTGGTGGTCAACCAGTGCCTGTACGAGATGCTGAATTCGGCCAACCAGGCCTGGACCATGTACCCCGGGCTGTCGCACGCCGCCTACGAGGCCTTGAAGGCGCATGGCACGCCCGAGCAGAAGGCCACCTATCTGCCTCGGCTGACGAGTGGTGAATGGACCGGCACCATGTGCCTCACCGAGCCGCATTGCGGCACCGACCTGGGCCTGCTGCGCAGCAAGGCTGAGCCGCAGCCCGACGGCAGCTACCGCATCACCGGCCAGAAGATCTTCATCAGCGCCGGTGAGCACGACATGACGCCCAACATCATCCACCTGGTGCTGGCTCGGCTGCCCGATGCGCCCGAGGGCAGCAAAGGTGTGTCGCTGTTCGTCGTGCCCAAGGTCATGGTCAACGCCGACGGCAGCCTGGGCGCGCGCAACGCCATCAGCTGCGGTGCGCTCGAGCACAAGATGGGCATCCATGGCAATGCCACCGCGCAGATCAACCTCGACGGCGCGGTGGGCACCCTGGTGGGCCAGCCCAACAAGGGCCTGAACGCGATGTTCGTGATGATGAATGCGGCGCGCCTGGGCGTGGGCAACCAGAGCCTGGGGCTGACCGAGGTGGCCTACCAGAACGCCGCCGCCTATGCCAAGGACCGCATCCAGATGCGCGCGCTGTCGGGCCCGAAGGCGCCCGACAAGCCGGCCGACCCGATCATCGTGCACCCCGACGTGCGCAAGATGCTGCTGACCGCGCGCGCTTATGCCGAAGGCGGCCGCGCGCTGGCGGTCTACGCGGCGCTGCTGATCGACAAGGAGTTCAGCAGCGACGACGAAGACGAGCGCAAGGAAGCGGCCGACCTGGTGGCCCTGTTGACGCCGATCATCAAGGCCTTCATGACCGACAACGGCTGGATCGCCACCAGCCACTGCATGCAGGTCTTCGGTGGCCACGGCTACATCCACGAATGGGGCATGGAGCAGTTCGTGCGCGATTCGCGCATCAACATGATCTACGAGGGCACCAACACCATCCAGGCGCTGGACCTGCTGGGTCGCAAGGTGCTGGGCGACAACGGCGCCAAACTGAAGAAGTTCGGCAAGCTGATCCAGCAGTTCGTCGAGGACGAAGGCGTCGACGAAGCGATGCAGGAATTCGTCAACCCGCTGGCCGACCTGGGCGACAAGGTGACCAAGCTGACGATGGAACTGGGCATGAAGGCCATGGGCAACGCCGACGAGGTGGGCGCCGCGGCGGTCGACTACCTGCGCATCTGCGGCCACCTGACCTACGCCTACTTCTGGGCGCGCATGGCCAAGATCGCGCTGGCGAAGAAAGACAGCGGCGACCCCTTCTACACCGCCAAGCTGCACACTGCGCGCTTCTACTTCGCCAAGCTGCTGCCCGAAACGGCAGGGCTGATCCGCAGCGCCCGCAGTGGCCTGGCGCCGCTGATGGCGATGGACGACGCCATGTTCTGATAGCCGACACCCCCTGCACACACCACATCACCCCCGGAGACAAGCATGAAGAAGATCCTCATCACCGCGCTGCTGGCCGTCGCCGCCGGCGCCGCCTTTGCACAAGCCAGCCCGGTCGGCCTGTGGAAGACCATCGACGACGAGACCAAGCAGGAGAAATCCTTCGTCCGCATCAGCGAGAACGCCGGCGTGCTCAGCGGTCGCATCGAAAAGCTGATCGACCCCGACAAGCAGGGCGCCAAGTGCGACAAGTGCGAAGACGACCGCAAGGACAAGGCCATTCTCGGCATGGAGATCATCCGCGGCGTCAAGAAGAGCGACAGTGAGCCCTATTGGGAGGGCGGCAACATCCTCGACCCCAACAACGGCAAGATCTACAAGGTGCGCCTGACACCCAAGGACGGCGGCAAGGCGCTCGAAGTGCGCGGCTTCATCGCCTTCTTCTACCGCAACCAGACCTGGCTGCGGGTCGAATAACCGAATTCGCAAGGAGCAAGTCGTGAACCGATTTCAAGTCCGCAAGGTCGCCGTACTCGGCGCCGGCGTGATGGGCGCGCAGATCGCCGCCCACCTGGTCAACTGCAAGGTGCCGGTCGTACTGTTCGATCTGCCTTCGAAGGAAGGTGCAAAAAACGGCATCGTCAGCCGCGCCGTCGACAACCTGAAGAAGCTCAAACCGTCGCCGTTGGGCATCGCCGAAGACGCGGTGTTGATCGAACAGGCCAACTACGAAGAGCATCTGGCCAAACTGGCCGAATGCGATCTGGTGATCGAGGCCATCGCCGAGCGCATGGACTGGAAGCTCGACCTCTACCAGCGCATCGCGCCGGCGCTGAACGCGCACGCCATCGTCGCCAGCAACACCTCGGGCCTGTCGATCACCAAGCTCAGCGAGGTGCTGCCCGACTCGATCAAGCCACGCTTTTGCGGCATCCACTTCTTCAACCCGCCGCGCTACATGGCGCTGGTGGAACTGATCAACACCCCGGCCACAAGGCCCGAGGTGCTGGACCAGCTCGAGGCCTTCGTCACCACGGCGCTGGGCAAGGGCGTGGTGCGTGCCAACGACACGCCCAACTTCATCGCCAACCGCGTGGGCATCGCCGGCATGCTGGCGACGATCAAGGAAGCCGCCCAGTACGGCCTCAGCTACGACGTGGTCGACGACCTCACCGGCAAGAAGATGGGGCGCGCCAGCAGCGGCACCTTCCGCACCGCCGACGTGGTGGGCCTGGACACCATGGCGCACGTGATCAAGACGCTGCAGGACAACCTGGCCGATGATCCTTTCTTCCCCATTTATGCCACGCCGCCGGTGCTGGCCAAGCTGATCGAGCAGGGCGCTTTGGGTCAGAAGAGCGGGGCCGGCTTTTTCAAGAAGGTGGGCAAGGACATCCTGCGGCTGGATCCGGCCAAAGGTGACTACGTACCCGCGGGCGGCAAGGCCGACACCATCGTCGAGCGCATGCTGAAGAAGCCGGCCACTGAGCGCCTGAAGCTGCTGCGCGAAAGCACGAACCCGCAAGCGCAGTTCGTCTGGGCCATCCTGCGCGACGCCTTCCACTACGCCGCGGTGCACCTGGAAGCCATTGCCGACAACGCACGCGACATCGACTTCGCGATGCGCTGGGGCTTCGGCATGAAGCAGGGCCCGTTCGAGCTGTGGCAGGACGCCGGCTGGCAGCAGGTGGCCACCTGGGTGAAGGAAGACATAGCCGCCGGCAAGGCGTTGAGCAAGGCGCCGCTGCCGGCCTGGGTGTTCGACGGCCGCACGGGCGTGCACACGCCCGAAGGCTCGTGGAGCCCGGCGAAAAAGGCCTACGTGCCGCGCAGCACGCTGCCGGTCTACCGGCGCCAGCATTTCCCCGAGGCCGTGCTGGGCTCGGGTGCGGTCGAGCCGCTGAAGAGCGGAACCGAGGTCTACAAGAACGAGGAGATCCGCGTCTGGACGCTGGACGGCGAAGTGCTGATTGCCAGCATCACCGCCAAGCTGCACCTCATCAGCCCCACCGTCACCGAAGGCCTGCTGAAGGCGCTGGACCTGGCCGAGCAGGGCTACAAAGGCCTGGTGATCTGGTCGCCCGACGACGTGTTCTCGGCCGGCGCCAACCTCGAGGCGCTGATGCCGGTATTCATGAAGAGCGGCGCCAAGGGCATCGCGCCTGAAGAGAAGAAGCTGCAGGACGCGATGCTGCGCCTGCGCTATGCCCAGGTGCCGGTGGTGTCGGCGATGCGCGGCATCGCGCTGGGCGGCGGTTGTGAAATCGCGATTCACAGCGCACGCCGCGTCGCCGCGATGGAAACCTATGTCGGCCTGGTCGAGGTCGGTGTCGGCCTGATCCCGGGCGGCGGCGGCCTGACCTACGTGGCGCGCCGCGCGGCCGAGATGGCCAGCGCCGGCAATGCGAATGCCGACATCTTCAAGTTCCTGATCGATGGTTTCACGAATGCCGCGATGGCCAAGGTGGGCACCAGCGCGATCGAAAGCCGCAAGCTGGGCTACCTGCTGTGGAGCGACGTGATCGTGCCGCACAAGGACGAACTGCTGTTCGTCGCCTGTGCCCAGGCGCGCGCGATGGCCGACAGCGGCTACCGCCCACCAGCACGCAGCCTGTTTCCGGTGGCCGGCCGCAACGCCATTGCCACTTTCATGGGGCAGCTGGCCAACATGCGCGATGGCGGTTTCATCAGTGCGCACGACTTCCACATCAGCACGCTGATCGCCGAGGTGGTGTGTGGTGGCGACGTCGATGCCGGTTCGCTGGTCAGCGAGGACTACCTGATGACGCTGGAGCGCGATCGTTTCTGCGCCCTGCTGGATCACCCGAAATCGCAAGAGCGAATCATGGGCATGCTGCAGACCGGCAAGCCGGTAAGGAACTGAGATGAGCAAACAAGTTCAAGACGCTTACATCGTCGCCGCCACGCGCACGCCCATCGGCCGTTCGGGCCGTGGCGTCTTCCGCAACACGCGGCCTGACGATCTGCTGGTGGCCGTGGTGAAGAACGCGCTGGCGCAGGTGCCCAGCCTCGACCCGAAGGCGATCGAAGACGCCATCATCGGCTGCAGCTTTCCCGAGGGCGAACAAGGCATGAACATGGCGCGTGTGGCCATGGTGCTGGCCGGGCTGCCGCATTCAGTGGGCGGTGTCACGGTCAACCGTTTCTGCGCCAGTGGCCTGACGGCGCTGCAGATGGCGGCCGACCGCATCCGCGTCGGCGAGGCCGACGTGATGATCGCCGGTGGCGCCGAAAGCATGAGCCTGGTGCCGATGGGCGGTAACAAGCCCAGCTTCAACCCCGAGGTGTTCGCCAAGGACGAGAACGTCGGCATCGCCTACGGCATGGGCCTGACCGCCGAGAAGGTGGCCGCGCAATGGAAGGTCGGCCGCGAAGCCCAGGACGCCTTTGCGCTGCAGTCGCACCAGCGCGCGCTGGCCGCCATTGCCGCGGGTGAATTCAAGGACGAGATGACGCCCATCGAGGTGTTCGATCGCCAGCCTGACCTGGCCAGCGGCCAGGTCAAGGTGAAGACCCGAACGGTCGACATCGACGAAGGCCCGCGCCCCGATACCTCGCTCGAAGGCCTGGCCAGGCTGCGCCCGGTGTTTGCCGCCAAGGGCAGCGTGACCGCCGGCAACAGCAGCCAGACCAGCGACGGCGCGGGGGCGCTGATCGTGGTCAGCGAGCGTGCGCTGAAGCAGTTCAACCTGAAGCCGCTGGCGCGCTTCGTCAGCTTCGCGGTGCGCGGCGTGCCGCCGGAGATCATGGGCATCGGCCCCATCGAAGCCATCCCGGCCGCGCTGAAGGCCGCCGGCCTGAAGCTCGACGACATGGGCTGGATCGAGCTGAACGAGGCCTTTGCCGCGCAGAGCCTGGCGGTGATGAACACTTGCGGACTCGATCCGGCCAAGGTCAACCCGATGGGTGGCGCGATTGCCCTCGGCCACCCGCTGGGCGCCACCGGCGCGATCCGCTCGGCCACCGTGGTGCATGCGCTGCACCGTCACCAGCTGAAGTACGGCATGGTGACGATGTGCGTGGGCATGGGGCAGGGCGCCGCCGGGATCCTCGAAAGGGTCTGAAATGAAACCCCCACGCTCACTTCGTTCGCTGCCCCCCGAGGGGGCAGTCAGTACCTTCGGAACGGCCGGGCGGTACTGACATGACCATCAAGACCGCCACCCTGAACGGCGTTGCGACGATCGAGATCGCGCGGCCGGAGAAGAAGAATGCGCTGACCCTGGCGATGTACCAGGCCATGGCCGACGCGCTGCACGCCGCTGCCGCCGACCAGGCCGTGCGCGCGGTGCTGATCACCGGCCAGCCGGGTATCTTCACCTCGGGCAACGACATCGAGGACTTCATGGCGCGCCCGCCCGGCCAGGGCGGCAGCAATGCCGAGGATTCGCCGGTGTTTCAGTTCATGCGCGCGCTGCTGGCCTGCGACAAGCCCGTGGTGGCCGCGGTGACGGGTGGCGCCATCGGCATCGGTACCACGATGCTGCTGCATTGCGACTTCGTCTTCGTGTCCGACGAGGCGCGACTGGCCATGCCCTTCGTCGCGCTGGGGCTGGTGCCCGAATTTGCGTCCAGCCTGCTGGTGCCGCAGCTGATGGGTCATCGCCGTGCGGCCGAGAAGCTGCTGCTGGGCGACCCCTTCACGCCCGAGCAGGCGGTGGACTGCGGCATCGCCACTGCGGTGCTGCCGGCCGGCGAAGTGGTCAACCACGCACGACGCGTGGCCGAACGCTTCAACCACCTGCCGCCAAGCGCGGTTCAGGCTGCCAAGAAGCTGCTGCGTGCGCCGCAGCGCGAGCAGGTGCTGGCCACCATCCGCACCGAGGGTGAACTGTTTGCCCAGCGCCTGCGCAGCCCCGAGGCCATGGAGGCCTTTCAGGCCTTCTTCCAGAAGCGCAAGCCCGATTTTTCGAAGTTCTGAATGTCGCTCACCGTCAAGATCGCGCTCGGCCCTCTGCTGCTGACGCAGGCGGTGATCACCCGGCGGCGCATGCCGCGCCTGCCCGAGGCCGACGGCCCGAGGACGGGGTGTGTCGGCAAGGGCCCGACGCTGCGGCTGTTGATCGCCGGCGATTCATCGGCCGCCGGCGTCGGCGTGGTCTCGCAACGGCAGGCACTGGCGTCGCAGCTGGCGGACCGGCTGGCTGCGCAACTCAGGCTGCAGGTGCAGTGGCAGTTGCTGGCGCGATCGGGCCTGACGACGGCCGGCACGCTGGACCTGCTGCGTGCCGAACCGCTGCTGCAGGCCGACCTGGCGGTGATCGTCACCGGTGTCAACGACGTCGTCGACCAGGTGCCCTCGCAGCGGGCGCTGGCCGCGCGCGAAGCGCTGGCCAACTGGCTGCGCAACGCCGCAGGCGTGCGGCACGTGGCCTTTGCGCCGTTGCCGCCGGTGCACGCCTTCCCGGGCCTGCCGCAACCCTTGCGCTGGGTGGCCGGTGCCGATGCGCGGCGCCACAACCAGGCCCTGCGCGACTGGGCCGCCACGCGCAACGATGTGTCCTGTGTCGCGATGTCGCTGCCGCTCGACCCGGCCGGCATGGCGCACGACGGCTTTCACCCGGGTGAACCGGTGTACCGCGCCTGCGCAGACGCCATCGCCACCCATCTGATCAAACTGGACGAGGAGAACCCCGCATGACCCGCAGCCTGAAAGGCAAGACCCTGATGATCACTGGCGCCAGCCGCGGCATCGGCCTGGCGATCGCCACCCGCGCCGCGCAGGATGGTGCCAACCTGGTGCTGCTGGCGAAGACGGTCGAACCCAACCCCAAGCTGCCGGGCACATTGACCAGCGCGGCCGAGGCCGTGGTCGCCGCCGGCGGCCAGGCGCTGGCGGTGCAGACCGACATCCGTGACGAAGACGCGGTGGCCGCCGCCGTGAAGGCCGCGGTCGAGCGTTTCGGCGGCATCGACATCCTG
>Ga0138256_10005587_pt1 | contig 13278 bp, 19 predicted proteins | sample KNB2016incub_MG_FD_105486 | JGI IMG/M metagenome (GOLD analysis project Ga0138256, IMG submission 105486) | Active sludge microbial communities from wastewater in Klosterneuburg, Austria - KNB2014incub_MG | ecosystem: Engineered > WWTP > Activated sludge > Unclassified | place: Austria...
AAAGATTATGAAACTAACCCCTATTAAAGATCTAGATATCCTTATGTGTGGACCACTCCCAATGATGAAAGACTTAAAGAAACAGTTTAAGAAACAAGGAGTATCAGGGAATAACATATTCTTTGAGGATTTTGCATTAAAATAAGGAAATATATACCGACTATTTGATATAATATCTCATATATATGGTGGCTGTAGCTCAATTGGTTAGAGCGCCGCTCTGTGGCAGCGGAGGTTGCCGGTTCAAATCCGGTCAGCTACCCCATTCAGTAATTTAAGGTTCTTATATGTTTCAAATGGCTCGCGAACGCTCCAATCTACTACCTTTTTGTCACTTACAGTAATGTTCAGAAGTACTAATTTTACCAAACTATCAATTAGGTATGCATTATCTGAGGATTGTATTGTTGTAGCAACATCTTTAAAGAAGTTCAGAAATGTTTTGTATTCTGGAAATTCATCCTCTATCATTATCTCCATATCACTATTTTGCTTCTCTAATTCTAATATTCTATCTGTTAATAAGTTAGTATCCTTTATATTTTGATTACATTCTTTTGATAACCTTTCTTGAACTAACTCATCTTTTTCTTTTACTAGTCTATTAGAGATATCACTTGTATTACTCTCTAACTTGGATTTACTAATCTTAAGTCTTTGTATTTCATCATTATTATATTTAAGCAATTTGCTTTTACTGTTTAAGTACTTCTCTTTTGCTTTATTATAAATTTTACTGTCAATCTTCAACAACTCGTCTATAAATCTCACAACAAATTTTATTATTTCAGCCCCTCTAATCGTATTGGCAATAGGTTTAATCCCATTGTCTTTCCTCTTTTGATGACACTTTTCATTCCCACATGTAACACTAAGATATTTTTCACTTCTTCCAAAGCTTAATCCAGCAGTCATTATATGTCCACAATCTGAACAAATTGCAAATCTTTGGAATGGTCTGAAGGTGTCTGACTTCTTCCAAACATTTGGTTTAATTCTATACATCTTTTGAGCAGTTATAAATTCATTTGGTGTAACCATTGGCTCAAACAACTTATCTACTTCAGTTAAGTCTACGAATTGACTTCCAGAACAATAAAATCCTGCATAGAATGGGTCAAGAAAGAATGCTGAGATGCTATTACTAGAAAGCTTTTCTCCTGTTAGTTCTAAGGATTTAATTATGTCTGCTTGAGTCTTTCCTGAAATATATTCTTTCCAAGCATTTTTATATGTTTCATAATTATCAGCTCTTCTATAATACCCATCTTGAACCCCGATATAACCTCTTTTTGATGCACCTATGTATTTACCTTGAAGTACCTTACTTGAATTTCCTCTTTTAGTATCATCAGATAACTTATCAGAGAACTCTTTTGCCATAGCAAAGAGAATACTTAGTGTCATTTTACCCGCAGAATCATTTGTAAAGTAATACGAAACAAATCTTAAGTTGGTTATCACTCCACTATCTAACAAATCCATAATCTCTCCTGCTTCTTTCATATTTCTAGCTAATCTATCTGGATGCCAAGTCAAAATACAATTATATGACTCACCTTTCTTAATATTGTCTAACATTCTTCTAAACTCCACTCTTTTACCTGAAGTCTTAGCACTCTTTTCTTCTCTAATAATATCTATTACGGTTAAACCATTTTTATCTGCGTATTCAGTACAAAGTCTTATTTGGTCAGCTATCGAACTTTGCTGTCTATCAGGCTCTTCCGTAGACTTTCTAGCATAGATAACATATATTTTTTCCTTATTACTTACACGCGTTTTATCGTGTTTGAGGATGTAATTTTGAGCATATTTACGAAGAGAATCTTTAGCTTGTAAGTTTTCTATATCATTTGTCATTTATTGCAATTACATAAGATAATCTCCATCCTTATCTTTAATTACATGCTTCTTCTTTTTAACTATTGTACTGTTTAGCTTCACTCTATCCTTCTCTTCATTTACTGATATTATCAGTTTGGGTATGTTCCTAATAATATTTTCTTCCTCTTCAGAAGTATTTTGAGAATTTCTCATAGCAAAAAACATAATCTGTCTTTGCTTGAGTTTCTCTCAATACATAAGCCAATAAATAATTAATAACCAGTTTCAATCTCTTCTATTTCTTAGAATAAGGCTGAAACCTTTTCCTTACTGTCCTTTCCAAAGTATTTGGTTTATTTTTTTCAAAACTAACTGCAACCTTCCCGAATTCAACTCCTCCCATTGCTTCAAATAACTCTTTTTTAGTTATACCACTTGCATCCTTTGACTCCAAATATTCTATATCTATAACTCCATTAGGCTTTTTTATAATCTTAATACTTTTATAATCCTTCTCTTCAATAACATTTAGTATACTTCTTTCAACATAACTAACGGATTTAGCTGAATAATAATTAGTGTACTTATCAAGGTTCTGATAAGGCTTGAAATCCTTTCCTTCTTTTATTTTTTTAATTATCGGTTTAAAGGTTTCATAAAGCATATGAAAGAAATATCCCCTTCTCTTTAAATCAAGCATACCCATACTTATTGAAATATCAGGATAATCTGTTAAAACAGCATCTCCATCACTAAACAAAAGTATTCCAATAGGTACTAACCCAGTTAATAAACCAATTACAGCCATCTCAGAGTGGTATATTTCTCCGATACCCGTAAAATTAAACTTACTCTCATAGAATACCTTCTTTAGATATTCTAGTTGAATGTTAATAGTATTAAATTCTCTTGATTGTTTAATATAATGAAGAAATAGCAAGTCAACAAGACTGAAGTTCCTCCATTGTTTTGTAGAGTTTCTACTGTTTCTAATAAGTTTAGAGTCATCTAAACTGTTAACTTGTCTATAAGTTAACCCAGTGTCTTTTATTCTATACCTTTTATCTCTTATTAGGCTTAGCAAAGAAGGATTATCTTTAAGAATAGCCTGTGTTAGAGAATATAAGTTATGTGAATAGTTAATCATTTCAATCTATACATTTAAGTATAGTTTATATTACTCCATTGAAACTATACAGTCAAGTATAATTCAATACTTAAGTTAACAAAAGAAAATCTTTAAGTACTTCTGGCATTAATTATTTTAATTATCAGTTAACTAAATTACTTACTTATGGCTCACTATAATCTATCATTGATTTTCCCAATTAGGATAGCCTTTATTTCCCATACAGCTTTTAAAGGTTACATAGTTTGTATCTGTGACAAGGTTCCATACTAGACATCCTGTATACTTATTTGTTCCATACTCTTTACAGCTTGAATGTTTTGTTGGCGAAGGTGTATATGCAAACCCTAATAGACTTCTACACTCAATTACTGCATTTGACTGTGCTTTTTTAGAACTCTCCTCTGAAGTTTTTACTAGAAAATAACCACAGATAACACAGAGTATAACAATCCCAACAATTATGAAGAGCGTAACTATTTGTCCTTTATTCTTTCCATTCATAAGTGAATATTACACCTAAATCAAGACTTATTAAATACTATCTAACAATCAATAAATAATTAACAAAATTGCTTATCAATTTGTGTAAATGTTTACGAAGGTTTGGAAGCTAGTTAGCCTTATATAGTTGCATACAAACCTCTTCTTTCCTAACCCTTTCTTTGTTTATACTATCTGCATTGTATTCAGGTAAATTACAATCATCTGCTTTCTTCTGCCCTTTACATTCCTTATTCCAGTCTATTAGATAAGCATCATAAACCCCTTTAATACATTCATCGTAAGCACTTTTCTTTTTCGACTCCTCAAGCTGTTTATCTAAATACTCCGACCAATCAGAATTTGCCTTCTTAACAGCCTCTTCTGATGACGACTTACTCTTTAAGTATTCTTCTCTTTGTGTGTCTTCTAATTTGTAGGCTCTGTCCTTTCCCTGAATATAAACAAAGAACACACCAATTATTACAACTACTACTATCAACAATAGAGAAACAATAATTAGTGGGTTACTTTTAGTTTTTTCCATTACTAGACTGTACTTTAAAAGGTAATTTACTTAGGCATAGTCAAACCAAATCCACGCATGCAGTTATATGCACTTGTACCAGCTGGTCTGTCTGGGGAAGTTAAACAGTCACCAGTTGGAGTAAAGGCACCTGTAACTCTCACAATCCCTTGTGTGCAGTTTTTCTTTTCCCACTCTGTCCTTATTTTTGCAGAAGAGCTTTCTTGTTCCACACAAAAAGCAAGTAAGGACTGTGGTCGAATCAGCACCCAATATATAACAAAAATAACAATTGCTAAGACTACTAAAACAATCCAGTTTTTCTTTACCTTATTTGTAATACCAGTGGATTCTTTTTCCATATATTATGTATATACTCAACTAAAGTACTTATAAGTATTTAATTTAAAAGCTCCTTCTTCTTTTTGTCATATTCCTCTTTGGTTATCGCACCTTCATCCAGTAATTTTTTAAACTCCCTTATCTTATCGGTGTTTGATTTTGAGTTAATTATTTCTCCTGAAACTTGATTAATCTGTATATTTTTAATTTGATAAATGTACTCAACAACACCTTCTGGGTTATCAAGTCTGTCAAAAACCAGAGCATGTATATCGTTTCCTGTTATAACCTGTATCTTTCCATAAATTCCATGGAATGGCTTCTTAATTGTTATATTGTTAATATGTGACAACAAAACATCAACTCTCTCTGAATTCCCAAATCTTCCCTGTTTAAGTGTATATATCCTGTCATTAGTTACTACAAGACTTTGCCTTGCACGGATGTCTAACGCATCCAAGCAAATGATAATACCTGTAATGATAATTACAACCAGAATTGCAATAGGTGATGTCATGTCATTTGATGTCCAGCCAACACATAGAAGTGATAATGTAGCGAATAGGCAAATCCCTATCACAACAATTGTATATTTTACTGAAGGTTTAAAAACTTTTTCTTTTTCCATAGTTTAGTTACTTAATAAAACATTATACCTTATATACTTATATTTTAACTGAACAATTAACATTTTTTAATATTAACTTTTTATTTAATTACTTCTTATTCTTCTACAAGTCTTATTTCCATTTTATTTAAATAACCAACAAGTGTTCTTCTTTCTTCTTCAGTAAGCTTAGCCATCTTCTCTTCATCTTTAGTTAAATTGCTCCAAGTATCATGAGTAACTACAATGTATGATTTAGTTTCTTGTACTTGTTTCTCAGATAACAATTCAATAACTTTACTATTTAGAGAGTATCTTTCTCTTTGAACTCTTTCTAACCACCACTTAGCTGTTTTTACATCACCTTCTTCTACTATTTTCTCAGCTACAACTCTTTCTGCAAAACTATCAAGGTAGCTTTCACTTGCCTCTATAATAGTACGAACATCCTCATATTTTTCTATATATTCAAGCATGGAAGTATACGGAATCTTACAAGTCCTACAAGCCATCTTAAGTGAACTACCATTTTGTAAATGAGGAACAATGCTTTGCACTAATCCCATCACCTCTTCAATTTTCCTATCTACTCCTTGTGCCATATATATTACGGAAAAGTAAGCTTAAATATCATTTATTATTTCAATTGTAATATCATTATCCGAATACCCGTTTCCAAGACTCCATCCAGCCATTACTTGCCAAAGCTTATCAGTAAGAAATTTAACATAATCACCTTCATTCCTATCTCTTGCTTCAACGTCTTGTATAAATACTGAAAAGTTTTTGAGATGGTTATAAGTATCTTTATCGCCAAGTTGAACAAGACTTAATACAAAATTTATTTCTTGCTTAAGTATCCCAAGCTCATTGACAATATCAGAAATATAATAGTTATTTTCTTCCAGTCCATTCATTACAGTATAAATATATTTATTTTTCGCATCACCACCCCTTGAATCACTTTTTTGAAAGAATTCTTTAAACTCTTTTACATTAGTTAATCTTTCCTGTTCATTTAATATTGAACTTTGCAAATTAGCTGCCTGTAGAAAAACTTCTATTATTCTTCTCTTAAAGTCAAGATAGCTTTGCTTAAACTTACTTACAATTATTTGTTTTCTTCTATATTCGGGGATATAAACTGCCCAAAGATAGAAAAGATAAGCAGCAAGTATGTTTACAAGGATAGAATTAGAAAGGTTCCAGAAGTCATTACTAATACAGAAATCTCGAATATTGATTATTTTAAAAAATAATAAGTTCAGTAGTATAAATAACACCAAACAAATTATTATAAATATTCCCAATACTTTATTCTCTTTTAAGGACTTTATTATCAATTCCATCTTAGTTAAATAAAATACTATTCTAAAACCCAGACAATTTCACCAGTAGAGAAGAACTCTGAGTACACAAGTTCTAAATCAGAATTTTTAACATCAGTTGGAACTGTAAATGCTAAATAACATTTAGCTTTCTTTGTAGGTTGCATAGTTCCTGATGAGAATGCGGGTTCAACATCTGAAAAAGCTGTAGTATATTGAACTCCATCTTTATTCTTTAATGAATAGTTATATAAATTATATGATTTATCTTCACTAGATACATTTTCTTCGGTTACCATTATTGCAACAACCTTTTTACCAGACTCAGGCTTCATAAATGAATTTTTTGAAACATAGTCCTTAACCTCTGTAACAGTAATATTTACTCCCTCTATACTTACTATGTCTCCCTTCTTATATGTTTTAGGAGCTTGTACCGTGGATGACTGAGAACTTGAGCTTGATAGAGATGTAGTGCCTACTAATTTAGGTTCATCTTTCAAACTATTTGAAATTGCTGTGCTTCCAACTCCTGTAAGCAATAGTACTCCACCACAACAAAGAGCTGACAACACTAATAGAGTTACTACAACTATTATTGTAGTTTTTACAGTCTTAGACATAGTATTATAATAATAATTAAACTAAATAGTCATATTTAGGTGATTATACTCCTAACTAAGTATAAAAATCATATTTATCACCTCAATCTCTCTATTAATGTTCATATACTAATACCGTAATCTATAAATCTACCTATTAAAGCTTATAATCAAGTATTTGCTCATTCTTACCTACATTGCTATCAGAGAGTAAAGACACATAATCATTAATTGCATCTTCAATAGCAGTAAGAGAAAGGAGATTTATGGTAAAATTGTGTTCAGTGGAATTGTATTCCTCCACCCCAAATGAGAATTACTCAATTTAAGGTAGGTAGCAAATGGTTCTCTAAGCTCGTAGGACAAGACTTTAGAGTCATCAATTGTAAAGTTCATAAACAACAAATTCATAACACTTGTAACCACAGCTTGATTCTTATTGGATTCTATTATCTTAGAAGCATTTTCGATAAGGTTCATAAGCTTTTCATATTTGATGTTTTGAAATTTTGTTGCACTCTTTAACCTAATGATTTCATCTTCAGTTTTAGAATCTTCTTCTTCAATAGTCTTAATTTTCGAGTACATAGCTTCTATTTCACTATTAACGCTCTTAATCAAACCTAAGTCAGAGAACGAATTTCGCGTTTTTTCTTTCATTGAAATATCATTCTTCAATCTAATAATATCTTTTTCGTCATTCTTTATTTTATTTTGCAACCTCGGAATCCTATCACCAGTATCATTATCCATTTGCTTAATAAGCTCATCATAGAGTTTTATCGAAAACTTACATCCTTTTAGTATCTCAGAGGCATAATCAAGGACAACTTTACTTCTAACCTGAGTTTTATGTCCTTCTCCTAGTCTTCTTTCACATGATTTATTTGTACATACCAAGTAAAGATACTTTGTTCCATGTCCGCCTTTAGAGACTGCAACACTCATTCTATGAGTACAAAATGCACAATTGACTAAACCTCTTAGGAGAGTTACCTTTACACTTTTATTAAAATTAAATTTCTCACCAAGTTTCTCTCTAGTCTTAATAAAGTCCTTTTGTGATACTGCAGGAATAAAACCATAGTCCAATAAATTAACTATTTTTCCACTTGTAATATTTACTCCTGCATAAAAAGGATTCTGTAAAGTTCTTGAAACAAATTGGTGTGTATACTTATTCAATTTTCCATTTAGTTTTAATCCTTTGGAGTTGAGATAATCAGCAATTGTTTGAAGAGATTCATCATTTATTACTTTCTTGAACATATCTTTGACCAACTCAAAGTTAGCACCATCTGGAACAAAATTCTTATTAATATCTAACTTATATCCATATTTATCAGACTTAAGTCCTTTTCCTTCAACGATTCTAGCTTGGTTACCTCTCTTAGTGTTAATTGAAAGGTTATCTGAGTAACTTTTTGCTAGAACAAACTGTATACCTAGTGACAACTTACCATTTGCATCATTTTCAAAGACATAACTTACAAACTTAATATCCTTTATTATTCCAGTATCTAGCATATCAATAATCTCACCTGCATCTCTCATATTTCTAGCTAATCTGTCTGGATGCCAAGTCAGTAATGCATCATATTTACCTTTGTAAATGTTATTTAGCATATCTCTAAATACATCTCTTTGACCTGACTTTTGAGCAGTACCTTCTTCAGTTAATGTTTCAACAACATTAAAACCTTTTTCTTTTGCATGTTTATGGCAATATTCCAATTGATCTCCAATAGACTTTTCTTGCTTTTCCTTTCCTTTTGTCGATTTCCTAGCATATATTACATACTTTAACTTGTCAGTTTTATTAAGACCTTCTCCTTTATAGCCTTTATCATTAAAGTATTTTTGAATATATTCTTCAAACTTATCCATTATTTTGTAAGTGTATCATCTGAATCACTAGTAAAGTTTTTAGTTACCGTTTCTCCATCTATCTCTATTTGGTCCGTAGAAGGAGCATTTAAATCGATTTCTTCACTGTCCAGTAAGGAGTTTAGAGACTCTTTTAAGTTATCGTCAGTATTTAAATCCATTTTAGTATTTGTAAAAATTATTATTATTAACTACCTTTCTTTTATTACTTATCTATCAGTAAATGCTACAACAATGTTATGTTTTGTGGCAATAGAACTTTTGAAAAGAAATTACATACCATGAGAGATAGAATTATTATTACTTCCTGCCTAACTGACGAGTAAAACAAAACATCATTTCTCCAATCATCTTTATCTACAGCTCATTACAGAGTCATTAATAGTGCTCTATTGCTTGTTAATTGTGCATTGTTTGGGATTATCTTGCCTGAACAAAGCCTGCAAATAAAAGATGTCCCATGACAATCAGAACAATGTTTAATAAGAATGCTGTAACCAAGAGTGCCAAGTCTTTTAGTGTATCCTTTTTTGTCTGAATAGTTATGGTAAGAAAGACAATTATTACTAGAGTGATGATAGTAGAAACTGTAGAAATCCAACCACTGGTGTTGTCAGACAGGTTTTGTTCGATTGAGCCTTCACCAATAACAAGTCCTAACCCAGCCCCCAAAAACATGTAAATAATTATCCTTCCCAAGTTGCCTTCTGGGACAGTCTCTTTGTGTTCCATTTCCATTGGATTCATTCTAGTTAGTTACTAAAAAGTTAATAATAAAAGTTAGCTAATCCAGTGTTCTCATGTCCTTTACAAAGTTGTATTCCTTTGTATATTTATCGCAGTCTCCTCTAAAGAAGAGTGGCTGACAGGCTCTTATAGCCTTGCGAGAGTTTTCACAAATTCCATAAAGAAGCTCGGTGTTCTCTTTTGTGTATGGGTTCTTTCCTCCCAAGGCTGTTTGTAAACAAAGTTCGTAGAATGCCTGTGCGTCATTTGCTGGTTTAATGTAGTCAAAATATCCTATGGAAATTATTGCAAGAATTATTATTGTGTATATTACTTTCTGTGCCTTAGTTAGTGGAGGTTTTTTCATTAAGAGAAATAGTACACCTAAACACTGGCTTTTTAAATAGTAATTGAAAACCAGATAAACCATTAAGGAAAATTGCTTGTCAATTTGAGTAAATGTTTATGAAGGTTTGGAAGCGTAGACTAGAACTGGTAACTTTTTATTGTTGCTACAACTTTGTATTTAATACACCCATTTAGGTTACCATACACATCTTTTCCATTTGGAACTTTTCCTACTTTATCGTCATTTCCATAATTAACTATTTTTGACTCACTTGCTGACCTACTGAAATTATACTCCCATGTATCTAAAGTCGACCACCCATTGCTATCTGAGCCTTTAGAGACTATTACTTCAAGCACACCTGTTACTGGAACTGCCTCATTGTTTGTAATATTGACTTGTACGCGTAGATATCCAAGCACACAGCCTGAGTTTTCGTCTTGGTTAACTAGGTAATCAGTTTTTACAGCACTTGGTGCAATCCTTTGTGGAGCTGAGGAACTCGAGGAACTTAAAGGACTAACTGAGGAAAAGGAGCTACTAGAAGGCTGAGCACTCTGAGCAGAACTTAATACTGGCAACGACTTACTTGTTGATGTTGTATTCTTTGAGGTGGTAACTGAACTACTGGAAGAAACTAGTTCTTGGCTTGAATTTGCACTGCCTGAACTTAAAGACGAACTGTTATCAGTTAAAGTATTTAGTGAAAGGTCGTTAATACTATACGCAGAGAGGCTTTGGCTATTATTTCCATTTTGTAAAAGAGAAGAATTGTTTTTACTAATAGTAACAATCGAGAAAATCACCATAAGGAGTAAAATAACTATTAACACACCTGCCACTGTTAGAGTTGTTTTTTTCTTCATACTTGGATATTACTCCTAGTGAATCATAAATAAAAGACTATACACTCTTCTCAGTAGTTCCTTCCTGTCCATTGATAATTTCATATACCTTCTCTGCCTGTTCTCTAGTTAAATGTTTTTCTGATACAGGAGTTGCCTTCCTAGTGAGTCGCTCAAACTCGTTAAGCTCCTCGTTTGTAAAACTAGACAGGTCTATTTTACTATGCTCTGTTTCGCTTAAAAGAGGTTTGTCTTGCTCTTTGCTATCTGAGGAATACTTTTCTCTTTGACTTCTCTCAAGCCACCATTTAGAAGTTGAAATATCCTTGTCGTTAACAATTTTGTAAGCAATGTTACTTTCAGCAACTGTATCAAGGTAAAGAAGGTTTGACTCAATAATGGTACAAATATCTGGATATTTTTCCATGTAATTTAGTACTGAGGTATATGGGATTTTCGTTACTAGACAAGCCACTTTCAATGAGCTTCCATTTCTTAAATATGGAGATACGGTTTGTACTAATGCAATTACCTCTTCCAAACTTCTTTCAGTTCCTTGTGACATTTAGTTTGAGTAATATGACATGTAATTATCTAATATTATTCTAACTATTTACTTTCTGTCCAATGAATTCAATAACAAAATATGAATTAATAATCACATGCACACCCAACAGGTTTGTGACAAGTATAATTAATATTTATGCAGGTATCTCCACATGCCTTACCTTTTACACAATGTTTACAACAACTATCAATTAAAGGAGTTTGACCATTTGTATTTGGTAAACTTGAAAATGCACATGAGAAAATTATTAGAATCAAAATGCCTAATCCCATTATTAGTGAAGTTCGTCTATTATTCTTCATTCTTTATAATATACTTTGATAGTTTTACACAGATAGTTCTAATTGACCTGCAATATATTCATTAATTCGTTGTTGATTGCTTTCACTAGTTAATTCTCTAAGGTATTCTAATTGCCTCTTATAAAGAAGATTTGTCTCCTCCTCCATTGCTTTGTTAGCATCTGGTAAGTCATTAATCTTAATAGGAGGTTCAAGAGTTACCTTTGATCCTTTCCCAATAATTGAGAATAGTATTTTCATGATACTATTCAGTTTCATTCTCATTACATAGTTTCTTCTAGTATCACTAGGCAAGTTTGATAAAGAATTTAAAGTATGAAGAGAAAATAACAATCTGTATAAAGATTGATTATTCTTAATATCTATTCCATTAATATCATATAGACTCAAATCTAAATCTACATACATATGTTCTGTTATATCTCCTATTTCACTTAAAAAGTAAGCAATAGCTGTTTTAATTCTTTCAACAATTACCTCCTTATTATCTTTATTTTTTTGATATCCATCAACCAGAAAAATAATAACAGTCAAAGGAATTGATATTCCACCGAACATACTCCAGTAATTATCTACACTAATCTTTAGCAAAGGAAAATGAAAGTCACACAATGTGATTATGATACCAATGAAAAATAATATTAATATTATCGCAATCAGAAAACCTATAAATAATTTTATAGTTATATGCCTTTGTATCTTCTTATTGATAGCCATCTTAAATTTACTTATCTGTGCTGATAACCATATAGGTAACACCTCACACAACCATACCCCAATATTCTCTAGTATAATACCAATATGTTTCCATATTAGTATTATACCTTTCACTAAACATTTTGTATTTTCTCGTATCCAACTCATAAACTTTTACTCTAAGATCCATAATACTTCGCTGCTTGAAAATAACGATGGACTATAAGAAAGTTCAAGTTGGGAATTGATAACCCCAGTTGGTACTGTAAATGCAAGATATCCTTTTGCTTTTTTAGTTGGTTGCATTGTTCCACTTGAGAAGGAAGGAGTAATATCTGAGTAATCTCTTTCGTATTCCGCACCATCTTTATCTTTTAAGGTGTAATTAAGTGGATTATAAGACTTATCTTCATTCGAAATATTTTCCTCTGCAACCATTATTACCAATACTCTATTTCCAGCCTTTGGTTTCATATAAGTATTACTCGACACATAATCTTTAATTTCGGTAACTTGAATATTTACTCCATCCATACTCACAATATCACCTTTTTTGTATACTTTCGGTGCTTGTAAACTTGAAGTAGCTGTACTTACACTTGATCCTGATCCAACTAAAACAGGCTCCTTATTTAAGTTAGTAGAAATTGAATTTGAAGCACCTGCTGCTAGAAGTGATATTACGAAAAAACATCCACCACATAACAGCAGAATAAGGACAACAATGCCGATTACTACACCTATCGACATTCCAAAACCAGTCTTTACAGCTGTTCCAACACTTGTATCTACTTTTGTTGATGGATTATCTTGCATATAATATTAGTAATATATAATACTTGCATTTTACTCCAATCTTAATAGTAATACTAAATAATTCATATATAGTTCATAAAGAAACACGGTAAGGTTATTTTAACAAACAAAGTCCATCTTATTGCCTTGATTACTAGTCTGACTTACAAGTGAAAATAGCTCTGAATATACTGGATTACGGTCATTTAGAAGTTCTTTTAGTTCAATAAAGTCTAAGTTCATAGAATTTCTCGTGATCGACCCCA
>Ga0138256_10005589_pt1 | contig 13276 bp, 6 predicted proteins | sample KNB2016incub_MG_FD_105486 | JGI IMG/M metagenome (GOLD analysis project Ga0138256, IMG submission 105486) | Active sludge microbial communities from wastewater in Klosterneuburg, Austria - KNB2014incub_MG | ecosystem: Engineered > WWTP > Activated sludge > Unclassified | place: Austria...
CTCGACTATTGCGACCTGACCGAGCTGCATGACCGGCTCAACGGCTCCAACTCCGACAACGAAGGCTATTTCTTCGGCCACGACGCCACCGTTGAGCCACTTAAGGAAGAGGTCCTCGAGACGACTGACGACCCCAGCGACGAACCAGAAGACATGGATTCGGTGCCCAAACGCGCGCGTGTCGAGGCTCCCGGAAGCCAGCCCGGCCGTGAGCCCTTCACCCGGCGCGGCTACTACTATGAACCCGACTACGACAGCATGCCCGCGATCAATGCAAACTTCCTGCTGGCGGGGAGGCTCGTCAAAGACCTCGGCGATGCCGACCTGGATGCGTTGGTAACGTACCGCCGGGCCAGTTTCTGCATCACGGCTGGACTTTATGGGAACGCCGATCTCAATGCGCGCATTACCAACTGGCGCAACGCCGAGGTGGGCAAGCCCGACCCCGCGCTGGACCCCAGGCCTCATCTAAAACGCATCGTCAATGAATTCGGAAAGAGCGCATGGGCCGACGAAGCCCAATTCCTGCTTGGCTACGTGGCCTATTATCTGAATGACTTTGAAACAGCCCGCACCGAGTTTTCGAGACTGGAAAAGAACTCGCCCAAGTCCAAATATCTCGGCGAAGCCAAGCGTCTGCTGGACGTAATTGACTTCCCGCAGTGTTTCACCACGCTGTCTGAGCAGGGTGCGTTCATTGAGCCCAACTCCCGCGCCAGCGTCAGCGTTTTCTGCCGCAACGTAGACCGCGTCACCCTCAGCCTGCGTGAGTTCAGTTTGGGTGGGCTGCTGGAAGGCGCTGACCCCGGTGAAGACCTGTTCACGGAGCTTGACCAGTTGGCCAAATTGCCGGCTTTTGAAAAGGCAATTGGCCGCTGCCTGCTGGAACAGAGTTTCACGCCAGACCCGGCACGCAGGAGCTTTTACCAGACGCTCGACAACATCCCTCTTTACACGTCAAGGCCCGGAGTCTATCTGCTGGAAGTCAAGGCCGGGCCCGTCACGGAGCGCAAGCTGATACAGGTTGTTGACCTTGCACTCACCCGCCGTCGTGAAGCCGGCCGCGATCAGTTCTGGCTGACCACACGCAATGGGTCCCCCGTCGCCAATGCCAAGATCTCGGGTTCGTTCGTCGAGAACATCTACGCCTACGTTCCCTACCGCGAAGAGGCACTGATTGACCCGCGCGATCCCAGCCTTGGCAAGGAGCTGGTCACGAAGGTTCGTCAGGAGCGCCGCCTGATCAAAACAGTCTTCGCGGGCACCACCACCGCATTGGGCCTGCTGCCCGTGGAACAGCCCCAGCACAGCATTTGCAGCCTATGGGCAAGCATCAGTGCAGGAGGAACCTGCTTCCTGGTGAATGACCGGCGTGAGCCCGGCTCCATCAACGTGCGCGCCGCGTGGGAGGAAGCTCCGCTACCTGCACCCAAACCGCGCGACTTGCGCTGTTTCGTGTACACAGATCGCCCCATCTATCGCCCCGGCGATGCCTGCTTCCTGCGCGTGATTGCCCGGGACCCTTCAGCTAAGGCCACTCTCAAGGGCGAACCCGTTCTATTGATCGTCTCCGCAAGGGGCGTTGAACAGTTCCGTGCGCAGACCGCTCTGAACGAGTTTGGCGCCGCTACCGTTGAATTCAGCATTCCCGCAGGCTCGCCACTTGGGGACTGGGAGGTCCTGGCACTGAATGAGCGCCTCGACGGAACGATCCGGTTCACACTCAAAGTCGAAGAGTACGTCAAGCGCGATATCGCGCTGAAAGTCGAAACACCTCAAGAGACGCTGGTCCCCGGCAGCAATGTTGAAGTGCCGGTTACCCTCAGCTTCCTCGCGGGCGGTGCCGTTGAAGGCGCAACCGTGAGCTGGGAAGTCCATGCCGGCGCGGCCACAGGGGCAGCAGATGCCTCAAGTGTGGCAGCCGGACAGGCAGCAACCAATGCCGAAGGCAGAGTTTTCATCTCGCTGGACACCGGGTCCATCAGCCGTGATTTCGAGGGGCGCGCGGTGAATTTAGTCTTCAGCGCTACAGCCGTCGGCCCCGGCGGCCAATCAGTATCTGCCAATGGTCGCGCATTCATCAGTGGAAGCGGAATAACCGTCAGTGTGGACTGGCCCAAGGCCAACTGGCTGATGCAGCGCGACCTAAACCTGCCGATTTCAGTCAGGGATGCACTTGGTAAGCGGCTTGCCTGCTCAGGCCGCGTTGCGCTATTTCAGATCAGCGGCGAGACTTCGCTTCGCCCGTCGCAGTGGCAGAAGCCGTCGCTGCGGGCCATGGGCGAGCAGGACTTCTACATCGCCGCCCAAGGCGGAACCTCCGACCTGCGTCTTCCCGCAACGGGGCGCTGGCGCTTCGTGTTCGAGGGCAAGGCTGAAGGCGAGGCCGTAAAGCTGACCCATGACTTCATGATCATCAACGGAGGAGCCCTCGCCGAATCGGGCTTTGAGGCGGTTCCGGAGTTTGAAAGTTTTGACTGCATCAGGCCCATGCGCGTCCTGATTTCAAACCCCGGCGGAGGACCCATACTGACCTCCACATTCATGCACGGCGCCAGCTCAGAAGAGTTGCTGCTCCCCAACGCACCGGTGTTTGGCATCCATGAATTCACCGTCGCCGAGCGGCACGCACCCTGGGTAAACCTGGACCTCAGGCGTGTGCGGCAAGCTGGAATCGAGCGCACGAGTTTTGGCGTCAGGGTGGAACCAATGTCCCGCCGCGTCTTGCTGAAAGTGAACTTCGACAAAGAGCGTTACCTGCCTGGCGAAAAGGCCACCGCAGACATCTTCACTTACAATCACCGGGGTGAACCCGTCGAGGCCGAAGTGGCGCTCAGCGTGTGGGACAGCGCGCTCAAGGAATTCGCACAAAGCGCGCTGGCGACCACGGACCTTTTTGGCCATTTCTTTGGCGCACGCAGCTTCGAGAAGGTCACGGCCACCGACGAGGTCGTCAGCGAAAACACGCAGATTTCGCCGTTGCGCCGCCACGACGGAACGGTCACGCGCTGGCGCGTTTTCGCCATGCCTCACGGCAGCTTCTTCTGGGGGTCCCTAAGCTGGACCAGCACACGCCAGACTTCGTTTGCCGAGTTGTACGAGAGCCCCACCACAGGCTCGGGACCCAGCATCTACTTCGAAGACGACGCCAAGATCGTCGAGGACAGCATGGACGAAGACAACTCCGTGTCTCCGCCGTCACCCTCGCCAACCCCCTACTACGGCCCGAACTCGGAGAGCCCCGGGTTTGGCGGCGGTGGCGGTGCCGGCGGCAAGGGCGGCTTTGCCTATCGCCGGGCTCGAGGCGGCGGTGGGCGGGCACCTGGCGATGCCCAAGGCGCCGACAAAGTGCGCGAGTCTTTCAAAGACAGTGCATACTTCGGCAGCGTCCAGACTAATGCAAAGGGCGAAGCGCAAATCTCCATCACGTTGCCCGACAACCTCACGGACTGGACATTTGAAGCCACAGCCACAGACAGACTCGCGGGCATTGGCCAGACATCAGGCACCTTCACCGTCAGCAAGCTGCTGGCTCTGAGAATGGTCGGCCCCCGTGCCTTGATCGAAGGGGACGAAGTCGAGCTCAACACACTGGTTCAGAATCTGACCGAGGAGCAACTCGGAGTCGCTGTCTCGCTGGACCTGAACTTCGATGACGGCAGCAAGGGACGCCAGGCCAAGCTCAAACTCTTGCGCGGCAATGACCCCGGCAGCACGAGCGTGGCACCCGGCGGCACCGAGCAACTACGCTGGCGCGTCAAAGTTGAAGGCTTTGGAACTGCCTGCCTGCGCGCCAGGGGACAAAGCGAAGACTTGAGTGATACGCTGATCTGGAAGTATGCCGTGGAGCCGCGCGGGGTGCAGGTCGTCTCCATTGAACGCTTCGAGTTCGCTGCCGGGCAGAGCGTCCTTGAGGTTACGCCCGACCTGCCTGCGGGGCTGATGCTCGATCGCAGTTCGATGAGCCTCCAGATTGATAGCGGGCTGCTGGCCAGCTGCGTTGATGCCCTGCCGCACCTGGTTGCCTACCCCTATGGCTGCGTGGAACAGACGATTCACCGCTTCGTGCCTTTGCTGGACGCCATGGACATTCTCCGCGCACATGGATTGACCCTGTACGACTTATCCAACAAGCGGGGCGACTATGGCAATGCACTCACGGGTAACAGCTGGCCCGAAGAACTCAAAAACCGGGCAAGCGTGCAGGAGATGCTGGCAGTGGGCTTTGGCAGGCTGCGCGGCTACCAGCACGATGACGGAGGCTGGGGCTGGTGGGAGCATGATTCCAGCCAGCTGCACAACAGCGCTGTGGTCTTGATTGGGTTGTCCCGTGCCCGCAACCTGACGCGTAAGGGCTCAGACCTGTCACTGCCTGCCAGTGAAGCCGTGCTGGACAAGATGTTCTTCAGCGCCGCTGACTACGTGCTCACACAGTCTCTGGCCGAAGAAGATGACTGCCTCCGCAACCGCGGCCTGATGGCAGCAGCCATGGCGTTGACCCAGTTGCCCGCAGGCACCAAAGAGCATCCAGTCGGGGCTGATGAGCTGCGCGTCAGGCTGGCCCAGGCCTTGCGCGCCGCAACCGCAAGACAGGAGCAAGGCGGCGCCCAGGGCCAGGCGGCCCTGTGCCTGGCGCTCTGGCATGGAGGCATGCAGCGTGAGGCCAAGTCCCAGCTGGCTGCCCTTCTCAAAATGAGTGAGCCCGACGGGCAAGAAGGTCTGGAGTTCGCCAGCGGCGGCGGCAACAACTCGCATGGATTTGACGACCCTCTGGAGGCCCAGGGCCTTGGTATTGAAGCCCTGAGCGTGATCGATGCTGCAAACGCCCAAACGAAAAAGGCACTCAAGAACCTGATGGACCGTCGTACGGACGGCTGGTGGGGCAACACCCGCGCTACGGGTGTTGCCGTCGCAGCCATTGCCCGCTACCTCACGGGGCGAGGCGAGACCGGGGAGGACATCTCCGTGGAGATCGCGTTTGGGAAGTCAATCCTGGGCACTTTCTTACGCAACAAGCAGAACCTGATTTCCGCTCGCTCCCGTTTCGAAATCGCAGGCGACGCATTCGCTCAAAACGCCCAGGGAAACCTGAGACTCACCCGAAAGGGCGGCTCCCCTATCTCAGGCACCATCACGGTTCGCGGACTGGTTCCACTCACAGACCAGTCCCAGGGCGAGGAAAACGGTTTGAGCCTCAAGCGGGAATTCTTCAAGCGCGTTTCAATCACCCGGGAAATCCACGTTGAAGTTGTTGACACCAAAGGGCGGGTCCTGCGCCGCTACAAAGAAATGCGCACGGAGTTTGACCTGAAACCTTTGGAAGCCGGCGAGACGGTCAACGTCGGCGATATGGTTACCGTTCGCCTGACACTAGCGGATGCCGAAGACCGCAGGTACCTGGCGATCTCAGATCCGCGGCCCAGCTGCCTTGAACCCATCAGCGAGCAGCTCGAAGACCCCAAGCTGAGTCGCCTGAAGGGGGACGTCACACGCGAGGACCGCGACTCGCGCACGCTTTTCTACCTGCCCCATGTAAAGCAGAGCATCGTGCATCTGGAGTACACCGCGGTCGTGACCTGCGGCGGGAGCTTCACGGCTCTGCCCGCACTGGCTTTTGACATGTACGCTGAAGACCGCTGGGGAAGAAGCGCGTCGGCGCAGTTGTCAGTGAAGTAAGTTGGAAATGCCTCCTGCGCCGGTTCCTTGACCCCCGTGGGGTTTTGACGGCCCAGCAAGCACAATTGGCACAATCAAACATGCGATCAGATTCGTTTGACCTCACGATTCCCGCGGATCTGATCGCGCAAACCCCCGCCGCCAGGCGCGACGCCAGCCGCCTTATGGTTTTGCGTCGCAGCGATTGCAGTATCGAACACCGGCTGTTTTCTGACCTGCCCGACCTGCTGGACCCCGGCGACTTGATTGTTGCAAACAACACGCGGGTCAAACCCTGCCGCCTGTTTGCGACGCGCGACAAGTCAGGGGGCCAGGTTGAGCTCTTCCTGCTGCGTCAACTGGTCCCGGGGGAGTACGTGGCCATCACCCGGTCCAAGGGAAGACTGGCAAGCGGAGAAACCCTCAACCTGCCCCAACTCGGCCAAGTCTCGCTGATTGAACGCGAGTTTGGCGGTGCAGCTGGGCATTGGCGGGTGCGATTCGCGGCAGACCCAGCCGGCCTCGATTCTCGAATTGAGAGCCTGGCGTCCATGCCGCTGCCGCCTTACATCAGGCGCGAGAGGCGACATAACTCGCACGACAGCTCCGACCGCGAACGCTACCAAACCCTGTTTGCCAGCAATCCGGGAGCGGTTGCGGCGCCGACTGCGGGGTTGCATTTTTCGCCCGAGGTCTTTGCAGCGCTGGACCGGCGCGAGATTCCGCGCGCGTTCATCACGCTTCACGTCGGCCTTGGGACCTTCCAGCCCCTGAAGGCAGATACGCTCGAAGAACACGTCATGCACGCTGAAGACTATGAAGTCAGCGCCCAAAGCGCGGGCGCAATCTGCACAGCACGCCAGCGCGGGAACCGCGTGGTCGCCGTCGGAACCACCGCTTGTCGCACCTTGGAAACGCTGGCAGATGACCATGGGTTGATCATTCCGGGCCAAGGCAGCACGCGCCTGTTTATCTACCCTCCATGGCGATTTCGTGCGGTCGACGCACTGTTGACCAACTTCCATCTGCCGCGCTCGACGCTGATCTTCCTGGTGGCCGCCTTTGCCGGAGTGGAGTTCACGCGGCGTGCCTACCTGGCGGCGATTGAACACCGCTATCGATTCTTCAGTTACGGCGACGCGATGCTTGTGCTCTGATCCCGCCCCCGCCCATTAACGCAAACATGCCGCGGCCCGCGGCATGTTCGGAAGAGCCAGCCCCGCTCACGCGGCCTGATTCTGGAATGCCAGCAGCGCGCGTTCCAGCGAGGCCGTGAAATGCTGTTTAAGTTCGTCTTCGTTTCGTTCTGCCAGCAGCGCCAGCGAATGGTCAAGATCAACGTAGTCGCGAGCGAAGGTCAGAAAGCTGGCCTGCGCAGCCGGCGCCAAACCGTGGCGCTGGGCGCGTTCGATGGCCAGCAGGTCAAAGCGGTCAAACACCCTCCTCAAGGCCAGCGTGTCAGTCGCTGCCTGTTTGCTGGCATAGGCAGGCGGGGTTGTCACTGCAAAGCCCGGTTTTCCGGCGTTACCTGACGGCGGCCGCCCACTGGCCGCATAGAAATCGGCATCATTGGGTTCGACTCGGCGCTGTGAAGTACCGCGCCAGCCCCGCCCGAGGAAGTAAAGCGAGCCAATGCCTGCAAATGCCAGCGGAACAATCAGCGCGGCCTTGCCGCCATGACTTAGGCGGAAGAGCAACGCAAAACCGAACAAGCCAATGAGCAGGCTGAGCAGAAGGCTGATCCAATTGATGGAGCGAGGCTGGGCGTTGCGCTGGGTTTGATCACGGTCCCAAGGATGCATCATGGCAGACTCCCTCAATGGCCAGCGTTGCGCCCGCGACTCAAGTATACCACATGTTGAACGCAGAGGACGGCATGGAGGGTCGGAAGAATTGCACCATTTTCCGCTTGGAACGCAGGAGTGTCAGTATCTGCCTACCGGCTCGTGACTAGCGAGCCGGCGTGTTTGACGGCGTTCACGAATAGCTCAAATCCGTCACCGTACTGGCGCTTTGGCATGCGCGTCCACTCCGGGTGATGGAAAGAGCGAACGTTGCGCTCCGGGTGCGGCATCAGGCCCAGCACCTGCCCTGACTTCGAGCAGACACCGGCAATTGCCCGCTCGCTGCCGTTGGGGTTGAAGGGGAAATCCTGCGTAGGCAAACCTGAGGTGTTCACATACTGGAACACGATTTGATTGTCGGTTTCCAGTTCATCCAGCAATGCGGGAGGTGCAACAAAGCGGCCCTCGGCATGGGCGACGGGATAGCTGACGATCTTTCTGCCACTGACAAACGGCGTGCGTTCACTGACGATCCGCAAATCCACCCAGCGATCACCGTATCGGCCGCTCAGGTTCCAGGTCAAAGTCGCGCGCGGCGGGTCGTCAAAGACGTCTTCCCCAGTCAGCAGCCCCGCCTTAAGCAGCACCTGAAAGCCGTTGCAGATACCAAGCATCAGTTTGCCATCTTCAATGAACTTCTCGATTGCGCTCTTGAGCCGCGTGCGGAGCTGATTGGCAAACACGACGCCAGAACCCAAGTCATCGCCATAGGAGAACCCGCCAGGGATCACCACGAGCTGGAACTCCTGCAGGCGCGCGGGCGTGTGCATGAGCTGGTTCACATGCATGATTGTGGTCTGGGCGCCGGCTTCCTTGAGGGTCCAGGCGGTTTCACGTTCACAGTTAGTACCTGCAGCTCGCAGCACCAAGGCTTTGGGTTTCATAGGCGGCACCTGAATGAACTCGCCTCACTCTAGCACCCGGCAACGCAGGTGGAACGTGTGGGAAATCCGGGCAGGATTGGGGAATATTGTTCTACATGGTATCGTTCAGTGTGCTATCACTCGCCCAAACCTACGGAGATTTCAATCATGTTCAAACAGATGCTGCTGAGTTTAACCGCCCTGTTGGCTGTTTTTGCGGTCGCCTGTGGCGGCTCAAGCAACGCGGCCAATACGACATTGAGCAACGCGCAGGAGGTCAAAAAGCCAGAGGGCGAGAAGGCCGGCGCGGAACTGAAATTCAGCCAGGACGGCTCCAGCATCGAGTGGACAGGACGCAAGTTCAAGGTCAGCAAGCACGACGGCGGATTCTCAACTTTCAGCGGAACTCTAACCCTTGATAAAGAAGGCAAGGGTGTGACTTACGCCAGCGTTGACATCGACATGGCCTCAGTTTGGGCTGACGACAAGGCCAAGCCCACGGAGAAACTGGTCGGGCACCTGAAAACCGACGATTTCTTTGGCGTCGAGAAGTTCCCCAAAGGGAAGTTCGAAACCACCAAGATCGAAAGCAAGAACGGCAAAACCGAAGTGACCGGAAACCTTACGCTGCGCGGCGTCTCGAAAGCCCTGACCTTCCCTGCCGAAATCACCGTTGCCGAGAAAGATGTCAGCATCAAGGCCGAGCTCAAGTTTGATCGCCAGCCCTTTGGTATCGCATTCAAAGGGGCCGAGGACAACGTGGTTCAAGACGATGTCGAAGTGCGACTGAACATTCTGGCCAAACGCTAGCAGACCAAGAAAAAACCGGGCGCCATATGGCGCCCGGTTTTGCATTCATGCAGAGAACTACTTCGCTTCGCCGTCCTTGAATTCGACGAGTTCCATGGCCGATTCGCCGGCTTCGCTCTTGGACTCGGACTTGACGAGAAGGCCGATGTACTTCTTGCTGGTCCAGCTCGTCGACTTGTTCTTGTCGTCGCCTGAGGTCCACTTCTGGCAAGCGAACTCGCCAGCCTCAACCTTGATCGTTTCTTCGACAATTTCCGGAGCCGGAGTCGCGGGCGCCTTGGGATCCTTGGGGGTCTCGACCACAGTGAACTCGATCGTCTGCTCCATCGAGTAGGTTTCCTTCTTCTCCGCGTCCATCATGGTGAACTTGCACTTGCAGTTCTTGTCCGTCACTTCGAGGACTTCGTACTTGGTGTAGCCAACGGTTTCCATGCCGCTGTACTTGGAAACGGACTTCCAGGTCCAGGTACGACCCTTGACCTTGTACAGAGCATAGGCGTCAACTGCCGCCTCTTCCTTCTTGCCTTCTTCGGCCTTCTTGTCGCCTGCGGGGGCCTTTTCCTGCGCAGCCACAGGGGCGCCAATCAGGAACATCATCGCGAGCAGCATCAGAACAGTCTTCATTCAAGTCTCCATGTCAGTAAGTGTCGATCCGGAACCCATGTTCCTTCCGAGCCCTGCATTTTGCCCACTTCCCGCGCCCCCACAAGCAGGCGAGCCCCAAAACCTGTGGCGTTTATCACTGGGTGTCTGAAGCGATAGCACGGCGTTCACTTGACCGGCGCGAAATCGGCCTGATTGGCCGTCCAGACGGGAACGGGGTCTGCGTTCCGAATTTTCACAAACATCACATGCCTAAGTTAGTGGCTACTACAAAATGCGAAGCAAGACGCACGCCTTGGCCAATTTCGTTAGACCGCCTAGCGGAATGGCGGACTTTGGCCGGCGCTCGGGCCGCTGCCTTCAGCTCGAAGAAATCGACTTCTTTGACCTCCCGGCAACCTGATAGCATAAGCCGGCCCCGCCAATCCCCGCTGGACGTTGTATGAACCGCATGCTCATGGTTTGCGCCATTTTGGGTTTAGCCCTATCGGCCTGCACCGGTCCATCCAAGCGCAACGCAGCAGCATGCGTCGGCCAGCCTCCCTCTGCTGCGGCCCAAAATCTCAACCAGGCCCGCTACGCATGGCAGCCTCGCCAGATACCGCGGGAGCCGGCAGTTTTTGATGCGGCCATGTGCTACGACGCAAAGCGCGGCGAGTGTGTTTCATTGGGCGGCTACCATCGTTGGGCGAAGGCCGCCAACAAGACCCATGTCTGGGATGGTTCCAGGTGGCAGGAACGGGAAACCGACTGGCCGGGCGAGGGGATCGCCCAAAGCGCAATGGCTTACGATTCCCGCCGTGGTGTCGTCGTGATGTTCGGCGGCCATGGTTACAACTCAATGCCGATGCAGCGCACTTGCGAATGGAACGGGCAAAGTTGGATCACGGTTGGCGCTGCCCCGCAACCACCAGCCCGCTATGGCCATTGCATGGCATTCGACGAGAAACGCGGCGTAACCGTGCTCTTCGGCGGGCGATCCGACGATGCTGCGCCCCTGACCGACGTGTGGGAGTGGGATGGAACCAGCTGGCGTGGCATCGCGTGCGAAGTCGCTCCGATGCCAACCGGCGGCGCAATGGCATACCACGCAGGGCTTGGGCTCTGCTTTTTTTTTGGCGGCCGGCCTTCAATCGACGGAGCTCGCAGCGACACCTGGACCTGGAATGGGACAACGTGGAAAGAGCTGGCATGCAAGGACACTCCAGGTCCACGCGCCGAATTTGCCATGGCCTACGACGCCAACGTTCAAGGCGTGGTGCTGGTGGGTGAGGGAGGTGTGGGCGAGGCTCGGCGATACAAGACCTGGGAATTCACCGACTCTGGTTGGCGGCGACTTGACTGCGCTGGTCCCAGTTACCGCCTTGAACGCCACAGTCTTGCCTACGATTCGAAACGCAAGAGGCTTGTACTTCACGGTGGTAACAAGGGTGGAGGCGGCCGCGATGACACCTGGGAGTTTGGCGGAGGATCCTGGACCGACGTTACTGGCCGCTGCACGCCGAGCCCCGACGGTGAGAGGGCGCTTTTTTATGACAGCGCAAGAAAGGTGACCTATCTGCTTGGCGTGAACTGGGACGACTTCGGCGAACCCGGTAATCGCTCGCAAATGTGGGCCTGGAACGGCGAGTGTTGGTCGGTTGTGAACTGCAAGCATGTGCCTTCGCGAGGGGAACCCGCAGTGGCGTTCGACGAGGAGCGAGGCGTTGGCGTGTGCCTTGTGTTCACCGGCACGGATTCCAGCCGACAACTTGAGGTCTGGGAGTGGGATGGGCGCGACTGGGCGCAGGCCGGCTGTGAGGCACTGCAAAGGGAGACAGGGGATTCAATTCGGTTGTTTAGTGGCCCGCCTCGCATCTTCTACGATCCGCTTTGGAGAGAGACGTTTTCGCTCGACCTGTTTCCGCATGGAAAAAGCCACCGGGCCGGACAATGTCCGGTCTACTCCTGGGACGGCAAGCGCTGGAGGTTGCGCGACATGCTCGAGGCCCCGGCCGCTTCCGGAGTCACCGAAATCGCATACGCGGCCAAGCGGCGAACTCTCGTGCAATTGACCCCGGCCCCCGAGGGCGGTTACGACACCTACGAATACGACTGGCGTTCTTGGCGAAAGCACTCGGGCGACGGTGGACCGTTCCTCTCGCTAGGCGGACGAAGCCTGGTTGCCAACAACGCGAATGGGAAAACAATGTGCTTCGGATGTGGATTCCCAACCGGAGAAAGACACTCCTTTGATTTTCATTGGGAGTGGGATGGCTGCCACTGGATACAGCCGGATCTTTTGCTCAAACCCGGTCCGCGTCACAACGCTCTGACGTGCTACAACTGCGACAGGCAATCGGTCGTGCTCTGGGGCGGCGCAGACGACGCCGGGCAGTTGTACGATACATGGGAATACGGGCCGCAGGGCTGACGCCGCGAGAATTTCGCCGGTTAGCGGGCTAAGCGGCTTCGCTACAAGTTCGTGTACACAGGCCCCTGACCGCCTTCGGGAACTACCCAGTTGATGATCTGGTAGGGGTCTTTGATGTCGCAGGTTTTGCAGTGCACGCAGTTGCTGGCGTTTATCTTCAACACCAAGCCCTGGGCGTTTTCTTTGCCTTCGCCTTCGCGGTTGAGCTGCGGGCTGGCGCCCTTGCCCTCGGTTTTGGGCACCATTTCGTAGACGTTCGCCGGACAGAAGTGCTGGCAGGGGTTGCCGTACTCCCGCGTGCATTGGGTTACGCACACGTCGGGTTCAATCACCTGCAGATGGCAAGGCTGGTCTTCCTCGTGCTTGCTGCCAGAGAAATACACGTCTTTGAGCTTGTCGAAGGTGAGCTTGTCGTCGAAGTTGCTCTTGTCGACGGGCTTGGTGGTTCCGCCTTCGCCAGCCAACTTGCTGTAATCGGCATAATCGGGATGAATAGAAAGCCGGCCCGCCAAGCCACGCCCACCAGTGACAAAGCCAAGTGCCACGTTGATGAAGCCAAAGAACTCGCCTTTCTGGAAGCCCTGGCGGAAGTTGCGGACTTTGAACAGCTCCTGTTTGGCCCAGCTTGCTTCGTAGGCGTTTTGATACTGTTGAAGACGCTTCGCCGAAAAATCGCCATCTTTGAGGCATTCAAAAATGGTTTCAGCGGCAAGCATGCCGGTCTTGATCGCAAGATGAATGCCCTTGAGCCGCATCGCATTGAGCATGCCGGCGGTGTCCCCCACCAGCATCACGCCGTCAGCAGACAGTTTGGGCTGAGAGAAATAGCCGCCGTCTGGAATCGTCTTGGCGCCGTAATGCAGCAATTCACCGTCTTCCAGCAGCGCCTTGATGAACGGATGCGTCTTCCATTTCTGGAACAGGGCATGTGGATCCAGCGTGGGGTCTTTGTAATCCAGCCCCGCCACCAGGCCGATGCTGACCATTCCATCGGCCATGCCATAGATCCATCCGCCGCCAAAAACCCCCTTGGGCAGTGGCCACTTCATGGTGTGGTAAACGTCGCCGGGTTTGAGCTTCGCCTGACC
>Ga0138256_10005590_pt1 | contig 13276 bp, 11 predicted proteins | sample KNB2016incub_MG_FD_105486 | JGI IMG/M metagenome (GOLD analysis project Ga0138256, IMG submission 105486) | Active sludge microbial communities from wastewater in Klosterneuburg, Austria - KNB2014incub_MG | ecosystem: Engineered > WWTP > Activated sludge > Unclassified | place: Austria...
AACCGCGTCCCGACGCCCGAGGGCGGCGGCCGCCAGGAGGACACGGTGCTGGCCGCCGCGTCCGCCGCGAAGGCCGCCGGTACGCGCCTGTTCGCCGTCGGCCTCGGCGAGACGGGCGACGTGTTCGAGAGCTTGCTGGCGGGCGCTGCGTCGGGGCCGGGCGACTTCTTCATGGCGCCGGACGGGGAGGACTTGGCGGGGATCTACCGGGGGATCGCGGGGCGGTTGACCGGCTGTCCCTGACGGACGGACGCCAAACGAGACGGGCGCTCGCCGCGGATGGTCAGCGCGCGCCCGACCCGGCGGCGTCCGTCCACGTCGCCACGTTCGCCCCCTTTCGATCGACCCACGCCAGCGCGACGCGGCCCTGCGGGCTCACGGTCAGCGTCGGCATGTTCGGCTGACCGCGCGTCGTGTCGGCGCTGCCGGCGATCGTCACGGGCGGCGCGAAGGTCAGGCCCCTGTCGTCGGACACGGTGTGGTACAGGACGCGTCCGCCCTCGCCCTCCGCTTGCCACGCCGCGTGGACACGACCGCCCGGGCCGAGGCCGATCGTCGGCAGGGTGTGGTGCCGGGTCGGGTCGGTGTTCATCCGGACGTTCCGGCCGAACGTCACCCCCCCGTTCGTGGAGGCAGCCAGCCAGACGTCGCCGCGGCTGAGCGTGCCCGGCGGCTCGGCCCGGCCGTCCATCCACGCCACGAACACCTCGTCGGCGCGGACGGCCAGCGACGGGCCGGCGATCGGGCAGGCCTCGAGGTACCAGTGGTCGTCGCTGACCGGCGTCACCGGTTCGAAGGACGAGCCGCCGTTCATGGACCGGATCAGCGCCAGATCACGGATGTAGCCCTTGGCCCGATCGGATGCCAGGCTGCGATACGCGATCAGGACGCGCCCATCGCGGACGACGATGTGCGGCTGACAGCACTCGCACGCCCCGTCCCCGATGCGCTGCGCCTCCTGGAACGTGCCGCCTTGGTCGACGGATCGGACGAACCGCAGCGCGCTGCCGTTCAGCCACGTCAGGACGGGATCGCCTGCCGCATCCAACGCGGCCGACACCATCGTCGTCTCGCCGGCGTCATCCGAGGCCACCGCCCTGCCCGAGGTAAAGCTCCGTCCCCCATCCGCCGAGTCGGCGTACCACACCGCCCCGCCGTTGCCGTCCGGCGGGAGCTCCAGCCACGCCACCCCCACCCGCTCGCCGCCCCCGACCGCGATGGCCGGGCGCTCGATGGGCATCACGTGGACGGGCCGGTCCCCGGTGGCCGACACCGCGTCGCCGAACGTCCGTCCGCCGTCCTCCGAGCGGGCGACGTACAAGCCTTCGTCCTGCCCGTACGCCACGACGATGCGCTCCGACTCCGTCGCCGCTACGGCGACGGATCGGGCGCCCGGGAACACCGCCAGGGTGAAGCCCGGGATCGCCGGCGTGGCCGCCGCGTCCGTCGCCGAGGCCGACGCACCCACGACGAGCGCCGCTGCGGTCGCGGCGGGCACGGTCATCGCCGTCGCGACGGCCGCGGACGGTCCCGAACGGGCAGCCGGCGCGTCCTTGCCGCAGCCCGCCAACAGGACGAGCCCAACCGCCGACCCGCAGGCCGCCCATATCCGACGCCCCTGCATTGCCCACTCCTCGATGTGCACCGACGCGGATTGCCCATCCTGCGAACGGGCAGGCGCAGCCTCCGGTTCACCGACCGCCTCGATGAAGCCAATCCGCCGTATTGCGGCTGCGTGTCGCCTCGACAGCCGCCCCGCACAAGGGTACCTTTCACGCCGCCGGCCGCGCATCCGATCGCGTGCAGCGATGGGCGGATGACCACACCCCGGCGGAGGATCCGATGAGCGTCTTCCTGGCCTGCCTTGCCGACATCGTCGCCGTCGGCGCACCGATTGCGGCCATCGCCCTCGTGCTTGCCGTCATCGTGCTTGCCAATCCCGAGCCCGCCGCCGCGCGCGACGACGCGCCCGGACCGCTCGCGCGGTTCTGGCGGTGGATGTTGGCGCGGCTGCGCGCCGTGCTCGGCAACCTGCGCCACATCATCCTCCTGCGGTACCCGCTGCTCCTCGGCCTGTTCCTCGTCGGCATGCCCGCCATCGCATTGCACACGCCGCTGCGGGACAAGATCGGCAACCTGCTCGTCGTCACGCCGGTCGAGCTGGCGTTCGTCACGTTCCTGGCCGTCGTCGTCGCCTGGATCATCGTCCGCACCGCCGCCCTGACGCTGAACTACGGCCCGGCGCGATTCGACGTCCCGCCGTGGCCCGTGCTCCCGCCGACGCCCGCCGGAAGCCGGCTCGCGGCCGTCATCGCGTGGCTTGGGCGGAACGGCGTCGCCGCGGTCGCCACGCCGCTCATCCTGGTGACGGCGGTTCGGTCCCTGGCCGACGCGCCGTTCGGCGTACCGGTCTGGCCGAACGCCGGCGCCGGCACGCCGGCCCGCGCGGCGGTGCTCGCCGGGGCGGTGCTCGCGGGTGCGGTCGGCTCGTATGTGGTGCGCTCGATCGTCGAGTTCCTGCGGATCGACCCGAGCCCGACCGACCGCACGATGCAGCGGCGGGCCGCCAAGGAAGCAGGCGGGATCCGGCGCCGTGTCACGGGCGTCGTGGAGCGGGCCGCTCGCTGGATGTACCGGGTCTGGTTCCGGTGGCTGGGCGACGGCTACGCCGAGAACGGCGCCGTGGCGAGCGGCCATCTGGCCGCGGTCGTTCAGTTCGGGCTGTGTCTCGTCCTCTACGTGATCATCGGCGCCGCGTTCAGCCCGGCGAATCTCATCGATGCACGCGGCATCGGCTGGGCGCAGAACGGCTGCTGGAACGCCGTGCCGTGGCTGTGCATGCCGACGCTGGGCTACCTGTGCGTCGTGATCGGCGTGGCCGCCTGGACGTTCTCGGCGACGTCCTTCCTGTTCGACCGTTGGCGGGTGCCGCCGCTGCTCGTCCTGTTCGTGTTCTTCGGCCTGAGCGCCACCCTCATACCGGCGGACCACTACTACCGCATGACGCGCTCCACCCTGCCCGGCGTGGCCGCGCGCGCGCCGGGCGGCCCATCCGACGACGCTGCGAGCGATGTCGTGCCGTCGCCGGCCTTCCCCAGCCCGGCCGAGATCGTCGGCCGCACGCTGGCGGCGCAGGACGGACCCGGCCCGAAGCGGCTCATCGTCGTGGCCGTGAGCGGCGGCGGGATCACGTCGGCGGCGTGGACGGCGCGCGTCCTCACCGGCCTCGAAGCTGCCGTCGGCGAGCCGTTCACGGGCGCGCTGAGCGCCGTCAGCACCGTGTCCGGCGGCAGCGTGGGGGCGATGTACTACCTCGGAGCGATGACCGACCGCCGGCCGCGCCCGGCACCCGTCCTCAAAGGGATTCGCGACGCTTCGGCGGCGCCGGGCATGCGCGCGATCGCGTGGGGGATCGCCTACCCCGACATCTGGCGTGTGTTCGCCCCGTACCTCGTCGGCCTCGTGCCCAACGGCCGCTACTTCGACCGCGCCTGGAGCGCCGAGACCGCCTGGGAGCGCGCCTGGACGCAGAACATCCGCGCCGCGGCAGGCCGGCCGGGGAGCGCCGCGAACGCGGGTTCGGACGGCACGGCGGGCTACGGCCGGCAGGGAGAGGCGCAGGAGACGTGGACGGCGAGCCCCGACGTGCCGTACCTGCTCGACCTGCGGCAGCGAATCGCCGAGACCGACCTGCCGGTGCCGATCTTCAACACGATGACCGTCGAGGACGGCCAGCAGTTCATCCTCACCCCGGTGGACCTCCTGCCCGGCGGCGCGAGCCCGCGGCGCTGCGGCGAGCGGGCGATCGAAAAACCCGTGGCCGACGTCGCGCAGCGCAGCCCGGCCGGCACGAGCGCCGGCGTCCGGGCCGCCGACCCGCCGGAGCCGCTGCGCGATCGGCACTTCTGCACGTACCGCGAGACCTACCCCGCCGCCGACCTGCCGCTCGTGACCGCGGCCCGCCTCTCCGCCTCGTTCCCGTGGGTCAGCCCGGTCGCCCGCCCGTCCGCCCAGGACTGCAAGGACTGCGGACCGCTCTACCACCTGAGCGACGGCGGCTACTTCGACAACGACGGTCTGATCGGGGCGATGGCGTGGCTGGAACAGGTGCTGCCGACGTTCGCCGAACGGAGCCGTTCGGCGGGCGCGGCCGCCGCGTCGGGCGCGTCGGGCGGATCGGGCGCGTCGGGCGGATCGCAACCATCCACCCGCGAGATCCTGATCATCCAGATCCGGTGGGGCAAGTGGGCGCCGGCGACCTCCGAGGAACTGAAGCCGGCCAAGGGCGCGCTCTTCCAGATGATCGGCCCGTTCCAGGCGCTCCTTCGCGCCCGTGGCGCCACGCAGAGCTCGCACAACGCGCAGACGCTGCGCCTGATGAACGAGCGCTGGTCACGCGAGGTCCTCGAACGCTACCAAGTGGGCGTCAGGATGGTCGACTTCGACCTGGCCGGCCCACCGCCGCCGGGCGGCAGCGACGCCGAGCCGCCGCTGGCGTGGCAGCTCACGGACCGCGAGGTCGCGCAGATCCAGGCGCAGTGGTGCGGTCCGGCGGTGATCGAGGGGGTGAAGGAAGTGGCCAAGTATCTCGGGACGACGGCGGCGATGGAGTGTCCGGGAGCGCCGTGAACGCGCCCCCTCGTCGCGCCCCTCGTCACGCCCCGTACGGCACCCAGATGTTCTTCACCTGCGACGCCTGCCGCATGAGCGCATGCGCATCCGGCATGTCGTCGCCGGCCCAGGCGCCCGTGCGCCACGTCCGCTTCACGTTGCCGGCGCTTCGCGCCTCGATATCGGCGCCGAGCGCCGCGTCGGCCGCATCGCCGTGGCCGCCGTTCACCGCGTACCACAGCAGCGCGACATCGTCGTGGTCCGCCAGGACGGGCGCGAGGACGGCGCGCGCTCCCGTGACGAGGTTGACGGCGCCGGCCGGGACGTCGGACGTGTCGAACACCTGGTAGAGATCGGTCGCCGGCAGCGGCCAGCGCTCGGACGGCACGGCGACGACGGCGTTGCCGGCGGCCAACAGCGGGCCGACGAGCGCCGTCAGCGCCGCGAGCGGCCGCGCGTCGGGCGCGATGACGCCGGCGACGCCGAACGGCTCGTGAACGGCCAGGACGAGCGCGCGCTGCGGCACGCTGTGGACGGCGCCGTCGTGCTTGTCGGCCCACGCCGCCCAGGTGCACCAGCCGCGCACGGCGTCGTCGACCTCGGCGCATGCCGCTGCCTCGCCCGCGCCCGTCAGGTCGGCGATGCGGGCCGCGAACTCGGCCCGCCGGGCCTCCAGGTTCTCGGCGACGAAGTACAGCACCTGCGCCCGCCCCGGCCCGCCCAGCGCCCGCCACGTGCCCAGCCCCCTGTGCGCTGCCTCGACCGCGTTGCGGATGTCCTTGCGGTTCCCGTCGGCGACGTGGCCGGCCAGACGGCCGTCGGCGGTGAGGACGGGCCGGCTGTTGCCGCCGTCGGGGCGGGTTTGGCGGGCGGCGATGTAGTGCTTGGGGGTGCGGTCAAGGGGAGGGAGGGCGTTGCTCATGGGTTGGTCAGGGCGCGCCTCGATGCCCGACGGCCTAAGGCCCTCTCCCCCCGACCCCCTCCCCAACGTCTGGGGGAGAGAGCCGGCCGCGGGAGACCCAGACCGAACGCCGGTCGCCCGCACATACGCCCACATCCCCTCCCTCCCCCCCTCGCGCCCGAACCCGCTCTCCCGATACCCCCCGAACCCGCTCGCCGCGTCGAACTGGTTGGTGCCGTTGATCCAGACGGTGCCGGCCTTGATCCGCTGCGCGACGTCCAGCGCGACGTTCACGTTCTCCGTCCAGACGCTCGCTGCCAGGCCGAACGGCGTGTTGTTCGCCAGCTCGACGGCCTCGTCGGGGGTGCGGAAGGTCATCGCGACGAGCACCGGGCCGAAGATCTCAACCTGGGCGATCGTGCCGGCCGGCTCGACGTCCGTGAAGAGCGTCGGCGGATAGAACCAGCCGTCGGCCGGGACGGCCCACGACGGCTGCCAGCACGTGGCGCCTTCCGCCACGCCCTGCGCGCACAAGTTGCGGATCCGTTCAAGCTGTACGGGGGCGATGATCGCGCCGATGTCGACCGCCTTGTCCAGCGGCGAGCCGACCCGCAGGCGCTCCATGCGTTCGCGCAGTCTGCGATACACCTCGTCGGCCACGCGCTCCTGGACGAGGAGTCGCGACCCGGCGCAGCAGACCTGGCCCTGGTTGAACCAGATCGCATCCACGACGCCTTCGACGCTGCTGTCGAGGTCGGCGTCGGCAAAGACGACGAACGGGCTCTTGCCGCCGAGTTCGAGCGTCAGCGCCTTGGTCGTTCCGGCCGTCGCCCGCCGGATGATCCGCCCGACGTCCGTCGAGCCGGTGAACGCCAGCTTGTCGATGTCCGGGTGCCCAACGATGGCCTCGCCCGTCCGCCCGTCGCCCGTGATGATGTTCACGACGCCCGGCGGGAGGCCGACATCCTGGCAGATCTCGGCAAACAGCAGGGCCGTGAGCGACGTGAACTCTGCCGGCTTGAGGACGACGGTGTTCCCCGCCGCCAGGGCCGGCGCGATCTTCCAGCTGAGCATGAGGAGCGGGAAGTTCCACGGGATGATCTGCCCGCACACGCCGTGCGGCCCGTAGCCGGCCGAGGCGAACTCGGTCTCGAACAGCTGCGCCCACCCCGCATGGTGATAGAAGTGCCGTGCCACGAGCGGCACGTCGACGTCCCGCGTCTCGCGGATCGGTTTGCCGTTGTCCAGCGTCTCGAGCACGGCCAGCAGCCGGTGGTGCTTCTGGACATGCCGCGCGATCCCGTACAGGTACCGCGCCCGCCCGTGACCGCCGAGCGCCGCCCACGCCGGCTGCGCCGCCCGCGCCGCCGCGACGGCCGCGTCGACGTCCGCCGCGTCCGCCTGGGCGATCCGGCCGAGCACCTCGCCGGTGGCCGGGTAATGCGTATCGAACCACGCGCCCGACGCCGGCAATTGCCACTCCCCGCCCACGAACAACCGCATGTCCGGCCCGCGCGCGGCGATCCAGGCGCGGGCGTCGGCATCCGATTCGGGAGCGGGGGCGTAGTCGAGCGGGGCCACGGTTCGATCGGTCACGTTCATCGCACATCCTCCTCATGCCGCCTCATACGTCAACCGAGCGGCATCTGGTGCCGCGCCGCGTATCGTCCGGTGGCGCGGTGCCAGAGTTGGCGTTCGATGTCGGCGAGGGCGCTGGATGCGCCGATGCGGAAGGTGCCGGGGGTGAGGTGTTCGGGGCCGAGTTCTTCGCGGACGAGGATCATCCAGGCCAGGATGTCCTTGGCGGTGGCGATGCCGCCGGCGGGCTTGAGGCCGGCGACGGTGCCGGTGCGCTCGGCGTAGGCGCGGATTTGGCGGGCCATCACGAGGCCGACAGGCAAAGTGGCGTTGACGGCCTCCTTGCCGGTGGAGGTCTTGATGAAGTCACTGCCGGCCATCAGGCAGACGCGGCTGGCGACGGCGACGTCGGTGAGCGTGCCGAGGTCGCCGGTGGCGAGGATCGACTTCATCAGGATGCCGGGGCCGCAGGCGTCCTTGAAGGCGCGGACCTCGTCGTACAGGCCGGCCCAATCGCCCAGGAGGACGTGCGATCGGCCGATGACGATGTCGATCTCGTTTGCCCCGGCTTCGACCGAGGCCCGGATCTCGGCGAGGCGCGTGGCCATGGGCGACTGCCCGGCCGGGAAGCCGGTCGAGACGGCGCAGACGGGGATGGTGGTTGGGATGGTGGTCGGGATGGGTGTGCGGGAGAGGGCTTCGACGGCCGGCGCGACGAGGTTGTGGAAGACGCAGACGGCGCCGGTCGTCAGCGCGTCGGCCGCGGCATCGTTGAGGCCGAGGGCGGCGAGCAGGTCGCGGCGGACGGGGCGGCGGGCCTTGGCGCACAGGCGGTGGACGCGGCCGGGGGTGTCGTCGCCGGACAACGTGGTGAGGTCGAGGAGGGTGACGGCGCGGAGCAACCACTGTGTCTGGGCGTCGGCCTTCACGCTGCGGCGGGTCGTCAGCGTCGCGGCGCGGCGCTCGACGGCGCTGCGGTTCACGCGGACATCCAGCGCCCAGTCGAGGTCAAGCGGCGTGCCCGGGTTGTCGGCACGGGCCGTCGCCGGGCGGGGCGTCGGATCGTCGTCGACGGCCTCCGGGTGGCGGGCGGCGATGTTGGCCGCGGCGGGCGCGGCGACGTTGGCTGTCGCGGGCGCGGCGATCGGCGGCGGGACGGACGGACGGCCGCGGCCGTTCGGCTGCATCGCGCTGACCCGCGGCGGTGGCATTTCGGACATGGGCGCACTATATATCACGTCGGCATCCGATTTCACGTCGGCATCCGAGCACCGGGTCGGCATCCGAGCACCGGGTGGGTATTCGAACTCCGGGTCGGCATCCGACGAAGGCGCGCGCGCCGACTGAAGAAAACAAGGAGCAGGCACCAGATGGCGATCCACTTGGGCGACACCGCCCCGGACTTCACCGCCGAGTCCACGGCGGGCACGATCAAGTTCCACGAGTACCTCGGCGACGGCTGGGGGATCCTCTTCTCGCACCCGGCCGACTTCACGCCGGTCTGCACGACCGAGCTCGGCCGGGTGGCCGCGCTGAAGCCCGAGTTCGAGAAGCGCGGCGTGAAGGTCCTCGGCCTGTCCGTCGACGGGCTGGAGGATCACGAGAAGTGGAGCGCCGACATCCTGGAGACGCAGGGCACGGCGCTGAACTTCCCGCTGATCGCCGACGACCACCGCGTGGTGGCCGACCTGTACGACATGGTGCCGCCGGCCGCGGCGAACAACCTGACGGTGCGGTCCGTGTTCGTCGTCGGGCCGGACAAAAAGGTCAAGCTGACGATCACCTACCCGGCCAGCACGGGCCGCAACTTCGACGAGATCCTGCGGGTCATCGACTCCCTGCAGCTCACGGCCAAGTACTCGGTGGCCACGCCGGTCGACTGGGAACGAGGGGAGGATGTGATCATCATCCCCGCCGTGACGGACGCGGAGGCGGACGTGAAGTTCCCGAAGGGGTACAAGAAGATCAAGCCGTACCTTCGGGTGACGCCGCAGCCGGACCTGTAGGAGTCCCGTATACGATGGGGCTTCTTGACGACGACGATCTCGACGACCTCGACGACCTCGACGACGTCGACGACGTCGACGATCCCATCGATGCCGAAGACCTCGACGATACCGACGACCTCGACTCGTTGGACGACATCGAGCAAGAGGTGTTCTTCCCGTGCCCGTGGTGCGCGGAGACGGTGTCGGCGCTCGTCGAGCTCTCGGAAGCCGAGCAGGACTACGTCGAGGACTGCGAGGTGTGCTGCCGGCCGATGACGCTCCACGTGTGGCGGAGCGGGCGGCGGGTGCGGGTGGAGGCGCGGGCGGGAGGCTGAGAGCGGTGGTTAACGCGAGCGAGGGCGTCCATGGCGACGCCCTCGCTTGTTGCGGTGAACCCGCGGACCCTGGCTGGGTTACGGGTTCTTGTTCTTCGCCACGTAGCTGACGCACTCGCCCTGGTTCTTGAACGAGGGGTTGTTGAACGTCGCCCACCCGCCGTTCTTGCACGCATCCGTCGACGTCGGCGGCCCGATGAGCGGGCCGGACGACAGGCGCAGGTTGTCGATCAGGAAGCCGTTGCCCGCGGTGGCCGGGGCCGCCCCGCCGCCGGTGCGGAAGAGGATCGAGTCCACCGGGCGCGACGGGTTCGTTTCGCAATCGCGGAAGTAGTCCTCCCAGCTCGTGCCGGTGTGCGCGAGCGCGCCGTCGACATAGACCTTCACGATGTCGTTCGCCGGGCCATCGACGAACTGCATGTACACCTTGATGGTGTGCGGCACGGACCGCGCGAGGCCGGACGCGACGGTGGTGAACACGAAGGCGTCGCCCGCGCCGCAGCCCGGGTTGAGGGCGGCCTGGTAGTCGTAGAAGTTCACGTCGATGCCGCTCGGCGTGTCCGTCATCTGGACCCAGCTCATCCGCGCCCCGTCGCCGCGGTCCGGGCTGGCGACGACGCTCAGCCCGGGCTGCTCGGCGCCCGGCACGGTGGAGGCGAAGTCCCACTGCGCCTCGAACGTCGGCTGGCGAACGCCGCCGGACAGGCCGTCGCTGACGGCGCTCGTCTCACCGGCCTCGTCGACCAGCGACTTCGAGAACGTCTGGTCGCTGAAACAACCGCTGGTCACGGCGTTGGACATCCGCAGGCTCTTGGTGCCGAACGAGGCGGGCGCAACGGTATTGGCGACGACCGCGTGGTCATACACCGCACAGCCGGAGCCGGCGGCGCCGGAGCTGCTCCAACCGTCCTGGAGGTGGATCGTGCCGACGGCATAGCCCTCGAAGTCGAGCGCCGATGTGTCGGCGAATGCATTCGTGTTGGACAGGGCGAGGGCCGCGGCGATGACGGCCGCGGCAAGGGCGATGCGCTTCATGGTTTCGTTGTCCTTTGGTGCTGTGAAAACGTCGGCCAAGCCTGCGGCTTGACCTTGCGTCGCTAGGACCGGGAATTGTAGCAGGGCTTGGGTCGCATGCCTCGACCGTGACCGGACGGACACACTCGCTACTTGACGATCTCGATCACCTGCCCCGCCCCCACCGTCCGCCCGCCCTCGCGGATCGCGAACCGCAGCCCCTTGTCCATCGCCACCGGGACGATCAGCCGCACCGTCGCCACGCCGCTCGAGCCGGGGGCGATGACGCTGCGGCCGTCCTCCAGCACGATCTCGCCCGTCACGTCCGTCGTGCGGAAGCCGAAGGACAGCGTCATCTTGTTGTGGAACGGTGTGTGCCGCCCGCCCTCGTCCTTGTCCGCGTGCAGCACCGCCCGGAACTCCGCGTGCGGCTTGATGCTGCCCGGCTTGGCGATGACCATGCCGCGGCGGATGTCCTTCTTGTCGACGCCGCGAAGCGTCAGGCCCACGCCGTCCCCGGCGCCGGGCGGGGGTTCCACGGCCCCGGGCACCGCGCTCTTGCGGAACATCTCGATGCCCGTGATCGTGGACTTCAGCGTCCCGTCGCGCATCCCCACGAGCTCGACCTCGTCCCCGACGCGCACCGTGCCGGACTCGATCGTGCCCACGACGAGAACGTCGCCCGCGCATGCGTTCGCGAAGGCGTACTCCACGGGCATGAGGAACGGTGGTTCGGCCGGGGCGGCGCGGAGCACGCCGGGACCGAAGTGGACGGCCAGTAGTCCGGTCGCAAGTGCCAAGAGCGGCAATCGCACACGCTGTTTCGACATGACAGCCTCCAGCTTTTGGGTCGGGGCCGCGATCGGACAAACATCCGTCGACGCCTCTGCATGTACAGGGCGTCGACACGGTGGCCCACGACCGGCACGGGCAGCATATGCCTGCGTGCGGCATGTGTCCACCGGGCGGGCCGTCGATGGAATCGGGGCGGGCCTAGGTAGGCGTCGCCGAAGACCTCGATAGGAATCGCGTCGATCCTATATGGGAATCGCGCGACTCCTTGGTAGGAATCGGGCCGAGCCATCGGTGGCGTCGCCCCGGACCTTGGATGGCGCCGGCTCAAACCGGCGATCGCCGGCGGGTCGATGCGGGCGCGGCCGAGATGGAGGCACTCTTACCCGCGCCGGCTGCACTTGCCGCCACGTCGCAAGGAGCCGCGGAGTCGCAAGGCTCTGGACGCACAACCCCTAGGGGACGCTGGACCCCTCGGCATCGCGCATGATCGGTCGCTCCCACACCATGTCCATCGCTCCGTGCCGGGGCGAACGCCGGTTGCTCAACTCCATGGTCGCTCTCGCGAAGCTACAGATGCCCCATATACCCCACCACCGCGAACCGCTCGACCACGTCGACGTATCCATCCAACAACGCCAGACACGCGTCGAGATCGCGGTATGCGTACGGCCCATCCGTGCGCAGCGACGCGTCGTGCACGCCGGCCGGGATCCGCACGCGCTCGCGCAGCCGTGCGAAGTCGTAGCTGTCGGCCAACGGCTTGGATGCCGCCCGCGACATCGCCCGGCCCGTGCCGTGGCTCAGCGAGAAGAGCGTGTCCGCCACCCGGCTCGTTGCCCGCACGAGCGCCGCATCGCCGGCCATGTGCGACGGGATGATGTTCAGGTCGCCCGGCGCGACGCGGACCGCGCCCTTGCGGATGATCGCGCCGCCGCCCGGCAGTCGTTCGTACGTGTTGTGCGGCAGATCCAGCACGAGGTCGAGGGGACCGAGCACGGCCGCCGCTGCGTCGTGAACGGCCGCCCGGTTCGCTGCCGCCCAGGCCGCGACGCGGTCGAACGCCGCGTCGAACGCATCCGGATCGTCCACGAGCGCGTCCACGTGGCCGGACTCGGCGCGAGAGCCGGTATGGATGAGCAAGTGCAGGCGGTCGTCGACCGTCGGCGCGAGCGCGTCCAGGAAGTGGTTGCCGCCGCCGAGGTCGCCCAGATCGCCCTTGTTCCGGCGCAGCGCTTCGGCGACCGCGTCCCACGCGGCGGGCGTCAGATCGCCCCGTCCGAGGCGGCTGCGCACCAGGCGCATGCCGCAGCCGCAGTCGCTGACGGCGAAGCGCCGCCAGTCCGGCTGGCGGGTGAGAACGGCGGTACCGGTGGGCAGCGGGGACTTGCCGGGGCACGCGTCGGGCAGGAACACGACGTGTTCGGCGCGGAGGTCGCGGGGCAGCCAGGCGTGGAGCTTGCCGAGGGGTTCGGCGGAGAGGTTGAGGATGCGCATCGTGGCTTTCGTCTACCCGCCTTCGAGCCGTACCGTTTCGCCCTTGGCACGGTTCACCCGGCGTCCCGATCGACCTGCGACGCCTTCGCCTGCCGCTGCACCGCCCGCTCGTACCCCTCGGCCAGCAGCGGCCGCACCGCCACGAACGTCTCCGCGCTCGGGCAGAGCACGCAGAGCCACCCCTGCGGCGCATAGACCGGGTGCGGCATCAGCTGATCCAACGCCGTGAAGTCGTGGCCGGTCTGGACGATCCCGTCCGGGCCGGCCTTCGGCGTGTCCGGACCGAAAAGCGAGCGGTACGTGTCGCGGCTGACGCCGACGTTCAGGCGGAACACGGACGGACGGTTCAGGTTCGCGGCGCGGTCGTACACATCGTCCTGGGTCCCGAGCGTGGCGAAGGGCATCATGCGATCGTCGCCGTGGAAGAAGAACGTGAAGCCGTCCACGACGGTGAGGTGGACGTCGTCGAACGTGTCGGTGATGTATTGGGTGATGGCGTGTTCGTCCATGGGGCGTGTGCTCCTGCCTTGAACAAGTGAGCAACCCGGCGGCCGACGGGA
>Ga0138256_10005591_pt1 | contig 13276 bp, 7 predicted proteins | sample KNB2016incub_MG_FD_105486 | JGI IMG/M metagenome (GOLD analysis project Ga0138256, IMG submission 105486) | Active sludge microbial communities from wastewater in Klosterneuburg, Austria - KNB2014incub_MG | ecosystem: Engineered > WWTP > Activated sludge > Unclassified | place: Austria...
AAAAACATCGCCCTGCCGCAAGGATGCCAGGAGATCGACTGCTCAGATAAATGGATCTATTCTTCCTTCATCGACTTGTACAGCAATTACGGTGTCACTTCATGGCAACCAATAAAATCCGAACAGGGACGAGGACAAAAACTACTTTCCGAAAAGCCGGGCGCTTATTATTGGAATGAATCTATTCACCCTGAGACGAATGCTTTTGAATACTTCGTTTCCGATGAAAAAGAAGCAAATAACCTGCGTGGACAAGGATTTGGAGTAACTTTATCACAGATCAAAGATGGTATCAGCCGCGGAAGTGCAGTATTGGTCAGCACCGGAGAGAAAACACCAAGTTCTAACCTCATCATCGATGAACGGGTAGCACAGGGACTTTCATTTTCCAAAGGCTCCACGAACCAATCATATCCTTCCTCACAGATGGGAAGTATTGCACTTTTAAGACAATTGTATTATGATGGAATAGCACAGGACAAAGCCACCGACGAAAAAAACCTCAGCATCGAAGCTTGGCGCACCAATGCTAATCTAAAAAGCATCATCGCCGTCAATTCCTGGCAGGAGATCCTACGCGCCACCAAGATCGCAAAGGAATTTAACAAAGCCTACATCATCAAATCCGGCGGTGACGAATACCAGCGCATCGACGCCATTAAAGCCACCAATACACCGCTCATCATTCCCATCAACTTCCCGGAAGTGGTCAAGTCGGACGACATCCTCGACCTCGATAAGATCTCCCTCGAACAGATCAAACACGTTGCCCTGGCTCCGCGCAATCCCGGCATATTGTCACAGAATGGCATCAAATTTGCCATTACATCAGACGGATTAAAAGAGATCAAAGAATTTCGTGAAAAGTTATTACTCGCCGTAGATCATGGTCTGGACAAGGACAAAGCACTAGCAGCCTTGACGACTGTTCCTGCCGAACTCATCGGTGAAAGCGCACAGATCGGCACCATCGAAACGGGCAAATGGGCCAACTTCTTCGTCATGGACAAAAACTATTTTGACAAAAAGGCAAAGATGACATCCCACTTCGTACAGGGCAGAAAATACGAATTGTACAACCTGCCCGACTCTACTCGTGATGGTAAGTTTCTCTTCTCTACATCTATCGACAATGATAAGTACAACGTGCACATCACCAAGAGCAATAAGGAGATCAATCTCGTCTATCAGGACACCCTCAAATACAAGGGCATCATCTCCGTCAACAACAATAAGATCAACTTCTCCCTCGATCCGAAAGGCAGTCTCGACGGCAAATACTGGTCTTGCTCCGGTCGGCTAGATGGCAAAAACTATTACGGCATCGGCCAGAATCAGGAAGGTTCATCTTTTACGTGGACGCTGACCCTCGTCGAAGAGATCCGCGACAAGAAAAAAGAAGAAAAAGCAGACAGCCTCATCCTCATGCCGGAGACGAAGGTGCTTTATCCATTTGTCGGATATGGCAATGAAAAAATGCCTGTTGCGGAGAAAGTCCTCTTCAAAAATGCTACACTCTGGACCAATGAAGCGGACGGCATCCTCAAAGAAACCGATATCCTCATTGATAACTGCAAGATCGTCCGTTACGGAAAAAACCTTTCTGAAGCAGGCGCCAAAGTGATCGACGCCACCGGCAAACACGTCACATCGGGCGTCATCGACGAACATTCACACATCGCCATCTCGAATGGTGTCAACGAAGGTGGCCAGGAGAGTAGCGCCGAGGTGCGCATCGCCGACGTCATCAACAGTGAGGATGTCAACATCTACCGTCAGCTCAGTGGTGGTGTCACTGCAAGTCAATTGTTGCATGGTTCAGCCAATCCCATCGGTGGACAAGCTGCCATGATCAAGTTGCGCTGGGGTGCTGCGCCGCAAGATCTCCTGATCAAAGACGCAGATCAATTCATCAAGTTCGCTTTGGGAGAAAATGTAAAACAAGTCAACTGGGGCATCCAGGGCCGCAACCGTTACCCACAGAGTCGTATGGGTGTGGAGCAAGTATACGAGGATTATTTCTCCCGTGGTCAGGCATACATCGCTGACCGCAAGGCCAATCCCAATATGCGTAAGGACCTCGATCTGGAGGCCATCGCAGAGATCTTGCAAGCCAAAAGATTCATCACGTGCCACTCTTACCAACAGGGCGAGATCAACATGCTCATGAAGGTGGCTGATAAATATAAGTTTCGCGTCAATACCTTCACCCACATCCTCGAGGGATACAAGGTTGCCGACAAGATGAAAGCACATGGCGTGGGCGCTTCCACGTTTTCCGACTGGTGGGCTTACAAATACGAGGTCATCGACGCCATCCCATACAATGGTGCCATCATGCACAGCGTCGGTCTCGTCGTCGCCTTCAACAGTGACGATGCCGAGATGGCTCGCCGTCTCAATCAGGAAGCGGGCAAAGCCGTCCTGTACGGTGGTGTTCCTGAGGAAGAAGCCTGGAAATTCGTCACGCTCAATCCTGCCAAATTGCTCCACCTCGACAGCCACATGGGCAGCCTCAAGGCCGGCAAAGACGCCGACATCGTCCTCTGGTCCGACAATCCCCTCAGCATATACGCCGTCGCCGAACAAACCTATGTCGACGGCATCAAATACTTCGACCGTGCCGAAGACAAGATCAAACAAGCCACCATCGCCCAGGAAAAAATGCGATTGTTACGCGCTATGGACAAGATGAGTGCAGGTGGTATGAAGAGTGAGGGTGTGCGGCCGAAGAGGGAGGTGCTGTATCATTGTGATAGTGAGGAGGAGTGAGGAGGAAGAAATATTTTTTAATTTCCATATTCTATTTTTACTAAATTAAAATACTTATTTGTTTAAATTTAAATTCAAAAATTAGCTCACAGATATTGCATTAATAATTCTCAATGATTAACAATTGGACACTCAAAGCTTTTGCATTATTAGACCATAGTCTTGGTAAAATCCCTTTGGAGCATAATGATCTGGAGAGAAGAGATCCTGAGAACAACTCTACAAAATTTATGGAATATATTCCATATTGGGGATAGATTTTACTTCATTGGAAAAACAACACGTTACATAATGTATTATATTTCAAATATTTATTACTTCATTGGAAAAAGGACATTCGACATTTCCTTTAAAAGTTGAATTTTAAAGGTTTTGCTTCACTACAAAAAAGTGAATAATCATAAGTGACTGATAATCTTCATGTTGCTGCTTCATTGGAAAAGTGACATATAGAATCACGCTTTTGAAAAATTATTACTATTTTACCCTCGATATTATGCACCCCTCAATTATAATTAAGGAAAAAATGCATGTACAGCCTGCTTTGGCAAAGATGAGTGCGGGTGGCATGAAGACTGAGAGTGTGCGGCCTAAGAGGGAGTTGATGTATCAAAGCGAGGAAAAGAGCGAAGCGAAAGTAGACAAGAGTATCTGATCTTCTAAGATAAACATGAGATAAACTAAAATTGACTTTTTCATATATTAATAAAGAAACAATAAAATTCATTTTAGATATAATTAATGAATAAGACAAAAATTACACTTTCACAACTAGAACAATATCTTTCAAAAGCTGCATGGATCCTCAAGGGACCAGTTGACGCCTCCGATTTTAAGGTATATATTTTTCCGCTTTTGTTTTTTAAACGCATTTCTGATGTGTATGATGAGGAATATATAATAGCTATGGAAGAATCCGGTGGTGACGCAGATTATGCTTCTCTTCCTGAATTTCATAGATTTGTAATTCCGGAAGGTTGTCATTGGAACAATGTGAGAGAAACAACTGCCAATGTGGGGTTGGCGATCGAACAAGCTTTACGAGGAATTGAAACCGCAAATCAGGAATATTTATATGGTATTTTTGGCGATGCCCAATGGAGTAATAAAAACAAATTATCAGATAGATTACTAATAGATCTAATAGAGCACTTTTCTCAGCACGAACTCTCAAATTCTAATGTAGAACCTGATATGTTGGGTAATGCATATGAATATTTAATTAAACATTTCGCAGATTTAACCAATAAAAAGGCAGGTGAATTTTATACTCCGCGTTCCGTTGTTCATCTTTTAGGATTAATTTTAGATCCTCAGGAAGGACAGTCGGTATATGATCCGGCATGTGGAACAGGAGGAATGCTACTTGAAAGTGTAGATCATTTACAGGAAAGCGGGAAAGACTATCGGACATTGAAGTTATTCGGCCAAGAAAAAAATCTAACCTCAAGCGCCATTGCCAGGATGAATATGTTTTTACATGGCATTGAAGATTTTAAAATAGTGCGCGAAGACACCTTAAAGAATCCGGCTTTCTTTGATTCCGATGGATTGAAGAAGTTCGATTGTGTAATAGCAAATCCTCCTTTTTCTTTAAAAGATTGGGGTGCCGATAGTTGGGTAAATGATCCTTATGGAAGAAATATAGCTGGTGTGCCGCCTGCAGGAAATGGCGATATGGCTTGGGTGCAACACATGATTTCTTCACTCAATGATTCTGGAAATATGGCAGTTGTTTTGCCTCATGGTGTGTTATTCCGTAAAGCTTCTGAACAGAGAATAAGAAAAGCTTTGTTGGAAATGGATTTGCTAGAAGCTGTAATAGGATTAGGATCAAATATATTTTATGGTACTCAATTAGCAGCTTGCATTTTAGTGTTTAAAAAATCAAAGCCTACAGATAGAAAAGGTACAGTTTTATTCATTGACGGATCTGAGCAGATTCGGGTCGGTAGAGCTCAGAATTTTTTAGAAAAGGAGCATGTAACACAAATTTTTGAATGGTATAAAATATATCAAGATGTGGAAAACTTTGTGAAAGTAGTATCCATGTCGCAAATCATTGAAAACGATTATAACTTGAATATTCCTCTTTACATTGAAAAGACAATTGAAGACAATTTGCCTTCTGTTGAAGAAGCAATGATAGAATTAAAACATGCTTGGAAAGAAAGTCAGCAAGCTGAAGAAAAATTTAAAAAACTAATTACTAAATACATCTGATTATATGCGAGAACTTTTGACGCTTGATGATATCTATAATAAAAAGATATTTAGAATTCCCGATTACCAAAGAGGTTTCGCATGGACTAAACCTCAGTGTCTTGATTTTTGGGAAGATCTTGTTTCATTAAATAAAACTCGATACCATTATACTGGTGTAATATCAATAAAAGCAGTGCCGGAAGAGAAACTCGATATCTGGAAAGACGAAGAATGGTTAATCAATTCAAGGGGATATAAAGGATATTATATTGTAGATGGCCAGCAACGGATGACCACTATTTCTATATTTATACAATGCCTAATAGAAATGGTGAAAAAACTTGCACAGAACAAAGGATTAAATGACGACGAAATATATTTAGGCACTTTTAACCTCAAAGAGATCATAGAGAAATTTATGGTCGTTGCACAACCCCCAACTAAAATTACTAAAGCCTACTTGTTTGGTTATGAAACAGACAATCCTTCTTTTCAATTTTTGAGACATCGCATATACAACGAAGGCCATCCTGGGACCGTTCTGGAAACATACTATACTTTGAATCTGGAAAATGCAAAGATTTTTTTCAGTGAGAATATTTCTAATATTGTTAAAGAAAGAGGGGAACAAATTTTAGAAGAGTTGTATGAGAAATTGTCACAACGACTCATGTTCAATCTCTACGAAATAGGAGATGAATTTGATGTATTTGTTGCTTTTGAAACCATGAATAACCGTGGTAAAAAACTTTCCGATCTTGAACTTCTTAAAAACCGATTGATTTATTTAACCAGTCTGTATTCTGATGAAGTTGTAAAAGAAAATGACAGAAGAACCGTTCGGAATAATATTAATGATGCCTGGAAGGAAATCTACTATCAGTTAGGTAGAAATAAGATTAGTCCATTAAATGACGATGATTTTCTACGTGCTCATTGGATTATCTATTTTAAATATTCTAGGAAGCGTGGAGATGACTATATTCGGTTTTTACTAGATGATTACTTCAGTCCCAAAAAAGTGTTGGAGAAAACACCAGTAATTTGGAATAATATCACAGAAATTATTGAGACACATGAAAAAGATGGCAATGATGATGATTCCGATGATGATTCAGAAGATGAATTTGTTCCAACCTTTACTACCAAATTGACCTTACAGGAAATAGATCAATATGTTAAAAGCATAAAGGATGCTTCCAAACATTGGTATGATACACATAACCCGACGAACAACGGAGATTATACAAAAGCAGAACAGAAAGCTGTTGACCGACTTAACAGAATAGGAATAGGTTATTTTAGGCCTTTATTGACCGCTACTTTTTATAATTCAACGATTTTAGTAGCAAACAGAATAAGCCTTTTGAATCAGATTGAGCGCTTTATATTTTTAGGGTTTCGAATTCAGAGAGCACAATCTAACTACCGAAATAGTGTATATTATAACGCTACGAGACAAATAGCCAATAATGAAATTACTACAGATCAACTTATCACAACGCTAGAAGATGATCTAAAGTGGATCAAAGAAACAGATGGAAGTTTGAGAATCTCTCCTTTTAAAGATCACCTGTTCCGAAAATTTATATCTGGAACCGGATTCTATGGCTGGAATGGACTTCGATATTTCCTGTTTGAATATGAGGATTATTTGATGGAGATTCGTGGTGTACCTAAAGTTTCCTGGAACAATTTTATGAGAAACGAAAAAGATAAAGTTTCCATCGAGCATATTTATCCTCAAACCGCGAATGATGAGTGCTGGGAGAATTCTTTTGAAGGGGTTTCCGATGGTAGAAAAAAATTGCTTACAAATATGCTTGGGAATCTAGTTTTACTTTCACAAAGTATTAATTCTAGCTTGCAGAATATTTGTTTTGAGAATAAAATACAAACCTTACAAGACAATAGCGGAAATACCATACGAAATGGATATTCAAATGGTTCTTATTCAGAACAAAAAATTGCAGCTTTATCATCTTGGAATGCAACAGAGATTGAAAATCGTAGTCTTCAACTTCTTTCCTTTTTAGAAACTCGATGGAATATCTTAATTGGTGATGATAATAAGAAGAAAGAAATGTTATTATTGAAAGAAGAATCACTAGAATAAAACATGACGCAACAACAATTAGAAAAATATCTCTGGGGTGCTGCCACAGCTTTACGGGGCACCATCGATGCAGGAGATTATAAACAATATATATTTCCATTGCTTTTCTTTAAACGCATCTGTGATGTGTATGATGAAGAATTTGAAAAAGCTTTGGAAGAGTCCCAGGGCGATTTAGAATATGCCTCTTTTACTGAAAACCATCACTTTATTGTACCGCAATCGGCGCATTGGAAAACAGTTCGGGAAACTACTTCCAACGTAGGTATGGCTTTACAAAACGCTATGCGAGAAATAGAAAAGGCCAATCCTGAAACATTGGATGGTATCTTTGGTGATGCCAGCTGGACTAACAAAAATCGACTGTCCGACGAAACATTGATTAACCTGATTGAGCATTTTTCGCAGCATCAACTCAATCTGGCCAATGTAGCTGATGATAAACTTGGCAATGCTTACGAATACTTGATTAAAGAATTTGCCGACGATAGCGGACATACTGCAGCTGAGTTTTATACCAATAGAACTGTCGTGAAGTTGATGACCAAAATTATGGACCCTCAACCTGGCGAATCAGTATATGATCCTACCTGTGGTTCAGGTGGTTTATTGCTCAACTGTGCTTTGCACCTGAAGGAAGAAGGCAAAGAATATCGCAACTTGAAATTGTATGGTCAGGAAATAAACCTGATTACTTCTGCAATTGCTCGGATGAATATGTTTATGCACGGCATTGAAGAATTTAAGATAGTGCGAGGTGATACACTAGCCGAACCAGGTTTAATGGAAAATGATCAACTGAAAACCTTTAATGTAATTCTAGCCAATCCGCCGTATTCTATTAAGTCTTGGGATAGAAACGGTTTCGTAAACGATCCATGGGGTAGGAATTTGTGGGGAACACCACCGCAAGGTTGTGCGGATTATGCATTTCAGCAACATATTCAAAAATCTCTAGATCAAAATAATGGACGTTCTATCTCGCTTTGGCCACACGGTATTTTGTTTCGAGATAGTGAAGCTGAAATGCGTCGAAAGATGATCGAAAGCGATGTAGTTGAAGCTGTAATTGGACTTGGTCCTAATTTATTTTACAATTCACCAATGGAAGCTTGTTTACTGATTACAAATAACAATAAACCAAAAGAGAAAAAAGGGAAGGTGTTATTTATTAATGCGGTAAAGGAAGTTAGAAGCGAGAAAACAATGAGTTTTTTAACTGAAGATCATATTCATAAAATATTTTCTACCTATAAAAATTTTATGGATGCTGACAGTTTTGCTTTTTTAGTGGACACAACTACAATTCTTGAGAACAATAATGCAAACCTTTCAATCAGCTTGTACATCAGGGCAGAATCGCTCTTAAATGCTGGTGCACAAATTAGCTTTGGTGAGCATCTAGATGAATGGAAACATTCAGGAGAAACCTTGAAATCATCCATCTTACAATTGTTTGAAACCAATTAGAATTATGCAGGAATTGAAGTTAAATAAAGAGAAGTGGACTAGGGTTCTTTTAGGTGATATTATTTACGAGCCAAAAGAAACGGCAAAAGACATTATTAAGGCGGGATTTGAGCATATTGTAGGTTTAGAGCATATTGATTCTGAAGATATTCATTTGAAAAATTCATTTACAAATGATACAGATACAACTTTTACAAAGGTTTTTCGTAAAGGTGATGTACTTTTTGGAAGAAGACGCGCCTATTTAAAAAAAGCTGCCCAAGCGAATTTTGACGGCGTTTGTTCAGGTGATATTACGGTGTTGAGAGCCAACCATCATTTAGATGAAAACTTATTGCCATTTCTAATTCAGAATGAAAAATTCTTTGATTATGCCATCAAACATTCTGCTGGCGGATTGTCACCCCGTGTAAAATTTAAAGATCTCGCTAATTATGGATTTCTCCTTCCACCCAAAGAACAACAAGCCGAATTAGCCGAATTACTTTGGGCAATGGATGAGGTGATTGAGAAGGATTTGGTAGTGTTGGGGAAGTTGGAGAAATTAGTTAAATCAAAAAGAAATTCAATGGTTAACTCTGGTGTGCAAATTCCTCTAAGAGAAATATTAATATTAAATTACGGGAAGGCATTAAAAGATTCTGAAAGAATAAAAGGTGATTTTTCAGTAGTTAGTTCTTCGGGCATTCAAGGAACGCATAATGCTTCAATGGTAGTAGGCCCAGGAATTGTTATTGGAAGAAAAGGCAATGCTGGAGAAATAATTTGGGTTAACGACGACTTCTGGGTAATTGATACCGCATATTACGCTGTAATTAACGAAGAATATAAATCTTATCCGCTAAAGGGGATTTACCATCTATTAAAATCAATTGATTTCAAGAAAGATGTAACCGCCACTGCTGTTCCTGGGCTAAACAGAGATGACGCTTTAAATCGATTTATTCATATTCCTAGTAAAATTGAGATGGTCGAATTTACATCACAAATTGAAATAATAGAGACCACTATAAATGAAAGTCAATCCAAAATCCAATCCTCCAAAGCCTTTCAAAAGTCATTGATTAATCAGTTATTTTAATATATGAATGATCAGGAATATGTTGCGTTATACCATCAATTAACTGAAAAAGCAATTCACAATGTGTTTAAAAGATTTAGCGGAAATTCTAAATTGATTTTGACAGAGAGTGATTTAAAATGCTGGTTGTTCAGAGAATTAATGCATGAGATTGAGCAAGGTGAAAAACCGAGTCTTTCTGTCCATACTGAAGTCACTCACTATCCCAGAAATGAAGGTAATAAGTCCAAATACTTCATGCGAGATCTGACCATTTTGGATTCCCAAAATCTTAAAATGAATGAGGAATTGTGGGAAAAGAGAGTGAATGGAGATCATACTTTAAGCAAAGGATTTAAACACAATGGTCCTGCAATGCATTTTGAATTAAAATTAATTAGGCAAGGCCAGCACGAGTCTAGTATGTTAAAAATTGACTCTTCAGATATTGAAAATTTAAATAATGTTAATCCAGAAAAAAGAGCTTATACCATAGTTTGGGTATCGAAAAATGATAATTGTAATTTAGGTTTTTTAGAAGAACAATTGAAGAAATCATTTGAAACATTTAAAAACACTAAACTTGCAGAGAATGACTTATTAAGATTTTATCTGATGGATCAGAAATGTTACAAGATATACAAGCTAGATTTTGAAAATAATCTACCAAAAATTTCCGCATTTAATTAAAAATGTACCTCTCCATATCTAAAATAATTCATTCACACTAACAATGAAATTTAACGAAACCAATACCGTAGAAGCATATGTAATTGCACAATTAGCCGGTGAGAAGATATCATCCGGTAGTATTTTTCAAGAGCCAATAGTTCCGTATCAAAAACCATGGCTGTATGTGGCACCTCAAGATTTAAAACGCACCCCCAATGAGGTTTTGTTAGAAAATAATCTCAACCTTGCTTTGCAACGATTAAATCCGGCCATAGCTAAGAATCCGGCTTTGGCAGATGAAGTGATTTATAAATTGCGCGCTATTTTATTGTCAGTCAATCAAATTGGTTTGGTCCGTGCCAATCAGGCATTTCACAAATGGATGTGCGGAGAAGAGTCCATGCCGTTTGGTGAAAATAATCAACACATTCCTATTCATTTAATTGATTTTGATAGAATAGAAAACAACGAATACATCGTTACCAATCAATTGCGTGTACATGCACGAGAGACTAAAATTCCGGATATTGTATTATATATCAATGGTCTTCCAGTAGTCATAGGCGAATTGAAGACACCCATCCGTCCATCAATCACTTGGCTGGATGGTGCACATGAAATTACAGAAGTGTATGAAAATGCTGTGCCGCAGTTATTTGTTCCCAACATTTTAAATTTCGCAACTGAAGGAAAAACCTTTGGTTATGGTGGCATTCGCACTCCACTACAATTTTGGGGCCCTTGGCGCATGGATAATGATGAAGACAAAGTCAGTAAATATCTCGGCATTAATGATGTGGGTGTGGAAATGAATGATTTACTAAAACCCGAAAGGCTACTGGATATTTTGAGAAACTTTTCTCTTTTCAGTACCAATAAAAAGAAACAATTAATTAAAATACTGCCTCGTTTTCAGCAATATGAAGGCGCTAATAAAATAGTCGAACGGGTCTTAGTGGGGGAAGTGAAAAAGGGGTTAATCTGGCATTTTCAAGGTTCCGGAAAATCTTTTTTGATGGTGTATGCGGCTCAGAAACTCAGAAATACTTCTGCTTTGAAAAGTCCTACGGTAATTATTTTGGTGGATAGAACAGATTTGGATACCCAAATATCTGGGACATTTAATGCTGCCGATGTGGCCAATGTGGTCACCACAGATAGTATTGGAGAATTGCAGAATTTGCTAGAAAGAGATACAAGGAAAATCATTGTGTCTATGATTCATAAATTTCGCGATGCCAAACCCAATATGAATACTCGTGACAATATTATTGTACTGGTGGACGAAGCGCATAGAACGCAGGAAGGCGATTTGGGTCGGCAAATGAGGGCGGCCTTGCCCAATGCATTTTTGTTTGGGTTAACAGGAACACCTGTAAATAGAGCAGACAAAAATACCTTTTGGGCATTTGGATCTGAAGCTGATAGTGGAGGATATTTATCTCGATATACCTTTCAGGATTCCATCAGAGATGGCGCTACCTTGCCATTGCATTTTGAGCCACGCCTGATAGATGTCCATCTGAACAAAGAATTGATGGATGAAGCTTTTGAGGCACTTAAATCCTCAGTAGAATTAACCGATGAAGATGCAGATTTACTAAATAAAAAATCGGCTCGAATGGCTTCTTTCCTTAAAGCACCGGAACGTGTGGAAAAAATAGTAGCCGATATTGCAAAGCACTTCACGGAAAAATTAGCGCCTCATGGTTTTAAAGCAATGATCGTTACACCTGACCGATATGCCTGTGTACAATACAAGGAGGAATTAGACAAACACTTTCCTGAAGAGGCAAGCAAAGTAGTATTTTCTACTACCGCCAATGATCCTAAAGAATTTAAAGACAAATGGGCTGTCGATAAATCACAGCAGGAAAAGATTGTAGATGCATTCAATGATGCTAATGCTCCATTGAAATTTATTATTGTAACGGCAAAATTATTAACGGGTTTTGATGCACCTATTTTGCAGACATTGTATCTGGACAAGTCGATAAAAGATGTGACTTTATTGCAAGCCATCTGTAGAACTAATCGATTGTATCCAAATAAACATTTTGGCAGAATAGTAGATTATTTCGGCATTTTTGATGACGCAGCTAAAGCGTTGCAATTCGATGACAAGACTATGCAATCTATAGTCAGTAATTTAAATGAATTAAAAATAAAATTGCCCGACTTAATACACAATGCATTGTCTCATTTTGAAGGTGTAGATAAAACTGTGGAAGGTTTTGAAGGCTTGGAACTGGCTCAGAACGCCATTAAAACTGATGAATTAAAAGATGCATTTGCAAAAGATTTTAAACTGCTGATGAAAGTTTGGGAATCATTGTCTCCTGATAGAATTCTAGATCCTTACCAAATGGATTATCGTTGGCTGTCACAGATATATGCTTCTGTTAAACCATCGTTTGATCATACCGGAAAACTATTATGGCTCACTTTGGGTGCTGAGACCACACGATTGATGCATGAAAACATTACGGTAGGTGAAGTACATGACTTGCAAGAATTTATTTTGGATGCCGATGTGATTGAAAATATCTTCAATAATCCGGACCCAAAAGAAGCACGCAAAATAGAAGACATTCTTTCAAAGCGTTTTGGGAAACATGCTGCAAATCCGAAATTCAGAAAGTTGAGTGAAAGACTAGAAGATCTGCGAGCAAGAGCTGAACAAGGATTAATTACCTCAATTGAATTTGTAAAAGAACTTTGTAAGTTAGCTAAAGACACGCTACTAGCTGAAAAAGAACTGGAAGATGAACTTTCTTCAAAATCGCCACAGGCGGCATTGACAGAGTTATTCACGGATTTAAAAACCGATGAAACACCGGCTGTTGTCGAGCGCATAGTAAAAGACATTGATGATATTGTGCGGTTGGTTCGATTCCCCGGATGGCAAACTACAGCAGCCGGAGAAAGAGAGATCCAGAAGTCATTGAGAAAGGCCTTATTGAAATATCAGTTGCACAAGG
>Ga0138256_10005592_pt1 | contig 13275 bp, 10 predicted proteins | sample KNB2016incub_MG_FD_105486 | JGI IMG/M metagenome (GOLD analysis project Ga0138256, IMG submission 105486) | Active sludge microbial communities from wastewater in Klosterneuburg, Austria - KNB2014incub_MG | ecosystem: Engineered > WWTP > Activated sludge > Unclassified | place: Austria...
AGAATCGGCGACCGTCTTCGCGCCATCCGGCACATCGTCGCCATCGCGATCAGGAATAAACATCAAATACGGTGCCGCGCCGACGTAGACACCTCCAAAGCCGACTTCCAGCCCGCTGACGAGATTCAGTCCTTCGATGAATGTCTTTGAGGAATCGAATAAACCGTCACCGGTTGTATCCTCAAAGATCAGGATCTTGTCCTTGCCTTCACCTTCGGGGGCTCGAAGTGGATAAGTATGTGCTTCGGCGACCCACAAGCGGCCTTTGTGATCGAAGCACATGGCGACTGGTTGGTGAACCATCGGTTCGCCTGCGGCCAGTTCGACCTTGAAACCAGGTGGCACCGTCATGTGTTTTGCGGCATCCTCCGGTGACAATCCTTCGGCCATGGCCTTTCGCTTTTGTGGTTGGGACTGCAGGAATTTTTCCTCCGTCACAGTCTTCGCCGAATGATGCAGGACATTGGCACCTTTCATGCCGCCACAGACGATGTCGATCAGGCCGTCTTTGTCGAGATCATCGACGACCAGCCCGCGACCGATGCCCGCTTCGCCATCGGCCAGATGAGGAATATAATCGACGGCACCGTCGGCGCTCCGGCTGAGTTCAAACCAGTAGACGACCGCACCGGCGTCCCACATCGGACTCTGTTCATGGTGTGACCGGTACGTCTTGCCTGTGACGATATCGAGCAGACCATCGCCATTGATGTCCGCTAGTTTCACAGCGTGCAGTTCCGTGAAGAGGACTCCATAAGGACTGTCCTGCGCCGTGTTGCCAAGCAGCAGATGCTGTTCGAACGTGATTTCACCGTCAGCCGAAGTCCCCGTATTTTCGTACCACGCCAGTCCGAAGTCATGGGCACTCAGCGACGTGATAATGTCGGCATCTTTGTCGCCATCGACGTCGTAAGCGAACATGTCGGCCCCGGCGCGAGCGAAGGGATGCTTGTGGAATTTCCAGATCCCTTCGACGGCTCCGGTGACTGGCTGTTCCATCCAGCCATCGGTAGCGATCATGTCGATGCGACCGTCAGAGTTGACGTCGCCGACACCGAGCCCGTGCCCAAACGGTGTCGGGGCGATTTGTTCTGAGATCGACACGAACGTCCACGCATCAAGCGGCTTTGCCGGATCGGGGACATAGAAACCGTAATGCCCCTGCCGAGTACACACGAGTTCCGGCACACCATCTCCGGTGATGTCAGCAAACAGCGGCGATTCATTGCTGACGGAATCAGCGACCTGAAATTTTTCCCACAGACCTGTTAGCGCGTCCTTGCCGGGGTTGCGATACACGAAAGCTGGCGTACCGGGAAATCCAACAACCAGAACATCGTTCGCTCCATCGTTGTCGAAATCATGCACCCAGTTGAAAAAATTGTCGGCGTATCCTTCGCGACGCTGGGGAGCTGCGGGGTACATCTCCTGTTTTGAAGTGTAGTCCGGCCCGGCATACCAATGCGGTCCGTAGATTATGTCCGCTGTTCCATCACCGTTCACATCGCCAGCGGCAATGCCTTCGGAGTAGTAGACGTCGGACAACTGCTGTCGCGAAAAAGAATGAAGCTGAAACTCCTGAGCTATGGCAGGTGTCAAAATCGACACAGCACTCAAAATTGTCAGCAAGCGAAATATCATCGGAGGGGTCCGGAACGGAAGGCGCAGGAATCCTGAAGACATGCAGTCTCGCACAGAAATTCAGGTGGGGCTGGGACATGTTGCCAAATTACGGCGAAGATTGCCAGGCATTGCGGTGTCCGATCGTTTCGCGTTTGTGAATCGCCGCCGTCGTCCATCACACCGGGGGGATTTCCAGCAGAACGCGGGAATTTCATCGACTTGAGCGTTGTAAAATCCGACTTCTCCACCGCCTGACTGGAGATTGCGTCCTATGCTCCAGTGTGGTCTGAATCCGATTTTGGCGACTCCATTGATTCACACCGCGTAGTTGTCGAGATGAGCTCCCGAATCCGCCCTGGTGACAGAATCCCGAACAATGGACTTTCGACCGATTCAATCTGACTCTGCCGCCGACCATAGCATCACCGGCACGATGGAACCACACGATTCGAGCGTCCCGGCCGAACTCATGGACGATTCGAAATCTGCGACATCTTCCACATTGTCGTCGCTTTGCACCAGACTGCCATGGCTGCAAATCACAGTCCTGGGACTGATCCTTGTGTTGGGTCTGTGTGTAGGTCAGATCGCAAAAATTATCTTTGATCCTGAGCATGCACAGCACACATTTGTGGGCAGAATCCTGATCGACAATGCAGCGACGCTGTTCGTTGGCCTTGGGGTTGCAACCTGGGGATGCATTCTGAACCGACACCTGCAGCGTAAGATTCATGACCAAAAACAACTCGGCCCCTACACACTGCTGCGACTGATTGGATCAGGCGGAATGGGCGACGTCTATCTGGCGGAGCATCAATTGCTGAAGCGTCGATGTGCGGTCAAGTTGATTCGAAAAGACAGGGCGGCTGATCGTCGCACGCTGGAGCGGTTTGAAAGAGAAGTGCAATTCACTGCGCAGTTGACACACTGGAACACAGTTCAGGTTTACGACTATGGTCGCACGACGAACGGCACGTTTTATTACGCAATGGAGTATCTGCAGGGGCTGAATCTTCGTCAGCTGGTGGAGCAATTTGGACAGCAGCCGCCCGGACGTGTCGTTTACATTCTGCGTCAGTTGTGCGGAGCATTGCATGAGGCGTATGCGAGTGGTTTAGTGCATCGCGATATCAAGCCGAGCAATATTTTTCTGGCGGAACGCGGAAATATGCACGACGTCGCGAAGCTGCTTGATTTCGGGCTCGTACGGAATGCCAGCCTTGGCTCAAATTCGATTCGTCGTGTCGATGGTCGGCTGCAGGGTTCACCTCGGTTCATGTGTCCGGAACAGGCCTGCGGTCAGAAGCCGGACAGCCGCGGCGACTTGTACTCACTTGCCGTTGTGGGTTATTACCTGCTCACTGGGCGCACACCATTCGAAGATGACAACCCGATTTTTCTGGTGCTCGCCCATGCGACGGTTCCCGCGCCGGTAGTGCATAACACGGGCATCGAAGTGCCGCAGGATCTGTCCGATATCATCATGAAATGCCTGTCTAAGAACCCCGATGATCGGTTTCAGAATCCGCGTGAACTTCTGGCCGCCCTTGAACAATGCGCTTGTGCCACTGACTGGACCTGGCGAGACGCGGAATGCTGGTGGACGCAGAATTCGAATCCACCTCAGCATGACAAAGGTAAACCTGCAGTTGGAACGCATGAGGCGCTGCCCGTTTCGGACTCGGTCACACCTGACTGCGACACGACCGTGGTGGCCGACGACAAGATTGCTCTGGGCCGCATTTTCTGAGCGAATCCGGAGGTAGGTTGGACATTCCTGTCCGACGTGGACGGAGCATCTCGACGGACAGGAATGTCCATCCTACGGCATGCCCCGCAGCTCTAACTGCGTCGATTGCGGCTATTTGCGAGGCGATGGTCAGCCTCCGCAAGTTCACCCAACAAATTGCCCTGGAGTGTCGTAACCACTGTTCAGGAACCGCGCTGAGGCTGTGAAAAAATGGGTCTGGCTCCGAACTTCGCTACTGTTTTCGTCGGAGATTCGATTGGTTGTGAGGTGCCTGACCCAATTTTTTCACAGCCTCTCTGCGCGGATTTACGGTCGAAAATACCCAGATTGAGAGACTTTCGAGTGTCCGGCGATGCCTCCCAGGATCCTGAAATATCCAAGCCCGAAGATGCGCAAAGCATCGCTCCCGTATTAGGGAGCGTGTTTTCCGACGAACGCGATCTTTCAGATGAATTGCCCGAAGAGGAACCACTGACGCCGGAAATGGTCGAAGAGGAAGCCGTCCGCGGGGACTTTATGCTCCGCTGGGCCGTCGTCTTTCTCGCCATCCTCATGGCATGCACGCAAATCAACGACACAAAGCCGTTGGTGCTGATTCGTTCGGGTGACTACATGCGCGCCCACGGTCTGTTGCCGCCGCGAACCGACGCGCTATCATTAACAGCCGCCGGAAAACCAGCTCCGAACGTGAGTTGGCTCTTTGATCATCTCATCAGCCTGTGCTGGTCGGCAGGCGGTGAAAAAGCGTTGACGCTGCTCAAAGTGGCGATCGCCGGGCTGCTCGGTTATCTCATCACGCACATTTCCATTCGTGGAGTCCCCACATGGTGGAACTCGATCTGCGCAATGTTCGCAATCGTGGCGTGTTCCTCGGATTTCGTCCCGCTGCCGGAACTCGTCACGATGCTGGGAATGACCATCACCATGCGCTGGCTCTACCAGCATCGAATGGGGTTGGCATCCGGCCTGCTCTGGAAGATGCCGCTGCTGATTGCCGTGTGGTGCAACCTGGATCCTCGCGCCTGGGTCGGGGTCTTCGTGGCCGTCTTGTATCTGGCGGGTACGATTGTGGAGAATCGGATTGCGGCCAACAAGTCAAAGTCCCACCCTGAGACAGACGGCAAACCGCTGGTGCTGATTGGTGTACTGAGTTTGCTGGCGCTTCTGATCAATCCATTTCCGCTGAATTCGCTGCTTGGGCCAATGACTGTCTACTCCGTGGAGTACCCTGCGATGCAGGCACAGCGTCGCGTGGATATTGATTCAGCGGCTCTCAATTTTGACGGACGGGTGGACTACTATTCTGTGCTGAACCCGAGCGCGATGCGCTTGTTTGATCATTCTCAGATTGCCGGACTGGCGCTGCTGCTGGTGGGATTTGTCGTGCTGCTGCTGGCGCGAACAAGACGGGATTTGGGCTTTCTGTTCGCCTTGACGGGCGTCACACTGCTGACTTTGCTGGCTGCTCATGAATTACCGGCGGCTGCGATCGTGGCATGCGTCGTTGCCAGCGTCTCCGCCCAGGACTGGTACCGCCGCACATTCAGCCAGCAGTACACGGTCGAATCAGGGGAGTTGTTGTTTTCACGCGGTGGGCGAGCGTTGACAGTCCTGGCAATGGCGGGGCTTGGATTCTGTGTCGTCGCGTCGAGGTTGCCGGGAGCCGCGCCGCTTGGCTGGGGGTTTGATCGCGACACTCGCATCACGATGGACTCATTCGCCTCACAGATCAAGGATCTTGATCCCGACGCCAGTATTCTACACACTCGCCTTGAACAGGGCGACCTGCTGATTTGGAACGGTCGGAAGAGCTTTATTGACAGTCGCACATTACCGTTTGGTCGACCCGGCGATCCGAAGTCCGTTTTCGGCAAGCATTCCAACATTCTGCATACTCTGTTTCAACCAACGCCACCTCCTCAGGATGTGGCTCTGGACAAGGCAAAAGTCAAGCAGTATGAAGAGCAAATGCAGGCCAATCTGGTAGCCTCCGACGAGGCCCTCAAAGAGTTTGGCGTGACCCACGCGATGACGCGTCTCGCGCCACCGGGGCCTCCGGACTACCGTTCGATGCTGAATCTGGCGCAGTCGCAGCAGTGGATTCCCGTGAGCATCGAAGCTTCGGCCGCGATCCTTGAACGAGTCAGTCCTTCGCTGCCCGTCGAAGAAAGAGCCAAGCTGGCACCAAACTGGGCAAAGATGGCGTTTCGCAACGCAGCCAGCGCTCCGCCAACTCGGCGAGAATTCGCCCGTGAGCCGAATTTCTACGAGCGTTACGTGTACCGCGTTCGACCGTCCACGGACGTGAATCTACGGCTTGCCATGCATCAGACCATGCTTGGGGGCATGGAACTCAGTTCTGTCGAGCAAGCGCTGTCGGCGATTGCCAATCAGCATCTCGCCATCCGATCTCTGAACGAGTCGCTTTACGCGGATCCCAATGACGCGCGGGCCTATCGACTGCTCGGCTCCGCGTACGCACGTTTGGGGGAGTTGGAAGAGATGGTCGGCGGACAACAATTGGGCGATCGAATTAAACGCATTCGGTACTTTGAAGCAGTCATGGCCTATCGGCAATCGTTGGTTGTCGAACCGGACAGCGAAGCGGCCTGGAGCGAATTGCTCAGGCTGTATCGTCGGCGAAATCGAATTGATCTGGCAGATGAAGCGCTGGATCACTTGCTTCCTATACTCGAAGAAAAATTTATGGACTCTGACATTCCGGAAATCCAGGCGTTTCTCTCAGAGCAACGAATCTTGCGACGTGAGTACAGCGACATGGTTCGTGAAAACGACGAAAGGCTTGCAAAGTTCCGGGACGAACAGGCGAAGTTGCGTGAGAAAGAAGTCGTTCCGGAGACAGAAGAAGAGCGTGTCAATCAGCTTGTCGAGCTGGCCATTCAACTCGACGGTCAGGGTTTTGCGCTGAAAGCCCTGGAGTTGCTTGATGCGGAACAGGAAGCGATTAGCCACAATCCTCGGGCAGTTGTGAGACGCGGTCAGCTGATGCTGGAAACTGGTCGAGTTGAGGACGCCTATCAGACACTGGCGATGATGGCAGAACCAGCGCGGAAAGATCCACAAATGATGATGGGCACTGAATGGCAGTTCCCGACCGCGATATCTCAGCTGGCGATTGCTGATCTGACCTCGGCGTATGACACGTGGTCGCTGCAGTTGAAGGACCTTGATACTCTGATGACAATGCAGGATCCTTACGTTGGATCACTGTTTTCACTACCGTTGGTCGCTGATGCCAATAGTTTTGTGAACGCGCCAATTCCCGCATGGCCGCTGCAGCATCTTGAGGCGTTGAAGCTTGGAATGGAAATCCTGCCAGCTTCACGTGCCGAGATCCAGTTTCTGATGGCCATGATTCGCCTGGAAGAGGCGAACCTTGAGTCGGCGCGAACTCTGTTGAAGTCGGTCATCGCCGAAGGCGGAGATTCCAGTTACCGGGGCCTCGCGATCACATATTTCGTCATGCTCGACGAAGAGGCGCAGGTCTTTCTGAACGATCATGCGTTTGACGCATGGGATCCGTATGACTTTCCGGGCGAACCCATCGCAGAAAGTCCGGCAACCAATCCGCTGGCACCGCAGAAGCGCTGACAGCGTGTCGGTGACTGTCGTGTACCGACCACCGGCATGCGTTTTCCCTGTCGTTCGACAAGCACACAACCACTCGCGGCCTCCCTGGCCCCACTCAAACTCCATAGTAGAGGTCGAGTGGCAAAACGACCGCGAAAACATGTTCAACAATTCGTTGCATCCGCCGGCGGGCGGCATCTTTTCTTGCTTCAATATTGTTTGCCGCAGTTTGGGTCATAGCCGCTTCCTGATCACTTGCCGAGAATGAGAACAGTAGAGCGGCAAGAAGGCAGGGAAGCGGCTTCACCGTGGTTTTCCGAAGGTTGACGGGAACATTGAATGCGGCCGTGAGAAACAGCTGAGAAGTCTGGCCGATCTGTCCGGGATCGACAAGTAATGTAGCTTGAATGGGAATGGCAGCAGTGGACAATTCAGTTCTTTTGAAATCGTGGCGGAAAACCCCTACGATACGCCAACGATAGCCGATAGCCCGATCAATTTACTCAACTACGTGGCGTTCGCCACAGGAACCCGAAGGATTACATTCGATGCTGAATATCCCAAAGTCTGCCGCTCTCGATTTTGTGTCTCTGGGAGCCATGGTCAATCGGCTCGATCCGGGCATCATTCCGTTCCGCAAAGCGAATAATTTTTCCGTACATGTCAGTGGTGGTGAATTCAACTGCGCGGCGAATCTGGCGGACTGTTTCAAGCTGAGGACCTGCATTGCAACCGCGATGGTGGATTATCCACTCGGCGACCTGATTCAGGAACGAGTCCGCGCGATGGGTGTGAAGCCATTTTACAAAATGTTCGTCCACGATGGCGTCCGCGGGCCAAACATGGCGACTGTTTACAGCGATCAGGGACACGGCGTTCGTGGTCCGATCGTATTTTACAACCGCAGCAATGAAGCGGCTGGCATGTTGAAGGCCGGCGACTTCAACTGGAAGGAAATCTTCGAAGGCGGCGTGAAGTGGTTCCACAGCGGCGGCATCTTTGCAGCTCTGTCACCGACAACTCCGGAAGTCATCATTGAAGGCATGAAGGCTGCGAAAGCGGCTGGTGCGATCACATCTTTCGACCTGAACTATCGAGCCAAGTTGTGGCAGATCAGCGGTGGACTTGATAAGGCTCAGGAAACTTTGAACCGGATCGTCGAGCACGTTGATGTCCTCGTCGGCAACGAAGAAGACCTGCAGAAGGGACTCGGGCTGAAGGGTCAGGACGTTGAGGCTCATGGCAAACTCGATCCGTCTGCCTTCTTTGGCATGATGGAAGAAGTGACAAAGAAACTTCCAAACGTGAAGGCCGTCGCGACGACTCTTCGAGAAGTTCATTCCACGAACCGTCACTCATGGAGTGCAGTCCTGTGGCTGGACGGCAAGACGTATCAGGCGAAGACGATGGAACTCGACGTGATCGACCGCATCGGCGGCGGAGACGGATTTGCATCGGGGCTGTTCTATGGTCTGCTCACAGGCAAAGACGCTCAGACCGCATTGAATCTCGGCTGGGCGCATGGTGCATTGCTGACGACCTTTCCTGGCGACACGACGATGGCGACCATTAAGGAAGTCGAAGCTGTTGCGTCCGGTGGTTCGGCGAGGGTTCAGAGGTAGAGTATGAATGGATTGCGAGCGAAATGTTGGTATCACCAAAGAATTGCCGCTAAAACGGCTGACGTCGATATTCCAGTTCATAACATTGGCGAGGTCTACGATGAGTGTGACTGAACTTCAGCAACTGCCGAAACCCGGAACCCGTATGTCCGTAGCGGAGTTCCAATCTCTCAATCTTTCAGAAGATTCCAGCCTGATTCTGCTCAATGGCGTTGTTTACGACGAGGATGGGACAGGAGTCGAAATGACAAAACGCAGCCACCGACATGCGCGAACTGAGCTTCGTATCGGGCGTTTTCTGGATGAGTGGCTTGAACGCACTGCGTTTCCTGCAACCGCTTTCAGTGGTGAAGTCGGATGCGAGTTGCCAGGCCAGGGATTTGTTGGAATCGATGTGGCTGTTTTTTCAAACGACGTCGTAGCGCAAAGCGAAGGGGCTCCTTATATTGCGGGCGTTCCGCTGTTGGCAGTCGAAGTGTTGTCAATAAGCGATCGACACGGGGCCGTCACCGAAAAGGTCGCGAACTATCTTGACGTCGGTGTGAAGCAGGTCTGGCTTGTTGACTGCGGCTTCAGGAGTGTTACCGTCTTCCGTCCTGACAAAACTCAAATGCTCTATTCCCAAAATATGTCGCTTGACGGTGGATCGGAACTCCCCGGATTCACTGAACCGGTCAGGCGATTTTTTGAATAACATCGATTCCATCAGAGTTCCAGCATGTCCAATACTACCAGTCTGTTTCCGAAACCAATTGACGATCGAATTACGGTTGACCCACAGCAATGCGGCGGTCGTCCGTGCATCAGGGGAATGAGAGTTCGCGTGACGGACGTGCTGGACCTACTGGCGTCAGGACTAAATGTCACGGAAATCATAGGTGAATTGCCTTATCTCGAGCCAGCCGACGTAGAAGCCTGTCTGCGGTTCGCCAGTCGGCGAATTGACCATCCGGTGATCACAGTATGAAGATTTGGATTGACGCGCATCTTTCCCCGGCAATCGCGGTCTGGATGGCTGGGGAATTGAATCCTGATACGTGGTCATCCCAACGGCTGGGGCTTCTAGCAGCATCGGACATCGAGATTTTTGAAAGGGCTCGCGAGCAGAATGCCGTAATTCTTACGAAAGACTCAGACTTTGTTGATCTTGTAAATCGTGGTGGCCCACCACCGAGAGTCGTCTGGCTTTCGTGCGGCAGCACCACGAATCTGCGGCTACGCGAAATCCTTGCGACACAATGGCTGCGAGTCGCGACATTGCACGAAGAACGTCATCCAGTTGTTGACCTTACCGATTCGATCGGTGACTGACAGGGCGTCAGCCACGGCGAATCTCCTTACATTTTAGAAAACGAAGTACATGCCAAAACACGATATCGGCCTCATCGGCCTTGCGGTAATGGGTCAGAACCTGGTCATGAACATGGCCAACAAGGGGTTTTCCGTTGGCGTCTACAACCGCACGACTGAGACAACCCATGAATTTGTCAACGGACTCGGCAGTCGCCCGCCAGGTGTCGTCGAAGCTGGTACAGTGGATCGCATCAAGGGTTATGACACGCTCGAAGATTTCGTCAACAGTCTTGCATCGCCTAGACGTGTGATGATCATGGTCAAGGCAGGGTCGCCGGTGGATGCCGTGATTGATCAGCTCAAGCCACTGCTGGCAAAGGGCGACATCATTATCGACGGTGGCAACGCAGATTACGTGGACACAAATCGTCGCAGCAAGCAGCTCGCTGCCGAAGGATTTCGCTTCATTGGAACCGGAGTTTCCGGTGGCGAAGAAGGTGCGCTAAAAGGACCAAGCATCATGCCGGGCGGACACAAGGAAGCCTGGCCGTTCGTCAAAGACATCTTCCAGAAGATCAGCGCGAAGGTCGGACCGAAAAACGATATTCCCTGCTGCGAATGGGTCGGTGAAGACGGGGCTGGGCACTACGTGAAGATGGTACACAATGGAATTGAATACGGCGATATGCAGCTGATCTGCGAGGCGTACTACATCCTTAAATATGGTGTCGGCCTCACCAACGCCGAGTTGTACCAGGTGTTCAAGGAATGGAACGAGAGCGAACTCGAGAGCTATCTCATTGAAATCACACGTGACATCTTCACCGTGAAGGACAAGGAAACCGGCAAGGATCTGGTTGATCTGATCCTGGATACAGCAGGGCAAAAGGGCACCGGCAAGTGGATGTCACAGCATGCTCTGGATCTGGGCGTGCCGACCACGCTGATCACGGAAGCCGTGTTCGCTCGCTGCCTGTCAGCTCAGAAGGATGCTCGTGTGCGAGCCGAAGCGGTTCTGTCCGGCCCCGATGCGAAGTTCGAAGGTGACCGCAAACAGTTCATCGACGACGTGAAACAGGCTCTGTACGCATCGAAACTGTGCAGCTATGCTCAGGGTTACGTACAGCTCGACGCAGCTGCGCAGGAATTCGGCTGGAAACTCGAAAACGGCCCGATCGCCTACCTGTGGCGAGGCGGCTGCATTATTCGGTCGCGCTTTCTGGAAGACATCAAGAAGGCCTTCGACAAGAACCCGAAACTCGAAAACCTCCTGCTGGATGACTTCTTCAAATCGGCGATCAGTACGGCTCAGCCCGCATGGCGTCGCGTCGTCGCGACCGCAATCCAACTCGGCCTGCCAGTGCCTGGCTTCAGTGCGGCTTTGACCTATTACGACGGCTACCGCCGAGGCTGCCTGCCCGCCAACCTGCTCCAGGCCCAACGCGACTACTTCGGGGCTCACACGTACGAACGCACCGACAAGCCGCGTGGTGAGAAATTCCACACGGACTGGATTCGCGAGCGGAAGCTGTCGTGATTTACGATTTGAGATTTCGAATTTGCTGACCCTACCGTATTCTATGTTTGGTGTGGGTAATTCAATGTGTGGGTTCTAGGCCCATCTCGGGTAATAGGTCAAGTCGAGACAAGTCCAGACAAGACAGGGATTTGTGACGACGTTCATCGTTCTAAAATAACGTGGTAAGCATCGGTCGAATTGACTGGGCTAGACACCTTTTGACGTGCCCGAGGGTACAGATAAGGGTACACGAGATTTTAGGACAATGGAAAATGGCTAGTCTGAAGAAACGAAAATTCACGAATGGCAGCAAGTGGTATGTCAAGTATCGGGATGAATCTGGAAATTGGCGATGTGTCGTAGCATCATCACACAAGGATGTTGCCTTGCAAATGATGGCGAATATCGTCAAGGAAGTTGAGAGAAGAAAAGCGGGTCTCTCTGATGACTTCTCACGAAGTGCAATGAAGCCCATTGCCGTCTACATGGGTGACTTCTCAAATCATCTGAGTGATTCTGAGAACACTCCAGAACACAATCGAGACACCTTGAGATCCTGTGAGCGAATCATCGACGATTGTGGTTGGCAACGCATCACAGATATCAATGAAGCTCATGTGAATGGTTGGCTTAAGAAACAACGTACCAATGGTCTCTCAGTTTGCAGGTCCAATTTCCACAGTCAATCGGTTAAGAGTTTTGCCCGATGGTTGTGGCTCGCAAAACAAAACTCAGTCTCATGTGTTGAATGCCTTGTCACGACTGAATCAAGATGTTGATAAACGCCACGAAAGACGTGCGTTGTCAGATACTGACTTCGGTCTCTTGTTGGCGACAGCAAAGAATTCCACAAGGATCGATAAGGGCGATTCGTGGGAGTTCACAGGTACAGACAGATACCATCTGTATCTGTTCGCATCACTGACAGGATTGAGAGCCTCAGAATGTGCCTCAGTACAAGTGCAAAACTTTGACTGGGAGAATGGTGTTCTCCCAGTTAAAGCCAGAGACACAAAAAACAAAAACCATGCAACGATTCATCTGCATCCAGTTCTCCAACAACTTCGTGAGTACATGGAAGTCAAACAACTGACTGGCCATGTGTGGTCGGGCGATTGGGCAAATAAAAAATGGGTGCGAAGTTGATGCAGCGGGATATGTTGGAAGCCAACCTGCCATACTGTGATGACTCTGGCAGGTATTACGACTTCCATTCCTTGCGTGTTCAAGTTGGGACTTCGTTGGCTCGTGCCGATGTCTCGTTGAAAAAAGCACAGGAATTGATGAGACATTCGACTCCACTTCTCACGGCGAAAATTTATTCAAAGCTGCAAACGACAGACTTGAGTGAAGCCCTGAATCAGATTTCTGTTCCAAAGTTCGTTTCTGATTCATCGCCAAAAAATAAAACAGCTTAGGATTCCCCATTACAAACGACAAATTCTGTCGTCATTAAATTAAAGGGGCTTGAAGTTATTTCTGACTTCAAGCCCCTTTTTTGTTTGCCATTTACAAATAAACAATCCCGCTGCATAACAATTACAATTGGACAATTCACGACAACGATTGCAGGAGATTGAAAATGGAAGCGGTATTGATGATGAAAAAAGAAGTCGCCTATATGCTTAAGGTCTCAACACGGACTGTTGACAGATGGCGAGCAATGGCTGTTGATTTAGGCGAAATTAAAGTCGGAAATCAAGTCAGATTTTGAAGGGATAAAATCTACAAGCGTTTCAAGATGCCGCATGCCGCGGGTGCGATCTGCGTAATGCGCACTGAAAAGGGCGGGAACTGGTATTCAAAAAAGGAGGCGTCTCCCCGAGAATGTTTGTTCTAACACTCACATACTCTTTAGAAGGACGCCTCCCATGGAT